>JACCDL010836729.1_pt1 | contig 23768 bp, 16 predicted proteins | sample 7441931 | NCBI WGS metagenome assembly JACCDL01 (sample SAMN15323437, study PRJNA562643) | freshwater metagenome | isolation source: river surface water | place: USA:Blue River Watershed | collected 2017-08-16 | reverse complement strand
TTTCCCATCTTCCAATCCCTCTAACAACTCTAACTTGTATATATCGTGCTTCTCCTTAAAATAATCAATCGCGTCTGATTTGGTAACTGATTTTCGTACAAACGAACTCTTTTGACGCGCTAATTCGACCATCTTATCCTCAATCGCCTTGAAATCATCCGATCCAAATTCCTGATCGCCTAAATCTATATCGTAGTAAAACCCATTTTCAATCGCTGGACCAATTCCAAATTGAGTCCCCGGATACAAAGACTCAATAGCTTCCGCCATTAAGTGCGCTGATGAATGCCAAAACGTCTTTTTCCCTTCCGTATCATTCCAGGTCAATAATTGCAAAGCAGCATCCGTGGTAATAACCGTATTTGCATCTACCACATCACCATCCAGTTTCGCCGCTAATACATTACGCGCCAAACCCTCTGAAATAGACAATGCCACATCCATGGGAGTAATCCCTTGCTCAAACTCACGTACCTGGCCGTCAGGAAAAGATATCTTAATCATAGAAAAAATTTTTGCAAAGGTACATATTAAGCGTTAATCTTTGCAGGGGTTAATCGCTTTTTTGTACGGTTGAATCGACTTTAATCGCGGTGCTATCTACCCGCTTTCCAAGTAACCGATCACGCAATTGAATAAAGCGCAAATCTGAAACAAATTCCCGTTGGCCCGAATCTAAAATAGCTAAACTTCTAGATTTCTGTCCCATATTTAAATAAGTCAATGCTCGATTATACAACGCATCTTTATACAAACCTGATTGCTTGGGAATCTGATTTAGGTAATAAAGAGCTTGCTTATAATTACGTAAGCGCGTGTAAAATTCGCCCACCTCTATAATAAGAACAGGATTTTGGGGTAGCTTAGGCAATACATTTAAGAAAACCTTCTCTGCACGATCATATTGATGCAATTGAACTAAAAATCTACCCCAATTCAATAATAAATAAGGATCAAAAGGATACTTTTTAATCTCAGCCAAAATACTCTTTTGATAGGTCAAATGAGACATCCGAGGTAATTGATACGCAAAATAAGCACGACTTAACATTGGATGATTTAAGTCTTTAGACGAAATAAACTGCAAAGCCTGAAGACTATCCCCACGTGTCATACGAGCCAAATAATCCGCATAAGACTTTTCAGTTGAAGGTATTCCCGCCGCCATAGCCTTTTGCAAATAACTTGCTGCCATCCGCTTCGCGTTCGATGCAAGGTGGAGTTCACTTAATTCCAAATAAAGCATAGGTGAACTCAGCCCCGCTAGTTCGAGTGATTTTGCTTCTTCAATTGATTTTGAGAATCTTCCTAATTGATTATTGATTTTAACTGATAATAAAAGATAATCCACATCACCAGGACTTTTTGAAAGCGCTTTTTGTATATCAGATGCTGCATGAGCATAGTCGCGTAGTTGAAAATATGCTCTTGCTCGCAAAAAATATAATTGTGCCCCATCCGATTCTTTTAAGAGCTGTGTAATATAGGATACAACAATCTCAGGACGCTGTGGTAGCTTATATATAGATTTTGGCGGAATAATCTCTCCACGTTGATCAGCAGAAGGACCACAGGCTTGAAGCAAGAAAATTACATTGATTAAAAACCAATATCGAGTACCAACGGATACCATGCAAATTCTTTTGATTGTGGTAAATATACTCCCCGAACACCCAATTCAAATTCTTGCGAAAATCTCATTAAATGAACTTGAAAAGACAAATCTACTCCGATTGATTGAAAATCTCGCGTCACTTGCTGCGATTTCTGTTTGACTAGACCACGACCCCCATCAGCAAATACATCCATATTCAAACGCTTTAGGTATACAATTCGTCCCAAATTAAAATCTGGAGAGGCTAGAGGAAACTTGTAGTCGACACTGTAACTAAACATCCGATCAAACGACGCATACGTAAAACCACGCGGGAAAATCAGATTACTGCCAAAGCGATAGTTTCCTTTGGATTCCTGCTGGTACCCCAATCGAACACCAAAACCATGATGCTTCATGAATCCTGGCAAGAAAAATTTAGTTTGCAATGTCCAAATTTCAGCTTGTAGTGATTGTTTGAAAGGTGTAGCTGTATACCTTCCTACAAACTGAAATCCCCATTTTGATTGCAAATCTCGGTACGTGCGGTTGAATAACTTACTATAATTAACCAAGTAATTCACCGATGAATAGGTACCATTAAATGCCTCTGAAATATATCTACGCTGTAAATCATAACCAGAAACCTGCAGTAAATCAAATTTTGCTCTTAACTCTAGCGACTCTTGAAACACGGAATGCGTCAGATTAAATGGAATGCGTACGCCTAAACTGTATTTTGTCTGATTCCATTGATCTGTTGTCAATGCAAATTGATTTGCCGCAATCGGTAAATTCAATGTAGTAGATCGCATACCTGCCTCGTAATTGAAATCAATAATGGGGAAGAATGCTTGGTAGGAGAAACGCGCAAATCGTGTTCCCACTTGTTCATTGGCATTCCATTGATACCCAGCACTGGCTTGCATATTGTTCAATACATCTCGACTAATGAGACCAATATCCAACGAATTGCCTTCACTTGTAACCAAACCACCCCAAGCATATGCATTAAATATATTCCATTTTGAATACGATTGAACCGGATAGCTAATTAGGGAATCCGTTTGAGAAGGCAATACTTCAGCTAATTGGATAGGTTTATTTGAAAACGTATCGGATGAGATTACTTGATAACCCGTAGCAGAATATTGATTAAAGATTAAATTAGCCCCCTGTTTTATCCCATGATAAGCGCCATATTTTTCAGAACTTTTCTGTACAATTTTCTTGGTAGTGATATCAAGTGCCACTACTTGATCAACCCCATTTACGGGCATATTAAAAAATACTTCGGTCCCTACTAAATAGGGGTGGGATGCATTAATCACACCTAATTCAATAGATTCACGGATTTTGTTCGTTTTCCAATTCAAAATCCGAATGGTTTTATTTTTGCCCAATTTGGAAATGAATACAAAATCAGAAGTTCCCTGAAGCCTTGGCTGCATAAACTGTTCACCTGGCTGGCCTGCTAATTGAGTAACCAGTTCACCCGTCTCACGATCAAAAACACACAATGAGGCAGAGCCGGATGCCTGATAAACAATAGCCCCTACAAATTTAGAATCAGATGAAATACTTGGGTTTGTTGCCTGGCCAACGGATTTCCATTTAATTCGTTTTCCCGAAATAAAGTCATAAAGATAAAATGATGTTCGATTCTTTTGGCCCCAGCGTGGATGATACTGATATTCAGACCAAATAACAAATCGATCCGAAGCAGCTAACATTGAATTGTCGTAATATGGCCCTATGAATGTGAGTCGTTTTTCTGCAGTTGGGGTCTTCAAAACTAACTGCATATTTGCATCAAATCCATTCTTTAAGGCGACATAGGAAGTATCGCTTAATGGAATCGGATAAAGGTAATTGGTAAATCCCTCTTGCTTTCTATTCTTTTTCTCCTTCACAGCAGGTGTAAGTTGCTGTAGTGAAGTACGTGCGAATTTATCAATTGAATATCCTGACTTTTGCTTTACAGCGCGTGAAAACGAAAATGGGATGGGTGTATTTAACGATTTTTGCCATATATCCCCAATCACAGCCTGGCCATATGTTTCTTGCAATTTTTGAACGAAATATTGCCCGAATACATAATGATTGGGTACAAATTCTCGGTAGGATCTACCCATCACCTTAGCATATTTGGGTACACCAAAATAATCAATATAAGCTCTAAGTGGCATTTTAAATTGTGGAATAGCGCTTCGGCCGATTCCCTGTATGCGCGTCTCTGTAGTAATTGCATCACCCTCCCAAGCCCAATGAGGGATCATCAGATTGGTGTAAGCCATTTGTCCATTAGCACCCCACAAATAATGTAACCATTTAGATAAACCAGTACGGCCCAATTCATTTTGAAACATATGTCGAGATTCGTGCGCGGCTAACAATTCAAGCCAATCATTATTGCCGATTAAACTAGGATCTTGCGTAGGAGTGGTAAAATATTCTGCACGTGGAGCCGCAAGACTTACAAAACCATTCGAAAGCATTCCTTGATTTTGAAGTACAATTTTCCAAGGATGAAGTGAGGCATTCATCCCTAGACCAATTTGACTTAAATTACGTTCTAAATTATTTGCTGTAACCTGAGCTACAGAATCTAAACCCGCTGGATAAATGATTTTTACGGGAAAGCGATTTAATGAAATTCGACGGTGTTTGACACTAAATGGATTCTGATCAAGTACTGAATATGCTGCTTGAGCCAATGAAACTTGACTTAACAACATAAAAAATACCCATATCGACAATCTTAGAACCATTTCAATACTTGTTCAATAAGCCACTTGGTTTTTAATGTATAGGGAGGATAAAAGAAGCGCAATAAATTTGTTCGTTGGATCAATACAGACTTTGCATGAGAGAACTCTAAATAGCCGAATTTACCACCTGATTTACCAATTCCTGAATTATTTACACCACCAAATGGCAATTCATCATGACCAAACTGAATCAAACAATCATTGATGAGGCAAGATCCAGAAGATGTATTCTGTACAATAAAGTCGGAGAAAACTTGATTTTGACTAAACACATAAAGCGCTAATGGTTTCTCTTCTTTACTTAAGTAACGTGTAATTTCTTCTTCTAGCTTAAATGTCATTACAGGCAATAAAGGACCAAAAATTTCCTCCTGCATAATTAGCATGTCAGGCGAACAATGAGTCAATATAGTAGGACTGATAAAACAAGTCGATTCATCAAAATCACCACCCATCAATACCTTAGCACCTTGTTCAATTGCATCGTCAAACAACGATTTGATTCGAGCAAAGTGACGTTTATTCACAATGCGCGCATAATCTTTACTCGAAGCTATATCTTTTCCTACACCATAAAAATTGGCAATTGTTTCTTCCAATGCTTGTAAAAACTTAAAATTTACTTTTTCATGGATAAATAAATAATCTGGTGCGATACACGTTTGCCCATTATTTAAAAACTTACCCCAGGCAATCTTTTGCGCAGAAGCTGTGATATCAGCTGATTCATCTACAATCGCTGGTGATTTACCTCCAAGTTCCAATGTCACTGAGCATAAATGTTTTGCAGCAGCTTCCATGACTTTTTTACCAATCATGGGACTACCCGTAAAAAATATATGATCAAATTTCTGTTCTAGTAGATAACTAGCCACTGAAGCATCGCCCTCAAAAACAGCTACCTCAGCTGGATCAAATAGCGAAGTAATCATCTTTTTGATGAAGGCCGATGTATGTTCGCTTAACTCAGATGGTTTCAAAATTACAGCATTACCAGCTGCAATCGCATGAACTAACGGATTAATGGCCAAATTAAACGGATAATTCCAAGGAGCAATAATCAAACACATGCCCTTAGGTTCCAATTGTATGTGTCCCTGCGTTCCTAATAACATTAACGGTGTGCCTACGCGCTGAGGTTTCATCCAGGATTTTACATGTTTGATCATGTAATTGATCTCTTTTTTAACACCTAGAAGCTCACCAATAATTACCTCTGAACTTGGCTTTTTAAAATCAGCATACAAGGCATCAAACAAATCTTGTTTGTGCGCAAACATATACCGCTCGATAGCGCGTAATTTTTCAATACGAGCAGATGCACTAGCATTTTTCAATCGTTGCAAGGATGCCTTTTGTAAGGCGTAGGTCTCATTAATTTGCTGTTCCATAAGAAGCATTAAACGGTAAACAATGTGCGTAATTTTGTCTCAATTAAATCAAAATAACCTTTATTCCCAGAAGGTCTAAACCAGGTATCACCAGCGACGTACCACTTGCCATCCCCAGGATAAACAGCAAATTCTGTTTTTGGTTTTAATTCTTCTACACCTTTATCAAAAATAAACTCACCAATAAACAAATTGGACATCAATTCCTGTAAACCTTTCCAATCCTCTGTAAAACGAAGCGTTTCATTACCATCTTTTGAATAGCTAAAGGTCAAATTAAAAAAAGACAATTCACCTTCTATGCGAATCCAAACGCCATCCTCATCTGCAAATTGAAATCCCATATAAAGTGGCATTTCTTTACCTGCAGTCTCCAAAATAGCTTGCATAAACTCTTGAATGACAGTATCATCTATTTCCAAAATGACTGGCAAAGCCGTTGTTGTGTCTGCCGCCTCCAATGTTATAAATGGCTCTTCATCTTTCGGATTACAAGAACCAGATTTATACATGCGAAAAGAATCTTCAAGGCGATTTCGCCAAACGAGTGGCAATGAACCTTCCCAAGTAAAATGATCATCGGTTGTCAAACCTTCGGCCAGCAACTCTTCACGTGAGAAATCATCCCGATCAATGTATTGGATTGTCAACTTTACTGTAGGTGTATCGGATAAAAAAGAATTAAACTCAAACGCTGCCTCCAAATGATAGGGAGGGGGTACATTGTTTGGGCTTTCATAGAATAACTGAAACTTCTTTTCTAATTTGGATGGATTCATTTTTGTGCATTAAGGTACAAATCTACGGATTTAAGTCGGTCCAATTTACCAGAAACTGTAGTTTCAAATTTAGCAAGACAAATTACCTCTTTAGGTATTTCCCAAGATCGTAGTTTTGCTGCTAATTTATGACGTATCTCATCGAGATTAATTGGCTCAGATCCCTCCAAGAAAAGAACTGCTTTTTGTCCTAAAGCATCATGGGGCAGTCCAGCGATAAAAAAATTACAATCTGATACTAGTTTGCCTACTTCAATTTCTACCTGTTCAGCATGAATTTTACGGCCTGCTGAGTTAATAACTCGATCCAGTCGTCCGAGCAATTTAAAGTGCTTCGAATCAATTCGCTCAACAAGATCGTTTGTTTTAATCCATTGATTAGCTGTCATGGCAGCCTTAAATCGAGCACATTTATCTTTAGCTAATTCAAATTCCACACTTGGCAATAATTGGAAATTAGTTGAAAGTTCAGGACAAATTTCTTGAAATGCCACATGAGAAACTGTTTCCGTCATTCCATAGGTTAAATAAACAGGAAATTTAAATGGAGTAGTTTGAGAAATTAACCAGGGACTGAGTCCAGCACCACCGAGTAAGACCCCTTTGGCGTCAGAAAAATAGGCAGGCAGATCAACCTTATCTTCAATTATTCCATGCCATTGATTCGGAACAAATGAGGCTAGGTGAATAGTAACAGGAAGTAGATTTTTTAATGGATTACGAGATGGATCAACAACGACCAATTGGAGTTTTAAAACAAATGCTCTAACTAAAACCATCGCACCAGCAATATATTGAACGGGTAAACTCAATAATGCGACATCATTCGGAACTAATTTCAGCCAATTCCCAGTCAATTCTGCCGAAGCAATCATCGATTCACGTGAAATCAATATAGATTTAGGTGTTCCTGTAGACCCCGATGTAAAAAATTCAAATTCGGATTTTCCAGCTTGCCATTTTTGACAAAAGTCAATCACCTGCCTTTCAAAATCAGAGACAGGTTCAGGAAATTCAAAGGTATGCGGGGAGAAATGAAGCATAAATCAGTAAATCATTCCAAAAATAGCCAAACATTCTCTAATTTCGTGAGTTAATAAAAGGTTAATCATTTTAACCTTGTATACATGAGCGAAGATCCATTTGTAAATCCCATTAATCCTGACAAAGTTGCCCAAAATCCGGGTTTATTACCCTATGCGCATACGGCGGGTGGTGCGGTTATAAAGCCAGAGGATACAGGTAAAACGAAAGGTAGGTCAATTTTGGCGATGCGTCAACAGACAGACCGCCAAATGAATCAATTATATGAACAAATGGAAGTTTTGGCTAAACAGGCCAAAATGATTGCAGATCGTAAGGAAATATCTGAACGAATTTATGATGCAGCCATGGGTTTCGAACCTATCATTAGCGAAACCTATTACATGTATGAAAAAGAAGATGGGAGTGATTTACTTTCATTAGTTGCCCCACATGAATGGGGACGTTCTTTTAAGTATAGTCGCTATTTAGCCAAAGTAATTTTATTAGCAGACCACACCTGGGATGTAACTTACAACGAAGAAACAACTTAACATCATGATTTCTAATTTTCCATGGAAACCTATTAAGGAGTACAAAGAAATTTTGTTCCAACAATACAAAGGGATCGCCAAAATATCCATCAACAGACCGCATAAGCACAATGCGTTTACACCTCTTACCGTTCAGGAAATGTCAGAAGCCATGGAATTGGCTAGACAAGATACTTCTGTAGGCGTAATAATTTTAACGGGCGAAGGAGGTAAAGCATTCTGTTCAGGAGGTGACCAAAGTGTTCGAGGTGAAGGTGGATATGTGGGTGAAGATTATGTTCCGCGCTTAAATGTGCTTGATTTGCAACGTCAAATTAGAACGATTCCTAAGCCAGTAGTAGCCATGGTAGCTGGCTGGGCTATAGGTGGCGGCCACGTTTTGCATGTCATTTGTGATTTATCAATTGCGGCAGAAAATGCACGTTTTGGACAAACAGGACCTAATGTTGGCTCATTTGATGGCGGCTTTGGTGCTTCTTATTTAGCTCGTGTGGTTGGTCAAAAGAAAGCTAGAGAAATTTGGTTTTTGTGTGATCAATATGATGCACAGGAAGCATTGCAAATGGGATTGGTGAACAAGGTTGTACCATTAGACGAGTTGGAAAGCACAACAGTAGCCTGGTGTGAAAAAATACTTGAAAAGAGTCCTTTAGCTCTTCGTATGCTGAAATCAGCATTCAATGCAGAATTAGATGGTCAAGCTGGAATACAAGAATTAGCTGGAAATGCTACCTTATTGTATTATTTATCGGACGAAGCAAAAGAAGGGAAAAATGCCTTCTTAGAAAAACGCAAACCTGATTTTTCTAAATTCCCTAAATTCCCCTAAGAATGAATTATTGGCTAGTAAAATCTGAACCATTCAAATATTCGTGGGATGATTTCGTTAAAGAGGGGAAATCTGTCTGGGATGGCGTTCGTAATTACCAAGCTCGCAATAACCTGAAAGCGATGCAACAGGGAGATTGGGTATTTTTTTACCATTCGAATGAGGGAATGGAGGTCATAGGATTAGCGGAGGTTTCAAAGGAATTTTACCAAGACCCCACAACGGAAGACCCAAGATGGGTTGTTGTCGAGTTAATACCGATTAAGAAATTTGCGAAAACTGTGACGTTAAAAATGATGAAATCAGACGAAAGGTTAAGTAATTTGGCATTGATTAAACAATCGCGTTTATCCGTTACGCCTGTTTTAAAAGTAGAATTTGACATTATTTTAAGCCTAGCCCAATAAATTATGAAAAAGATCTTCTTGCTTACCCTGACTTTAATCTGCCAATATACGTATGGCCAACGCATTGAGATCCCACAGGTTAGTAGTGACATCGAAAATTTCACGATTCCAATAGGAGATCAGGGGGTTATTCACTTAAGTCAGCTTAATAAGCAAGAATTTAATATTCGAAAGTTTGATACAAATTTAGCACAGACATGGTCTACAAATGCCGCTGTTGAGGCATCACAAGATTATGTCACCCATAGCTACGATGGTAAAAATCTTTTTTTACTTTTCAGTCGATTTAAGAGTAATTCTTACATCATTTTTCGTGTAAATACGGTATCTGGACGGGTAGAAAAGTTTCAAATTATCTCGGTAGATCGAATTGAAATTTCAAATTTCAAAGCATTTAATTCATCATTATTTATCGGAGGGATTGTTAATAGTCAAGCCGTCATTTTATTTACAAATTTGACCGAAAAGAAAACACGAATTTTACCTTCTGTCGTTAAAGGTGAAGCTGAAATTCAGTCCATGGACTTAGATACAGCCTTCCAGCAGGTTAATGTAACTTATTCTGTCGGTAAGAAAGCCAAAGATTATCAGTTATTGATTAGGTCTTTTGATGAAGATGGTAACTTATTAGGTTCGGTACAAATGAAGCCAAATGAGGACTTTGCCATGATGAATGGAAAACTTACCCAAATGAACGATTCGCTACAAATTGTGGTAGGAACCTATGGGCATAAAAATACGATTGGTTCATCCAAAGGACCTAGCTCGCAGGGCTTTTATTTTCAATCATTTATCGATGGTGAATTACAACATACGAACTTTCAGAGCTTCACAAAATTCACCAACTTCTTTGAGTTCTTAAGCCCAAAACAGCAAGAAAAACAAGCTAAGAAAATTAAAGAAAAAGCAGCAAAAGGTGAAGAATTGCGCTTGGACTATCGTTTATTGATGCATGAGGTTATTCGTAAAGGGGATCATTACATCGTTGTAGCAGAATCATTTTATCCTGATTATAAATACAACAACATGGGTTTATATGGTCCCGGATTTATGAATATGGGGGGGCTTTACAACTTTTACTCACCATGGAGTATGCTATATAACCCATATAGATGGGGATATGGATATTATGGATTGTATTCTCCTTTTTCAAGTTATTACAGTCCGTGGGGATATCGTGGATTTAATGCCTATGGAAATAACCAGATATTTGACGGTTGGGTATATACGCATGCAATCGTAGCTGAACTTGATGAAAACGGGCATGTTCTTTGGGATCACTCGATTCCATTAAATGATATAAAAGAAGATAAGCTAACTCAAAAGATTAAAACTTCAGTTGTAGGCGACCAGGTTACTCTATCTTACAGCAAGGACAATCAGATTATCAGCAAAATAATTAGTAAATCAGGAACGGAAGAACAGGAACGAATTCTAAAAATTGAAACCGAAAATGAAGCAGACCGTGTTCGTAAAGCATCAAAAATCGATTTAAACTATTGGTACGGACCTTACTTTATAGCGCATGGAACTCAATCCATCAGTAATGAGGAGGAAGGAAAAAGAAACGTATTTTTTATTAACAAAATTCAATTCAACCCTTAAATTTTGGAACAAAAACAAGCCGCCATCGCCATTGAAACTCCCGAATTTTGGGGAAAAAGCTATGAATTAATTGATTCTGGTAATTTTGAAAAACTGGAACAATTCGGTGAATTTTGTGTCAGAAGACCTGAACCTCAAGCACTTTGGACAAAATCATTATCTGAGGAATTCTGGGCCGTCAAAGCTAATGCACATTTCAAGAAAGAAAAAGGGAGTTCAGAACGAGGCGTATGGGACATCAAAAAAGGAGTTCCTGATAAATGGTTTATTCCATACACGTCAAAAAAACTTAATTTAAATTTTAAAATTAGCCTTTCCTCTTTTAAACATGTAGGCTTATTTCCTGAACAAGCCTCAAATTGGGAATTTTTAGCCACTCATATTCCATTACTAAAGACGACAAAACCTAAGTTTTTGAATCTATTCGCATATACAGGCGGGGCTAGTTTAGTTTGCCGACAAATGGGCGCAGATGTCACGCATGTGGATTCGGTTAAACCAGTATTATCTTGGGCGCGAGAAAACATGGAAGTTTCGAAACTAGATTCGATTCGTTGGATGGCAGAAGATGCTTTGAAGTTTGTAAAAAGAGAAGCTAGAAGAGGTAACTTTTACCAAGGAATATTACTAGATCCTCCAGCCTATGGACGTGGACCAGATGGTGAAAAATGGGTTTTAGAGGAGCAAATAGATGATTTGTTACGCTCTGTAAAAGAAATATTGGACCCTAAAGAGCATATTTTACTTTCAAACGTGTATTCGTTAGGGTTTTCCACCTTAGTTGTCGAAAATTTAGTTAACGGAATTTTCAATGTACCTGAAAATGCTGAGTCGGGTGAATTATACTTAAACGACCAATATGACAAAAAACTCCCATTGGGAGTTTTCCATCGGTATTTATACCAAGGTTAGTTTTTAGGATAAATCACACCCTTAGCTGCTAATAGCGTATTTTTCATGAGCGATACGATCGTCATTGGTCCAACGCCTTTAGGCACGGGAGTTATGTAGGAACAAAGTGGAGCTACATCGTCAAAATCTACATCGCCTTTTAATGCGAATCCTGACTTTTTCGTCGTATCCACCACACGTGTTAAACCTACATCAATAACCACTGCTCCGGGTTTAATGTGTGCTGCCTTTATAAATTCTGGCTTGCCCAACGCGGCAATTAAGATATCGGCTTGTTGGCACATCTCCTCCAAATTTGGTGTCCGTGAGTGTGTCAACGTAACCGTGCAATTGCCTTGTGGGTGATTGCGTTGCATTAATATTGACATTGGCAAACCTACAATCTGACTACGCCCAACAACAACACAATGTTTGCCTGCTGTTTCGATTTTATAATAAGCTAATAAATCCAATACACCTTGCGGTGTAGCAGATATATAGGCTGGAAGTCCTTTTGCCATCCGACCGATGTTAATTGGATGAAAACCATCTACGTCCTTAGAAGGATGAATAGTCTCCATGACACGGTCGGGATTAATATGATTAGGCAGAGGCAACTGAACGATCAAACCATCCATGTCAGGATTGTTGTTAACTTCCCTAACAGCCTGTAATAACTCATCTTCCGTGATTGTTGGATCAAAACGCAACAGGGTAGAGGCAAAACCCAACTCACCACATGACTTTACTTTATTTGCCACATAAGTCTCTGATGCACCATTATCACCTACTAGAATTGCCACTAAGTGTGGAGCCCGTTTTCCTGAGGCAACTAATTCTTTGACTTCCTCTGCGATGGCCGATTTCATGGATTCGGCAACCATTTTACCATCGATAATTTGACTCATGGTTACTATTTTTTTCTTGTTGTCTTTTTAGGTGCTGGCGCAGCATCTCCTAACGCAATACAATCTTCTAGTGTGAGCGAAGCGGGATCCTGATCTTTTGGGATTTTTACATTTCGTTTCCCTATTTGAATGTAAGGCCCATACATTCCATTAACTACTTTAATGGCAGCATTTTCAGGAAACTCTTTGATAAACTTATTTGCCTCTGCATTACGTTTGGCTAGGATCAATTCAATCGCTCGTTCTTGCGTTAGAGAAGCCAAATTATCTGTTTTTCCTAAGGAAATATATTTCCCATTATGCTTGACATAAGGACCAAAACGTCCCTTTCCTGTTTCAATTAATTGATCTTCAAAATAACCTAAACCTGCTGATTCTGCAGCTACTTGAGCTGCCTTCATCACAAGGACCGCCTGCTCTAATTCAATTGTAAACGGATCATTCGGCTCAGGAAGGCTGATAAATTTACCATCATACTTAATATAAGGTCCTAACTTTCCTGCTCCAATAACCACAGGCTTATCCTCTAAAATCCCTATTTCCCGCGGTAATTTGGGTCTCGCTAATAAAACAATAGCTTGTTCTAGGCTGATCGTTGCGATAGATTGATTTTTAGGAAGATTGGCAAATAGAGGTTTATCCTCCTCACCAGATTCGCCTAATTGAACAAATGGTCCAAATTTTCCTAGACGAACTGAAATCTTTTTACCTGTCTCAGGATCGATACCCAATTCTCGACCGCCACCTACTGAGCTACGAGAAATCGACTTACTATCTTCAATGGTCTTGTGAAATGAACCATAAAAGTCCTTCATTAATTTAACCCAAGGTAATTTTCCTTTGGCAATATTATCGAATTCATCCTCCATTTCAGCTGTAAATGTAAAATCTACAACATCCTGGAAATTCTCTACTAAAAAGTCCGTAACCAGCGTTCCAATGTGTGTTGGGAAAAGTTTTGCTTTTTCAGTTCCGACAATTTCTGTCGCCTTAACCCCAGAAATCTCATCATCCTTTAAGGTCCACGTCTGAAATGAGCGCTCACGTCCCGCACGATCTTCTTTTTCTACATATGCCCGCTTAATAATAGTCGATATGGTAGGGGCATACGTAGATGGACGACCAATACCTTTTTCTTCCAAAGCCTTCACCAAACTCGCCTCTGTATAGCGAGGAGCTGGTCGCGTAAATCGTTCTTGTGCTTTTAATTCATCTAATGCAAGTACTTGTCCGATCGCCAAGGGAGGTAACATATCCTTATTTTCCTCATCATCCTCATCGTCTTTCCCTTCTAAATAGGCTTTAAGAAACCCTTCAAAGGCAATGACTTCTCCTTGTGCCACGAGAATTTCTGACGTAGTTGAAATTTCGATTTGCGCTGTTGTACGCTCCAATTGAGCATCTGCCATTTGAGAAGCGATGGCACGCTTCCAAATTAATTCATACAGTTTCCGTTCACGCGAATCACCACTTAAAGTAGACAAGGCAAAGTCAGTAGGCCGAATAGCTTCGTGTGCCTCTTGCGCACTATCTGATTTTGTCTTAAACTGCCTAGCATGATGAAATTTTGCTCCATAAGCATCCTCAATTGCTACTTTAGCCTTGTCACGCGCTTCTTGTGATAACATGGTGGAATCAGTACGCATGTATGAAATCCGACCTGATTCATATAATTTCTGGGCGATTGACATCGTTGTTGCTACGGCATATCCTAATTTACGTGAAGCTTCTTGCTGCAGCGTAGAGGTGGTAAATGGTGGAGCAGGTGTCTTTTTAGCAGGTTTTGTTTCTAAATTTTTAATTGAGAACTGCGCTCCAACACATTTTTTCAGAAACTCGAGTGCTTCTCCTTCAGTAGCAAATGCTTTTGATAGCTCTGCCTTCAAGACTTTCTTACCTGGAAGATCAAATAAAGCCGCCACCTTAAAGGTAGCAGAGGCTTCATGCTTCTCAATTTCACGCTCCCGGTCTACAATTAATCTAACCGCAACAGATTGCACTCTACCAGCTGAAAGACCTTTCTGAACTTTAGACCATAAAACAGGAGAAAGTTCAAAGCCAATCAAGCGATCCATAATCCGACGTGCTTGCTGAGCATTCACCAAATCCATATCTATTTCCCGTGGTTGTTCAATAGCTTTAAGAATTGCACTCTTAGTGATTTCACGGAAAACAATACGTTTTGTTGAGTCTTTTAAATTCAATGCCTCCTTTAAATGCCATGAAATTGCTTCTCCTTCACGGTCATCGTCAGTCGCTAACCACACCTCTTCAGATGATTTGGCTAGACTTTTAAGCTCCGATATAACTTTAGTCTTATCGGGGGAAACAACATAGGTAGGGTGAAAATCATGTTCAATATCAATGACCTTATCGCCTTTAGTCGGTAAATCCCGTACGTGCCCGAAAGAAGATTTAACAATAAAATCTTTACCCAAATAACCTTCTATCGTTTTTGCTTTAGCAGGGGACTCTACAATGACTAAATTTTTTGCCATTAGATATTATTTACAAGTTGAATTTTAGAAAAGATTTCAAATATAGAACCTTAAAATGTATTTGTATACAAATCAACACAAAGCACTAAAAAAAATCTAAAAAATTATATTAATCCGACGAACTTGATAATTTGAAATAATAAATAGAGTTTATATACCTATAGATTTAAATCGATTTACGCACAGAATAAAACAAAGTGAGAGGGTAGGAACTGTTTAAAAAACGTAAATAATTATAAATATTTTGACAAAAAATAAAACAAAGCAAATCCAATTATCAAAATTGGCAATTTTGCACTTAATCTATTAATTTTGCGAGCAATTTCTTATATAAAAACTATTACCATGGCCTTTGACATTGAAATGATTAAAGCTGTTTACGCTAAAATGCCTGCACGCATCGCTGCTGCTCGCGCTTTAACGGGTAAACCGCTTACGTTGACTGAAAAAATCCTTTATAGCCATCTTTGGGAAGGTACTCCTTCCTCGGCTCATGAACGTGGCAATTCGTATGTAGATTTCGCTCCTGATCGTGTAGCTATGCAAGATGCTACTGCTCAAATGGCTTTATTGCAATTTATGCAAGCTGGTCGGCCACAAGTTGCCGTTCCATCTACTGTGCATTGCGACCACTTAATTGAGGCAAAAGTGGCATCAACAACAGATTTAGCTGTTGCTGTAGATAAAAATAAGGAGGTTTACGATTTCTTGTCATCAGTTTCTGATAAATATGGTATAGGATTCTGGAAACCAGGAGCTGGTATTATTCACCAAGTTGTCTTGGAAAATTATGCGTTCCCAGGTGGAATGATGATTGGTACGGACTCCCATACAGTTAATGCTGGTGGTTTAGGAATGATCGCGATTGGAGTTGGTGGTGCTGATGCTTGCGATGTTATGGCTGGATTAGCCTGGGAATTGAAATTCCCTAAGTTGATCGGAGTTAAATTAACTGGAAAATTAAACGGGTGGACTGCTCCTAAGGATGTTATCTTAAAGGTAGCCGGTATTTTAACTGTAAAAGGTGGTACAGGTTGTGTGGTTGAGTACTTTGGTGAAGGTGCTACATCGATGTCATGTACGGGTAAAGGCACTATTTGTAATATGGGTGCTGAGATTGGTGCTACCACATCAACTTTCGGGTACGATGATTCGATGGCGCGTTATTTACAGTCAACGGGTCGTGCGGATGTAGCTGCCATGGCAGACCAAGTACGTGAGCACTTGACAGCTGATCCTGAGGTATATGCAAACCCAGAAAAATATTTTGACCAGGTAATCGAGATCGATTTAGATACACTAGAACCACATTTGAATGGTCCTTTCACACCAGATTTGGCTACGCCAATTTCTAAGATGAAAGAATTAGCAGAGAAAAACGGTTGGCCTACAAAAGTAGAAGTTGGCCTAATTGGTTCATGTACTAACTCATCTTACGAAGATATCGCACGTGCTGCCTCATTAGCGAAACAAGTGGCTGCCAAAGGCTTAAAAACTAAAGCACAATTCACTATCACACCTGGTTCTGAATTGGTACGATTTACCATTGAACGAGACGGATTTATTGATACCTTCAATACCATTGGTGCAACGGTATTCTCGAATGCTTGTGGACCATGTATCGGCCAATGGGCTCGTCCAGGAGCTGAAAAAGGGGAGAAGAACACAATTGTTCACTCCTTTAACAGAAACTTCGCGAAACGTGCGGATGGTAATCCAAACACATTTGCATTTGTAGCCTCACCAGAAATGGTTACTGCTCTAGCGATTGCAGGTGATTTGACATTTAATCCATTAACAGATACGTTAACAAACGAAAAAGGTGAGCAAGTAAAATTGGATGCACCTTCTGGAGATGAATTACCAAAATTAGGTTTTGCAGCAGAAGATGCAGGATATCAAGCACCGGCAGCAGATGGTTCAGGTGTTCAAGTTAAAGTATCACCTACTTCAGACCGTTTGCAATTATTAGATCCATTTACGGCCTGGGAAGGTACAGACATTACAGGTTTGAAATTATTAATTAAGGCTAAAGGAAAATGTACAACAGATCATATTTCGATGGCAGGTCCTTGGTTGAAATACCGTGGGCACCTAGATAATATTTCAAATAACATGTTGATAGGCGCTGTAAACTTCTTTAATGAGAAGACAGACAACGTAAAAAATCAGTTAACGGGTGAATATGGTCCAGTACCAGCAACTCAGCGTGCGTACAAAGCTGCAGGAATTGGTACAATCGTCGTAGGTGATACTAACTATGGTGAAGGATCTTCGCGTGAGCATGCGGCGATGGAGCCACGTCACCTAGGTGTTCGTGCGGTTTTAGTTAAATCATTTGCACGTATTCATGAGACTAACTTGAAAAAACAAGGTATGCTTGCGTTAACATTTGCAAACGAAGCCGATTATGATAAGATTCAAGAGAATGATTCGATCAATATAATTGGACTAAACACATTTGCACCAGGCAAAGCATTGACAATTGAATTAGTTCATGCAGATGGTTCAACTGATAGTTTTAATGTTAACCATACTTACAATGAACAACAAATAGAATGGTTCAAAGCGGGTGGTGCGTTAAATATTATTCGTGCATCAGTAAAATAGATTTGATTTAAGGCGCAGAATTACTAATTTTGCGCCTTAATTTTTATAATTAAGCCCTTTTTAAACACACACATGGCAGCGATTAACGCAGTTAAAATATTTTCTGGATCTGCATCGAATTACTTAGCAAAAGAAATTGCTAAATACTATGGTAAAGATTTAGGAGCTGTAACAACCTTACGTTTCTCAGATGGTGAAATGTCACCGAGTTTTGATGAATCGGTACGTGGGTGTGACGTATTTATTATTCAGTCTACATTTCCTACAGCGGATAATTTAATGGAGTTATTATTGATGATTGATGCTGCTAGAAGAGCGTCAGCCCATTATGTTACGGCTGTTATTCCATATTTCGGGTATTCGCGTCAAGATCGTAAAGATCGCCCACGTGTAGGAATCGGGGCTAAATTGATTGGAAATTTATTAACTGCCGCAGGTGCGGATCGTTTGATGACGATCGACCTACATGCGGGCCAAATTCAAGGATTCATGGATTTCCCAGTAGACCACTTGGAAGGAAATGCGATCTTTGTACCCTATTTAAAGTCATTGAATTTAGAAAATATCGTATTCGCTTCTCCTGACGTGGGAGGTGTAGTACGTACGCGCAACATGGCCAAATTCTTTAATGCGGAAATGGTTATTTGCGATAAGCACCGGAAACGTGCTAATGAAATTGCATCTATGCAGTTGATTGGTGATGTAAAAGGTGCAGATGTCGTTCTTGTGGACGATTTAATTGATACCGGAGGCACATTGTGCAAAGCCGCTCAATTAATTATGGACAAGGGCGCAAATTCTGTTCGCGCAGTCGTTACTCACCCAGTTTTATCGGGTAAAGCTTACGAGAATATCGCAAATTCAGTATTAACTGAATTGTTGGTTACAGATACCATCCCTCAAAAAGGTGCGTGCGAAAAAATTAAGGTATTATCCGTGGCTGAATTATTTGCCAAAGCCATTGGTCGTATCCGTGATCACGAATCTATCAGTTCATTATTTATTAAATATTAATTTTAACCGTTTTCAGGGGATAGCCTACGTGCGAAAGACTGGAAACACTAACAAACACAAAATGAAAAAGTTAGAAATTGTAGGATACAAGAGATCTACATTAGGAACGAAAGGTTCTAAAGATTTACGTTTAGAAGCATTAGCTCCATGTGTTCTTTACGGTGGTAAAGAGCAAGTACACTTCGCTGTACCGATGATCCTTTTCCGCGAATTATTATATTCAGCAGATGTATACGAAGTTGAATTAAACATCGAAGGTGACATTCACCGTGCGATTTTGCAAGATGCACAATTCCACCCAGTAAACGAGATGATCTTACACGTTGACTTTTTAGAAATCGATTCTAAAAAGCCAATCAAAATAGATGTTCCTGTTAAAATTGTAGGAAACTCTCCAGGTGTAATCAAAGGAGGTAAAATGGTACAAAAATTACGTAAGGTATCTTTACGTGGATTAGTTGCTAACATACCAGACTTTGTTACAGCTGATATTTCAGGTTTAGACCTAGGTCAAACAGTTAAAGTAAACAAGTTAGTAGTAGAAGGATGTGAGATTTTAAATCCAATGTCTAATCCAGTAGCTACAATCGATATCCCAAGAGCATTAAGAGGTAAATTAACCGCTTAATTCAAGTAGGAAAGAACGATAGATCAAAATAGCCTGACACATGTCAGGCTATTTTATTTTCTAAGGTGTATAAAAAAAGGCCTCAATTTCTTGAGGCCTTTTTCATGTAGAATTGTCAAACTAACGCTTTGCCATTACTTTAACGATAGGAGCTTTCTCTAAGTGAGAAGCATGCCCTGCCGATTTCCCTACGTGAATGTAAGGTGCAATAACTAAGGAAACGATCGACATCAATTTAATCAAGATGTTCATCGAAGGACCCGATGTATCCTTAAATGGATCACCTACTGTATCTCCCGTAACGGCAGCTTTGTGTGGGTCTGAACCCTTTTTGAAGGTTTGACCATCAATTAAAACACCTTTTTCAAACGATTTCTTTGCATTATCCCAAGCACCACCAGCATTTGATTGAAAAATACCCATCAAAACACCTGATACCGTTACACCTGCTAACAAACCTCCTAATACTTCAGGTCCCATCGTAAATCCAACCAAAACCGGTACAGTAAGTGCAATCGCACCTGGTAAGATCATTTGACGAATTGAAGCCTCCGTAGAAATAGCAACACATTTCTCATATTCAGGCTTAGCTTTGTACTCCATTATTCCAGGAATCTCACGGAATTGACGACGAACTTCATTCACCATTTCCATCGCAGCTTTACCTACCGCAGAAATACATAGTGCAGAGAAAATAAATGGAATCATACCACCCACAAATAAACCAGCTAATACATCAGCTTTGTAAATGTCAATTTGGGTGATACCAGAAATACCAACGAAAGCAGCAAAAAGAGCTAATGAAGTCAACGCAGCTGAAGCAATTGCAAATCCTTTACCCGTAGCCGCTGTGGTATTTCCTACTGCATCTAAATTATCAGTACGATCACGAACCTCAGATGGCAATTGAGACATCTCTGCAATACCACCCGCATTATCTGCGATTGGACCAAATGCATCGATTGCTAACTGCATAGCCGTTGTTGCCATCATACCTGCAGCAGCGATAGATACGCCATAAATTCCTGCAAAATGATAAGAAGCAATAATACCAGCCGCTAATACCAAAATTGGCAATACGGTAGATTCCATACCAACTGCTAAACCACCAATAATATTCGTAGCATGTCCAGTTCCGGATTTCTGTACGATAGAATCTACCGGACGCTTACCCATAGCAGTATAATATTCCGTAATAATCGACATTAAGGCTCCTACAATAAGACCAACAATAATCGCGTAAAACACATCCATAGAAGAGAATGTAGTACCACGTAGTGTTAAGTTTTCAGGTAAAATTTTTGTAACCAAGAAATAAGAGGTAACAAATGTAATGGCAATAGAAGCATAGTTACCAACGTTCAATGCATTCTGAACCGAATCAGTTTCCTTAGAGATTCGTACAAAAAACGTAGAAACCAACGAGGCTAATAAGCCTACACCTGCAATTAACATAGGTAAAAGAACAGGGGAGAAGCCACCGTAATTATCAGCTACTTCAATTTCTTGACCTAAAACCATGGTAGCCAAAATTGTTGCAACGTACGAACCAAATAAATCAGCTCCCATACCTGCAACATCACCTACGTTATCGCCCACATTATCAGCAATAGTTGCTGGATTACGAACATCATCCTCTGGAATACCAGCTTCAACTTTACCAACCAAATCAGCGCCAACATCAGCAGCTTTCGTATAAATACCACCACCTACACGGGCAAACAACGCAATTGATTCCGCACCTAAAGAAAATCCAGCTAATACTTCAATTGCAGTTTTCATCTCAACTGAAGTTAAAGCCATTCCATCAGCAAAAATTTGATAAAATGCGATAAACAAACCTCCTAAGCCTAAAATAGCTAAACCTGCAACACCCATACCCATAACTGAACCGCCAGTAAATGAAACGTTCAATGCTTTAGATAAAGAGGTACGCGCAGCCTCAGCTGTACGCACATTTGCTTTGGTTGCTACAATCATACCAATATATCCAGCCGTAGCAGAGAAAATGGCACCAATTAAAAAAGCAACTGCAATTAAAGGAGATGAGTGAATCGGATTCTCAGGAGTTCCTTCTTGGGAACCTAACCATGCAAGTAATATGGCCGTAGGGATGGCAAAATAAGTTAAAATTTTCCACTCTGCTTTTAAAAAAGCAATAGCACCATCCGCAATATATCCGGATAACTCCTGCATTTTATCATTCCCGGCATCTTGTTTTGATACCCAACTAAATTTCCATGCTGTGTAAAGCAATCCCACCAAACCAAAAGCAGGAACTAAGTAAACAATTTGATTCATAAATGTTGATTTAGAATATTCCAAAAAAATTTTGCACAATTTAGATAAAAACGCGCAAATAAACAATTAGAATGGTAATCTGACGAGAACTTTCACTTTTTCGGCTACCACAGAACCTATCGGATACACTAAATCAATGCCCAAAATTTTACCAATCCCAGTTAATCCATAACTAACTTCTTGATAATTAATTACTTGAGCATTAACATTAGTCTGCAAGTAAGAATATCCTACTTTTTCCTTCAAGCCATATAGTGCCAAAAATGCATTTTGCGTTAATATAAACTTACGCGGCTCCCACTGAACAAAAGCTTTAAAATGCCCTCCAGGATTCGAAAGCGCATAATAAGGTAATGCTAAAAAGCTTGATTCCCCCGAACTAACATTAATTTCATTTCCTCTAAAATGTTGATAATCCACAATCAATGACGGCTTATTCATAAAATGAGCTGCAGAAATACGGTAATTCATAGAACCCCAATTAGCCAAAGAAATTGATTGAGTTACCTGAAAAGTTATTTTACTGAACGGATCATCACCCCAAGCCTGTTCAATAATTCCAGTAAACGTAGGACCAGATTCATTCGAAAGACGTCTAGCTCCATTAAATCGGCGCCATGATGCTAAGGGCTGATACCTAATACTTGCGGAACCGTAAACTTGATTACTCGTGTTAAATGGGGTACCATTGGATACAAAGCGTCTTTCCTTGTAGAAATACCCATTTTCCGCATTGTTTTCCAAGCTAGAACGCGAACGGTATTCCAAGGTTGAATTTAAATTCAATTTGGAACTCATTTGAACAGTATACATAGCTTTTATGAAATCCTTTTGATAAAGCCGCACATAATTTTGTGAGAACAAAAGCGCATAGAATAGATTAACTCGAGCCGATATGGGTTCCGTCGAATTTATTTGTTGTGTAATAGAACCTGCGGATAGTTTAAATCGTTTACGATTCTCATCCCAATTACGTTCAGCGTACAAAGAACCATTCCAAGCCTTTCGAGCAAAAGCATATTGAATATCGAGACCTGTTCCCCAATAATCAGCTAAATTATAGGTAAATCGGTAGTCAATAGAACGGCCTAAATGATACCCATCAACCGCATTAAAACCCGATTGCAGTCCACTCAGCGAAAGGCGAGCCCCTAAACCTTTTTGACCATATGCATAGATTCTCGGAGATATAATATCACCATAACGAAACCTTGGTAAGGCAGTAATAGAATCTTTTAATCTTTTTTTCTCATCAATGACATACAAACTGTCTGCCTCTTTATATCCCTTCACTTCCGCTTCTGTTAATGGAACTTGTCTTTCCTCTTCCCAGAAAGCCTCATTTTTTTTACTTGCAGCGGAATCTACTGTAAATGTATAGTCCGACTTAAACTCTTCTTTCAACTCTTTCTTTTCCTCCTTTTCTACATCTTTTAAGAGCTTCTTTAACTTTTTACGTGTTAACTCTTTGCCCAAGGCCAATTTGGGAGAAGTAACCTTCTCTTTGTTAATTTCTTTAGCCCATTCCTTATGTAATCGTTCCTCTATGATAGTAGGTTTGACCAAAAAAGCAGGGTTAACCTGAATCGAATATTCCTTTACTTGTGTGATATACCTAAAATTGGCTCCAAAGCCCATCGCATCAAAATTAATGTTAACATCATAATTGACCGGCATCCAAACACCTTTAAACAAAGCATTCTGCTGCTGAAATGTATAATAGCCCTGTGAATTTCGAAATGCTAAACTAAACGAATAAATACTCCAAGTATCCTCAACAATCGACAATGTACCTTCAAATAAATCGGATGAACTTGATTTTGGCTTAACCTGAATCTTAGATATCGTTTGGCCGTTCAACTGGAAACTACCCAAATAGGCAAACTTGTAAAAAGAAAAAGCTGAAGGAGACAACGGACTTATCAAGGAGAACCAAACTTTAGGCTGATAAAAATTAGTTTGTGT
>JACCDL010700097.1_pt1 | contig 23773 bp, 20 predicted proteins | sample 7441931 | NCBI WGS metagenome assembly JACCDL01 (sample SAMN15323437, study PRJNA562643) | freshwater metagenome | isolation source: river surface water | place: USA:Blue River Watershed | collected 2017-08-16 | reverse complement strand
TTGGAATACGCGCTCGCACACGATGAGCGTTTTGGAATCTGGGGTGGACTCTCCGAACGTGAGCGTCGCCGTTTGAAGCGCCGCCCAGCGTAACTCTCATGAGTTCACATCGCGTCACCGCGATTCTTGTACTACATGATGGACAACTTTGGTTGCCCGAAGTTGTTGCCTCTTTAACTTCGCAGACTCTGCAAGTTGATTCGATAGTTGCCGTTGATACAGGTTCTATTGATTCATCCGCGAAACTGGTTAAAGGCGCACGCATTCCAGTTCTACCAATGGATCGCGATACCGGATTCGGCGAAGCAGTAGCGCATGCTGTTGCAACTCTTCCTGCATCCAGCGATCCGGAACACGAATGGCTCTGGATAATTCACGACGATCTTTCAGTGGAACGTTCTGCACTTGAGAATTTAATTGCGGAAGTTGATTCACGTCCAAACGTTGCAATGGCAGGCCCCAAACTCCTTGGTTGGCATGATCGCACCCACCTTTTGGAAATTGGTATCAGCATCGCTGCAAATGGAAATCGATGGACCGGACTTGAGCCAGCTGAATATGACCAAGGACAGCGCGATGGCGTCCATGAAGTACTTGCAGTTAGCACTGCAGGAGCTTTAATTCGCAGGGATGTATTTGTACAACTAGGTGGATTTGATCCTAATTTAGATCTCTTCCGCGATGATGTTGATTTTGGTTGGCGCCTTTACTCAGCGGGATTTGCGGCTATAGCGGTTTCAAGCGCTGTTGCATTCCACGCAGAAGCTTCTGCAAATGAGCGTCGCTCGGTTGATGTAGCCGAAGCGTTCTTACATCGTCCACTGTTATTAGATCGCCGAAATGCCGCATACGTTCTATTAGTTAATTCATCTTGGTGGCGACTTCCACTGCTAACTGTGCAATTGCTGGCCGGTGCAATATTTAGATCAATTGCTTTTCTCTTTGCAAAACTACCTGGATACGCCGGTGATGAGATTTTGGCAGTTGGAACGCAATTTTTACATCCTGCCGAACTAGTTCGCGCCCGAAAGATAAGAAAGTTGCAACGCCTTGTTCCATCAGGGATTGCGCTTCGATTTATTCCTTCGAGATGGTCACAACTTAGATTGGCCGCCTCGCGTTCAGCAGAGTGGGTTCGTGAGCAGCTATTCCCAAGTGAGATTACCGAAGTCCGAAACCCATCTCTACTTGATGAGAATTTAGATGAAGAAGATTTGCTTACTCCCGCTAACAGTCGCAGTTGGATAACGCTCTTAAAACGTCCATTAATCGCAGCCACATTATTTTTATTTGTTTTAACTTTCTTCTGGTCAAGATTTAGGTTGGGTTCAATATCTGGAGGCGCCTTACCTGAACAGCCTTCAGGTGTAAGTGCGCTCTGGAATACCTATTTCAGTGGTTGGCACTCCATCGCTATGGGCACATCCGCATCAGCCCCAACGTGGATGGCTTTTCTTGCGGTGGCGGCTACTCCATTCTTCGGAAACGTGAACTTCTTTATTGCAGCGCTCTTCTTTCTGGCGCCAGTATTGCTGGCGCTGACGGGACATCACTTCTTAAAGGAGTTCTCAACAAATAGATGGCTCACCACATCCGGCGCTGTTCTATATGCACTTTCTCCGGTTGCAATTTCAGCAATTAACTCCGGTCGCTTGAGCACCTTAATTGTCTTGCTGCTACTGCCATTGTTGGCTATCGCCGCCCGAGGTTGGTTTGAAATTGAGGAATTTTCTTGGCGCAAGGTCTTTGCTCTTTCGCTTCTTGTCTCGATTATTTTTGCATTTTCCCCATTTATCTTTATTTTAGGAATTGCTCTAACTGGGTTTTCAATTTATCGCGACTACATTGATAGCAGCAGCGGCGTAAATATCGTCTTATTCAACGCTCGTCTCTATCGCCGCTTAGCGTTGACCTTTACGCCACTTCTCATCTGCGCACCTTGGAGTTTCGAGTTAATCATTAATCCAAATAGATTTTTCTTAGATTCCGGTTTTCTTCTGCAGGGAAGTGGTCCAAACTTTGCATTATTAGGAAACCCAGGTGGTCCTGGCTCCTTACCGTGGTATCTAATTAGTCCACTTACTTTGGTACTAGTAATTTCCCTCTTCTCATCAACCCGTGCTCGTTTTATCGCAGAAATTGGATTTGTATCACTGTTGATTTCTATTCTTTTCAGTGCAATCTCTATAACAGGTAACGGCACAAGTATCGCAACGCAGCTCTACCCCGGAACTCTTATGGCAATCACAACTATGACGGCAATCGCCTCCGCAATTGCCGTATCTGACAAGTTGCGAGAAAGGCTAAAAGCAACTCATGTGAATTTCCGTCACATCTCGGCTGCGGTTATGCTCATTGCAACCGCCACATATGCGCTCTCGGCAACGCTTTGGGTAGCCACGACTGCAGGATCTGCTCCATTGCAAAGTGGACGCGAGATAGTACTTCCTCCATTCTTAGCGGTTGAAAAAGATGCGAAGACAATGGTTATTAGACCTCGCACAGTAGGTGAAGATGTATCACTAAACTTTTATTTGGCGCGTGGTGGAGATGCCAGACTTGGCGATCCAGATATGGCGCCATCAAATCGTGAACAAATTACCAATGCTGTACTTGAGCTTGCCGATGGAAGTGGACTAACTTCAAGTTCCACCTTTGCACTTAATGGAATCAAGTATCTATTCCTTAAAAATCCGACCGATGAAAACTTAGTTCGCATTATTGATGGCTTAGGGGGATTTACTCGAGCCTCATCAACAAATGCAGGAATCGTCTGGAAGATTTCTGCAAACACCGGAACAGTTTTATTCACTAATCTTGCTGGCAAGACGACGGTGCTACCGATAAGTCAATCTGAATTTGAAGTCACAGTTCCAGAGCCAGGGACTTTAACTCTTACCGAGAATTACGCTCAAGGTTGGCGGGCTATGCAAGAAGGTCAGCGTCTAGATAGAAATCGCAGCGTCGTTAACTTGCCGGTGTTTGAAGTATTACAACCAGGGACGGTTAGCTTCCTTTATGACGGCTCACTCCGTCGCGCGCTAATTTCTTTAGAGTTAATCATCTTTATCACCGTCGTAGTCTTGGCACTTCCCGCTGGACGTCGCCGTCGCGAAATTGAAGATTCGGAGCTGGCATGAAGATCAGGCGTCCATTGGCTCTGGTATCTGGCCTTGCTTTAGTTTTAGCGCTTTCCAATGCGGCGGATGTCGCAGTATCAAATGGAAAATTCTCTTCAAATTACCCTGCCGTTGTCTGTCCTTCAACGCCCAGCGGTTTAACCAGTGCGATTTCTCTGCCTTCCTCAAAGAGTCAGATTCGATCAACTGGAACTAAATCCCTCTCCTTCATTCCTGCGCAAACTCTGCGCTACATGCAGAAGAAAGCGCCAATAATTTTAGAGTCACAGGGTGCAACGCCGGTTGTGTGGCAGATTAGAAAAGGCGTTTGGGCCGGCTCCACTATTTGTTCATCATTGCAGACTGAGCAATGGTTTGTTGGCGGAGCCGCTGATGTAACAAGTAAAGGCAAGTTGATCCTGGTAAACAGTGGATTAAGTGCTGCAATCGTAGATATTGAAGTTTGGAATGAAATTGGAGCGCAACCAACCAAGGCAATCACCATTAAGGCAAACTCATATCTTGAAATTGGAGTTGATTCACTAGCTCCCGGTTCTCAATCGCTAGTTATCAAGACGATCACACGAGCAGGTCGAGTTACGAGTTACATGATCGATGAACGCGGTCGAGGATTACGCGCCCTTGGTGGCGATATTGTTAATTTCGCGCCAAAGGCAAGTAAAGAGGTCTTTATCCCTGCCATTCCACATACGGTACGTAAAGTCGGATCAAAATCAGTTGAATTGCCGCACACCTTACGGATCCTGGCACCTGGTGAAATAGATGCTCGCATCACCGTTTCTGTCTACTCGACCGATGGATCATTTATTCCTGCTGGGCTAGAAGACAAAGTTATAAAGAGCGGATCGGTCGCGACTTTAGATTTGAATCCGAATTTACCAGCGAGCAAATTTGGAATCAGAATTTCATCCGATGAGCCGATAGTTGCTTCAGTATTTTCACAGACAATCTCTGAAGGTAAATCAGACTTTATCTGGAGTACAGCAGCGGCAGAATTGACCCAATCCAACTTTTCGGTCGCAGGTCTTGCCCCTCAATTAATCTTTATCGGAGCAAAAGTTAAAGCCGAGCTTGTACTTCTCTTCAATAATGGCAAACGTAAAACCGTTCGCATTAACGGGGAAGATATCGCCGCGGTAAAGGTTCCAGATGGGGTTCGCTCGATATCTATTACCGGCGCAGGAAAAGGAATTTATGGCGCAGGGCTGGTTGCAACCAAGAGTGGATATGGATATTTCCCACTTACAGCAGGAAGCGTTCTAACTAAATCATCAGTTCCAATGTCGAATATTCGCGTCTTAACTCCCTGACAATCCCAGTTTTTTTGCTACCCAACCACTAGCCTTAGCGTCATGAGTAAGTTGGCGCGCACAGGGCGCAGTTGTTCGCGGGTAAGTTGCCGAAGCATGGCTTCGATGACGCTTACTTATATTTATGCGGACTCAACAGCAGTGCTTGGCCCACTGGCTACTTATTCAGAACCACATTCATATGATCTCTGCGAAGCACATGGAAAGCGCCTAACCGTTCCTAATGGTTGGACAGTAATCAAGGAAGAGTCTTCGCAGGCAGGCCTTGGACCATCCGAAGATGATCTGATGGCAATTGCAGATGCAGTCCGTGAAGTTGCTGCAAACCATGAGTCGATGCAAGATCAAAACGGGGATCCTGTTACAACCGATAACGCATCACTTGGACGGCGCGGACACTTACGCGCTGTCCCGTCTTAGATTCTTGCTACTTCTCGAGATTAATTAGCGAAGGAAGAGAAAATTCCAATATTTAAAGCCTATGACATTCGCGGATTAGTTGATGTTGAAATTACCGCTGACTTTACATTTGCAACAGGAGTTGCCTTTGCCAGATTCCTGCAACAAGAACGTGAACCCGGAACAGTTGTTATCGGCGAAGATATGCGCCCTTCATCACCATTATTTGCCGATGCTTTTTCAGCAGGAGTGACCTCGCAGGGTTTAGATGTAATCCGTATCGGGTTGGCATCTACCGACATGCTCTATTTTGCAGCAGGCAAACTGAATTTCCCTGGGGCGATGTTTACCGCCAGCCATAATCCAGCCGAATACAACGGGATCAAACTCTGCTTAAGTGGAGCCCGCCCAATAGGAAAAGAGTCGGGGCTCTTAACTATTGAGCGATTTGTTAATGAAGGATCTCCAATAGATTTTCGAAGCGTAGGTAAAGAGTCAGAGCAGGATTTACTTTCTTCATATGTAGATCATCTACTTTCATTGGTTGATCTATCAGAGATCCGCCCGCTAAAGGTGGTCATTGATGCTGGAAACGGAATGGCTGGACACACCGCTCCAGCGGTCTTTGACCGACTTAACTGCGAAGTAATTCCGATGTATTTTGAGTTAGATGGCACATTCCCAAACCATGAAGCCAATCCAATAGATCCCAAGAATTTGAAAGATTTGCAGAAGGCGGTTAAAAAACATAAGGCAGATATCGGATTAGCATTTGATGGCGATGCCGACCGATGCTTCTTAGTCGATGAAAACGGAGATTTGGTAAATCCATCTACCCTCACGGCTTTAATTGCAGATCGTGAATTAAAGAAATATCCTGGATCAAATATTATTTATAACCTAATTTCTTCCCGTGCAGTAGTTGAAATTGTTGAAGAAAAAGGCGGAAAGGCTATTCGTTCGCGCGTTGGCCATTCATATATAAAACAACTAATGGCAGATACCGGAGCAGTTTTTGGCGGAGAGCATTCTGGACATTTCTACTTCAAAGATTTTTGGAGAGCCGATTCTGGAATGTTGGCAGCACTCCACGCCATTGCAGCTCTCGGCGAAGCGAGGGGTTCACTTTCGACACTTCTTAAACCTTATTCAAGATATATCTCTAGTGGTGAAATCAATTCTGAAGTCGCAGATGCAAACGCTGCGATGAAGCACGTTGAAGAGATTTATCTCAAGAAAGATGGCGTAGCAGCCGATCACCTTGATGGGCTGACGATAAGTGGCGATACCTGGTGGTTTAACCTGCGTGCGTCAAATACCGAGCCCCTCCTTCGACTCAACGTTGAGGCTTCCACGGAAGCCCGTATGAAAAAGGTTCGAGATGATGTACTTAACATGATCCGTGGCGACCTAGACATCCTCGTATTAATCCCTTAACTAGTAGGCTATGCCTATAGCCGACTAGCACAGTAGAGCCCTACGCCGAAGGTCAAGCGAAAAAACAGCCGTTTAAACTAGGGAGATATATTTCAATGACACCTGTAACAACAATTCCAAAACACGATATCGCAGATGCATCTCTTGCAGCCGAGGGCCGCAAGCGCATCGAATGGGCAGAACGCAACATGCCAGTACTTGCTCAGATTCGTGAGCGCTTTGAAAAGTCACAACCATTTGCAGGCGTACGAATCTCTGCATGTATGCACGTGACAACAGAGACCGCAAACTTGATGCGCGTTCTTAAAGCCGGCGGTGCAGAGATTGCACTTTGCGCCTCAAACCCACTTTCAACACAAGATGACACCGCAGCAGCGCTCGTTCACGAATACGGAATCTCTGTATTTGCTCGCAATGCAGTGGATCGCGATGGTTACTACTCACATATCAACGCAGCGCTAGATATCGAACCTCACCAAGTATTCGATGATGGTTGCGATCTCGTAAACACACTTCACACAACTCGCAAGGAACTTCTTCCTAATATTGCTGGTGGCTGCGAAGAGACGACAACAGGCGTTATCCGTCTGAATCAGATGGCCAAAGATGGTGCTCTTACATTCCCAATGATCGCTGTCAACGACACCGATACAAAGCACATGTTCGATAACCGTTACGGAACCGGTCAATCAACACTTGATGCAGTCTTCCGCGCTACAAACTTCCTGTTCGCAGGTCGCGTAGTAGTTGTTGCTGGCTTCGGATATTGCGGCAAGGGCGTTGCAGAACGCGCTAAAGGTATGGGCGCCGATGTAGTTGTTACTGAAATCGATCCAACCAAGGCGCTAGATGCGATGATGCAAGGCTTCCGCGTGATGCCTATGGTCGAAGCTGCAAAGCTTGGCGATGTCTTCATCACCGTTACAGGAAACCGCGATGTACTTCGTGATGAGCACTTTGCTGTAATGAAAGATGGCGCAATCATGGCTAACTCAGGCCACTTTGATATCGAAATCGATGTTGCTTGGCTTGAGCAGAACGCTAAGAAGAAGAATGCGAAGATGCGTCACCAAACTGACGAATATGTTCTTGCAGATGGGCGCCGCCTACTGCTTCTTGCAGAAGGTCGCCTAGTTAACCTAGGAGCAGCAGAAGGACACCCAGCATCAGTAATGGATATGTCTTTCTCTGATCAAGCGCTTACTGCTGAATACCTAGTTAAGGAAGCGAAGAATCTTCCTGCTGGTGTTCACAACGTTCCAACTTATATCGATAAGGAAGTTGCCAGCCTGAAGTTGATTTCAATGGGTGGTCGCATCGACACGCTAACTCCTGCTCAAGATATGTACCTCAACTCTTGGGAGCACGGTAGCTAATGACTTTGGTTATGGTCGTCGATGACGACCAAGACCTGGCAGAGATGCTCGGCATCGTATTAACCGGTGCCGGCATCGATGTCGATCTCGTAAGTCGTGGTGACGAGGTTCTGGAGGTATTTAGAAACAATCCTCCAGATCTCGTACTGCTAGATGTAATGCTTCCTGGTTTAGATGGAATTGAAGTTTGTAAGTTAATTCGCGCCGAATCCATGGTGCCGATTGTTATGTTGAGCGCAAAAGGTGACTCACATGATGTCGTGCGCGGACTTGAAGCTGGTGCAGATGATTACATGGTTAAGCCATTTCGCCATCCTTCCGAATTAATCGCTCGTATTCGCACGCGCTTGCGTCGCACTAATGCAGATATCTCTGGACTACTTGTAATTGGAGATCTTTCAATTGATGTTACAGCCCATGAAGTAAGCAGAGCCGGAAAAAAGATTGCGCTAACTCGTTTGGAATTCGATCTATTAGTTGCCTTAGCTAAAGAGCCGGGTCGCGTCTTTACTCGCGATGCGCTGTTGGGCGAAGTTTGGGGCTATCGCCACTCAACGGATACTCGCCTTGTAAATGTCCATGTGCAGCGCCTGCGTTCAAAGGTTGAGCATGATCCAGAGCACCCACAAATCATCATGACGGTGCGTGGGGTTGGATATAAAGCAGGAGTCTTGGGCGGTTCCTAGTATGAACCGAAATTTATTTGCCTTTCGAAATTCACTTGCCTCTAAGGTAATTTTCTCAACGGTTCTTCTATCACTCGGAGTTGTCTGGCTAACCGGATCAGCGCTTTATTCTCAGCTATCTGATGGCGTCAAGCAGGTTAATTTAGAGACTTCACTTGCTGAAGCTCGCTCATCCTTCTTCAACGCGCAATATGAATTTCTCTTGGTCAAGGGCGCAAATACCAAGATCATCGCTGAGACAGTTCAAGAGATAATTATTTCTTCGACCGAAGTAAGCCTGAATCAAGATCGAAAATCAATCTTTCTTAGTCGCTTTGGCGAAAGCGCAGATCCTGTAGGTGTGGAAGTTGCACCTGATTACAGCACCGCAACAGATGAGTTAGATATCTCATCGTTTCCAACTGAACTTAGACAACGGGTTCGCGCAAGTGACATAGTTGAATACAAGTACGCAACGGTGAAATACAAGAATCGCGCAGATGCTGATGTCTTGATTGCGGGGCGACGTATTGCGATTCCAGACTCCGGTAACTACGAAATGTACTTGGTTTACTCACTGACTAATCAAAATACCACGCTTTCGCTAATCAAGAGTTCCTTGCTGTTTACTGGCTTGGCTCTGCTTTTCCTGATCGGCTTAATTACTTGGTTGGTAGTAAGGCAAGTTGTTCGACCGGTTAGAGAAGCTGCCCGCATTGCCCAACAGTTTACGGAAGGCGATTTTTCACAGCGCATGAAGGTGGAAAGCTCAGATGAAATTGCCACACTAGGCACAGCATTTAATGAGATGGCTCTTTCACTGGAATCACAGATCACACGTTTGGAAAACTTATCTCGCGTACAGCAGAGATTTGTTTCAGATGTTTCGCATGAACTTCGTACCCCGCTAACTACCCTTCGCATGGCATCAGAAGTTATCTACAGTGCGAAAGCAAGTTTTGATCCAAATATTGCGCGGAGCTCTGAACTTTTGGTTGCCCAACTTGATCGCTTTGAGAAATTACTTGAAGACTTATTAGAAGTAAGCCGATTTGATGCAGAAGTAGCGGTTCTTGAACCAGTTGATTTCGACTTGGTTAGGCTGATCGAAAGATGTATTGAAGATGTTCGAGCTAACGCCCACGACCACACTATTTCTGTGGAAATTGACCACGAAACCGAGCAGGTAATGGTGAAGGCCGATATTCGACGCGTTGAGCGAATAATGCGCAACTTACTGTCTAATGCTCTTGATCACTCAGATGAGAAACCAATTCACGTTTCAGTTGTTGCAACCGGCAGCGAAGTTGGAGTTGGAGTAAGAGATTTTGGCCCCGGAATGGACCCTGCATCGCTCTCGCGAGTCTTCGATCGATTCTGGCGTGCTGATCCATCTCGAGCGCGCGTACGCGGAGGTACAGGGCTAGGTCTTTCAATTGCACTTGAAGATGCACGGTTACACAACGGCGAACTCGATGCCTGGGGAGCGCTCGGTCATGGGGCGCACTTCGTTCTTACACTTCCGCTAATTGCCGGATCTCAGATTTCGGGTAGACCAATACGTCCGCAACCTAGAGATTATCCTCAGCCAATTTAATTTCAATTCGGGTGAATATTTTCCAAGCAATACTCCGGCGGTGTTTACCCTCACCGAAATTATCTTTCCTTCCCGTTGTATCGGTTGTTCCAGGCTAGGAATTTCTATCTGCTCTGAATGTCGCAAACAGTGGCATCCGCATTTTTATCAACGAGTGATAAATTGTCGTGGCGAAAGCTTCCCAGTATTTTCTGCTATCCAATATTCTCCGATCGCTTCACGCGTCTTGTTAAGCGCAAAGGAATCGCAAATTAAGGCAGCAGATCAACTGATTGTTAATGGAATAGTTCACTCACTTAAACTATTTGTAAACCGTCATGGCCCCGCAACTCTTGTACCTATACCTTCGAGAAAATCGGCTAATCGAAAACGCGGCAGAAATTTCTTGCAAGAGATTACAACGCAGGTAGCAATTGAAGTAGGGCTACCTCACCAATCTCTATTGACACATATTCGTAAAGTTAGAGATCAATCTCAGTTAAATCTCATGGATAGATCAGAGAATATTTCTGGGGCGCTTTCAATATCACCTGCTTTCACGACCGAAATTTGCGCAGGGAATACTGGACCTAAGATTATTGTTATTGATGATCTGGTCACCACTGGGGCCACCCTGGCCGAGGCGATCCGGGCCTTGCGTACTGCAGGTTTTACCGTGCTTGGCGCGGTAACAAGTTGTACGGCTAAACCCCTACGATAAGGGGTCTAGATTTGTAGTAACTGGATACCAAATGGGTAGGAATTAGGTTGGAAAGGGTCGTAAATGGCAAAGATTATTGACCGAATCATGCGGGCTGGCGAAGGAAAGATTCTTCGCGAGTTAAGCAAGGTTGTCGATCAAGTAAATGCCTTTGAGCCTGCGATCTCCGCACTTTCAGATGAATCCCTGCGCGCCAAGACAGATGAATTTAAATCTCGTTTTGCTGCTGGATCAACTCTCGATGATTTACTTCCTGAAGCTTTCGCTGTAGTTAGAGAAGCGGCAAAGCGCACACTTGGTCAGCGCCACTATGACGTACAGATAATGGGTGGTGCCGCACTGCATCGGGGAAATATCGCCGAAATGCGAACTGGTGAAGGTAAGACTCTCGTTGCAACCCTTCCCTCATATTTAAATGCACTTGCCGGTCGAGGCGTTCACGTTGTTACCGTTAACGATTATCTTGCTGAGCGCGATAGCGAATGGATGGGTCGTATCCATCGCTTCCTAGGACTTACCGTCGGAGTAATTGTAAATAGCATGACTCCTTCTGAGCGTCGCATCGCGTACAACTCAGATATTACCTACGGTACAAATAATGAATTTGGTTTCGATTACCTGCGCGATAACATGGCGTGGACACTCGATGATTGTGTTCAGCGAGATCATTTTTTTGCAGTAGTCGATGAAGTTGACTCAATTCTTATAGATGAAGCCCGTACACCGCTGATCATCAGCGGACCCGCGGATAAAGCAACTAAGTGGTATGTAGAGTTTGCAAATATCGCTGACAAGTTACAGCGCAACACTCACTACGAAGTAGATGAGAAGAAGAAGACCATCGGAATCCTTGAAGATGGCGTTACTAAGGTTGAAGAACTACTTAAGATTGAAAACCTCTACGAGGCTGCAAATACAACTCTGATTGGTTATCTAAACAACTCAGTCCGTGCCAAGGAGCTTTTTAAGCGCGATAAAGACTATGTTGTCATGAACGGCGAGCTCTTAATCGTTGACGAGCACACAGGCCGTATGTTGTCGGGCCGTCGCTACAGCGAAGGTTTACATCAAGCGCTTGAAGCTAAAGAACGAATCGAAATTAAAGATGAGAACCAGACTTTAGCTACGATCACGCTGCAGAACTATTTCCGCCTCTACGAAACCATTTCAGGTATGACCGGTACCGCAATGACTGAGGCTTCCGAATTTCAACAGATTTACAAGCTTGGCGTTGTTCCAATTCCTACCAACCGCGAAATGCAACGTATTGATCAGGCTGACCTGGTTTACAAGACTGAACTTGGAAAATTTATGGCAGTTACCCAAGATATCGTCGAGCGTCATCGTAAAGGCCAACCTGTTCTCGTCGGAACCGTTTCAGTTGAAAAATCTGAGGAGCTTTCAGCACTTCTTAAGAAATCAGGAGTTCCTCACGAAGTTCTAAATGCTAAGCATCACGAGCGCGAAGCTTCAATCATCGCTCGTGCTGGAGTTAGCGGCGCAGTTACCGTTGCAACCAATATGGCAGGTCGCGGTACGGACATCATGCTCGGTGGAAACCCTGAATTCATGGCTGACTTCGAACTTCAACGACGTGGACTTTCACCAGTTGATAACCCAGTTGAATATGAAGCGGCATGGCCAGAAGAAATTGCTAAACAGAAAGCTGCAGTTGCCAAAGATCATGAGGCAGTTGTTGCCCTTGGCGGCCTCTATGTTCTTGGCACCGAACGCCATGAATCTCGTCGTATTGATAACCAGTTACGCGGACGTTCTGGACGTCAAGGTGATCCAGGTGAATCTCGCTTCTATCTTTCACTGCAAGATGAGTTAATGCGCCGCTTTAATTCGGCGTTAGTCGAGCGATTCTTATCTGCAGCAGGTCTTCCAGATAACGAACCCATCGAGTCAAAGATGGTGAGCAATGCCATTCGCTCTGCTCAAACCCAGGTTGAAGCACAGAACTTCGAGATCCGTAAAAATGTTTTGAAATATGACGATGTAATGAATCGCCAACGTGAAGTAATTTATGGTGAGCGACGCCTAGTACTTGAAGGCGAAGATATTTCTACGCAAGTACAAACTTTCTTGGCAGATACTTTAATTGCATATGTAAATGCCGAAACCGCTGAGGGCTACGGCGAAGATTGGGATCTTGATCGACTATGGCAAGCGCTAAAGCTTGTATATCCAATTGGTTTTACCGCCGACGAACTTATTGCAAAGATTGGCTCACGCGCAGCGTTAGATGTCGATTACTTAGCTGATCAAATCCTGGAAGATGCAACAGCGGCTTATGAAAAACGCCAGCTCGAACTCGGTACAGGTGTGATGCGTGAATTAGAGCGCAAGGTATTGCTCTCAGTTCTAGATCGTAAGTGGCGTGAACATCTTTACGAGATGGATTACCTCCAAGAGGGAATTGGTCTGCGCGCAATGGCGCAACGCGATCCTCTAGTTGAATACCAGCGCGAAGGTTATGAACTCTTCTCAGCGATGATGGATGGAATCAAAGAGGAGCTTGCAAGTTTGGTCTTCAACGTTGAAGTTTCTGTCCAAGGCGATGGCTCCGAAGTTGTTGCGGCAGGCATCACTGAGAAACCTGCTGATCTATCTGCGCTCCAATACACAGCAGCCGATGAATCTGGTGTTTTCACAAAGGGTGAAATTTCCCGTAACGCACAATGTCCGTGTGGTTCAGGTAAGAAATTCAAACGTTGCCACGGTGCCGCTTAAAGCAGACGCAGTGCCGTACATAACCAACGCTTATCAACGCCTTCAAATCGGATTACCATCGCGCGCAGTCGATCACCGTATCTAACGGTAATCGTTGATTCACAAATACCATCTAGGGGTTGGCTCTGATGGATGGTTCGAATTCTTCCAATCTCTTTCTGACTTCCCACCTGCTTTAGCAATTGCATATAGATATGGCGATGGCAGCGTGATATCAATTGTGCTGGCTGGCGGCGACCAGCCCAAATTTCTACAACGCTTACAGCAAATTTCATCGTCCAAGTATGTAAATCAGGCAATTCACTTGCCGATGTGGGTACAGGTTCAAACCCTGGTTCATACTCTTCACCAAAGTTGGATGGGATTAAGTAAAGTTTCGCACTTTGCTGGGGAAGCGGCTCAAATTTCTTTTTATTGGCAATCTCGGAAAGTGAGTAAAGATCTAGCTGTGGATGGGTCCATAGCGCTGGATCCTCACAACTAGAAACCAGGCGTAGCTCCCTTTTAACTTCTGTATATTCTCTTTGAGTAGTCATGGCGCAGGGTCGCTCGCAATGCAGAAATACTCATCAATTTAAAGTGCTGCTTCTTCTCATCCGAAAGTATTACTGTGGATAAGCAAGCCGCTGAAGTGCGCTGATGGCATTTAGTACCCCACTATGAATACACAGAAGAAGGCAGCCCAAACGAGATTTATCGTTGCAGTCTCATTATTTGCCGCAGCGCTAATCTCCGCGCTAGCGCTGACCGCTTTAGGAAATAGAACCGATAGTTACTGGGTGGCAAAGAACGCACTGGCCCCGGGAGTTGAAATATCTGGTGACCAAATTGAACAGGTCAAGGTTGCACTGGGGGAGAGCTCTTCTAGATACTTTTCAAGTCGCACAACTCTGATTGGCAGTTTTATCACGAGAGCACAGAGCGCCGGCGAGTTAATTTCTATAGATGACGTTAGCGATCTCGCGCCAAGTCAACGCACGCAGCAGGTACCAATTGCTGTTCGCAGTTCGGATTTACCTATAGATATATCAATAGGCGAGGCGATCAATATCTATTGGGTCCCCGAGCCCTCTATGGGCGGCGTTCAGATTGGCATGCCAGAAATAGTTGTAAAGAGCGCATATATTCGATCGATTGATAGAAAATCTGCCAATTTCTCATCAGATATCGCGCTAACAATTTCGCTTATCGATTCTCAGATCATCAACTTGCTCGATGCGACAGTTAGTGGCCGACTGGTAATTGTTCGCGCACTGGAGTAGAACATGGATTACTTAGAAGTACCAACGGTAATAACTGCAATCGCCGATCCTGAATTTGAGGGACAGGTTTCACGCGCGCTATTTAGCCAAGGATGGAACGTTGTTGCCCGGGTAATGGATTTTTCAGAACTGCAAAGGGCGTTATCCGTTAACTCAGGAAAGAAACTTCTGCTTTTATTCTCAACAGACCTACCCGGATCTAGCTCAGCTGAGATAGAAAAGCTGGCATCACCTAGTACTTCACTCTTTGGATTTGCCGATCATTCTGGAAACGATCGAGGATTTTCCAACGTTTTTGCAAGGCCAACTTCTCCTGAAAACTTAACATTAGCCATCTTGGAAAATGTCAGATCCTCTGGCTTTCGAGCGCCCATGATCCATGCAAATGCAAAGTGCGGAGCCAAGGTAGTTGCTGTTGGAGGTATTGGGCATGGAACTGCAAATACAACAATCGCTATAAATCTGGCGCAAGAAAGCGCTCTATTAGGCTTTAAAACCCTACTGATTGAAGCCAGCTTTCAAGCACCGGCTATCTCATCGCTCTTGGATCAACGTAAGTTATCTAGCGAAGCAAGATGGCGTGATTTTTCTGAGAACTTATCGATAATGGAGTTAACCCAAGAGACAACCGCAGATTTTGAAGAAAGAGTTATGGCTGCAGGAGAAAAGTTCGAACTAATAATTATTGATCTTGGCTCAGTTGCCTTCCTCGCTCGTGAACTATCCGATAGACGATGGAGTTCAGCGGTAAAGATTTGGGCAACTCGTAATGCAAATCAACTTTTCTTTACAACCAACTCAACTTTTCTGGCGCAGAAACGATGCGATGAATTTGTTCAAAGCCTTACAAATATCTCCATATCAGCCGAGATTCATCTTGTGAATACAAATTCTTCGAATAAGCGCGATCAAGAGATAAACGCTTCAAAGCGGGCGCCGCTCAGATCTGCAGTTCACTGGAATCTTCCTTGGGACCCGCGATCTTGCCAGTTAGCAGTTGAAGAACGTACGACTCTGGTGCAAGTCGCTGATAGGGGAGCGCTGCGCAAAGAGATCAGCAAGATCGCGCAGGCGATAAGCGCAATTTCTCGGAAGTAAAGCCAGCCTTAAATCTCTTATACCCTTAGCGCTATGCGCGGGTATCTTCCAGTAACAGTTGAAGAAATTGCTGCATTCCTAGATGCACAATCTATGGAGTGCGGACCTTTATACGCCCCAACAATTAAGTTTCTAACAGCAAATAGCGAGATGGATGAAGAAGAAGGAGAATTCCTGCTTTCCATGCTCGCAGCCGATGAAGCGCTAGAGATGCGCGCAAATCCAACAAGTGCCGGCTTTATCTTGGCGCTAGAAGTAAGCGATCCCGAAATTGCCGAGCACGGTGAAAATTTTGTGATTTTAAAGGATCTCGCCAAGTGGGAGAACGTGCAATGCGCTTTCTTGGTTTCACCAGATGGAGAAGAGCTAACTTGGTTTGCAACTCAGGAGATAAAACCAGCGCTTAGCGATTGGTTGCAGGGATAGTTTGCGATGCCTAAGTTAGAAGAGTTTTTACGTGATCGAAGCCCGTTAGATGCTAAACAGATTAGGCGCATTCGCGAGTTAACATCTGACTGGCAACTCCTTGCCGACCTTTCTTTTGCTGATTTGATTCTATGGGTCCCACTCCGCAAAGATTTTAAGACTTGGCCATCTGGATATGTTGCGGTTGCGCATATTCGCCCAACAACGGCTGCCACCGTTTTTAACCAGGATGTAATAGGAGATGAAATCGAATGGGGTGCCCGTCCCAGAATTGATCAGGCGCTATCGGAAGCCGAAATTATTCGCGATACGCAGCCAGAAAAGTTCGGAGAGATTTTCATTAAGGAAGAGACAATTCCGGTAATTCTTGGCGATCAAGTAATTGCAGTAATTTCACGACATCGCAACGCCGAACTCATGCGCCAACCAAGTCGCCTCGAATTAAATTATCGAGAAGTCGCCCACAACGTTTATCGCATGGTGGCAGAGGGAACTTTTCCTTATACCGAACATAGCGAACTCTTTGATCCGGCAGTTCGTGTTGGAGATGGATTAATAAGACTGGATATCAACGGTGCAATTATCTACGCCAGCCCGAATGCAAAATCTGCATTTAGCCGAATGGGCTGGGCCGGCGAACTCGAAGGAAATAATCTCGGACAGGCTGCACGTAGCGTTTCAGTTGTAAAACTTGAAGCGCATGAAGAAGCGATCGAAGTGGGTTTGAGCGGCAAGGCGCTACGAAGAGTTGAAATTGAAAATGCTGGCGGAACTGTTGATCTGTTAGCGCTTCCATTGCTTGCAGGTGGAGATCGAATCGGTGCGATAGTCCTCTTGCAGAACGTTACAGAACTTCGTCGTCGTGAGCGTGAACTAGTGACTAAAGATGCGACTATTCGTGAGATCCATCATCGCGTTAAAAATAATTTGCAGACAGTTTCAGCTTTACTTAGATTGCAATCTCGTCGCATCGAAGATCCAGCAGCAAGTGCTGCGTTAAATGAAGCGGTCCGTCGTATTGCATCTATCGCTCTCGTTCACGAAACACTTTCTAGTAGCGCTGAAGCATCCGTTGCCTTTGATGATGTTTTAGATCGCTTAGTTGCTCATGCTTTGGATCTAAGTCCACGAATGGGTCAGTTACAGATTGCGCGTACGGGAGAGCTAGGCGCACTTGATCCGCGTATTGCAACCCCGCTTTCATTGGTTGTCACCGAGTTAATTCATAACGCCCTAGAACATGGCCTTGCTGAGTCAGGAAACCATCTAACGATAACGGTTGCACGAGGTGAAAGTGGCGCTGAGATTACAATCTTTGATGATGGTGTTGGCTTGCCAAAAGGATTTTCTCTTGCGGAATCTTCAAATCTGGGCTTGCAGATTGTTCGAACCTTAACTGAGAACGAGCTACGTGGAAATATAGATTTAGTTCGTACGCCCGCAGGTACCGAGGCGCGCTTAACTTTTCCTATTTAAATCGATTTAAATTGATTTAAAACTAAATGGAGTTGTTCTGCTCCATCATGCGCGCACGATTACGTGCTGCACGGCGCTTAAGCGCACGGCGCTCATCTTCAGAGAGGCCGCCCCAAACGCCAGCATCTTGACCACTTTCTAACGCCCAAGCTAAACAAGCATCTTTAACGATGCAGCGATTGCAGACTTTTTTCGCCTCTTCGATTTGAGTTAGGGCTGGGCCGGTATTGCCTACGGGAAAGAAGAGCTCTGGATCTTCGTCGCGGCATGCTGATTGATGTCGCCAATCCATGAGTTATCTCCTTCTGGTAAATGCAGTGAAATCCAAGACGCGATGAAATCAAGACAAAGCTCAAAATCTTCTCGCGTAAGTGACCAATTCTCCCTGTTACTTGGTTGATAAACAAGGATGAAAGGAAAGAGATTTCATAAAGTAGAGGTGATTTAGGTCGCGTGCCCCCGACAGGAATCGAACCTGTGCACCCGCCTCCGGAGGGCGGTGCTCTATCCCCTGAGCTACGGGGGCGCAGGTAGACCTAGGTTACCTAACTGAGCAGGAATCGCTATCACCTGAAAGAATGCGCGCTATGGAGATCGCATATTTCGCAACTGGCTGCTTCTGGGGCGCTGAAAGGCGTTATTGGAAGATTGATGGAGTAACAAATACCAGCGTTGGTTACATGGGCGGCACAATCGCCAATCCGAGCTATGAAGCTGTATGCACAGGAGCAACAGGCCACGCCGAAATGGTCTGCGTTGAATTTGATCCAGCAATTGTTACTTATCGCAGACTGCTTGAAGAATTTTGGACAATGCATGATCCAACTTCGCTAAATGCGCAAGGTGGAGATATCGGAACCCAATATCGCAGCGCGATCTATACGACAACGCCTGAACAAATGACCGAAGCGCTCGCAACTAGAGATCTCTACCAAAACGCGCTCACAGCAGATGGAATCGGTGCGATTGTTACTGAAATTCTTAGCGCCACTGGCGTTGAGTACTACTTAGCCGAGGAGTATCACCAGAAATATCTAGCGAAGAATCCCAACGGATATGACTGCCATTCAAGCACCGGCACGGCATTTCCCCAAGAAGCGAGCATCTAATGGCGAAAAAAATTGAGCTCAATGAAGCAGAGTTAAAGGCAAAACTCGACCCACTTTCATATGAGGTATTACGTAATGGCGCCACCGAACGTCCATTTACTGGCGAATACACCGATAGCGAAACTGTGGGCATTTATCGCTGCAAAGCTTGCAATGCAGAACTCTTTCGTTCGGAAACCAAGTTTCATTCTGGCTGCGGCTGGCCTTCTTTCTACGCACCTACTGCCGATGATGCCGTCACCTTGATCGAGGACCGCTCGCTTGCGCCACGAATTCGCACTGAAGTTCGTTGCGCATCGTGTGACTCACATCTAGGACATGTCTTTGAGGGCGAAGGTTATGAGGTTCCAACAGATCAGCGCTGGTGCATCAACTCTGTCTCAATGATCCTGGAAGCCAAATAAGCCAAAACAAGTAACTAAACTCCACCCCTTGCAACCAACGTCTCTCTTGCCGTACTTTTGCAGTTCTTGCATAGTCTGTTGCAGAAATTTTCAGAGGTTGCAGGAGCGATAAAAGGAGGAGCCATGGCGGGCATTAAAGAGATCGCCGAAGAGGCAGGCGTTTCAACTGCCACAGTCTCTCGCGCTCTGCGCGGCTTTCACCACGTTAACGATGCAACTCGCGCAAAGATCATGGCTGCAGCGGAGAAACTCAATTATCCGATTACTCCAGCAACTAATAAAACCCCACTCGGCAGAACTAACAGCATCGGAGTAGTTGCGCCCTTCATTTCGCGTTGGTACTTCGCGCAAGTAATCAGTGGTGCCGAACAAGCGCTCCGCGAAGCGGGCTTTGATCTGCTTCTCTACAACTTCAGCCAGATGAAAGGCCGCGAACGACTCTTTCAACATCAGCTTCTAAAGGGTCGAGTAGATGCGTTGATCGTAATTAGTTTGCCGCCAACTGAAGAAGAGTTCGACTCGATTTTGAATCTAGGAATACCGGTTTCTTTAGTTGGTATGCACCATAACAAATGTTCTAGCGTTGCAATCGATGATGTTGCTGCAGCAAGAACAGCTACGCAACATTTAGTAAATCAGGGCCACAAGAGAATCGGCTTGATGTCGGGCCATCCGGATGATCCCTTTAATTTCAGTGTGCCACAAGATCGCCGTAAAGGATTTATTCAAGCGCTGCAAGAAAACAATATTGAATGGGTTCCATCACGTGAGGTCCACGGAGATTTCACAATGCACACAGCAGCAAGAGCGATGGATGATCTATTGGCTCGCCCAAATCGCCCAACTGCAATCTTTTGCGAATCTGATGAGATGGCATTTGGCGCAATGCAAGCTGCTCGCCGCCATGGGCTAAAAGTGCCAGAGGATCTCTCTATTGTGGGATTTGATGGCCATGAAATGTCTGAATACACAGATTTAACAACTATCGAACAACCAGTGCAGTTGATGGGTGAGATGGCAGCGTGGTCAATTATGGAAAGGTTAAGAAAACCCAGCGCTGAACCGCATTCACTAGTTCTTCCAACAACGCTTGTAGTACGAAATTCTACGCGCCGCCTTTCACCAAACGAGGCTTAACTGGCATACTCACGCACATGAGCGATCGCCTAATTTCTGCACCATCTCTTGCTGAGTTACAGACACATCGCAGCGAGAAATGGCGAGGCTTTACCCATGACATCCTTCCGCTGCCAGTCGCTGAGATGGATTTTCCGGTAGCCGACGGCATTCGCGAAGTTTTATCTGAAATGATTTCGAAATCAGATTTGGGATATCTCGGCTCAATCCCCGAGATGGGTACTTCATTTTCTGGTTTCGCAAAGCGCCGTTGGAACTGGGATGTTGAGCCAACTTTTGTTCGCATCGCAACTGATGTCGGAGTTGCCGTTGTCGAGCTATTGCGTGTATTTGCCAAGCCGGGAGATAAAGTTTTAATCAGCTCACCCGTCTATCAAAACTTCTACACCTGGATTAATGAGACCAAGATTGCAATGGTCGATGTTCCATTTATAAAAAACGCAGAAGAAGCCGATGGAACAGGTTGGAGCCACGATTGGGCCGGCATTGAAAAGGCTTATCAAAGCGGGTTAAAGGTTCATTTACTTTGTAGCCCTCATAACCCAATGGGCAAGGTCTACAGCCGCGAAGATTTACTTCGCATAGTTGCGCTAGCCAAGAAGCATGGGGTCATAGTTATCTCAGATGAAATTCATGCGCCGCTAACCTTTAAAGAGCAACCGTTTACCCCATTGTTAGCACTGGGTGAAGATGCCGCTGAAGTAGGCGTGGCTGTGAACGCGGCTAGTAAAGGATGGAATATCGCAGGGCTCAAATGCGCAATTATAATTTCGCAGAGTACGAAGATGCATGAGAAGTTAAATGAACTTCCACCTGCCTTGCACTATCGCGCTTCCTTGCTTGGAGCCTTTGCAACGGTGGCTGCTTTTGAAAAAGGCGAGCTTTGGCTAAATACAGTGATTGAACAACTAGATCACAATAGAAAGCTCATCGCCGAACTTATCAAAGAAAAGATTCCAACTATTGGCTACACGATTCCACATTGTTCATATCTGGCTTGGCTGGATGTCAGCAAGTTAAATCTTGGGGAAGATCCAGGTGCTGCGCTAGTCGAGCGTGCGAAAGTGGCATTTAATCCGGGCCATATCTATGGCGCCTTAGGAAAAGATTATGTTCGCCTTAACTTTGCAACCAGTCCTGAGATAATTACTGAAGCTTTCAATCGCATGGCTCGTGCGCTTTAAATACACGGGATAAATTAAATACAGATGACCACCGATAAGAAATACGACGCCATTGTTGTTGGCGGTGGCCACAACGGACTTGTAGCCGCTACTTATCTCGCGAAAGCCGGAAAGAGCGTTGTTTTATTGGAAAGCGCATCCGAACTAGGTGGGGCTACAACTAGCGTGCGACCTTTCCCTGAATACGATGCGCGACTGTCTCGGTACTCCTATCTAGTTTCACTTCTACCTGACCAGATCGTTGCAGATTTAGGAATTAACTTTAAGACTTTAGAGCGGTCCATCGCTTCATATACGCCATATAAAAAAGGCGGTAAAGATGGCGGGCTCTTGATATCTCAAAACTGGGATGCTCGAACTGCGGAAAGTTTTCGTGAGTTAACTGGTGGGGATGAAGAAGGGAAGAAGTGGCAAGAGTTTTATAACGAGATTGCAGTACTTGCTGAGCGAATTGCTCCATATATGTTGCAACCCCTTAAATCTGCTGCTGATTTGAAATCTGAAATCGGCCTTCCGGAAGTTTGGAAGTTCATGATGGAGCGACCAATCGGTGAGGTAATTCAGGATCGCTTCCAAGATGATCTTGTTCGCGGCGTCGTGTTAACAGATGCGCTAATTGGAACCTTTACTTCTGCCCAAGATTTGCAGGCTAATCGCTGCTTCTTGTATCACTTGATCGGAAATGGCACCGGGCAATGGCGAGTCCCACAAGGCGGGATGGGCGCATTTGTCACCGAGCTAAATCGCGTTGCGGTATTAAACGGTGTGGAAATTGATTTGAATTCACACGTAACCGATATTGACTCAAGTTCTAACGGGGTTGCAGTAAGTACAGCATCAGGAAATAAATATGTCGCGACGGATCTCTTATTCGCTGGAGCGCCACAGACCCTAGCGAAATTGCGCGGCAAGAGCGCTCCCGCATCTCTTGATGGCTCACAGATGAAAATTAATATGTTGCTATCTAAACTTCCGCGACTAAAATCTGGAGTAGATTCAAAGTTAGCCTTTGCGGGAACTTTCCATGTCAACGAGACTTATTCACAGTTAGAAAAGGCATACCAAGTTGCAAAGCTTGGTGATATCCCGAGTGACCTACCACTTGAAATGTATTGCCATACCTTGACTGATCCAACAATTCTTTCGCCAGAGTTAAGCCAGCGCGGATTCCATACCTTGACCCTCTTTGGTTTACATACTCCGGCTGCGCTCTTTGATGCAGATCCAAATGGTGCAAAAGAGGCGGCTAAAGCTGCGGCGATTTCCAGCCTCAATCAATATTTAGAAGATCCAATCGAATCGGTACTGGCTGTCTGCGCAGATGGCTCTCTCGCCATCGAAGCAAAATCTCCAATCGATTTGGATAACGATCTCGGGCTACCACGTGGAAATATCTTCCATCGAGATTTAGATTTTCCATTTATTGATGGAACCGAGAACGCCCCAATCAAATGGGGATCTGAAACAGATGATGCTCATATTTATCTCGCAGGCGCGGGTGCGCGACGTGGAGGCGGAGTAAGCGGTATCGCTGGCCATAATGCAGCGATGGCAGTGCTGACAAAGGATTAGGCTTAGGTCATGAGTTCAGATAAAGGGCTAAGCCCCGAGACGATCGCAATTACCGCTGGCCGTCCAACAGTAGGTCCAGATAGTTCCTTGAATCATCCAATCTCACTTAACTCAACTTTTGTTGCTGGTGGAGCAGTTGGTTATGGGCGCTACGGAAATGAAACGTGGCTGGCGCTTGAAGAAGCGATCAGCGCGCTAGAAGGTGGACGCACACTGGCTTACTCATCTGGGATGGCTGCTGTCACCGCAGTGTTTTCAACTCTTCCAGTAGGTGCAAAGGTAATCGCATCTAATCAGGGTTACTCAGGAACGATGACACTGCTCAACAACTATGCAACAGCAAATCGCTTAAAGGTTTCTTTTGTATCTGTTACTGATACATCAGCAGTTATCAATGAGTTATCCGGTGCAACGCTGCTCTGGATCGAATCTCCAACTAATCCAGGTTTAGAAGTTGCCGATCTTCCCGCACTCATAAAGGCGGCAAAAGAAAAAGGCGTAACCGTTGCGGTAGATAACACTTTTGCCACTGCGCTAAGTCAGAAGCCACTAGGCCTAGGTGCAGATATCGTCATGAATTCTGTGACAAAGTATTTAGCCGGACATAGCGATGTTGTACTTGGCTCACTAAGCACTGAAGATGCTGTGCAATTTAAGACGTTAGAAGATGCGCGTAAATTTAATGGATCTATTCCTGGTCCGTTTGAAGCTTGGCTGGCGCTGCGTGGTATTCGCACTTTCCCAC
>JACCDL010084569.1_pt1 | contig 23778 bp, 23 predicted proteins | sample 7441931 | NCBI WGS metagenome assembly JACCDL01 (sample SAMN15323437, study PRJNA562643) | freshwater metagenome | isolation source: river surface water | place: USA:Blue River Watershed | collected 2017-08-16 | reverse complement strand
TTTCGTGCTCACCTCCCGCAGAGGGTGTGATTCCCAAAACAGACTCGCACCACGCAACACCCTGTTCTAAGCTGTGTGCCGCGACGACCAAATGATCAACTTGGCTTGTCATTCAACAGCTTCAAAGTCGATTTGAACTTTCAAAGATTTGGATTTGTCACAAGCCAATTCAAAGGCTTCGACCGCTTGGTTCATGGGCAAGATGCCAGTGATGACTGGCTTGCCGTTGATGAGGCCAGAATTGAGGAATTGAACTGCGGTTGCAAATTCTGCGTGAAAGCGGAACGTGCCGCGCATATCGACCTCTTTGGCAACCAACTGTGTCATAGGGAGGTTCATGTCGCCCCCCATGCCCACAGTGACCAGAATGCCGCGAGGCATGATGACGTCGAGTCCGGCACGCAAAGCAGGTTCGCTGCCTGAGGCTTCAAAGACGGCCTCAAACTGACCTTTATCGGCTTTGTAGGGATCAAGTAACTCAGGTTGCGTCTTGAGATTAATGGTTTCGTCAGCGCCCATGGCTTTGGCGCATTGAAGAGGCAGGTCGGCGATGTCCGCCGCCACAATGCGTGCGGCCCCTGCTCGGCGCAAAGCTCCGATGAGTAAGGCACCAATGGGGCCACAACCCGTTACAAACACTTGCTTGCCCAGGACACCCCCTGCGCGTTGAATGGCATGCAGGCCAACCGACAAAGGCTCAGCCAAAGCGGCCTCTGAGAGACTGAGATGTGACCCAATCGGATGGGCCTGATAAGCCTCGATGATGAGTTGTTCAGCGAATGCACCTTGAATATGAGGGAAGGGCATGGCACTGCCAAAGAAACGCATGTTCAAGCAATGATTTTGCTGGCCCAGTTGGCAGAAACGACACGTGCCGCAGGGACGAGAAGGCGAGATGGCAATGCGCTGACCTACAGTGAGGTGTTTCACGTTTGCGCCCAAGGCGTCAACAACGCCTGAAATTTCATGACCCAAGGCCATGGGTTGTTTAATGCGGACCGTGCCAAATCCACCATGCTGGTAGTAATGCAAATCAGAGCCGCAGATGCCGCCAAAAGCAACTTTGACGCGAACCTGATCACTGCCCAGTGCAGGCAGTTGTGTCGTTTCGATTCTCAAATCTTTGGCGGAGTGGCAAATGATGGCGCGCATGAAAAAGCCCTTGAAAGTGAATACTTAGAGTGTAGCGGTGACGCCGCCATCCACATAGAGGATGTGGCCATTGACAAAGCGCGAGGCATCGCTGGCTAAAAAGACAGCGGCACCGCCTAAATCGGCAACGTCGCCCCAACGTCGGCTGGGCGTGCGACCCACCAACCAAGCGGAAAACTGAGGATCGTCCACCAGTTTTTGATTCAATTCTGTTTTGAAATAGCCCGGTCCCAATCCGTTCACTTGGACGCCAAATTGCCCCCAATCAATGGCCATACCTTTTGTGAGCATTTTGACGGCGCCTTTGCTGGCTGTGTAGGGTGCAATTCCAGGGCGTCCTAATTCGCTTTGAACCGAACAAATATTGATGATCTTGCCCTGACCGCGAGGAATCATTTTTTGGGCCACGGTTTTGCCAACGAAATAAACGCTGTCAAGGTTGGTGCGCATGAGGGTGTGCCAATCTTCGTCGTCAAACTGGTGCAAGGGATTGCGAATTTGCATGCCCGCGTTGTTCACCAGAATATCGATGGCGCCCGTATTTGACTCAATGGCGTTGACAGCGGCAGCAACAGATTTTGCGTCAGTCACGTCAAAGACAGACTCACTGACTGTCAATCCTTCGTCTCTGAGTTTTTGAGCTGCAGCAGAAACTTTTTGAGCATTGCGGCCGTTGATCACGACATGCGCACCAGCCTCGCCCAGCGCGCGAGCTAGGGCAAAACCAATGCCTGCAGAAGAGCCCGTAATGAGGGCCAATTTGCCGTTCAATTGAAATGTATTGAGAACTGTCATTTTTTAACTTGTTAACCACTTAAGCGGACCCAGAACCAAGATGGGGAAGGCAATTAAAAGACCCATAACGATCACCTGAGAGAATAAAAATGGCATAACCCCTCGAATGACATCGTGCATCGGAATGCGACCAACACCGCAAACCACATTGAGTACGGTTCCGACAGGGGGCGTGAGTAAACCGATGGCATTGTTAATGATAAAGAGCACACCAAAATAAACCGGGTTGATTCCTGCCTCGCGTACCAAGGGCATGAGCACGGGCGTCAAAATGAGTACTGTTGGTGCAAAATCAAGCGCAGTACCCACCACCAGAACCAGAAGCATCAACATGACCATTAAAAGCATGGGGTTGTCGATGAAGGGGCGCATCATTTCAACGACTTGGGCTGGAATGTTGGCGATGGTAATGAGCCAAGCCGATACCAAAGCTGCAGCCACCAAGAACATCACGACAGAGGATATTTTGGCTGCTGCCAAAATGATTCTGTACAAGTCTTTGAACTTGATTTCTCGGTATACAAATAAACCGATGACCAGAGAATAGACGACCGCGACCACTGCCGCTTCTGTGGGTGTGAAGACACCCATCTTCATACCCCCAATGATGGTGATGGCCAAAAGGTAGCACCAAAATGCATCCACGGTGACGCGTATTTTTTCTTTCATGGGTACGCGTGGTGAAACTTTGACATTGTCTTTTCTGGCAACAATCCACCAAGTGATGAGCAAAGCAACACCCATCAAAATACCCGGAAAGATACCCGCCAAAAACAATTTGGAGATGGACACGCCGCCAATGACCCCAAACAAGATGAAGCCGATGGAGGGGGGGATAACTGGCGCGATGATGCCACCCGCTGCAATGAGGCCAGCCGATCTGTCCATCCGGTATCCAGCATCGCGCATCATCGGCATGAGCACAGCTGCCAATGCTGCGGTGTCGGCCACAGCGGAGCCAGACAAGCTGGCCATAATGATTGCAGCAAAAACGGCCACGTAACCTAAGCCACCCTTGAAGTGACCCACCCAAACCAATGCGGAGTTGACAATTCGTCTGCTCATGCCGCCTGCATTCATCAATTCGCCGGCCAGCATAAAGAAAGGCACCGCCATCAAGGGAAAGTTATCAGCACCATTGATTAAGTTTTGCGACACAATTTGTGTGTCGAAATTGTCGAGGTGCAGCATGAGTGCAACACCAGAAACAATGAGAGAGAACGCCAGTGGCATACCGAGAGCCATGGCTGCCAATAAGGAGCCAATGAAAACAAACACTGTCATTTGGCGGCCTCTTGCATATGTGGTTTTGCATCTTCTTCTGAGTCGGTCACCTGAATCAGATCGGATTCTTTGAACTCACCCTTTGCCAGTCGAATTAACTTTGCAATGATCATGAGACCCATGGCAATGCTGGTCACATAACCCACGCCATAAACCCAGCTCATGGGCAATTCTGTGACACCAGATCGCGTAGAGGCATTGATGCTATGTTGTTTTAAGGTCCCATAAAACATGAGTACACAACAACCAAGCATTAGCAAATTAGAGATGCCAAAAGCTATTTTCTTTCCAGTTAAGTTGAGTTTTCGAACTACAGAGTCGAGCCCCAAGTGTGCGTTGTCTCGCATGGTGACAATGGCACCCAGGAATGTGATCCAGATGAACAAAAATCGGGACAATTCTTCCGAGCTGATAATGCCATCGTTGAAGCCGTAGCGCAAAACCACATTACCAAACACCATGATGACCATGGCCGACAGCGTGATGACTAAGGTGAACTCGCACAGGCGAAAGAAAAGGTCGTTGATTTTTTTCATATCCAGTACACGTAAAAAAAGCCCTCCTCCAAGGAAGAGGGCTTTCGAGTTACAAATTACTTGGTATTTTCGATAGCTTGCAGCAAAGCTGGGCCGTTCTTTTCACCAAATGTTTTGGCAATTTCAGCAGAAACAATTTTCTGGAAGGGTGCCATGTCGACATTTTCAATGACTTGCATGCCTGATTTTTTCAGGTCGGCAATCACTTTGCCAGCATTGGCAGCATTCAAGCTGCGTTGGTATTTGGCTGCTTCGCGTGCTGCTTCCACCACGATCGTTTGGTAGTTGGCTGGCAGTGAATCGAACTTACCTTTGTTCATCGCCACAATCAGGGGAGAGTAAACGTGATTACTCACGGTGAGATGCTTCTGAACTTCGTAAAACTTAGAAGACCAAGTGACATTGATCGGATGCTCTTGCGCATCGAAGGTGCCTGTTTCCAAAGCCGTGTACAACTCAGCAATAGGCATTGGTGAGGGGTTCATTCCCAACAATCTGAAGGCTTGAATGTGATAGGGGTTGGGGGTTGAACGAATTTTCAGGCCCTTCAAGTCTTCTGGCTTGTTGACTGGACGCTTGTTATTGGTGAAAGCACGCCATCCGTTCTCCCAATAGGCTAAACCCTTCATGCCATGTGGCGCCAGTTCGTTAAGAACGCCTGTACCCACTGCGCCATCTAGAACGGTGTAGGCGTGTTGTGCGCTACGAAATACAAATGGCAGTTCCATCGCGGCAGTATTGGGAACAATGCCGTTGTAGTTGGATGCACCGCTTGAAACGATGTCGATGGTACCACCGCGAACACCGTTGATCATGGCGGCGTCGTTGCCTAATTGGTTGGCAGGGAAAATGGTAATTTCAACGTCACCGTTGGTGCGTTGTTTAACCAACTCCGCCAATTTCATGGCAGCAGCATGTTGACCGTCTGTGGTGTTCACAGCGTGGCCCATCTTGAGGTTGAACTTGGCTGCAAATGCAGCTGAGCCCATGCTGGCAATTAAGCAAGCAACGAGAATGCGAGAAATTTTCATGGTGTTGTCTCCTGTGGTTGTGAAAGGGTGAAAAAATCAATCGGTGGGCAGTGCGTACTCATCGGCACTGAACACGGTGTGAAATACGGTGCCATCGAACATGGCAATCAAGTCTTTGGAAACTTCGCGGCTTTTCAGGCGAACTTCAGATGCCAAAGCAATTTCAATGGATTCGCGCGTGGGGTAGCGAACTGACAAAACCATCCCGAAATGCGGATCTGAGACATCGCTCTCGACTTGGCGAAGAACACGAACTTCTTGCGCCCCAGGAAAGCGCGTCCAAAGCGGGACGAGCTCTTTGCGGATGTAGTCGTTGAAAGCTTGTTCTTTGCCAGCTTTGACTGTCCCTTGAAAAAATGCGCATCGAATAAACATGAAAATCCTTGGGTTGAGTCAATCACGAAGCAGCGTTGACGGTTGTTACTTTTAAAGCAGAGAGAGCTTGCCGAACAATTTGATCGACAGGTTGATCGATGTCCAACGAAATGACATCGGTTTCTTCAGCGGTCGGTTTTTCAAGCGTTTGCAGTTGACTGTCCAGTAAACCGGGTTGCATGTAATGACCGACACGCTGTTGCATTCTTTTTCGAATGAGGTCGGGGGGGCCTTCAAGGAATAAGAAAACCACGGGGCCAGCTTGCTGCCGAATGCGATCTCGATAGATCTTTTTGAGCGCCGAGCATGCAACGATACCTCCGGGACCATTTTCAGAGGTTTCATCGAGAAGGTACTGTGCAATGCGATCTAGCCAAGGCCAACGATCCGCGTCATTCAGCGCTATGCCTGCGCTCATCTTTGCAACGCTTTCCGGCAAGTGCAACTCATCGCCGTCCTTCATGCGCAATTGAAGCGTTTGACTGAGATTTTGAGCCAGGGTTGACTTTCCAGAGCCAGACACACCCATGACAATAATTCTCATTGACGATTCTTCAAGTTGCATGTTTTAAGTACAAGAGCGAATGATTTTGGACAGCGCTGTCCGACAAAATAAAAAAAGAGAAAGATCGAATCAAATAAATTTTTATTAGGGAAATCGATGTCTGGAGAAGTTTGTCAATTCGAGTTAAATTCTTCGGATAGCGCTATCCTAACCAAGATGCATTCTTTTCTTCTACGGAAAAACCCTTGAAAAACGCCACAAGTCGAACCAGAAACCATCGCTCAACGGGCCGAATTACCCTGAACGATGTGGCTTTGGCGGCGGGTGTCAGTCCCAGCACCGTGTCACGTGCTTTGCGGGGCGAGCGTGCCGTCGATCCCGATCTGGTCGCGAGGGTCTTGGCGGTGTCTGACAAGTTAGGCTATGTCCCCGACCCAGCTGCACGCGCATTGGCTTCGCAGCGAAGCGACCACGTCACCATTCTGATTCCCTTGCTTTCCAACACGTTGTTTGTCGATTTGTTGGAGGCGGCGCAACGCACTTTGCGAGCGGCGGGCTTCCAGACCTTGATGGGTGTCACACACTACAACAACAACGAAGAAGAGCAACTCATGCGCGAGCAGTTGCATCATCGGCCCGCTGGCATGTTGATCACGGGTTTAGACCACAGCGATGCAACGCAAAAATTAATGGATCGAAGCAAGGTGCCTTGTGTTCACTTGATGGATTTACCCTTAGAGGTTGATTCGACGAGGCCAGGCAACGGCGATACCCAAGAAATGATCTCGAGCCCTTATTGCGTTGGCTTTAGGCAAACCGATGCCGGTGAGGCCATGACCCAGCATTTGATTGCCAAAGGAAAGAAACGCATTGTTTTTGCGGCCGCTCAACTTGACCCACGGGTCATGCAGAGACTCAAGGGATGGCGCAAAGCCTTGAAAGCCCAACAACTCTACGATTCAACTTTGGAGTGGCTCAACCCCGCACCTTCGTCGTTGGCTTTAGGCGGTTTGATGTTTGAGCAAATCATGAAGCAAAGTCCTGAAGTCGATGCCATCTTCTTTTGCAATGATGACTTGGCACAAGGTGCACTGTTGGCAGCCATGCGCTTGAATGTTGCGGTTCCCGGACGAGTTGCAATTGCAGGATTCAATGACTTAACTGGCAGCGATCAAATGTGGCCGCCATTGACCACTGTCAGGACGCCACGGGCGCAAGTCGGGGAGGCGGCAGCGAAGATGTTGCTGCAATTGATTCAAGGCGAAACACCTGCCCAGGCGCAGGTTGATTTGGGTTTTGAAATTATTGAAAGACAAAGTGCTTAGGCACCGTCATTTAACTGATGACGTTCAGTAAGGGCTGCCCTGAGCTCAACCGATTGATGTTGTTCGCAATGGTTTGTTGACGCCTTTGAACGGTACCCTCCGTCCAGCCCGACATGTGGGGCGTCATCAACACATTTTGCAAACTGGCAAAGTCAAATTGTGAAGGCGCGCATATTGGTTTTTCAGCGCTGGGGTATTGGTACCAGGTGTCGATGATGGCGCCGCCAATGCGGTGTTCCTTGAGTGATTCAAATAAAGCGGCCTCATCTACCACCGCACCTCTGCCCACATTGACAAGAATGGCTTGGGTGCGCATGCAAGAAAGGGCTTTTGAATCGATCAAACTGCGGGTGTTGTCTGCCAATGGCAAGGTGACAACCACACAATCGCAGGCAGCCATGAAGTCATTTAAATTTTCGAGCAAAAAGCTTTTGTCTACCTCAGGGCTTTCAACGGCACTTCGGTTTGCAACAATGACTTGCATGCCAAAAGCTTTCGCACGATGCGCCAGCGCTTTGGCGATGTGGCCAAACCCCACCAGGCCCAAAGTTTGAGAACTTAATTCAGTTCGCAACGCGCCTGGTCTGCCAGCAAAATAACGCCACTCGCCTTGACGCAAGGCTTGGTCTGCGTCGTGTAAGGGCACATGTCTCGCTAGAAGTGCTGCCATCACGTATTCTGAAATGGCATTTTCATGACCAAAGCAATTGGCTAATTTTGCTTGAGGTGGCAGGCACGCTCGATCAATGCTGTCAGTACCAGCCGCCGGCGCATGCAGCAATTTCATGTTACGAGGGGTCGGCATGCTTTGATTCAAGGCAACGCCTACCACCACATCGGCAGACTCAAAGTGCGCAATTTCTCCGCTTTGATCAAGACCTTGTGAGAGTGAAATGATTTGATGTGGATGGTTCAGCAGGTTCTCAATTCCTGGCCGAAAGTTGGCAGCATTGTCGCCATGAAAGACGACTTTCAAAGTTGATTTCATACTGCCTTTATTAACTTTCAGCTTGCAATTTACTCAGTCCGCTCTGGCGCCTGATGACTTCACAATGGGGCCCCAACGTTGAACTTCGGCCTTGTTCATTTCGGCCATGGTTTCGGGGCTGGTTCCCATGATGATGTAGCCCAAATCGGTCATGCGTTTGACAAACTCAGGTGACTTGGTGCCTTTGTTGGCTTCAGCATTGAGTTTCATGACCACATCGCGTGGCGTATTGGCAGGCACAGCCAACCCAAACCAAACGCCTGACTCATAACCTGCCACACCGGCTTCAGCCAGGGTGGGCAAGTCGGGCAGCAAAGGATCGCGCTTGGCACCGGTCGTTGCCAAGGCTTTGAGCTTGCCAGACTTAATGTGGGGAATGGCCGATGGAATATTGTCAAACATCATCATGACTTGACCACCCAGGAGGTCGTTCATGGCAGGCGCACTGCCTTTGTAGGGGATGTGAGTCATGTTGACATTGGCCAGAGACTTGAACATTTCTCCTGACATGTGAATGCTGGTGCCACTGCCGCTGGACGCGTAGTTGATGGCGCCAGGTTGTGATTTGGCCAAAGCGATCACTTCAGACACAGAATTGGCTTTCACAGAGGGATGCAGCACCAAGACATTGTTCAAGGAAACCAGAGCCGACACGGGTATCAGGTCCTTGTTGGGGTCAAATGGCATCTTTGCATACAGTGCAGGGTTGATGGCTTGGATGCCACTGGTGGTCATGAAAATGGTGTAACCGTCCGGGGCGGCTCGCGCAACTTCAGCGCCACCGATGTTGCCACCCGCGCCTGGTTTGTTGTCGACAGTCACCGGTTGACCTAGATTCTTCGAAAGTTCTTGAGCAATGGCGCGGGATGCAATGTCAACGGCGCCACCGGGGGGGAAGGGGCAAACCAAACGAATGGGTTTGTTGGGATAAGCCTGTGCTTGTACATTGGACGCGGCAAGGAATGTGCCGCTAAGACCCAAGCTCAAAATCATGGCTGAGAAAATTGCACTCCGCCTGTTTTGTTGAGTTGAAGTGGCCAAGTTATTGAACTTAAGACGAGTCAAAAATGTCATGTTGAGTGCCTCAAAATCTAAAGAGACGGTCAGAATATTTGAATTTACATGTTTTCATCACAGGATATTCCCTTGCTCTGTGTCATTCAAAGGACAAGCACCTCAGGCTTTTTCAGGGTTTAATTGAAACTAAATTTCAAGCTCCCATCTTTCCAACCATGCCGCTCATCCCTTCACTGCTCCTGAATGTGGGTCATGCCCTGGACCATCTCTTTCTACTGATTTTTGCAACCGCTGTGAGTGCCATTGCCATTGACTTTGGCGTGGGTCGGTGGGAGGACATGATGCCCTACACAGTGGGCGCATTTTTGATGTTTGGCTTGGCCTCTATTCCTGCAGGTCGTTTGGGAGATTTATGGGGGCGGCGCCCCATGATGATTGTGTTCTTTTTGGGGATTGGGCTCTCATCGATTGCCGTGGCATTCACCCAAACACCGATTCAAATGGCCATCGCATTGACAGTCTTAGGTGTTTTTTCAGCCATCTACCATCCCGTTGGCATTCCCTTGCTGGTTCAAAAATCGAGTCGTCCCGGTTTTACGATTGGTGTCAATGGCTTGGCCGGCAATTTAGGGATTGCGATGGCAGCGCTGTTGACTGGTTTTTTAGTGGCCTGGCAGGGGTGGCGAGTTGCCTTCATTGTCCCTGGCTTGGTGTCTATCATTTGCGGCGTTTTATTTGCTTGGTCTGCACCCAAAGAACAAAATGCTTCAAGTCAGAAAAAAAATAAATCTGTTCAACTGCCAAAAAATTTGGCCATTCGAACCTTCATTGTGATGGTGGGTACTGCCACGACAACCAGCTTGTTGTTTAACATTACCACTAACGGAAACACACAGTTGCTGGCTGAAAAACTGGATGGTTTGGTCTCTGATCCATCTCAGATGGGCTTGCTGCTAGCTGCCGTCTATGCACTTGCTTCTTTAGCGCAATTGGTGGTGGGCCGTTTGTTGGACAAATTTCCTGTGAAGCCTTTGTTTTTTGTGATTTTGTTTTTGCAAATTGTGATGTTTGGTGTGGCTTCACAAAGTTCAGGATGGGCTTGGTATGTTGCCGCTATTGGCTATATGGTCATGGTCTTTGGATCCATTCCATTTGGCGACACCATGGTCGTGCGATACATCGACGACAGCATGCGATCGCGGGTCAGTGGTACTCGCATTGCCATCTCATTTGGCATCAGTTCTTTGGCGGTTTATTTGTTGGGACCCGTTGTGAAGCACGCCGGATTTAACCAACTGATGTTGGGCTTGACCTTGGTCTCAGCTGTTGGGGCATTGATGGTGCTGTTCTTGCCCGGAGAAACTGAAATGAAAGCCCATGCGATGCCGGTGCCGAAGGCCTAGATCAATGAACCAGTTCTTCCAAGATTAAGGCGTGTGCTCTGCCAAATAGGCAATCGCCGCAGTCATACCTTGATCACCAAATGGAATTTTTTGAACGCGCATGGCGGCCTCTATGCCAGCCAACGCGCCCAAGATCATGGGCTCATTCATGTCGCCTAAGTGGCCTATGCGAAACGCTCGCCCAGTCAAGGAACCCAGCCCGCCTGCCATGGCGACTTGAAACTTCTCTCTGGCAACAGTTCGCAACGCTTCGGGGTCGATGCCTTGTGAAACTTCCACAGCAGTGACTGAATCGGAAAATCCCTCGGGATCTTTGCAATGAAGCTGCATAGTGCCCTCGGTAGACCATGCTTTAACGGCGGCGCGGACTGCGCCTCCCAGTCGTTGATGCCTTGCATAGACAGCTTGCAGACCTTCGCTTTGCAGAAGTTGCAGTGAAGTTTCAAGCCCTGCCAAATGCGCAAGCGGAGGGGTTCCGCAAAATTTGGCAGATTGAATGGGTGTTTTGCGCTCAAACCAACTCCAATAGAAGCGGGGTTTCGCATGCTGATGTGACCAATTGAAGGCTTTGTCATTGACGGCGACAAAGCCCAAGCCAGGAGGCATCATCAAGCCCTTTTGTGAACTCCCTAAACAGACATCAACCCCTAAAGCGTCCATGTCAAATGCGGTTGCAGCCAAAGATGCAACCACGTCGACGACATAAATAGCGGGGTGTTTTGCTCGGTCGATGGCTTTTCGAATTTCGAGAAGATCGCTGGTGATGCCACTTGCCGTGTCAGTTTGAACAACCATGACAGCAGCAATTTTGTGCGCAGTATCAGCTTTCAAAGCCGTCTCAATGGCATCGACATTGATTCGCTGACCTTCAGTGTGTGCTGTTCTTTGAACCGAAAGTCCAAGCCCTTCGGTTTGAATGGCCCATTGATCGGAAAAATGGCCAGAACCTGCGATCAAGAGGGTGTGATTGTCTGAACCTAGGTTGGTCGATGCGGCCTCCCAAACACCATGACCGTTGCTGGCATAAAAGAAAATGTCAGATTTCGGTGAATTGAGCAAAGACTTCATGCCCGTCTCGCAGGCAGCGATGAGCGCTGCAACGCGAGGGTCCGCCAAATCGGTCATGGGCCTTTGCATGGCATGCATGACTTCGTCAGGAACATGGGTTGGGCCGGGAGAGTGAACAAACCGGATGCCAGGTAAACGGGGTGTGATGGAAGAATTCATCTGGAATACTTTATCAGAGCCATGCTGAAAAAAATACTAAACTCAAGTGACTTACAAAGTGCTGGGAGCCTAATGTGTTAATTCATGACTTCAATTTCCTCGAGAGCGCTTTCAATGATTGATTCTCGAAAAGCATGGGTCATCGTTTGGGCGACGTTTGTATGTTTAGCCTTGATTTTTGGCGTTTCTTACTCTTTTGCAGCATTCTTTGAAAACTTTGCACAAGAATTTTCAGCTCAACGCGCGGATGTCTCTTGGATCTTTGGTCTATGTGGCTTGGTTTATTTTGTCTTGGGGGCCTTAGGGGGTATCTTGTCTGATCGATGGGGTCCCAAAATGGTTTGCATGACCGGTATGGCGCTCATTTCAGCAGGTCTTTTTTGGACCAGTTTTGCGCAATCTCTTTCAAGCATCTACATCAGCTATGGCGTTTTGGTGGGTCTGGGGATCGCTTTTGTTTACACACCTTCCATAGCGTCTGTGCAGCCCTGGTTCACAAAACATCGTGGGTTGGCTTCGGGTGTTGCCAGCTCTGGTGTGGGGGCTGGAACACTTTTGGTGCCCTTGGCGGTCAGTTACTTGCTAATGACAGTGACTTGGCGTGAGGCACTTCAAATCATGGCGTTGGGCGTTTTGATTTTAGGTTTGTCTGCTGCTTTCTTTTTAAAGCGCGCGCCTTCTGTCAATTCTGGTTCGTCGGGTCAATTGAGTGGATTGACTTTGAGGGAGGCGCTTGGCACCTCAAGCTTCAAGTGGCTTTACATGGGGGCATTGTTAGGGTCTCCTGTCATGTTCATACCATTTGCGCATATCTCGGCGGCTGCCAGAGACGCTGGCATTTCAGATTCCCAAGCTGTGGCACTGGTCGGCTTGATTGGCATTGGCAGTTTGGTGGGCCGTTTTGCAATTGGATGGCTGGCCGACAGATTGGGTCGTGTTAAAACTTTGATGTTGATGCAATGTGCAATGGGCTTGACCTATCTCATCTGGGCCATGGCCAGCAATCAACTTGCATTTTCGATTTTTGCCGTGGTGTTTGGTTTAAGTTACGGCAGCATCGTTTCTTTGTTGCCCGCCATTTGCATGGACCTGTTTGGTGGGCGGGCAGTTTCTGCCATTATTGGAACGCTGTACACCGGTGCCGCGCTGGGCAATTTGTTAGGTCCCGTTTGGGCTGGCCGCGTCTTTGATGTTGACCATTCGTATCACTTTGTGATTTGGATGACCTTGGGTATTTCGGCGCTTGCCACCTTTTGCTGCAGTCGAATTGGTCGAGAAACTCGAACGCATTTTTAAACTTTGAATGAACCAAGCTCACTCGGCAGCCCTTCATGGAATTTGATGCTTATTTGATCCTGGCCAGCGTGGGGGCACTGCTGATTGGCATGTCCAAAGGCGGTCTTCCCATGGTTGGCATGATGTCTGTGCCTCTATTGTCGATGGTGATGTCGCCTGTCAAGGCGGCTGTCTTGTTGTTGCCACTTTTTGTCATTTCAGACTTCGTCGGTGTTTGGCTTTACAGACGTCAATTCAGCGCGATCAATTTGAAAATCTTAATTCCTGCCAGCTTGATCGGTGTTTACATTGGGTGGCTTACCGCATCTTTGATATCGGATCAAACCATTAAATTCATCATCGGTTTGATGGGCCTCAGCTTTTGTATTCAGACCTGGCTACGCCGAAATCAATCGGAGGTGCCGCAGCTTGCTGGTAAGTTGAAAGGGTATTTTTGGGGAAGTTTGGCCGGCTTCACCAGTTTTATCTCGCATGCTGGTGGGCCACCATTTCAGATTTATGTACTGCCACAAAAGTTGCCGAAAGCGGAGTTTGCTGGAACTGCCACGATCTTGTTTGCCATCATTAACTTGTCCAAAATTGTTCCGTATCAAAACCTCAGTCCCTACAGCCAAGATGATCTCCTGAAGGCTGCTGCTTTGGTACCTATGGCATTGATTGGGACCTTCTTGGGGGCCTACCTCACACGCAGGATCAATGAGGTTTGGTTTTACAAACTCGTACAAGCGGGCTTATTCATGGTTTCTTGTAAATTGATTTGGGATTCCTTCAGGGCTTGATCCAATCCTCCAAAATTCGTCGAATAACATATTGTCAGCCAACTTATCGTTGAGTAACATATAGGTATTCAACTAGAGAAGAGCATGAATAAGATTATTTTAAGGGCCATTACAGCCTACACAAGAACGGACTTAAAAGACAGTGCAGACACTTTGGCCATCAAAGGTCGAGAAGTCGTGCATGACGGGAAAAAATATGTGGTTTTAGAAAATGAGAAAAATGAAATTCACTTCGCTACGTATCGCTGCATGAACAGAGGTGAGTTAAAAAGGCTCAAGCGTTGGCCGGCAGAAATTTTGGCGAAAGCTGAAATCAAGCAACTTAAAACTGAAAAGCCTGCCATCTTGGAACTTGCACCCATCAAACCTGCTCATAAAGCGGTCAAAGTCAGCAAAGTAAAAGTCGATAAAAACAAGCAGCAAACGGATCTGTTTGAGTAGGTGCAATCTGAACAGTCCAAGAAAAAGCCGCTCGAAAGCGGCTTTTTTTGTGACAGCAAATGCACCCCAGAGGTGCATGTCATCAAGGACTTAAGCTTGAGCGGATTGAATCAATGCATTGAAAGTCTGGCTTGGACACATGACTTTTTGCAGCAATTCATTGGAGGGCATGTAATAACCGCCGATATCGGCAGGCTTGCCCTGAACTGCTTTGAGTTCATCGACGATTTTCTTCTCGTTCTCTGTCAAGGCTTTGGCCAAGGGCGCAAACTTGGCTTGCAATTCCTTGTCCTCAGTTTGTGCGGCCAATTCTTGTGCCCAATACATGGCCAAATAGAACTGACTTCCCCGATTGTCGAGTTCACCAGTTTTGGGTGATGGGTTTTTATTGTTGTCTAGCAGTAAGCCTGTGGCGGCATCCAAGGTTTTTGCCAAAATTTTGGCTTTTGGATTGTTGGATTTGATGCCAAGATCTTCCAAAGAAACGGCCAAAGCTAAAAACTCACCCAGTGAATCCCAGCGCAAATGGTTTTCTTCAACCAATTGCTTGACATGCTTGGGTGCAGATCCGCCAGCGCCTGTTTCGTACATGCCACCACCCGCCATCAAAGGCACGATAGAGAGCATTTTGGCGCTGGTGCCCAATTCCATGATGGGGAACAGGTCGGTCAGGTAGTCACGCAAGATGTTGCCTGTGGCACTGATGGTGTCCAGACCACGAACGACGCGCTCGAGCGTGTAGCGCATGGCACGCACTTGACTCATGATTTGAATGTCCAAACCATTGGTTTCGTGTTCGTGGAGGTACATCTTCACTTTGCGAATCAATTGTGCTTCATGGGGGCGATATGCATCCAACCAGAACACAACGGGCATGCCTGAGTTGCGAGCACGATTCACAGCCAACTTGACCCAATCGCGAATGGCGGCGTCTTTGACTTCGCACATGCGCCAGATATCGCCTGCTTCAACATTTTGACTGAGCAGTACTTCGCCTGTGTCCAGGTCAGTGATGTTCGCGATGCCGTCTTCTGAAATTTCAAAAGTCTTATCGTGTGAGCCGTATTCTTCAGCTTGTTGGGCCATCAATCCCACGTTAGGCACAGTACCCATGGTTTTGGGATCGAACGCGCCATGCCACTTGCAGAAGTTGATCATCTCTTGGTAGATACGAGCGAAAGTGGACTCTGGCATGACGGCTTTGACGTCTTGCAAGCGACCTGCCGCATCCCACATTTTTCCGCCATTGCGAATCATGGCTGGCATAGAAGCATCCACGATCACATCGTTGGGTGAGTGGAAGTTGGTAATGCCGTTGGCCGAATCGACCATGGCCAAACCAGGGCGGTGTTCATGGCAGGCGTGCAAATCACGCATGATTTCTTCGCGCTTGGATTCTGGCAATGTGGCAATTTTGTTGTACAAATCGACCATGCCGTTGTTGACGTTCACGCCGAGGCTGTCAAAAAGTTCTTTGTGTTTTTTGAAGGCATCTTTGTAGAAAATTTTGACACAGTGACCAAACACGATGGGGTGTGACACCTTCATCATGGTGGCTTTGACGTGCAATGAGAACATCACGCCTGTTTGGTGTGCATCTTCAATTTCTCTTTCGTAGAAAGCTTCCAAAGCTTTCTTGCTCATGAACATGCTGTCAATGACTTCACGGTCGACCAAGGAAACCTTTGGCTTGAGGACAATGGTTTTGCCGCTCTTGGTAATGAGTTCCATCTTCACGTCACGTGCACGTTCAATGGTCATTGATTTTTCACCATGGTAAAAATCGCCATGGTGCATGTGAGACACATGCGAGCGTGAAGCTTGGCTCCATGGCGCCATGCTGTGCGGATTTTTGCGGGCGAACTCTTTGACGGCACGTGGTGCGCGGCGGTCTGAGTTGCCTTCACGCAAAACGGGGTTCACGGCAGAGCCTGTGCACTTGGAGTAGCGTGCTTTGATTGCTTTTTCTTGATCGGTCTTGGGGTTGTCGGGATAGTCGGGCAGGGCATAGCCTTTTGCCTGCAACTCTTTGATGGCGTTGTTCAATTGGCCAACTGAGGCGCTGATATTGGGCAATTTGATGATGTTGGCTTCTGGCTTGAGAGTTAACTTGCCCAAAGCGGCCAGGTTGTTGGGGATCCGTTGTGCCTCTGGCAACATGTCGGAAAATTCGCCCAAAATTCGCGCAGCCAGTGAAATGTCGCTGGCTTCGACGTCAATGCCAGCGGGTGCTGCAAAAGTGCGAATGACTGGCAAAAATGCCGCTGTCGCCAACAAAGGGGCTTCATCGGTCAGTGTGTAAATGATTTTGGATTTTTCGTTAGCCATTTGCTTCCTCGATATTGTTGTGCAACCGTAAATCTTGCAACCTAGTATTAGATCTTAAAAGTTCCCCCTGACACAGCGCTGATAGGGGTGAAGAGAAATATTTTGATATCTAATTTTATATTGTGAAATATTTTTTGGCTTCAATGAGTGTCCCATTAAAGTCCAAGTTCCTGCGTGAGTCGGTAGTCGATCCATTTCCTTCTATTGCGTTGAACATTTAAATTTGCGATCTAAATACCTTGGGAGAGACACCAGCATCTCTTGTAAAAACACGTGAAAAATAGGCTGGGTCTGAAAAGCCCAAGGCATACGCAATGGTTGAAATGCTCAAGTTGGTATAAGCCAGATTGCGGCGAGCTTCGCGCATCAATCGCGCCTCAATCATGCGCAATGCACTGATGCCATTGGCTGATCGGGTGAGTCGGCTCAAATGGGTAGGGGATATTGACAATGCTTTGGCGTATTGATTGACTGTCCAGTGGGCGGTGTAGTTTTGCTCAATCAAGGCCTTGAAGCGTTGCACCAAGGCTGATTCATTCAGTTTGGCGTCACTCGTTTCTTCTTGAAGTTGCCTAGCAATCCACCCTAACAAAATCCCACTGAGTCCCCGCAAGACCAAAGCTCTGGCTTTTTCTTGCGCTGAAAATTCAAGCCAAATTTGATGCAAAGTTTGGGTGATCAAGGGGTCTGCGCGCAGCACGCATGCTTGGTTGAGTTCTGATCGCAGGGTGCCGACACCGACCAGCAGTTGGTCCATCAATTCGTCAGCCAAGGTCGTCACCCAGCCATGCGTTCCTTGTTCAAACCGAAATGAATGAACATGCTCCGGTGGCACATTGACCAAAGACCCTTTATTCAAGGCATGTGTTTTGCCATCCAATGTGACAGAGCCGCCGCCTTTTTCCACCAACAAGACCTGATGCAGACGCGCATGTCTGTGCGCAGCCAGTTCCCAATTGTGCAAAACCGACCGGTCTGCGATGGTCTCGCAATGCAGCACATCAGGTAAATGCGTTGATTCACCAAAAAGGCTGTAGCTCTGTATGTTGGGTGCTTGTTTTTCCATGTTCGAAATGTACAAGTTTTTGCCAGTTTCAGCCATTCCTGTTTCATTTCTTAAAGCGTATCTTCCAGTTGTTCAAGGCAAATTGACGCTGGTCAAGTTCTACGGAGACAAAAAATGAAAACTCAAGTTTGCATCATTGGGGGCGGTCCTTCGGGGCTCATGCTTTCTCAATTGCTTCATCTAAAAGGCATTGAAACCGTGGTTCTCGAACGTCAAACGCGAGACTATGTACTCAGTCGCATTCGTGCAGGTGTCTTGGAAAATGGCTTTGCCAAACTCATGAGAGAGGCGCAATGCGGTGACCGCATGGACCGCGAGGGTGAAATTCACGATGGGTTTTATTTGTCGCATGGCAACAAACTCAATCGTGTTGATTTGCACAAATACAGTGGCGGAAATTCGGTCATGGTGTACGGCCAAACTGAGCTAACACGCGATCTGTACGAAGCTCGCGATCGCATGAATGGCATCGTCATCCACAGTGCGGAAGATGTTCAACCACACGACCTGAAGTCTGACAAGCCCTACGTGACCTACAGCGTGAGTGGTGTCGAACAGCGAATTGATTGTGATTTCATCATTGGTGCGGATGGCTTTCATGGTGTGAGTCGCAAGTCCATACCGGGTGATGTTCTGAAGGAGTATGAAAAGGTATACCCCTTCGGCTGGCTTGGCGTTTTGTCTCGAACCAAACCTGTTTCTCCAGAATTGATTTACGCCAAACACCCTCGCGGTTTTGCCCTGTGTTCATTGCGTTCGCAGGTATTAAGTCGCTACTACATTCAGGTGCCATTGACTGACTCAGTTGAGAACTGGTCGGATGAGGCTTTCTGGGAAGAGTTGAAACGTCGTTTGCCCAGCGAAGTTTCTGAGCAATTGATCACTGGGCCCACCATTGAAAAATCAATTGCACCGCTTCGCTCTTATGTGGCGGAGCCGATGCGTTATGGCAATTTGTTTTTGGCAGGTGATGCCGCGCACATCGTCCCACCCACAGGTGCGCGTGGCTTGAATACAGCTGGCTCAGACATTTATTATTTGTACCATGGCTTTGTCAATCACTACCTCAAAGGCGACAGTTCAGGTTTGGACAATTACTCTGAAAAAGCCTTGGGACGCGTTTGGAAAGCACAAAGATTTTCTTGGTGGTTAACCACCTTGCTGCATACCTTTCCAGATTCCAGCGAATACGACCAAAGGTTGCAAGAAATTGAAATGGCCTATTTGTTCTCTTCAGATGCGGCGCAAAGTTCGCTGGCTGAGAACTATGTTGGCTTGCCGTTTTAAGCTATCCAATGGCTTGTTCCTCGCCAAGGGTTGCTTGATCTCCAAAGAGTTTTCGCATCAATTGGCGTAACCATTGATGCCCCGGATCGCGGTGCAAATGGCCATGCCAACATTGGTGAATCGCGCTGTCTTCAACCTTAATGGGCAGGTCGCGCATCACCAAATCAAAGGGTTTCACAATGCGATGGGCAAAGCGTTCTGGCACCACCGCAATCAAGTTGGCATTTTGTAAAACTTCACCCAAAGCCACATAGTGTGGGACGGTCAGTCGCACTTTGCGTTTGTGTTTTTGCTGATCCATGGCCAAATCGACGCGGCCATGTCCCGTACCAGTGGCCAAAACACGAACATGCTCAGCCGCAAAAAATGCCTGCGAACTGATGCTGTGGGATTGCGCCAAGGGGTGTTTTTTTCGCATCAAACAAATGTATTTTTGTTTGAACAAAGCTTGTTGAAAGAAGCCAGCTTGTAGTTGGGGCAACAGGCCCATGGCCAAATCTATCTTGCCACTTGACATGTCGTCTTTGAGGGAAGTCTGGGCAACGCTGACCACTTGCAAAGTGACCGCAGGCGCTGCTTTTGTCAAGGCGTTGACCAGAACAGGTAAGAAATACATTTCTCCCACATCATTGAGTGCAATTGTGAAATTTCGATGGCTGGCAGAGGGATCAAAGTCAGCCCTGATGTTCAAAGCTTGTTGCAGTGCATCGAGTGCCATGGCGACTGGTTCAGCCAATTGGAGCGCGTAGGGCGTTGGCGTCATACCGCCTTGCGTGCGAATAAATAAATCGTCGTCCAGGCTGGCTCTCAGTCTGCCTAAGGCACTGCTGACAGCGGGTTGGCTCATGTTCAAAAATTCTGCAACCGCTGAAACTCTTTTTAAAAGCAGAAGATGATGGAACACCAACAACAAATTGAGGTCCAGTTTGGCCAGTTCCATGGGTTTATCTATTATTTGAAAATCAAATAATTATTATATTCAAATTAAGATTTACTTATTTTATTTGACAGGCATGATCCGAGTTAAAAATCTTGTGGAGACAAGCGCACATGTCAGAGCATCCAATCCATTGGGAAACAGAGGGAACCAGTCGAATTCCTTTTGCGGTCTACACCCAAGAAAGTATTCATAAAAAAGAGCTTGAGCGTTTTTTTTACAAAGCGCATTGGAGCTATGTTGGCTTGGTCGCAGAAATTCCAAACATCGGTGATTTCAAACGCACGGTTATCGGTGAGCGTTCTGTTGTCATGACACGCGCACAAGATGGTCAAATTCATGTGGTCGAAAATGTGTGCGCACATCGCGGCATGGCATTTTGCCGTGAGCGACATGGCAATAAAAAGGAATTGGTGTGCCCTTATCACCAATGGAGTTATGCCTTGGATGGGAAGTTACAAGGCGTTCCATTCAGGCGCGGTGTGCGTCAAGAAGGTAAGGTGAATGGCGGAATGCCTGCTGACTTTGATCCCAAAGATCATGGGCTCAATGCATTGAAAGTAGCCGTTCGGGGTGGCGTTGTTTTTGCGTCTTTTGACCATGATGTGGAATCCCTTGAAGACTATATGGGTCCGACCATCCTGAGGTACTTTGATCGACTTTTCAATGGGCGACAGCTGAAAATACTGGGTTACAACCGTCAGCGGATTCCAGGCAATTGGAAATTGATGCAAGAGAACATCAAAGACCCCTATCACCCAGGATTGCTGCACACATGGTTTGTGACCTTCGGACTTTGGCGCGCAGACAATCGCAGTGAACTGCGCATGGATGATCATCATCGTCATGCTGCCATGATTTCGACACGTGGCAGTGCAGGTGAGGCAAAGGGCGCCTCGTCTGATGTGACGCAAGTCAGCAGTTTCAAGGCCAGCATGCAGTTGCATGATCCAAGCTTTTTGGACATCGTGCCTGAAGCGTGGTGGGGCGGGCCTACTGCTGTCATGATGACTTTGTTTCCCAGCGTTATTTTTCAGCAACAAGTGAACAGCGTGTCGACCCGCCATATTCAACCCGATGGTCATGGCGCCTTCGACTTTGTCTGGACACATTTTGGGTTTGAAGACGACACCCCCGAGATGACAGAACGCAGACTGCGTCAAGCCAATTTGTTTGGCCCCGCAGGTTTTGTCTCTGCAGATGATGGTGAAGTCATTGAGTTTTCACAGCAGGCCTTTGAAACCAAACCCAATCACCGCACCTTGGCTGAATTGGGCGGGCGTGATGTGGGAGAGACGGACCACATGGTGACAGAGACCCTGATTCGAGGCATGTATCAGTACTGGCGCAAAGTGATGGAGGCTTGATCATGGTGGACATGCAAAATTGGTTTGAAATCCAACAACTTTATGCCAACTACAGCAGCGCAGTCGACAGCGGTCAATGGGATCTGTGGCCAGAGTTTTTTACTGAGCAATGCGTTTACAAAATTCAACCCCGAGAAAATCATGAAAGAGGTTTTCCTCTGTCTACGTTGTCTTTGACCAGCAAAGGCATGCTGAAAGATCGGGTTTATGGCATCTCTGAAACTTTGTACCACGACCCTTACTACCAACGTCATGTGGTGGGCACACCAATCGTTCGCAAAGTAGAAGAGGGACGCATTTACAGCGAAGCCAACTATGCTGTGTTTAGAACCAAACTCGACCAAGAAAGCACAGTTTTCAATGTCGGTCGCTATTTGGATATCATTGTTCAAACCCCCGAGGGTTTCAAATTTGCTGAGCGTTTGTGCATCTACGACAGCGAGATGATTCCCAATTCCATCATCTATCCCATCTAATCATGAGCCAATGGATTGACGTTGCCGCAGAGGCAGATTTGTTTGAAGGTGCAGGGATTGCGGTCACGCCACAAGACCAAGACATTGCCATTTTTAAAGTAGACGATGGAGTCTTTGCCATCAACAACGTATGCAGCCATGGCAACGCCAAATTGTGCGAGGGTTTTGTGGAAGGTAACTATGTCGAGTGCCCATTTCACCAAGCTTTATTTGACGTGCGTGATGGCACAGTGGGCTGTGGCCCCGCGACTGAACCCGTTAAATCTTGGCCAGTGAAAATTGAGTCAGGCCGAGTATTTATCGATTTGACTGTCTAAATTCAGTCAAGACCAATTGGGTTTTCGTTTTTCGATGAAGGCTTGAACGCCTTCAAGTGCACTGTTGTCCATCATGTTGCAAGCCATGGTTTGCGTTGCATACGCGTAGGCTTTCTCAATGCCTGTTTCAAGTTGCATATAAAACAGCTCTTTGCCCATGGCCAGTGCAACTGGGGGTTTGGCCAATATTTTTTGGATCAATGAATCCAGTACCTCGTCTAGTTTGTCTGAGTCGGCAATTTTGTTGATCAATCCCTGATTCAAAGCCTCTTGAGGTGATAAACAATCGCCTGTGACTAACATTTCAAAGGCGGCTTTGCGAGACAAATTGCGTGACAAGGCCACACTGGGTGTAGAACAGAAAAGACCCAGATTGACGCCGCTCACCGCAAACTTAGCGTCGGCTGAAGCGACTGCCAAATCACATTGCGCTACAAGTTGGCAACCTGCTGCGGTGGCAATGCCTTGCACCTTAGCAATCACGGGCACTTGGAGTTTTTGAATGCTGAGCATCATGTGACCGCATTGTGCGAATAGCTTTTGGTAGTAGTCCAAAGATGGCTCTGCGCGCATTTCCCTTAAATCGTGACCTGCGCAAAATGCTTTGCCTGAAGCCGCGATGACCAATACACGAAGTTTTTGACTTTTTGCCAAATCATCCAGCTCTGTTTGAAGTGCACTCAACATGCCTTCACTGAGTGCGTTGAAGGAGGCAGGGCGATTTAGCGTGAGTGTGGTAACGCCACGTTCGTCGTCAGAACGAATGACAAATGGTGAATCAGGTGCTGTCATAAGATGTTGTGAGTGAATGGATTCAAGTGCCCTTGGCACGTTCTCTTAACTGAAATTTTTGAATTTTTCCGGTGGATGTTTTTGGAATTTCTTCAAACCGAATGTCTTTGGGGACCTTGTAGCCTGCAAGCAATGACTTGCAGTGCAAAATCAAATCCTCTTGAGTGACCGCTGCACCCACCTTCAACTCAATGAACGCAACAGGCGACTCGCCCCATTTGACATCAGGTTTGGCCACCACAGCGCATGCCAAAACAGATGGGTGTCTGTACAAAGCATCTTCGACTTCCAGTGAACTGATGTTTTCACCGCCTGAAATGATGATGTCTTTGCTGCGATCCTTGATCTTGACATAACGGTCGGACTCCATGACGGCCAAGTCGCCAGTGTGAAACCACCCGCCAGCAAAGGCTTCTTGCGTGGCTTTTGGGTTCTTCAAATAACCCTTCATGACAATGTTGCCCTTGAACATGATCTCACCCATGGTACTGCCATCGGCAGGGCACTCTTCCAAAGTCTCAGGATTGAGAACTGTCATACCTTCTTGCAAGACATATCGGACACCTTGCCTGCCATTTAATCGAGTCTGTTCAGACAGACTTTCGTGCGTCCAAGATTCACGCTTTACAGCCACACTGGCGGGACCATAAACTTCGGTTAGTCCATAGACATGGGTGATGTCAAAGCCAATTTTGGCCATGCCCTCAATCATGGCTGCAGGCGGCGCTGCACCTGCCACCATTCCCTTGACTTGCTGTGTGATGCCAGTCCGCATTGCATCAGGTGCGTTGTAGATAAGGCTGTGAACGATCGGGGCAGCGCAGTAATGAGTAATGCCTTGCTGTCGCATGGCATCTAAGATGGGTTGGGCTTCGACCCGTCTCAAACACACGTGTGTACCTGCCAACATGGCCACAGTCCAAGGGAAACACCACCCATTGCAATGGAACATGGGCAATGTCCAGAGGTAGATTGGAAAATGCGGCATGGTCCAGGTGGCCACATTGCTGACTGAATTTAGATAAGCGCCTCGGTGGTGCGTGACAACCCCTTT
>JACCDL010818797.1_pt1 | contig 23859 bp, 47 predicted proteins | sample 7441931 | NCBI WGS metagenome assembly JACCDL01 (sample SAMN15323437, study PRJNA562643) | freshwater metagenome | isolation source: river surface water | place: USA:Blue River Watershed | collected 2017-08-16 | reverse complement strand
TGGTAAGGGTTCTGGTAAGGACTTTACTTCTACTGTAGCCTGTGCCTATATCGTTTATAAGTTACTTTGTATTAAGGACCCTGCTCGCTACTTTGGTAAGCCAGCAGGTGACGCTATCGATATTATTAACGTGGCTATTAACGCACAACAGGCTAAGAACGTTTTCTTCAAAGGTTTCAAGACCAAGATTGAACGCTCACCCTGGTTTGCTGGAAAGTTCTACGCTAAGGCAGAAAGCATTGAGTTTGATAAGTCTGTTACTGTTTACTCTGGTCACTCAGAGCGTGAGTCTCACGAGGGTCTCAACCTTATCCTAGCAGTACTTGACGAGATTTCTGGTTTCGCACAGGAGATTACATCTGGTAACGACCAAGGTAAAACAGCAGACAACATCTACAAAGCCTTCCGTGCTTCCGTAGACTCTCGTTTCCCAGACCTAGGCAAGGTGGCACTGCTATCCTTCCCTCGTTACCCAGGAGACTTTATCTCCCAGAGATACGATGCTGTGATTGCAGAAAAGGATGTTGTTACAAAGACTCACAAGTTTATTATGAACGAAGACTTGCCAGAGACCTCTGAGGGTAACACGCTAGAAATTGAGTGGGACGAAGACACAATTCTGTCATATAAATACCCAGGTGTATTTGCACTTAAACGACCTACATGGGTAATCAACCCTACCCGTAGTATTGAAGACTTTAAGATTTCGTTCTTCACAGACCTAGGAGATGCCATGCAACGTTTTGCCTGTATCCCTACATACGCCTCAGACGCATTCTTTAAACAGCAGGACAAAGTTCGTGCCTGTATGACCATCAGAAACCCTCTAGATGCCATCAGACGCTTTGATGAAACATTTAAGCCAGACCCAGAGAAAGTTTATTACGTCCACGCTGACCTTGCACAGCGACACGACAAGTGTGCTGTTGCTATCGCTCACGTCGAAAAGTGGGTAAACGTGCAGGTAATGAAAGACTACGAGCAAGTAGTCCCAGTGGTAGTAGTAGATGCTGTAGCATGGTGGGAGCCTCGTAGAGAGGGTCCTGTAAACCTTTCAGAAGTCAAGCAGTGGATTCAAAACCTACGCAGACAGGGATTCAATATTGGCATGGTCAGCTTTGACCGCTGGAACTCCTTTGATATCCAGAACGAGTTGAAGGCTGTTGGTATTCGTACTGATACTGTTTCTGTTGCCAAGAAGCACTATGAGGATATGGCTATGCTTGTTTATGAAGAGCGTGTGGTTATGCCAAATATCGAACTTCTGTTCGAAGAGTTAACTGAGTTAAAGATTGTTAAGAACAATCGTGTAGACCACCCTCGCAAATCTTCTAAGGACTTGGCGGATGCTGTATGTTGTGCTATCTTTGGGGCTATCTCTCACACACCTCGTGACCGTAATCTTGAGGTAGAGGTTCATACTTTCAAGGAAAGACCAAAAGCCACCACAGATTATAACACTGCCAATAACGTAATCTCTTATCCTAAGCCACCGCAGAAGGACCTAGACGATTATTTATCACAGTTTAATTTAGAACTTTTGTAGAAAATCTGTTATAATAGTCTTGTTGGAAACTTCCAACGAGGAGCCTAAAAAATTAAAAAACCCCTACAGATTTTAACAATACTTTTATTAGCCTTTACTCCTATCCTATTCTCACAAGCGTCTATTGCTCAGACAAAAGACGAGCATAACCTTATCGTGCAGGAAGCAGAGGCTAAAGTTCAGGCTGCCCAGGATGCTCTAGAAGAGGCAGAGTCTGCGTATGCAGAAGCTCTGGCACAAAAAGATTTGATTGCTTCTGAGGTAGACACTACTAAAACTATTTTAGATAATGCAAGATTAGATGCCGAACAAAAAGGGTTGGCGGTAGTAAGTGCAGAGAATGCTTTAATTGCAGCACAGAACGCATATAATACAACCCTAATTCCTGACCCAAGCTGGGAGAGACCTAATAAAGAACAGGTTGAAATCATTGATGTGCCGTATACAGTTCAGGTCCCCTACACAGAATTGGTTCCAAGAACAGAGTTAGTTCCAAGAACAATTTTAGTTCCGCACACAGAAACAGTCCAACGCATTGAATATATACCACACACAACATACACAACTTCTGGTGGAGTTACAGCAAATGTTTATAATAGAAGGGGCTACAACAACGCTCCACCAATTCCATCAGACACAGAAACTCCTGCATACTCAACAATAGTTCCACAAATTGATTTTCAGTGGGGTGGAGGGTATGTCCTACAAACTGGAAACAACTGGTACGGAGAAGACGTGCTTGTTAAGTTTACTGGAAATTTGATTGTGCCAGAAGACGGATACTACTATTTCTACACACCAGCAGATGATGGAACAAAGCTAAACATTGCAGGAATGGACCTGATTGACGACTGGTATGACAAGGGCGGTGGTGGCTCAACATCACAGGCGGTATGGATTAGGGCAGGTATTCTGTATCCGTTCACACTATACTTTTATGAGAATGGTGGAGGAGCATCAGTATCCTTCCAGTATAGAACAGACTCTACTGACTGGGCTGTAGTACCTGACTCCTGGCTAGGAACACAGGTAGAAGAGACAACAACATACGAAGAAGTAATCACCTATGAAGAGGTAACAACTTTTACAGAAGAGACGGTATTTGATGAGGTCACAGTATTTGATGAAGTAACTTTATTTAAAGAAGAAACAAGATACAGGAAAGAAGAGATTATTACAATTGTTCCAGACATGGAGGCACAAGCACCATCCATTAAAGACCCAGAGCTACTACTTGAGGTAGGGGTTGCAGAAGAAAGATTCTCAACAAAACAAACAGAGTTTAACGCTGCCAATACTGTATATCAAGATGCACAAACAAAACACAACGTAGCTCTAGCATCTCAAACTCAAAATGCGGTTACAATAGATATAGCACAACAAAACGTGACTATAAGTGAACAGGCGGTTATTAATGCTCAACAGGAATTGGAAGCCATTCCACCTTTTAGAGAGCCAACACCTACGCCTGAAGAGACCACGGAACCTACTGAAGAGCCAACAACGCCTATCACCCCAGAGATACCAGAACCAATCACGCCAACCCCCACCGAAGCCCCAACAGTAAGCAACGTAGAAAACATCAATCCGCAAGAGTTGACCTCAGAGCAAGCACAAGAGCTTAAAGAAGAGGCAAACGAAATTCTTGCAACAGCAGAACAAGGCTCACCAGAATATGAACAGGCTCTTGATGCCCTATTCGTAGCAGCCCAAGCAGACGACATTGTAGTAGACGAAGCCCTAGCAGCCATTCCACTGCTAGGTAACGCTGCTGTAGCCCTTACAGATGCCGTAAACTTTATCGGTAACGTAGGTGCAGACATGTCACCACAAGTAAGAGAGAAATCAGAGAAGGTTGTTGTAACAGCAGTTGTTGCTGTTGGAGCAGCCGTGAACGCAGCAACAGGAGCAGCATTAACTGCAGCAGCACCATCAGCAGCAGCATCGGCATCAGCAGGTGGCTCAGGTGGAACATCAAGCATGAGGAGGAAAGACTAATGAAGAAATTTTTAAATGACCTACTTGGTCAAGCCTGGACACTACTTGGTATGTTTGTTGCATGGCTGGTCCTTGAGGGTTCAGCAAAAACAGTTGTAGGATACGCAATCATTGGAACAACAGTTGTTTGGATGATTACTTATCCACTAAGAAATTCAAAAGATAAGGAGGAAGATTAATATGGAAGATTACGGAGTAACTGGTGGAGTGTCCACCGTGAAAAACGTTGTTTGGAGAATCCTTGCTGTCTTTGCAGCATCTGGACTAAGTGTTCTAGGTGCAGGTGCTGTTGTAGGCATTGACCTATTGTCTGCAGTATTCATGGCAGGTATTCTCGGTGTAGCCACAGTAGTTGAAAAGCTAGCACGAGCATTCCTTGAAGATGGTAAGCTAACTCTCAAAGAGATTAACGAAGCATTCTCTAAGGTAGACAAAAATTCAGAGCAGTAAATAGTTGACAAGCCCTCTCTAGTTAGTGTATAATTGGTATACAACCTAGAGAGGGTTTTTCACATGACGATTGAACGTAAAGATTTCTCGGATGAAGAAATCAAAGAAGCCGTAGAGTGGCTTCAAAAAGGAATTGAAAAGGGATGGGTATCAGATGGATTCTGCTACACTCACGATGGTGACCCATACATGACTGCCGAAGAAGAGCAGGACTGGGAAGAGGGCGGAGACCCTTGTAGCCCAGTTGTAAAATGGCTCATCTAAATACTTGACAAATAAAACTCAATAACGTATAATAGAATATGTACCGCTTAGTGCGTTAGAACATAAGCGTTACATTGACCATTAGCTCAACGGCAGAGCAGAGAGCTGTTAACTCTAAGGTTCCTGGTTCGAATCCAGGATGGTCAGCGATGGAAGTGACTTTCCATTCGTGGACTACCGACGTGAAGAGGGTAGTGTAGGGGTCTACCCGATGGTAGAATCGGCATACCAAAGCCGTTAGTAGCCAGGACGGCTCGCAATGGTGCTAGTTCCTCTGAGGTGGTATAGTAAAGAGGCGGTGATGGTAGTTTAGTCAACTATGCATCACAATGCGAATATAGTTTAATGGTAAAACTTCTGCCTTCCAAGCAGATTATGGGAGTTCGATTCTCCCTATTCGCTCGTTAGAGTTTACTACTCTATCAGGTTGTCGCCATCTACCTTAAGAAAAAGATGGAGGTGTCCAGGCATCGGAATCTGGAACAGGCGGAGGTATGTATCCGTTGGTTGTTGGTCAGCAATCGTAGCAAGTGACCCAGAGATAGAGTGGCTCGTAATCATTGCTATCTCACTTGGCTTCATAGCTCAGTTGGTTAGAGCACCACCCTGTCACGGTGGGGGTCGTGGGTTCAAGTCCCATTGGAGTCGCTCTGGATATAGTTCTGAACAATCTATATCAAGATATGTGTATCCGAAAATAACAATGTTCAAGCGGTAGTGTGAAAGCGTTCAGGCTCATGGACACTATGCCGAGCAAGAACTAGGATATACAGCCAGTAGCAGAAACAAAACTGCATGACTGGCATACGCCTTGTTAGCTCAGTGGTAGAGCAATCGCCTTGTAAGCGATAGGTCGTCAGTTCAATCCTGACACGAGGCTCTCGTTATATAATGTATAATGAAATCAAGGAGGTCATGCAAATGGCAAAAACACAATTACCTATTGATGGTAAATTAAACAAGCAGTTCAAGGTTACGTCTCCCTTTGGTTGGCGAAAAGACCCACTGAACCGTGCAGGTGGCGGAAAGCGTCACCACAATGGAGTAGACCTATGGGGTGGGGCAGAAACCATCTACATTGAAGCATTCCATGATGGCAAGGTCCTTCACGCTGGTCCATCCAAGCGTAAGAAGGCAGACGGTAGCGTAGGTGGCTTTGGTTACCACGTCGTTATCCAGCACAAGATTAATGGCAAGTTCTACACCTCATGCTATGCTCACATGAAGCAGGGTAGCATTAAGGTTAAGGCTGGTCAGAAGGTCACTGCTGGAACCGTTCTAGGTGTAATGGGAACTACTGGTGACTCAACTGGTAAGCACCTACACTGGGAAATCTGGCAGGGCAAGACACACGGCTGGTCAAACAATGGTAAGGGATTCGTCTCACCACTTGACTTTGCTGAGGGTCTAATCAAGTCAGAGGCAGCTGCTGCTCTAGCACACGTTGAGACACCAGAGGACGCTCCTGTAGCTCCTGTGGCAACTCACGGGGCTAAGAAGCCTGTCGTTGCTGCAGCAAAGCCTGTGGCAAAGCCTGTAGCACCAGCAAAGCCTGTTGCTTCAAAGACTGCACCAAAAGCAGAATAAATAATATTTGTGTCGTGGTAATCATGCTATTATGGTTACCACGCACATTTTTATTAAGGAGATAAGATGGCAACATACGAATACAAATGTCCAGAATGTGAAACTAACCTAACAGTTAGTCGTAGCATCTCAGACCCTGACCCTGGATATGAATGTGAGACTTGCAAAATACCTCTGAAGAAGGTATACTTAATTGGTAACCCTGTTTTCAAGGGTAGCGGATTCTATTCAAAGGATAAGTAATGGTAGAGACAATCGAATGGACCATCAAAGCAACAGACCGATGCGATGGACCTCAATGTTCAGCACAAGCCTATGTTCACGTTAAGGGTGTATCTGGAGAACTATTTTTCTGTGGACACCACTACAAGTCTGCACAAGGAGAAAAGCTAGACGCTTTTGCTTTTGAGGTCATTGATGAACGAGACCGCCTGATTGAGAATCGTCTCGTCGGTAGCGAAAACTAAAGTAGTATAATTATCTTATGGAATACATTCTTGGCTCAGTCTTAACACTGGCAATCTTAGTATTGTCAAGAAAGATGTTTAAGGTTGACGAAGTTATTAAGCCTGTTAAGGTTAATATACATTTTAAGCAGAGTAGAAAGTATGAGCTAATCAAAGATATCTTGCCATACATTCCGCTAGAACCAACGCCAATTGTAAGCCAGGCAACAAAGCACTACGACAGCAGGTCCACCAAGATTTTGTTTATTGACGATAAGGCATACTGGATTGACAATGGTGTGCTGTGTCAGGCAGAGATGCAAGACGGAAATGTTGACATGGAAACTAAAAAAACAGTTGACACAATCACTATGAATGATGTAGAATTAAAGAAGATGATATTCGTAGTTGAAAAACTAACAGAAGGAAAAAGAAATGAAAGTGGCAATTCAGGGAACCAAGGGCTTTAATGACTACGCAGTATTTCTGCGTGGCATTGGAGTAGCCCTTCGCAACATGGATAGGGATAATGATACGGAGTTTGTTGTATTCTCAGCAGGTCCAGGTCAGATAAATTCCTTTGCTATGGAATTTCTAAACATCAATGAGCGTAGCCTAAAGGCATACGGCATTAAGACTAAGTTTGTTAGAGTTCCTCCCAAGTGGCTAGAAGAGCACATTCACAGTATTGATTATGTTCTTTACTTTAGTAAGCCAAAAGAATCTCTATCTCCAATCGTAGACTTGGCAGATGCCAAGGGTATTGATGTTGGAGTATACAGATACTAATGCTTAGTAACAGGGAGAAAGCTTTTCTCTCCGTTGCCAGATATCTTGCCAGCAAGTCTGATGCAAGACAAAAGCACGGAGCGATAGTTGTCAAGGGTGGCAGTGTCCTAGGTACAGGTTACAATAAGGACAGGAATCATCCTGACAATGTTTCACCAGAGCACATTAAAACTCATTGTTCAGTTCATGCTGAGGTTGAGGCTATCCGAGATGCAGGATGGAATGTAAAGGGTGCTGTCCTTTACGTCGCCAGAGTAAACCGCTTTGGCGAAGACCGATACAGCAAGCCTTGTGACCGCTGCACAGTAGTCATTGAGGAGACACAAATCAAAAAAGTAATATACACAGGAAGTGAGAATGATTATGCTAATTAATTCTCTAGAAACCGTAGAGAAGATTGTAGATAACAATGACTCTCTATCTTGGGATGGCTGGACTGTTATCGAAGTCAAGCAATCTCCAACAGCATGGATGTCCCCAGAGGGTGCTTACCAGAATGGCAAGTGGGTCCTTCGCAAGCGTTACGAGTGGGACAACGGCTGGAATATCCCTAAAAAGTTTGTGAGTGAAAATGAGCAGCAGGGATGATTGGAAAAGGGATGCAGCCTGTCTCGGCTGGGATACTGACCTATTCTTCGACAAGTACGAAGAAGACGAGCAACTAAGACCAGCAATAGATGAGTTCTGTGGAGACTGTCCAGTTAGGAAGATGTGTTTCGCTGTGGGTATTTCACAAAAAGAAACTGGTATCTGGGGTGGTGTCTATCTTGACAGAGGTAAAATCTCTAGAGAGTTTAACAGGCATCGCACAAAAGAGGACTGGGCTGACACCTGGCAAAGTCTAACAATTGATAAGGATTAAAAATGACTGAAACAATTATTGTAGCAACGGCTATCTCGTTACTAACAATTCTATCTCTGTATCTTGCAGTGACTAATTTGCGTCTTCGTAAACAGAGGATGCAGATTTCTGCAGACTTCCTTCAGGCTGCCTTTGACAAAGAGCTTCTTTCACAGGAGTTGTCTAAGGCGGTAATGGAGATTGAGCAGAGAGAGATTGAGAACACTGATGGTTTTGTCAAGTTCTTGTCCGAATCAAGAGAGTATGCATTCAAGTACATTGAAGATACTCAAGCAAAGATTGTGGAATTTCAGAAGGCAGTTGAGCCAAGGTTTGAATACTTTCACTCCTACGGTCAAGTGCTAGGCGAGAATCCACATACACAAATAGTAGAAGATATCTATCAGGAGTATCTGAAACTAAAAACTATTATTCCTGATGAACAAGGAGAAAAAGATGAACGCAACAATTAAGGCACTACTAGCATCGTATGGACGCTCAGTCCTATCGGCTGCAGCTGCACTTTACCTCGCAGGAGTAACTGACCCACTAGACCTTCTATGGTCTCTCGTGGCTGCTGTGCTACCTGTAGGTATTCGCTACATCAATCCAAAGGACAAGGCTTTCGGCGTTGTTCCAAAGGAAGCTGAAATTGTGGAGGCACTTGCAAAAGCAACTCCACAGAAGGCTCCAGTCAAGAAGGCTCCTGCAAAGAAGCCAACTACAACTACTAAGAAGTAGTATAATTAAATAGTTCAAGGTTTTCCGCATGGACGCTACCTTGGGAAAACATCCTGGGCATGATGTCAAACTGCCCAACCATCAATTATGTGATAGAATAGAGACATGGAACAATTAATCGCACAACTAAGAATGCTATTGGCAGACAATATTGCCCTAAAGTTTAAAGCACACGGATACCACTGGAACGTGGAGTCAGACGACTTCCAGCAATTCCACGAGTTCTTCGGAGATATCTACGAAAACTATGACGGTGCTACAGATACATACGCAGAGTGGCTTCGTATCCTCAAAGTTTATGCACCATACAGACTAACAGATTTCTTTGATATGTCTGGTGTAGAAGAGCCAACCATCGTTGGAGACCCACAGCCAATGCTTGCTGACCTATACATGTCAATTGAAAAGCACATCGCTGACCTAGTGGTTGCTGGAGAGTTGGCAAATGCAAACAAGGAGTTTGGTCTAGCCAACTTCTTTGCAGACCGTCAGACAGCCTCACAGAAGTTCTGCTGGCAGATTCGTGCAAGCATGGAAACAGAGGAGATGGACTAATGCCATATTCAGTAGGAGAAAAAGGTTCTTATGGATGCTCAGGCTATCCAGTAGTTAAAGAGGGTGGCGAAGTCATGGGCTGCCACGATAGCGTTGAGTCAGCGAATAGCCAGGTTCAGGCATTGTATGCAAGCGAGGCAGAGAAAGTTGACGGAGGAATTCTTCCAACACAAACTAATCAAACAAGCAACTCTACTGGTGTAGGCATTAAGCGACCAGAGCAGGGTAGACGAGGTGGCGTTCTTCAGAGCGGTATCCGAGCACAGGCAGTAAAGAAGCCAAAGAATACCCGTAGAGGAAGGTCTCCGTATCCAGCAGACAGCACAGGAGCAACAGTTGTTTCTGATTCTGGCACATCCGTATCATCTAAGTTTTGGGAACCTGAAATCAATAATGATTTAGTTAAAGCACAAGGTCCTTGTTGGGATGGCTACGTTCAGCGTGGCATGAAGCCAGGAGATGGTGGTCGCATGGTTCCAAACTGTGTGCCATTATCAAAAGCTGACGCACAAATTGTTGAGGGTGACTTTGTTATTGCAATTCATCCAGAGGGTGGTGCATTTATTGGACAGGTTGAGCACGTTATGCTTGAGGGCGGAACTTATGGAGAGCCTGGAAATCCGTATGCAGTAGAGTCAACTCCAGAAAATCCAGCTGTGGCAATTAGAATTCTAGAGGAAGACGACGGAACATACTACTACACACCATATTCGGTAGGTGCATTGATGTCACAAATTTCAAGAGTTCCTATGCCAAACATTAGCATGGAGGACTATGAAGACAAGAGTGCTATTGGTAAGGCTGAGGGTTACTCGCCACCTGCTGGTGCTCGCTCTGCTGCTCGTAGAGCAATTAAGTTTAAAGAAGATGGTAAGGCAAATGGTGCTGGAACTGCTGTTGGTTGGACCAGAGCAGGGCAGCTAGCCAGAGGAGAAACTCTATCCCTTAGCACTGTTAAGCGTATGTACTCATACTTCTCACGTCACGAGGTAGACAAGAAGGGTAAGGACTGGGGCAACCAGTCTAACCCATCTAACGGATACATCATGTGGCTTGCATGGGGTGGCGATGCTGGATATTCTTGGTCCAGAGGTATCGTTGAACGAGAAAAGAAAAACAAGTTCTGGGCTGGTTCAGCCTTCGGTAAATAATAGGAGAAAACAATGAAAGAACTAATTCACTTTAGTGCTACTTGGTGTCAGCCATGTAAGCAAATGCAGCCAGTCCTAGACAAGTTCTTGGCTGACAATCCAGAGATTACTTATACTAAGTATGATGCTGATGAAAACGTATCTACATTCCAGGAATACGGAATCACTGGCGTTCCTGCTTTTGTGGTAAAGGTTGAGGGTAATGAAGATGTGTTCCACAAGGGCATTGCTACACAAGATAAATTAGAATCTCTGTTTGCCTAATGGATTTCGTATACATCTGTAAGGATGGAGACAATGAAGAGCTAAGGTATTCGATTAGGTCTGTGTCTGCTTCATTTCCAAACAATAATATTTGGGTAATCGGTGGCAAGCCTTCGTGGTATTCTGGCAAGTATGTAGCCATTCCACAAACAGGAACTAAGCAAGACAATGCTAGGAATAACCTGAAGGCAGCAATCCTACACCCAGCCATATCAGATAACTTTGTTTTGATGAATGACGACTTCTTCATTACGATGAACATAGACTATTTAGATAACATTCACGGTGGCTCACTCATTAACCTGATTAACTTTAAGAAAGAAACTAGGGCTAGTTTAGGGTACGTTAATCTACTAGAAGCCACCTACGAGGCTCTGGTGGCTGCTGGGATAGAGAATCCACTCAACTATGAGATGCATACACCAATGATGATGAACAAAAACAAACTATCTAGTGTTATTGATGCCTATCCATTGTGGCGTTCTGCATACGGAAACGTTCACGATATTGGTGGAAGAGAGATGAGAGATGTTAAGGTGCATGGAGAACTTGGCAATGGTGTCCCAGTTCCATTCATGTCTACTGAAGACGACTCATTCCATTTTGTAGAGCCTGTGCTCCGCAGGATGTTTCCAACTCCATCAAAATATGAGCTTGACAACTAGCACGATGTAAGGTAAAATATAACTATGACAAAACCAGACTGGGCAGAGAGACTGCAGAGAACATTCAAACGCAAATATGACCTAGGCTACGCAGAGGGTCACCTTGTAGGCTGGAACGAAGGCTTTGAGGTTGGCTCTAAGAAAGCCATCAAAGAGGCTAAGAAAGTATTCGTAAAGCGTATTGAAAAAGAAATCAGCGATGTATCTTCTATGGTAGACGTTGAGTTCTTGGATGGTCTGCACCGAGCCATTGAGCTAATCAAAAAGGAAAAATAATGTATGTAAATAAATGGGTACTAATCCTATTGCTAATCAATTCGGTTGTTCTTGCTGTTAGAAGTTTTGGAGGGTTCTAATGCACACCGAAGAGTTAATGGAAGTTGTGTTCGGACTTGAGCACATGATTGCTGAGTTCTTTTGGAATATCGTATTTGCCCTAGGCGTATACGCATTCTCAAAGGCAAGGGCATTGAGAAAAATTCACAAGTATGTGGACGACAAGCACGGTGTAACACACCAGAAAGAGGAATACTAAATGGCACTAAGACCACTAGAAGACAAGGTTCTTCTAAAGATTGACGGAGACAAGTCTGAAAAGACTACTGCCTCTGGACTTGTTATTGCAAGTCTAAAAGAAGACAAGCCAACAGAAGGCATTGTCGTTGCACACGGTCCAGGAATTGTCCTGCAGGACGGCTCACGAGTAGAGCCAGACTTCAAGGTAGGAGACAAGGTTATCTATGCTAAGTTTGCTGGGACCGAGATTAATCACAATGGCGAAGACTTCCTGCTAGTAACTCTTCGTGACATTCAGGCGGTAGTGGAGGACTAATGGACGCAGAGAAGTTTACACAGTTGATGAGGATTCAGGCAGAAGCTAGAACTCTTGACAATCACTATGTAGTTTCAGATGGATTGATTGAAGACTACAAGCGACAAGCACGAGCAAGTGAGCGTGAGCACATCATTGAATATCTAAAGAGTCTTCTAACTACCACAACCAACCTCTACGGGGCTATTGTGTTGCTGGAAGGAAACTATGACAAAGATTAATGTATTAGACAAGGGGTATGTTCGACTTGTAGATACCCTGGGAAATGACCTCTCTGTCGTAAATGCTGCACGAGTGTCATACGATAAAGAGGTAGAAGAGTTCGGACCCAAAGATGAAAAACTTATTAAGTTCCTTATCCGTGAAGGACATACTAGTCCTTTCCGCCATGCAGCACTCACCTTTGAGGTCTATGCACCTCTATTTGTTGCAAGACAATGGTGGAAGTATGCAGTAGGCTCAACGCACGTTGACGACCAGAATGGCTGGAACGAAAGTTCACGTCGCTACATTACCGAAGACGAAGAGTTCTACGTTCCTAGTGCATCCTCGTGGCGTTCTAAGCCAGAGAATAGTAAGCAGGGTAGCGGAGAGCCAATTCACTTTAGCCTTGGTTACCACTACACTAACAAGCTTAAAGAGTTTGTTGAGCTTGGAACTAGCCTATACCACGAAGCAATGGATGATGGCGTAGCACCAGAGATTGCTCGTCTATTCCTACCTGCCTATGGTATGTATGTTCGCTGGCGTTGGACCGTATCCCTACAGGGCGTACTAACCTTCCTTGACCAGAGACTAGAGCACGACGCTCAGAAGGAAATTCAGGACTATGCCTTTGCTGTAAAGGATTTGGCACACCAGGCTTTCCCAGAAACATTTAAGGCGTTGGTTGAGTAATGTCTGGAATGTCTTCAACAGAGGGTAAGATTGAAACCCTAGTATGGATTATCAAGAACAATATTGAAACTATTCTTGATGTTGGTGCTGGCTCTGGAACATACCACAACCTGCTACACAGCAACGGTGTTCGACCAAAGAAGTTCGATGCCATTGAGGTCTGGAAGCCTTACATTGAACAGTACAGCCTACAGAGTAGATACGACAGAGTATTCCAAGAAGATGCTAGGAAGCATAATGATTTTAATTATGACCTAGTAATCCTTGGTGATGTTCTGGAACACATGACTAAGGAAGAGGCTGTTGCTCTCTGGAGCAAGGTATCTGGAAAAGCAAAACATGCAATCATTTCTATTCCTATTATTCATTATCCACAGGGACACATAGACGGTAATCCGTATGAAGAGCATGTGAAGGAAGACTGGACCGTAGAAGAGGTTCTGGAGACCTTTGAGGGTATTGTAGACCACGAAGCATTCCCAACAGTTGGAGTATTCTACGCAACTTTTAGGGTATAATAGTAGCATGGAAAATACAACATACGATTTCAAGACTGGTCTTTACGAGACTACCAAGACTGACGAACAACCAGTAGAGCCGTTAGTCATTGCAGAGGTATCAAATAGTGATAAGGTAAACAACACTATTAATGATAAGAAGCTCTCAATGTACGAACAGCAAGAACTAAAACGTGCTCCTAAGATTCAGATTGACCAGAAGGTTATTCTGTGGACTTGGATTGTTGGAATCGTAGTAGCATTCGCTGCCTCCGCTTTGGTGTCGTTCAATGGCATCACTGCGGTTGCAGAGTTTGTTGGTTTGGCACAGGGGTGGATGGGAGGACTGTTCTTCTTCTTCATTGAGTTAATGTACCTCCTCTTCCTGATTGCCTACCTAGTTCTTGCATCTCGTGTAGACGAGTCTGGAAAACCAGAGAAAACTAGCGGTGCATTCTGGGGCATGTTTGCCTTTGGTGCAATCGCAATCTTAGCAAATGGATTCCACACATTGGATTTCTGGAAGTATGAATGGACTGAGCCTCGTATGTGGGCAGGTATGATTCTGAGCATCTCTGCACCAATAGCAATTATTAGTGCATCGAAAATGGCATCACGAGTAGTGTTTGCTAAGGCTATTAAGATTTAAGGAAAACATGGACTTTTGTTTGTTCATTTTAGGTAATGGAAGACGTGGCTACTTGGAACGCACCATTGCATCCTGGGAAGCCAATCTAATTCAAGAACCAAAGTATAAGATTATCTTTGACGACTCTGGGGACCGCAGGTATTTGAAGTGGCTTGATGATAAGTATGGAGACAGATTTAAGATTATTCCAATTGGCAATAGAGCCATGGGACAGAACCAAGCAATAAGATTCATCTTCGATTATATAAGCAAGCTTGATGTAGATTATGTGGTTGAGATTGAAGAAGACTGGATGCTCAATAGACCACTAGACGTTAATGAAATAATTAGTGTTCTAGAAGATAACCAGCACATAGTCCAAATGCGAATTCCAAGGGTAGTTTGGTATGCCCCATATCACGTTTTAGATATCAATGCTGGTAGTCTTCTACAGCACCACCTAAACATTCCAGGAACAGTTAGTAAGAAGTCTGATAGGTGGTACGAATGGCGTGGAGAGTTTTACTTTTGGTCCCACAACCCATCGGTATTTAGAAAGTCTATTTGTACTGCTATGTATAATAACGGAAACGCAAAAGACCACGAGTATATGTTCGGGAAAGAACTTCTGTCCAATCCTGAAGCAACTGTGGGCTTCTGGGCTACCAATCCATACGATGCATATATAACCCACATTGGAATTCGTGACGAAAACCTTTTATCCAAAATGCCTAATCTGGTATAATTAAGTAAACACAGGAGAATAAAAAGTGAAAATTGCAGTTGTAATTCCTTGGCGAGAACAGCCAAGCAGAGTCAGAGCATTTGAGGCAGTAGTAGATTGGTACAAGACCAACCTGCCAGAAGCAACAATCTATACCGCAGACAGACCAGGACCAGTATGGAACATGTCTGGGTCACGCAATGATGGCGTTAGGATGGCAGAGGCAGACGGATGTGACGTTATCGTAATGTCAGATGCTGATACAATCCCACAGATTGAGCCACTCTATCAGGCTATTAATTCGGCTTACAAAGACAACATGATTCACAACAGCTACTCTCAGTATCGTATGCTTGGAGACCTTGGAACAGAACAGTTCTTTGATGGCGTTCCACTTATCAAATGCTCCAACAAAACTTATGAAACAGCCTGTTCTGGTATTCACGTCTTCACACCAAAAGCTTGGTGGGACCTAGGCGGTAACGACGAAAAGTTTAAAGAGTGGGGATACGAAGACACAGCCTTTGACTATGTTCACAACCTCGTTCACGGTGTGCCAATTATAAAGCATAGAGGCATTGCCTTTAGCCTAGGGCATGAGCCACAAAGACGAGAGGGAGAACACTACAACAGGAACAGAGACCTGTACGAAGAGTATAAGAGAATTACTTCTGTTACTGATATTGTAAAGTTTGTGCAAGGCTCTGAGTACGTTTACACCGAAAGGTGGAAGAAGATGAACATTCTTTTCTATGTAGAGCATTATCCACCAATGATGAACGCTGGAGGAGAACTAACCGCACATCAGGTTGCCCGTGACCTGTTGCGAAGAGGACATGATGTTGTTGTGTTCTGCAAAAATCCTACAGTAGAGGAACTGGAAGGCGTTAGGCTCTTGCCAATACAGCAAGCAGCAAAGTCAGCAGCACAGGCAGACATAATTGTTACCCAGTTTGAGACAACTAGGGATGCAATCGCTCTTGCAAGAAACTACAAGAAGCCTCTTGTTCACCTTATTCACAATGACGCTGCCGTAAAGCGGTACAACCTAGTTAGGAACAACGCAGCTTTGGTCGTATCAAACTCTAAGTGGGTAAGGAATACAATTCCAAAGAGCGTTGACTCCATCATCCTGTATCCTCCAACACACAAAGAGGATTATCAGGTAAAGGCAAACAACCGTGAGTTTATAACTCTAGTTAATCTGATAGAGTTAAAGGGAGCCAGCATCTTTTGGCAGTTGGCTAGGATTCTACCAGACAAGAAATTCTTGGCGGTAGAGGGTGGCTACGGAACTCAAGTTATTCCAGAAAACATTCCTTCAAATGTAACCATTGTAAAGAACACTGGAGACATGTCGGAAGTCTATTCAAAGACAAAGATTGTTCTGATGCCATCGTCATACGAATCTTGGGGAAGAGTTGCCATTGAGGCAGCTTGCTCTGGAATACCAACAATTGCTTCTCCAACTCCTGGGCTAAAAGAGTCTTTGGATTATAGTGGTGTCTTTGTAAACAATCGTGAAGACATTGCAGATTGGGTAGAGGCTATCAGAATGCTTGACGATGAAAAGGAATACAAGAAGTATTCTTCCCTTGCCAAGAAGAGGGTATCAGAGATTGACTTCAACGGAGGCTTCGATGTCCTAGAGAATAGGCTTCTAAGAATTCTGAATCACTCGTCTGCTAGGCGTTCGTAAGCCCAACCTAGCACGTTGGCAGCAACTTCATCGTTAGCCTGTTCCTTCTCAGAAATGAGTTCTCTTAGTTTTGTAAAGAACCTGATTCGTTCTGCCATTTCTGTGAGGGTGAGAAGTTCGACAACGTTGTCTTCAGTCTCAGCAAGGATTTCATCAATTGCATCTTGGATTTCTTCAATTGTTTCCATACAACAATTATACTACTATTTCGCTATTGATTGATAGCAGATTCTATGGTATAATTTAGTATGGCAAAAAAGACCGCATCCGTCCGTAACAGCAACCGCCAGAATGGCAAGGCTTCTAAGAAGTCTCCAAAGGTGTTTGACCCTGTTAAGCGACGCTTAGTTAATAAATAAGGAATGATTATGAGCCGTCAACTACGACGTGACAATGAACGTATCCTCAATACCGTAAAGAAGAAGGCGGTAAAGGATATGGCTACCTGGCTTGAAACACTCAAGCACGAAACAACACCAAACGAAATCCTAGCATTCAAGGCTGGCTATCTTGCTGGTCTTAATCGTGGTCAGAACAACAAGGAGTAACATGGAGCTAATACTATTTCTTGTGTTGCTAATTCCAGTTTCGCTATTGGCATGGCTTACAGATACAAAAAAGCACAACCCATTTGAAGACCTAGACGATGACGATTTTTAATTTCATTGCTGGTTTTGTTTTGGTATTTCTGGTTGGACTATGGTACATAAAGTATGGAGATGATGATGCCTTATGAAAAACTCCGATTTTGATTTAGATTTAAAGTTTGGCAAGGAAGGCGAGAACACCGTTGCCAACCTCCTGTCCATTGAGACTGTTGAGGTAAAGAGAGATGCTCGCTGGAAAGAGACTGGCAATCTCTACATTGAAACTGAGTGCTGGTACAATGCCTCACAGTCCTGGGAACCATCTGGTCTTAGCGTATCTAAGGCTACGCACTACGCCTTCGTTCTTGAGGGTATGGTTGTAATCGTTCCCACAGAAGACCTGAAGACTATTACATATGCCAACGGTAGACCAATCGAATGCAAGATTGAACCAAATCCATCAAAGGGATACCTAATCAAGTTATCCCATATTGTAAACCACCAACTCGGTATGGTATAATTATATAAACGTAAGGAATAAAATGAAGATTGCAGTTTACACAATCGCAAAGAATGAAGAGCAGTTTGTAGAACGCTGGTACAACACCGCAAAGGCAGCAGACTACCTACTGATTGCAGACACAGGTTCCACAGATGGAACTGTAGAGAAAGCCAGAGAGCTTGGCATTAACGTTATTAATATTAGTATCAATCCATGGAGATTTGACGATGCTCGTAATGCTGCACTGGCTGCACTCCCAGACGACATTGACTACTGTGTGTCCCTAGACCTAGATGAAATGCTTATGCCTGTAGACACATGGCGTGACGACATTGAGGGGCATGACGAACTAAAACTACGCTATCGTAATGTCCACTCATGGCTAGATGTGAACCAGACCAAGCCAGGCATTGTAGCCTACGCAGAGAAGATTCACAAGCGTCATGGTGTTCGCTGGGAGAACATGGTACACGAACTACCTATGCCAAGCAGGAGAACAGAACTGACCTATGGCAAGCTTGACAAACTTATTATCAAACACCACCCAGACGATTCAAAGTCACGGTCGTTCTATGAAGACCTTATCGAAGACATGTATAAAGAGAACCCAAATGATGAGCGTTCAATCGCATACATGATGGAACTAGAGATGAGCCGTAAAAACTTTGAGGCTGCAATTCCGCTGGTAATGAAGTACTTTGATTATATTGATAACAATACTGAGAGCCTAGCAGAACACTGGAGAACCGTATCTATCTGCTACAAGGGTACAGAGAAAGAACTTGAGTGTCTTCTAAAGGGCTATGAGATTATGCCAAAGAGGCGTGAAATTCTAGTGTCTATCGCTGCCTACTACTTTACTAACAAGATGTATCAGGAAGCCGCAGAGTGGGCTGAGAAGGCTTTGGAGATTACAGAGCGACCAATGACATGGCTGTTTGGTGAATACGCTTGGGGCAAGCTTCCAGAGAACATTCTTAATATCTCTAAGCATAACCTAGAAAACCCAGACGACATCCTTGACTTCAATGTTGATGATATTATCTACGCTGTGGCTCTGGTAACGCTAAATGACTAAGGTATTTGGATGGTGTCTAACTGGTCACCACAAGGAGTGTATCGTAACTACTCCGTCAGATATGCTTCAATGCCCATGCTCGTGTCATAAAACTGAGGATACTGCTCCTGGCACTCCTGACAGTAGTGAGTAGGCTCAAATAGTTCTACGGTACATCCTGCTAGGATAATCTCTCCACGGTCAGCCTTATCCATAAGTTCTGGTGTAGGGAATCCGTAGACGTATTTCTTCATTATATTATTACAGTTAGGGCAGTTCATGTTTTCCTCCAAAAGTACAAGTATACCACATAAAGTCGGGCGTAAAATTCGGCGGTAAATAAGAGGAACAAACGCTTGACAAGCAAGCGAACATCCACTATAATAGATATACAAGGTCCATTAAACAGAAAGAAATGTATGCAAACCTTCCTCCCTTACAAAGACTTCGACAAGTCTGCACAAGCCCTAGACTCTAAGCGTCTTAACAAGCAGATTCTAGAGTGCTACCAGATTCTTAAGGTGCTATCTAACAAAGACCCACACGCAGGATGGCGTAACCACCCAGCAGTAAAGATGTGGCGTGGCTTTGAGCACTTTCTTCTTGACTACACTATGACCATGGTTAAAGAGGCAGACAAGCGTGGTATTAAGACTGACAAGAATGTTGCCAATCTTATGGACCTAATTAACACCTACGGTATTGACTGGGGCTTTGAGGTTCCAGAGTGGTACACCAATGACCTAACCATGAAGCGTCTAACTACCACACACAAAGCAAACCTATACAAGAAGGACCCAGTATTCTACTTTGACTTCTTTAGCTCGGTAGCAGACAGCAACCCTTGCTGCCCTAACCGCAAAGAGCCATGCAAGTATTACTGGGTAGCACACGAGGAGGCAGCATGAGTGAATTGACTTATGAAAATTTAGTAGCACTTATTAATGCAGAAAGAAACAAGCCACCAGTGTGGATGGAGATGAAGTATACTCACCAGCATATGCATTGGGCTATTCGTGCTGGTGTCGAAGCAGAGCGTGAACGTATTATCAAACTGCTAGAACAGCACTATTTGGAAACTATAATTCAAGCAGATATTCGTGGACAGATTGTCACACAGTCTTATTCCACAGACCTTATCGCTCTTATCAAAGGAGAGAACAAATGAAAAAGCTGCTTAGTCTATTTAAATGGCGAGTACGCCTAGTACAAATGGGATACGACAAGGGTTGGGAACATGGCTACCAAGCAGGTATGATTGAACAACACAACCAGATTGTTGACAAAGTAAATAAGCTTATCCATGACGTTGACTGGGTTAGAGAAGACCCATACACCCGTAAGGATATCGTAGAAGCAATTAGAGTACACCAACCAGACAAGGAGCCAGTAGGATGGGAGAAGTAAAAGACCCAGGATTCAGTATCCTACCACACAACAACCACATATTCAAGGATGGTATTTCTTACGAGAATAAGCGTATCATCAAACTGTTTGAGAAATCAGACTCAGCCTGTGCTCAGTGGGCTATTGCAGTAATCAAAGGAGAAGCTAAATGAGTGACGTAAACCAAATGGCAATTGCCCATATCTATGGCATGAACCACCAGAAAGAGATTTTCAAGGAAATTCTGGGTAAAGAACAGGACAGCACGGGTAGTGACTTTATCCTATATTCTCGTATCCTAGAACTCCTATACGGAGAACAACATCCACCTAAGCGTTTCAGAGATGTATCTAATGGAGAGTGATTTTCAGTGTAACTGTGGCTTCTGGGCATCAGGACAAATTCTAGATGATGAAGCCATTATGGAGTATGCAGTTAAGCAACATGCTGAACAACACATGAGATGGCGTATGGCATATGTCTTTGGAATTTTTTCGGGGAATACAGAAGATGCCATCGTAATCCCTAGTAAGAATACATCCAATGGCAATACATGATTTCAAATATCCCATTATGCCTGATAGGCTGTATACAATCACATACGGAGAAGAGAAGTATGAGGTGATGGGAGATATCCTGATAACGCTGTATAGGCTATATGGAGACCTGTCAGATGATTTAAATACCCTGACGATTAGAGACACAGAGGATACTTAAAGTCCGTCAGAAGGCATCCTAGGGCTGTTTAGAGCATAGTTATGCACAGGTTTATCCACAAACATCTTACTGTTGATAATGGTTTTCATTAGGGATAGAGAATTGGATATGATGTATGGATAATGGAGCCCATATATAGTAGCGTTCGTAATATCCACCACAATATCTAGTATCCCCAAATCCCCATACCCCTATATCTAGTAGCAAATAGCCAAATATACCCCATATTTAGTATTGAAAATCATTCTCATTTAGCTCAAAAACATGCAAAAACCCTATCAAAATAGATAAAAATCTATCAAAATCAGGGAAAAATGTTATGCTTTCGTAATGTCTATAGAATGTGTATGTATATATACTACTAGGGAGAATAAAGACTACTTCGTAATGCCCTCCAAAAATTGGGGGCATCGTAAATAGGGTTCGTAATACCCCTAGTATATACATATAGCATATACCTATGACATTTTATAAAGTTCCAGGATTTTTTCTGATGGGTTCGTAATACCTTTTTATAACAAACAATCCTATTTGACATATGTGAGATTTCCAGGAAAAAATATGCCCCTTCGTAATGTTTATATAATTGTTATAAATTGGGTATTGACATTTTGGACTAGGTGTGGTCGCCCCCCTGGGGGGTCGCCCCCCCCCTTTCGGGGAAGGCTATGCGAATAGGTCTTCTATGTGCTTGTAACCCAAGTCTTCTTTACCAAGATGTTTTAGCAAGCGGTCAAAGCCAGAGTGAATGTATGGCTCTGCCACAGGGTTCATCTCAAAGATACCCATACTGACTAGGGTAGCGATTGGAACAGAGATGTTGTGCCATACCACCCAATCAACTAGGTCAGGGTAGGTCTCAATCTGGGCTTCTAGTTCTGCTAGGATTGTTATGCGGTCTTCTAATGGAGTGTTCATAGTATCTATTATAGCAGTAGGGTCAGACATTATACCGCCAGAACATCGTCTAGGGTCTCGTAGCCTTGGTCCTCAATACCGAGTCCAGCGAGGAGCAGGTCAAACGTTTCATTGATAAACTTGCTAGCCATCTCTGTTCCCTCTACGATTCCTGCGTGAAGGCAATATGCCATCGGTAGCCCTAGGTCGTTGTATTCGATGAAGTCTTGAAACTCTGCCTCATCACGATAGTTCAACCATAGTTCGCTAAGGATACTTATCTTGTTACTGAATTCTGTTTCCATTGTTCTCTTTCACTTCCTTCGCCGTTTCAGCGATTATTTGAAATCTTCTATACACTACATTTTCGGCACTTGTGCCTAAGAAAATACCAACCTGCTCAATGTCCGTTCTCAAATCGCTCACGATGTTTGAAATCTGCTGAACCGCTTTCTCTTCTTCTGTTATTCTATGTCGTCTCATTTCTCTCCTATTTAGTTATACCTATCCATTGTATCAAAGTTGTGGGGGGAAGTCAAGACCAACGACAATCCTGACCTCCCCCTGTAGGACACGCCAACCCCTTAGCATGTTTCCTACGTTGGTAGGGAGTAGTCTCAACCCACCAAGCTTTTTACCTTCTGTACGTCCATCTCATCTGCAAGCGGTAGCGTCAGTAGCACACTCTTCAGACGTGGTGGAGCAATCTCTAGAAAGTTAGTTAGACTATCGGTCCAGTCATATCCATACTCATCCTCGGGATACTGGCTTCGAAGGTAACGTGTCTCTGCGAAGGTAGTGTCAATATACCAATTAGAATACTCAACGTCACTGATACCGTCTGCATTCATCCATAGAACAGGATTGATACGAAGTGTATCAGAATTAGTAGTCTCGTCAGTCTCTGGGTCGTAGTCTTCTACAAAGTAGATGTTTAGGTCCCAATCTTTTTCCATTACTCCCACTCTCCCTCTGATACCTGCTCTGCCAACTGACCTAGAAGTTCATCAAGATAGTTAGCAGTCCTGCCATCAATCTCTTCTGCAATGCTTACCCACTGCTCGTCGGTGAGAACGATACCGTCTAGGTAACTCTCAAAGTTCTCTTTGTCTAGTGCAAAGAATTCCAGTGCCTTAGTCATTCTTGATTTTCCCTTCAATCTCAACGTGGATACTAGTATACCAGTACCGTCGGACAATTTCCAAAGCGGTATCCCAGTATGCCAAATCAATACCAGTTTCAAAATGCATCTGAACAAGGTCGTCTGCAATTCTCTCTAGTAGTTCTTCATTGCTTAAATAACTTGACTTGCTCATTAGTTTCTCCATTCGGTGATAACGCCATCTCCGCCACAGGAACCACAGTCTGGTTCGCATTCGCCTTCGACGTTGTTCTCACATTCAGTGTAAGTACAGATAGTAATCATTGTGTCTTCACTCCAAGGCTTGGTAGTGATGTAGTATTGGATACGATTAACATAGTGGAACCCACTAACGATGTAAACGCCTTCGTCGCCATCTAGTTCTGTCCAGATGTGCTTCTCGTCTTGCTGGGTAACGTAATCAAGTTCATCGCCATACGTCTCGTAGGCAAGTCCTTCATTAGTTATATGATTAGTCATAGGAAGGTAGGTGTCTTCCCATTCCTGATTAGAGATTTCCTTAAACAATTCGCTGTCTCAATTCTTCTAGGGTTGCTTTGTCGAATGTATCACTATTATACATCACACCTACGACATTTATTACCATCGCTATTGCAGACTCCCAAGAGTCACAGGTAGGGCAGTATTCGGAATTGCCTTCGCAGATTCTGCAGAAGGGTGTGCAATCAAAGGCTACTGGACAAAGTGTTTTATCGTGTTCGCACTCACTCATCTTCGTCTTCATCCAATTCGTCGTCGGTGTGAACATTCTCAATATCAACAGAATACCAGTCATAGGTAACACCCTTGTCGGATGAGTAGGGCTTCCACTCTTCCGCAAGTTCTAGTGCTTTTTGCTCGGCATCTGTGTAACTGTCTGCTTCCACCTCATATTCGTCGTCAAAGTGGAATGATACTACTACTCTAAAATTAGCCATTAGGGTCTCTTTCTCGTTGTTGTTTCTATTATACAGGATTTAGAAGTGAAAGTCAACAGG
>JACCDL010191751.1_pt1 | contig 23879 bp, 27 predicted proteins | sample 7441931 | NCBI WGS metagenome assembly JACCDL01 (sample SAMN15323437, study PRJNA562643) | freshwater metagenome | isolation source: river surface water | place: USA:Blue River Watershed | collected 2017-08-16 | reverse complement strand
TGTGGTGGGCATGTCCATCACCCAGGTCGACTTGAAAACGGGTACAGGCAGCATCTTGGTGGACGCCCCGCAAGGCCAAGCGGACGACATCGCCATCGGCCCCAAAGGTGAAATGGCCTGGACCTCGTTTTTGCAAGGCGTGGTGCGCATCCGCGACAACGACAGCGCGCCAATCCGCGTGATCGCCAAGGACCTGCCGGGCATCAATTCCATTTCCTTCGACCCCAAAAACGGCAAGTTGTATGCGTCGCAGGTGTTTTTGGGCGACGCCTTGTGGGAGTTGGATGTGACCGGCGCTGCAGCGCCCAGGCTGATCAAAAAAGACCTGGGCGGCTTCAATGGTTTTGAAGTGGGCGCGGATGGTTGGATCTTGGCGCCTTTGTGGTTCAAGGGCCAAATTGTCAAACTCAACCCGGCTGATGGCGAGATCAAGGTCATCAACAGCGAGTTCAAGGTGCCTGCCGCGGCCAATTACGACAGCCAAGGCAACATCTGGGCAATCGACACCAAAGCTGGTGGCTTGTTCAAGATCAACCCTGCTGATGGCAAGCGCAGCTTGGTGGCGCAACTCGCCACTGGCCTGGACAACCTGGCGCTGGACAAGGATGACAACATCTTCGTCTCCAACATGGTCGACAACGGCGTGCAACAAATCAACCCCAGCAATGGCAGTGCGCGGCAAATCACCAAGGGCGGCATGGCGGCACCTGGTGGCTTGAAGCTGTCGGAAGACGGCAAAACCTTGCATGTGGCGCATTTGTTTGGCCTGCGTTCGGTGGACTTGGCCAGCGGTCAACTCACCGATGTGGCGCGCATGCATGGCGACCCAATCGAGTACCCGTTCGCGGTCACCTTGTCGAAACAGCATTACGTGCTCTCCAGTTGGTTCACCGGCACGGTGCAACTCTTGAACCGACAAGACAAATCCACCAAAACCATGGCGCACGGTTTGGCCGCCCCCATGGACGCGGTGGAAATGCCCGATGGCAGCGTGTTGGCGCTGGAACTGGCGGCGGGCGCCTTGACCCAACTCAGTGGCAAAGACCTGCATGACAAAAAACAAGTGGTCACCGGCTTGCAAGGGCCGACCCAGCTCATCATTGGCAAAGACGGTGCGGTCTACATCACCGAGATGGCCGGTCGTTTGCTGCGCGTGGACCCCAGCAATTGGCGCATGAGCACCGTGGCCGAAGGCTTGGCGGGACCAGAAGGTCTGGCGCAAACACCTTCAGGCAAATTCATCGTGGCTGAAGCAGCCAAGCGACAACTCACCGAGGTGGACCCAGCCAATGGCAACAAACGCGTGATCGCCTCCGACCTGCCGATCGGTTTTGAGGCCGGCCCCGGTTTGCCCCCGCCTTACCTCACCACGGGTGTGGCAGTGGCCGCTGATGGCACGGTGTATTTCAGCGCCGACCGCGACAACGGGGTCTACAAGATCAAGCCCAACTGAGCGCCTCGTCATGGCGAAGAATTGTCATTGCGAGCGCAGCGAAGCAATCCTTTGGCCTTCGCAATGACATGAGATTGCTTCGCTGCGCTCGCAATGACAGCTTCACGTCATGACGTCAGCCCGTCTCGTGGTGCCTGCCGACCAACCAGACCAGCAGCAACACGGGCAGGCCGAGCAATGCAGTGCCGACAAAGAACCAGGCATAGCCGCCCGCGTCCACCGCCACACCTGAAAAGCCTGCCAAAAATTTGGGCAGCAGCAACATGAGTGAGCTGAACAAGGCGTACTGCGTGGCCGAGTACTGCACATGGGTGAGCGACGACAAGTAGGCGATGAAAGCGGCCGAGGCAATGCCACTGGCCAAGTTGTCTGCGGACACGACTGCGATCAAGGCATACACATCGTGGCCGTGCCCAGCCAACCAGGCGAACAACACATTGGTCAACGCGCTCAAAACCGCACCCAGCATCAGCACCCGCATCACGCCAAAGCGCAACACCAAGCCGCCGCCCAAAAAGGCGCCCACCAAGGTCATGATGACGCCGTAGAGTTTGGTGACGGTTGCCACCTCTTCCTTGCTGTAGCCCATGTCCACATAAAACGGGTTGGCCATGATGCCCATGACGATGTCGCTGATGCGGTAGGTGCCAATCAGGGCGAGCAACAACACCGCATGCCAGCGGTAGCGCTGGATGAATTCGGCAAACGGTGCAACCACCGCCACCTGCAACCATTCGCGCAAGTTGCGCGCTGGCGCGACTTCTACGCGGGCAGGTTCTTTGGAGAACAGCACGGTCAGCATGCCGACGGCCATCGACACCGCCATGGCGGTGTAGGCCACGCCCCATGCCGCGTCTTGGTAAGTGCCTGCGGGCAGTCCGCCCACCTCGGCCTTGGCCGCGATCCAAAACACACCCGCACCCGCCCAAATCATGGCCAAGCGGTAACCGGTTTGGTAGCTGGCCGCCAGCACCGCTTGCAGCCGGGCATGGGCTGACTCGATGCGAAACGCGTCCAGCGCTATGTCTTGCGTGGCCGAGCCAAACGCCACCAGCAGCGCAAAACCCACCAAGGGCGTCAAGGTGTCTTGCGGGTTGCTGAACGCCATGCCCAACAGGCCGACCACGATGGCCAGTTGCGCGAGCAACAACCAACTGCGACGACGCCCCAACCAGGGCGTCAACACAGGTATCGCCAATCGGTCCACCAGCGGGGCCCAGGCCCATTTGAAGCCGTAAGCCAGTCCCACCCAACTGAGAAAGCCAATCGTGGCGCGGTCGATGCCCGCCTCGCGCAGCCTGAAACTCAAGGTGCCCAGCACCAGCAACAGCGGCAAGCCCGCTGAAAAGCCCAGCGCCAACATGCGCAGGCTCGCGGGGCTCAGGTAAATCAACAAGGTATCTTGCCAACGCAAGGTGGCTTTGGCGGGAGTTGGGTTATCGTTCATACCCTTCTATTGTGCGATTCCTGTTGAAGCCCGACAAAATGCTGAACAAACGTGAATTCCTTCACACCTGTGCCGGTTGTGCCGCCGGCCTGTTCTCCTTCGACGCCTTGGCCCGTGAGGGCGTGGAGGTCGGGGGCACGTCCAAATTTGCCAAGCTGGTGCCGGCCGAACAAGTCGAAGGCACGGCGCTGGCTCAGTACGGCCAAATGCTCAAGCAAGCCGATGAAAAAGAGGCGCTGGCAGCCGACGATCACCCGCAAGTCATCCGCTTGCGGGCCATTGCCAAGAAGCTGATCCCGTTCAGTTACGAGTGGAACCCGCGTGCCCGTGATTGGAAATGGGAAGTCAATCTGTTGGGTTCCAGCCAGATCAATGCGTTTTGCATGCCCGGGGGCAAGATCGCTTTCTACAGTGGCATCCTCACCAAGCTCGAGTTGACAGACGACGAGGTGGCCATGGTGATGGGCCATGAAATCGCACATGCCTTGCGCGAACACGCCCGTGAACGCATGGGCAAGAACATGGCCACCAGTGGCTTGTCGCGTTTGGGCGGGGCTTTGATTTCAGGTTACTTTGGCATTGATTCACGCATCACCGACACCGTCGCGCAACAAGGTGCGCAACTCCTGAGCCTCAAGTTCAGCCGCGAAGACGAGAGTGAGGCTGATTTGGTGGGCATGGAGTTGGCGGCCCGCGCCGGGTACAACCCACGTGCCGGGGTGACGTTGTGGCAAAAAATGAGCGCCGCCAACAAAGGCGCGCCGCCTCAGTGGCTCAGCACCCACCCCTCGGGCAACACCCGCATCAAAGACATCGAGGCCAATTTGAACAAGGTCGAACCCTTGTACGAGCGGGCCAAACAACCCTGACCTTCCTCACTTTCAAAGGAACACCATGAAACAGCCCAGCCTGATGTTGGCCGCCATGCTTCTCGCTTGCAACGCGACCGCGCAAAACGTCGATTTCGCCTCACCAAAAGATGGCGACACCGTGACCTCGCCGTTCAAGGTGCGCTTTGTGGTCAAGAACATGCAGGTGGCACCCGCTGGTGAGATGAAACCCGGCACCGGGCATCACCACATCCTGATCAACACGCCGCCCATCGCGGAGAACCACGTGATCCCGGCCGACGACCAGCACAAACACTTTGGCAAAGGCCAGACCGAGACGGAGCTTTCACTGCCGCCCGGCGTTCACACCCTCAGTCTGCAATTCGCCGACGGGGCGCACCGCTCCTATGGCGAGGCTTACCGCCAGACGATTCGCGTCACGGTGAAATAGTCACATCAGGTGCCGCCCACATACGGGTTGCTGCGCCGCTCGCGGCCAAAGGTGCTCTCGGGGCCATGACCCGGAATGAACACCGTGTCGTCACCCATGGGCCACAGGCGCTGCACGATGCTGTCCAGTAAATCTTGGTGATTGCCTTGGGGGAAATCGGTGCGGCCAATGCTGCCGGCAAACAGCACATCGCCCACAAAAGCGCGTTTCAATTCAGCTGAATAAAACACCACATGACCGGGCGTGTGACCTGGGCAGTGACGCACCTGCAAGGTGTGGGTACCCAGCGTGACCGTGTCGCCATCCGCCAACCAACGTGTGGGTGTGAAAGCACGGGAAGGCGGGAAACCATAGCTGGCTGCAGCGTCTTTCAGGCCATCAATCCAAAACTGATCGCCGGGGTGCGGGCCGATGATGGGCAGGCTCAGCGCTTCAGCCAATTCGGCCGTGCCACCTGCGTGGTCGATGTGGGCATGCGTGATCCAAATGGCCACCAGCTTGACGCCCAGTTGCTTGCAAGCGCTTTGCAGCAAATCCAAGTCGCCGCCTGGGTCGATGATGGCGGCGGTCATGCCCTCGTCCTCCCAGACCACCGAGCAGTTTTGTTGGAAGGGCGTGACCGGGATGGTTTCGTAGTGCAGCATAGTGAGTAGGTGTTTAAAGTTATTCAATCAATCGATCAATTCTCCAGGTATCGGGAGAAACTTTGTTTATCTCAGCGTTCCTGAGTGAAATTGTGAAGCAAAATCGTCTTCGAGCTGTTTGATGTTCGTTAAGGTCAGTGTTCAAGCTGCCCCTTATTGGATGTAAAAAGCTGTCTGGAACAGGACCGGCGCTTGCATGATGAATAACTTTCCCAACAGTCCAAGTCATTGGGTTAAAGGCTTCAACATACCAAACAGTTCCTTGCCCCTCGATCTTCAGTTCATCCTTTTCGCTCTGTAGACGAACCACATTGACTATTCGCCCAATATTTTCCGGATTGACTGCATCAATCACAATTGCCAAATCACCTGCTTTGCACTTCATGGGTTTCCTCAAAATTCATTATTCAAACCTGATCTGATTGACTGGCCCCAGACAGACATGGCTGGAGCCAGTGACATTGAAAAGAGGCTTAATTCGACTGAACTTTCACGGGCTTGTGCTCAACAGCACGGACAAACTCCCCGATTCTTTGTTGCAGCTCGATCAATCGTGACAATTCAATACATGTTCTTGACTTGACTCGCTGTTCTGTTGGATTTTTAGCATTCAACAGCTGCGAGTGGATGACAAACTCGACAAGCCCTGGTTGCGCATCAATATCGCGCAAGTTCAAAGTTTCCACATAACTTTCTGACGCTGACAACATGCATTGAACGGCAATGGTTGGCACATGAATATCTGACATTTCTATCTCCTCTTTAGCCGCGTTTGACGATCTGTCGGGGGCGGCAATCTGGATCAACTCCCCCCAGCCCTTGAGGTGGGCCAAACCAAAAAAATCAATGCAGCAAAATCAGTTGAGGTTTTCCGTCTGACCCACTCCATACAAAAGCATTTTGTTCAAAGCGGTGACCTAATTTTTTGGCGGCTTCGAGGGTCAGGCCAAGGATCAGAAAACTCGGCTCACCTGGCCATTGGTTCGAAGGGTGTAGGCCTATGCCTCCTACAAACTCAAGACTGCGAGTGGCAAGCTCTGTCTCCAGGGCTTTTTGTCTCTGCTGATTTGCTTCATCCGTCAGCGCTTGGCTGATGGGATTGCAAGCGGTCAAAAAAGCACTGCATTCAACACGATACATCTGATGGGTCAGAAGTAACTCGCTGCTGACTTTGCCAATTCCAAGTGCAAATGGAGAGTCAGTCAGCACATGGAATTCAGTCTCGATGTATGCCTGGATGAGGTCAGGGTGAATGACAGATTCAGAAAACAAAAAACCCTCCTTTGTGGAGGGTCGACGCATACACCGGTTGGTTGCTCCACATGGAGCCACATCCGCTTTCGCGATCCACCTTGCCCGGGGGCAGGTTGGTCAGGGCGTCGACCCTTGTCTTGATGTCGGCGGCACTATATCCGAAAACATCAGCTTTGCAAGCCCCAGTAAATCGCTAGGCTATTCCATACCTACGGTATGGGAAAGCATGACTGCATGGCGTTTGACAGGGGACTTGAAAAATGTTCTGCTGAAAAAAGGCAACGAAGCCCAACAGCTCAAAAAGGAGTAACCAAATGAATGCATCTGTGCAAACCGTATTGAAATTGATTGAAAAACACACTCGTGAAAAAGTAAATACACACGACATGACCCAAGCATCATCTGCACAAATGAAGTCAGCCATTGAGGTGGTATTGAATCAAATTGAGGCTCGCGCAAGTCATTCAGCTTCGATTCGTGAAATGGCTGACCAGGTCAGGCAAGCTATCAAATAAGGTGAATGAATGACTGATATTGAAAATAAACCATCGCTACGCATCAGCCCAAATGTCTATGGGCGTACTGGCGTAAAGAACAAGGTCATGTACCTTCTAGACCCCAAAGGAGAGGGCACAGCCATGGGTGTGCCTGAAAAGGTGGTTCTCACCCGTTGGAGGAAAAGAATCTATCCAGATCATGTTTTTTCAGGCGCAAAGCTGAGTTCTACGCTCTGGCGAGCCGTGGCAGCGGCTTTCGGGAAAAATACAAACCGAATTTGCAAACTTTCACGAGAAGAAATAGCAAACATCAAGCTTGTGAAAAATCAGGAGCTGAAAGCTATGGGCTTCTTAGTGCTTCCAGCAGCAGAAACACTAGAGGCCATATTTGAGATATGCGGGCCAGAGCGTCTGAAGGTTCTGCTGGATAGACACACATCGAAAGCGCATCAAGGCCATTCTGGTGTGCCTGATTTGTTTCTATATGCCACACACAAGCCAACGGGACGCCCCTCTATCGCCAGATTTGTGGAGGTGAAGAAACCAAAAGAGCCTGTGTCATCAGATCAGAAAGAAGAAATTGCACTTCTGAACGCAATGGGTTTGCATGCACGGGTGATGCGATTGGTTGAGAAATTTTTTTTCGCCATATTTCATGACGCGCAAAAATGGTGAATTGTCAGGTTGTTTTTGCTGATCTTCAGAGGTAAAGGAGTTCTAAACTTTGTTATCAACTCCCTTCAATCATGAGTTGACTGATCATTGACCATCAAAACCACACCCGATGGATGCGCTAAGGGCTGAAATGCAGCACACCGTCTTCCAGCCGGCCAAATCGCAGGGCCAGCAAATCAAGCACATAGTTTTGATGCACCCGCCAGGGTGATGTGGGGCCTTGCTTGGGCAGGCGCTCGGTGGCGCGCACCACATAGCCGGATGAAAAATCCAAAAACGGCTCGGGCTGAAGTGGCCCATCGGTTTGCGGGCACACAACGCGATAGCCTTTGACATCCATGTGCTTGAAGAGTCGACACACAAAGCCCGCGGTCAAATCCGCTTTCAAGGTCCACGAGGCATTGGTGTAGCCAAAGGCCATGGCCAGGTTGGGCACACCCGAGAGCATCATGCCTTTGTAGGCAAACCGCTCGCCTGCCACCACGGTTTGGCCATCCACCTCGAAGGCGATGTCGGCCAGCACATTCAGTTGCAAGCCTGTGGCCATGACCACGATGTCGGCGGGCAGCGCCTCACCGCTTTGCAGCATCAAGCCGTCCGAGGTGAAATGCGAGATGGTGTCGGTCACCACGCTCACCCGCCCTTGGTTGATCTGCTTGAACAAATCGCCATCGGGCACGGCGCACACCCGTTGGTCCCAAGGCTTGTAGCGCGGCGTGAAATGGCGCGCCACATCCACCTTGCCGCGCAAAGCCTGGTTCACCATCTTCACCAAGTAGTTTTTGAACAATTCGGGTTGACGCCTGGCCAGTTGAAAGTAGAACAAGCCTTGCAAAATATTTTTCCAACGGGCAAAGCCATACGCCCATGACGACGGCAACCAGCGGTCCAGCCACAACGCCATGTGGTCGCGTGCAGGGCGGCTCACCACATACGAGGGTGAGCGTTGCAGCAGGGTGACATGCGCGGCGGTGGCCGCCATCGCGGGCACCAAGGTGATGGCGGTGGCACCACTGCCAATCACCACCACCTGCTTCCCCGCATGGCTCAAACCTTCGGGCCAAAACTGCGGGTGCACCAAGTCCCCCTTGAAATGTTCTTGCCCTTCAAAGTGCGGCTGGTGGCCTTGGGCATAGCTGTAATAGCCACCGCACAGGTACAAAAACTTCGCTTGCTGTTGCACCTGTGTGCCGTCATCCAGTTGGGCGGTGAGGGTCCAGCAAGCTTCAGCGCTGGACCATGAAGCGCGCACCACGCGGTGGCCGTATGCGATGTGTTGTGCCACGCCGGTTTCTTGCGCGGCTTCTTGGATGTACTGCAGGATGGACGGCCCATCGGCCATGGCTTGTTGGCCGCGCCAGGGCTTGAAGTTGTAGCCCAGGGTGTGCATGTCCGAGTCCGAGCGCACGCCGGGGTAGCGGAACAAGTCCCAGGTGCCGCCCATCTGCGCCCGCGCTTCCCAAATGCGCCAGGTTTTGCCGGGGCACTGGGTTTGCAAATGACGCGCCGCGCCAATGCCCGACAAACCCGCACCAATGATCAAGACGTCCAACATATTCATTCGGTCACGCGGCCACGCGTGGCTTTGGTTTGACCGCGCAACACCTTGCTGTCGACCCGCTTGCGCTGCGAGCTGAGGGTGGGTCGGGTGGCGCGACGCGGCTTCACCGGCTTGGCCGCCAGCGCCACCATCTCGTGCAAACGGGCGATGGCTTCGAGGCGGTTTTTGTCCTGGCTGCGGGTGGTTTGCGCCTTGATGACGATGACGCCCTCGCTGGTGATGCGCTGGTCCGAGGTGGCCAAGAGCTTGTCTTTCACCACGTCTGGCAATGAAGAGGCGCGGATGTCAAACCGCAGATGCACCGCGCTGGACACCTTGTTGACGTTTTGCCCGCCTGCACCTTGGGCACGGATCGCGGTGAATTCGATCTCTTGCTCAGGAATGCTGATGGATGGGGGAAACATAGCCATAGATTAATACACACCTGCCTCACATAATGGGCTTGACGCAACTTTCAAGGAAACACATGACACCGCTCATGACCATCGTGATTTACATGACCATCCTCACCTGGGTCACCATCATGGCTGCCAGCACATTGCGCGAGAAAAGCTGGACTGTCCCAGGATTGATGAAGGCCATGGGCAACCGTGACGAGGTCGAGGTTCACAGCCAGTTGTCTGGTCGCGCCGACCGCACCGCCGCCAACACCCTGGAGAACTTCATCTTGTTTTTGGGTCTGGCCACTGTCGCCATGGTCAGTGCCGCCCCGTCGCCACTGATTCTGCAAGGCGCTCAGCTGTTCTTGCTGGCGCGTTTGGTGTTTGTGCCTGTGTATTACGCAGGCATCATGTATGTGCGCACCCTGGTCTGGTTGGCAGGTTCGGTGGGTTTGATCATGATGATCATGGGTTTGATGGCCTGAAGCTTCAGGCCAGCAGCGCCATGTCGTAACGCACGGTCACGGGCGCATGGTCTGAGAATTTCTCGTCTTTGTAAATCGACACCTCCTTGGCCAAAGCGGCCAAGGCCGGTGTGGCCAGGTGGTAGTCCAGCCGCCAACCCACGTTGTTCGCATAGGCTTGGCCGCGGTTGCTCCACCAGGTGTAGCAGGCGTCGGTGGTGTCCGGGTGCAGCTGGCGGTACACATCGACCATCCCGCCCTCGGTGGTGAACCTGGTCATCCAGGCGCGTTCTTCCGGCAGAAAGCCGCTGTTCTTTCGGTTGCCGCGCCAGTTTTTCAGGTCCTGTTCACGGTGCGCGATGTTCACATCGCCACACACAATGAATTCGCGCTTTTTTTTCAGCGCCATCAGGTGTGGCTCGATCGCATCCAAAAAACGGTACTTGGCTTCTTGCCGCTCAGGCCCTGAGGAGCCGCTGGGAAAGTAAACACTCAAGAGCGACAGCTTGCGTTTGGGGGTGTCAAAACGCAGTTCCAAGCAGCGTCCTTCGGCATCGAACTCGCCGCCGTCAAACCCCTCGATCACCTGGCTGGGCTCGTGGCGGGTGTAGATGCCCACGCCCGAATAGCCTTTTTTCTCGGCGCAATGAAAGTAGCCGTGCATGCCCGCCATCACCTCGAACTTGCCTGCCAAATCGGGTGATTGGGCTTTGATTTCTTGCACACACATACAATCCGGCTTGGCTTTTTCGAGCCATTTTTCAAGGCCTTTGCTGCTCGCCGAGCGGATGCCGTTGAGGTTGAGGCTGGTGAGTTTGAACAAGGAATCCCCCATGGCTGGACACAGCGCAGCGCCAACCGATTTGGCGCAAGCATTCATTCAATTCTCGCTGGAATCGGGGGTGCTCAAATTTGGCAGCTTCAAAACCAAGGCCGGGCGCATGTCGCCGTATTTTTTCAACGCTGGCTTGTTTGATGACGGCGCCAAGCTGAGCCGCTTGGCCAGCTTTTATGCGCAAAAGCTGCTGGCCAGTGACTTGCAGTTCGACATGATTTTCGGCCCCGCCTACAAAGGCATTCCGCTGGGCGCGGCGGTCGCCATCGAGCTGGCGCGGCTGGGTCGCAACCACCCGTTTGCCTACAACCGCAAGGAGGCCAAAGACCATGGCGAAGGCGGCAGCTTGGTGGGCGCGCCGTTGCAGGGCCGGGTGTTGATCGTGGACGATGTGATGAGCGCAGGTACCGCGGTGCGCGAATCCATCGCCCTGATTGAAGCCGCAGGCGCACAGGCTTATGGCGTGGCGATTGCGCTGGACCGCCAGGAAATGGCCACCGAGGTGGTGGACGGTCAGGTGCAGGACGTCTCGCACAGCGCGGTGCAGTATGTGCGTGAGCAATTGGGCCTGAAGGTGTGCGCCGTGGCCCAGCTGACCGACCTGTTGGCCTACCTGCACACACAGTCTGGCCCAGAGATGACGGCGCATTTGGCGCAAGTGCAGGCTTACCGCGAGCGATACGGCGTGGCCTGAGCCCCGAGGTCATTTGCGGGACAAACCCGCTGTCTATTTACGCTGGCAAGCCCTAAACTGGGTTGCTTGTCAGAAGAAGTTGCTGGAGAACCCGCATGAACGCCCCCTTGCCCGAACACATCCGCAAAGCCCTGGAAACTGTCCAGCTGGACGACAAATACGCGCTGGACCACGGCTCGGCCTTCATGAGCGGTGTGCAAGCGCTGGTGCGCTTGCCCATGTTGCAACGCCAACGCGATGCCCTGCAAGGCAAAAACACGGCGGGCTTCATCAGTGGCTACCGCGGCTCGCCCCTGGGCAATTACGACCAGGCCCTGTGGAGTGCGCGCAAATTTTTGCAAGCCCAGCACATCGTGTTCCAACCAGGGGTGAACGAAGAACTCGCCGCCACGGCTTTGTGGGGCACCCAGCAGCTGGGCTTTGCACCACCTGGCAACAACAAATTCGATGGCGTGTTTGGCATTTGGTATGGCAAAGGCCCAGGCGTGGACCGCACCTCGGACGTGTTCAAGCACGCCAACATGGCGGGCACCACGCCCTGGGGTGGCGTGTTGGCGGTGGCGGGTGACGACCATGTGTCCAAGAGCAGCACCGCAGCCCACCAAAGCGACCACATTTTCAAAGCCTGCGGCTTGCCGGTGTTCTTTCCAGCGTCGGTGCAAGACGTGCTGGACTTTGGCATCCATGGCCTGGCCATGAGCCGTTTTGCGGGCGTGTGGGCTGGTATGAAAACCATCCAAGAGGTGATCGAGTCCAGCGCCACCACCGTCATCGACCCGCAGCGGGTGCAGATTGTGCTGCCCGAGTTCGAGATGCCCGTGGGTGGTGTGCACATCCGCTGGCCCGACGACGCCTTGAGCCAAGAGGCGCGTTTGTTCAATTACAAATGGTATGCCGCGTTGGCTTACATCCGCGCCAACAAACTCAACCACACCGTGCTGCAAGGCCCGAACGACCGCTTCGGCCTGATCGCCAGTGGCAAGGCCTACAACGACACGCGCCAGGCCTTGCTCGACCTGGGGCTGGATGACGCCACCTGCAAGCGCATTGGCATCCGGGTCCACAAGGTCGGCGTGGTCTGGCCCTTGGAGTCGCACAGCACCCGTGAATTTGCCCGCGGTTTGCAAGAGATCGTGGTGGTGGAGGAAAAGCGCCAAGTCATCGAATACCAACTCAAAGAAGAGCTGTACAACTGGCCCGATGCGCAGCGTCCACGGGTGCTGGGTAAGTTTGACGAGGTGTCAGGCGACGCTGGTGGTGAGTGGACCGGGGTCAACCCGATCGACCATGCGCTGTTGCGCGCCAACGCCGACCTGAGCCCAGCGCTCATCGCCCAAGCGATCGCCAAGCGTTTGAAAAAAATCGGCATCGACAGCGACACCACGGCGCGCATCGACGCCCAGCTCGCGGTGCTCGAAGCCAAGGCCCAGTCCATGCAGGTGATCGAGGTCAAGGCTGACAGACAGCCTTGGTTTTGCTCGGGCTGCCCGCACAACACCAGCACCCGGGTGCCCGAGGGTTCGCGGGCCATGGCCGGCATTGGCTGCCATTTCATGAGCTTGTGGATGGACCGCAGCACGGTCGGCTTCACCCAAATGGGCGGCGAAGGCGTGCCTTGGGTGGGCCAGCAGCCGTTCAGCAACGACCAGCATATTTTTGCCAACATCGGTGACGGCACCTACTTCCACAGCGGCTTGTTGGCGGTGCGCCAAAGTGTGGCCGCGGGTGTGAACATCACCTACAAAATTTTGTACAACGACGCGGTGGCCATGACCGGTGGTCAACCGATTGGCGAACGCTCAGAAGGCCACAGCGTGGTGCAAATCGCGCAAAGCATGCGCTCCGAAGGTGCCAAGCGCATCGTCATCGTCACCGATGAACCCGAGAAATACGACAGCGTCGGTCGCAATGGCATCCCAGGTGGCGTGCTCGGTTTGCCCGAGGGCGTGGCCATTGAGCACCGCGACGAACTCGACCGGGTGCAGCGCACCATGCGCGATATCAAAGGCTGCACGGTCATCATTTACGACCAGACCTGCGCCACCGAAAAACGCCGCCGCCGCAAGCGCGGCACCATGGTCGACCCCGCGGTGCGGGTGTTCATCAACGAAGCCGTGTGCGAAGGCTGTGGCGACTGCAGCACGCAAAGCAACTGCCTGAGCGTGGAGCCCTTGGAAACCCCCTTGGGGCGCAAACGCACCATCAACCAAAGCACCTGCAACAAAGACCAAAGCTGTGTCAAAGGTTTTTGCCCGAGCTTTGTCACGGTGGAAGGTGGCCAGCTGAAAAAGAAGGCCAAGTCCTTCCCCAACCCCCAAGACCTGGGCGCCTTGCCTGCGCCCGACATCGCCTCGCTCACCCGCGGTGTCTACCCCGGTGGCTATGGCATCGTGGTGGCGGGCGTGGGCGGCACCGGTGTCATCACCATCGGCCAGTTGCTGGGCATGGCGGCGCACTTGGAGGGCAAGGGCATCGTCACCCAAGACGCGGCCGGTTTGGCGCAAAAAGGCGGGGCCACCTGGAGCCATGTGCTGATCGCGCAAAAGCAAAGCGACATCCAAACCACCCGCGTGTCCACCGCCGCCGCCGACTTGGTGCTGGGCTGTGACCCGATCGTGAGCGCCGGCAAAGAAACCATGTTGCGCATGCGCCCGGGGCGCACCCGTGTGGCCATCAACGACCATGGCACGCCCACGGCGGCGTTTGTGAAAAATGGCGCATGGGCCAACCCCAGTGACAACTGCGTGGCCGACATCTTGCAAGCCCTGGGTGGTGAAGCGGCCAATTTGGGCGCGTTCGACGCCAACCATGTGGCCACGGCGTTGCTGGGCGACAGCATTTACATCAACCCCATGGTGCTGGGCTTTGCTTGGCAGCGCGGCTGGATTCCACTGGGTGAAGAAGCCATGTTGCGGGCCATCGAGCTCAACGGGGTGCAGGTGCAGGCCAACCAAAACGCGTTTTTGTGGGGCCGTTGGTGCGCCCATGACATGGCCCAGGTGCAGCAGTTGCTCAAGCCCAGCCAGGTGATGCAGTTCAAAGCCCGCGAGACCTTGGAGACGGTGGTGCAGCAGCGCACAACTTGGCTCGAGGCCTATCAAAACAAAGCCTATGCCCAGCGTTATTTGGCCTTTGTGCAAACCGTGCAACAGCAAACCAACCCGGTCATGGCCGACGCGGTGGCGCGCAATCTCTACAAACTCATGGCCTACAAGGACGAGTACGAGGTGGCGCGTTTGCACAGCGACCCCGCGTTCTTGCAACGCATCTCCGACCAGTTTGAAGGCAGCTTCAGTCTCCATTACCACCTGGCCCCGCCCTTGATCGCCAAGACCAATGACAAGGGTGAACTGGTCAAGCAAAAGTTCGGCCCCAGCATGCTGTGGGGCTTCAAGTTGCTCAAAGGCTTGCGCTTTTTACGCGGTGGTGTGTTCGATGTCTTCGGTTACACCGAGGAGCGCCGCATGGAGCGCGCCTTGGTCACCGAGTACCAGCACAGCATCGAGGAAGTCCTGCGCGACTTTGCACCCGATCGTCAGGCGTTGGCTTTGGAAATCGCCCGCATCCCCGACAAAATCAAAGGCTATGGCCATGTGAAAGAGCGGCATGTGCAAGCCGCCCGGCCCCAATGGCAGGGCTTGATGCAAGCCTGGCGCGCATCGGTGGCGGGCAGCCACCAACAAGCGGCTTGAGGCACACGCCTCTTTTGGGGCGGGTGTTCAGCGCTGGTGAATCTCGATGGTGCTGTGGATGATTTCCTCGTGCACGCCCAAACGCTCGCGCAGCACCTGCGGTGTGAGGTGGGCGTCGCGGGTCACCACACTCAGGGCGCAGGCGTAGACCTTTTTGCCGACCCGCCACACATGCAAATCGGTCACGCGGGTTTGGCCATCGGCTTGCAACACGTCTTTGATCTCCTCCACCACCGGGTGGTCCATCTCTCGGTCGAGCAGCACCTTGCCGGTTTCCAGCAGCAGGTTTTTTGCCCACAGCGCCACCAACACCGCGCCCACGATGCCCATCACCGGGTCCAGCCAAGACCAGCCATAAAGCCAACCACCCAGCAAAGCGACGATGGCCAGCACCGAGGTGAAGGCGTCGGCCACCACGTGCAGATACGCTGATTTCAAGTTCAGGTCGTGGTGAGCATGCGCTCCGTGAGCGCCATGAGCCCCATGCACACCATGGCCATGGTCGTCATGGTGATGTGCTTGGCCCAAGATGAACGCGCACACGATGTTCACCCCCAGGCCCAACACCCCCACCGCGATGGCTTCTTGGTATTGGATGGCTTGCGGGGAAATCAGGCGCTCCAGTGAACCAATCAACATCATGACCGCCACACCCACCAAAAAAAGCGCACTGGCAAAACCGGCCAGCACCTCGATTTTCCAGGTGCCAAACGCAAAACGCGGGTCTTTGGCGTAGGTGCGGGCGGTCACATAGGCCATGGCTGAGAGGCCAATTGCCAAGGCGTGCGAACTCATGTGCCAGCCATCGGCCAACAGCGACATCGAGTTGTAAAGCCAGCCCGCCACGATCTCGATCACCATCATGGCGGCCGTGATCCACATCACCCAGCGGGTGCTGCGTTCGGCGGTTTCGTTGCCTTCATCAAAAACGTGGTCGTGCAACCACTCACCCAGGTCGTCCATCATGTCGTCTGTTTTCATTCACTGCCTTTGTTCTTGTTGGAGGGTCGCAGCGCCAAGCCCACCAGCACCAGAACCGCGAACACCGCGCCACCTTGGAAGGTGGCCGACGCGCCGTAGGTGTCCCACAGCCAGCCGGCCAAGCCGCTGGCCACCAGCAAGGCCAGGCCACTCACCAGGTTGAACATGCCAAAGGCGGTGCCGCGCAAATCAGCGGGCGCGGTGTCGGCCACCATGGTGGCCAACAAGCCTTGGGTCATGCCCATGTGGATGCCCCACAGGCCAATGCCCACCAACAAGGTGGTGGTGTCGTTGCCACTGGCCAGCACCAGATCCGCAGCGATCAACACCAAGGTGCCCCCGACCAGCAACTTGACATGGCTGACCCGATCCGAGAGCCAGCCAAACGGGTAGGCTGAGGCCGCATAGACCAGGTTCATGGCGACCAACACCAGGGGCACCAGCGCGATGGCCACCCCACTTTCTTGGGCGCGCAGCACCAAAAACGCTTCGCTGAAACGCGCCAGGGTGAACACCGCACCAATGCCCACCACCCACCAATAGGCCGACCCCAAACGGCGCAAATTGGCCCGCGTGATCGGGTTGGTTTTCACCGCATCGCTGTGGCGCTCTGGCTCTTGCACGCCCCACAACAGCAGCAACACCGACAACACGCCCGGAATGACCGCCACCCAAAACACCGCCCGAAAGTCATTCGCCCACAAGAGCATGAGGCCCACGGCCAACAAGGGACCGCTGAACGCGCCCACTGTGTCGAGTGATTGGCGCAGCCCAAACGCCGCACCGCGCACTTGCGGGGGTGCGATGTCCGCCACCAAGGCGTCACGCGGCGCACCCCGGATGCCCTTGCCCACGCGGTCGAGCAAACGCGCCGTGATGATCAGGCCCGCACCTGAAGCGATGGCAAACAGTGGTTTGGTGAACGCCCCCAGGGCATAACCGAGCACCGCCAAGCCTTTGCGTCGGCCGATGTAATCGCTCAAGGCGCCCGAGAAAATTTTGACGATCAGCGCCGTGGCTTCGGCAACACCTTCGATCAGCCCCACCACGAACACCGAGATGCCCAAACTGCCGACCAAGAACAGGGGCAGGAGACTGTGGATCATCTCGGAAGAAATGTCCATCAGCATGCTGACAAAACCCAGCACCCAAATGCCACGAGGGATGCGGGGCTTGCTGGTGGTGGGGTCCGTCATGGATGAGGTTTCATCGACCGCCTTCGCAGTCTGCTTGCATCACCGCGCCGGCACTCTCCACAGTCCAGTTGTCGCCATAGTTGCCATAGACCAAGGCCATGACCATGCGCAAGTTCTTTTTCTCCACAGAGCCCTCGGGCTGCAGGCTGTCTAAGCGTTGTTTGGCGTCGGCCCATGGGATGCCGTCTTCACGCCACTGCATGGCTTGGGAGGCGAATGCGCCAATGTCTTGGCAGCTCATGCTGCCCAGGGGGTAGGGTGCAGCCTGGGCGTGCATCGTTGACAAGCCCAAGCAACACGCCAAGATCCCAATGGTTTTTTTCATGGGAGGCTCTCAGTCTTGTGCGGCCAAGGCCGCATGGGCCTGCTGGTCAGCGTGGTAACTCGACCGCACCATCGCGCCCACGGCGGCGTGGGTGAAGCCCATCTCATAAGCCTTGGCCTCGAACATCTTGAAGGTGTCGGGGTGCACATAGCGGCGCACCGGCAGGTGGTGACCGCTGGGTGCGAGGTACTGGCCAATGGTGAGCATGTCGATGTTGTGGTCGCGCATGTCTTGCATCACTGTCAAAATTTCCTCGTCGGTTTCGCCCAGTCCCACCATCAGGCCGCTCTTGGTCGGCACTTTGGGAAACAAGGCTTTGAATTTTTTCAAGAGGTTCAGGCTGAACGCATAGTCGCTGCCGGGCCGTGCTTCTTTGTACAAGCGCGGCACGGTTTCCAGGTTGTGGTTCATCACATCGGGCGGCGCGGCTTGCAAGATGCCCAGGGCGCGGTCATCGCGACCGCGAAAGTCGGGCACCAGCACTTCGATCTGGGTGTGGGGTGACAGGGCGCGGGTTTGTTGGATGCACTCGACAAAATGGCCGGCGCCACCGTCGCGCAAATCGTCGCGGTCCACGCTGGTGATGACCACATACTGCAGCTTCAAGGCGGCAATGGTTTTGGCCAGGTTCAGCGGTTCGTTGGCGTCCAATGGATCAGGGCGGCCGTGGCCAACATCGCAAAACGGACAGCGTCGGGTGCATTTGTCGCCCATGATCATGAACGTGGCCGTGCCCTTGCCAAAGCATTCGCCGATGTTGGGGCATGACGCCTCTTCGCACACGGTCACCAGTTTGTTCTCGCGCAAGATGCTTTTGATCTCGTTGAAGCGCGAATTGGGCGAGCTGGCTTTGACGCGGATCCAGTCGGGTTTTTTCAGCACCTCGCCGGTGTGCTCGACCTTGATCGGGATGCGAGACACCTTGGAGGCGGACTTTTGCTTGGCCGTGGGGTCGTAGGCGGGTGCGGGAGGGGTGCTGTCAGAGGCAGTCATGCGGGACCTGGTGGTGTGCCTGTTCAAGGCGTTAAGTAAGTGCCCAATTTGTGGCTCAGCACGTCAGCCGCTGCTTGCCAACCGACGTCGACACCGATTGTAAAAAGATCGGTGGTTTGCAGCCCAGCATAGCCGCAGGGGTTGATCTGCTGGAAAGGGGATAAATCCATGTGGACATTCAAAGCCACCCCATGGTAGGTGCAATGGCGCGCCACTTTCACGCCAAGGGCTGCGATTTTGGCCAGACCGGCGAAGTCGGGCGGACCTTGGGTGGCCCCTTTGTGCGGTCGGTTAGGCAGCGCTTGGTGGTCATGGGGCGCATCGGGGCGCACGTAAATGCCGGGCGCACCCGCCACCCGGTGGCCGGTGACATCCAAATGCAGCAGGGTTTTGATGACGGCCTCTTCGATGCGGTACACGTATTCCTTGATGAAATAACCGGCGCGTTGCAAGTCGATCAAGGCGTAGACCACCACCTGGCCGGGTCCGTGAAACGTCACTTGGCCGCCGCGGTTGGTTTGCACCACGGGAATGTCGGTTGGTTTCAGGACGTGGCTGGCTTGCCCGGCCAATCCTTGGGTGAACACGGGCGGGTGTTCGCACAGCCACAGTTCGTCGGCGGTGTCTGCCCCGCGATGGGCGGTGAAGTCTTGCATGGCCTGGTAAGTGGTCAGGTAATCCACCAGGCCCCAGTGGCGCAGCTGAATGTTCACTAAAGAACCACTTTCACCATGGGGTGGCTGCTGAGCGTGCGGTAAAGCTCGTCGAGCTGCGCCTGGCTGGTGGCGTGCACCGTGAAAGTCAGTCCCAGGTATTTGCCGCCCGAGCTTTCGCGGGTTTCCAGCCGGTCTGGGGTCCAGGTCGGATCGAACTGTCGGACCACAAAACTCATGGCTTCTAAGTAGCCATCGGCTTTTTCGCCCATGACTTTGATGGGGAAATCGCAGGGAAACTCAATCAGGGTGTCTTTGGAGCTGGGCATGGGGGCTTAAATGGTGTTCGTGACTGTTTCAGAAAACTGTCAGTAAGATACCCTACAATAAGAGGCTTTGCTGCACGAGAAGGGCTTGTCAAGCATGACCGAGACAAAGCTCAGTTCGGGTGGCCACCAACGCCAATCACCCGGTTTGGAAGATTCAGAGCAAGAGGACGTGTTCCACACCCTCACTGCCGAAGAAGCCCAAGCTTGGCGGGCCACTCAGCCCGCCCTGTCGGTGTGGTGGGTGCTGGTAGCGCAGCTGTTAACAGCATGTGTTTTGGGTGCGGCAGTTGGTCTTTGGTTTGGCCGCATGTCAGTTTTTGTGTCTTGGGGATATGGTGCTTTGTCGGTGATTTTGCCCGCGGCTTTGTTTGCCAGAGGTTTGAAGTCACCCGCGGCGTCCATCAATGCCGTGGCGGCCACCTTGAGTTTTGCCGTGTGGCAGGGCGTCAAGATGGTACTGACCGTGTTGTTGTTGGTGCTGGCGCCCAGGGTTGTTGAAGATTTGAGTTGGCCTGCCTTGTTGGCGGGCTTGATTGTGACGATGAAGGTGTATTGGTTGGCGTTGGTTTGGGGCAAGCTCAAACCGGTCGCAAACCCATCCACCCACTTGTAAAGAGTTGAGAACATGTCGGAAACCACGCTCACCGCTGGCGAATACATCAGTCATCACCTGACCCACTTGCAAAGCAAGCCCATGGGCGGCGTGATCGATTTCACGGTCATCAACATCGATTCCATTTTTTGGTCTGTGCTGCTTGGTGTGGTGGGCAGCTTTTTCTTGTGGCGCGCAGCGCGTGCAGCCACCTCCGGTGTGCCCGGGCGCTTCCAGGCGGCGGTTGAAATCTTGTTTGAAATGGTGGATACCCAGGCGCGTGGCATTGTTCACAATGCTGAAAGCCGCAAATTGGTGTCGCCTTTGGCGCTGACTGTCTTTGTCTGGATCTTCCTGCTCAACAGCATGGACTTTTTGCCAGTCGACTTGTTCCACAAAATTTTCGAATGGACCGGTCTGGACCACAGCATTCACTACTTCCGTGTGGTGCCCACGGCTGATTTGTCCACCACTTTGGGCATGTCATGTTCGGTGTTGCTGATTTGTTTGTTCTACAACATCAAGATCAAGGGCATTGGCGGCTGGTTCCACGAACTCACCACCGCGCCTTTTGGTGCCCACCCCATTTTGTGGCCCATCAATTTCGGTTTCCAAATGATTGAATTCGTCGCCAAAACCGTGTCACACGGCATGCGACTGTTTGGCAACATGTACGCTGGCGAGCTGATTTTCATGCTGATCGCCCTCATGGGCAGCGCGGCCGCCATGAGCTTGAGCGGCATTTTGCTGCCCATTGGCCACATCATTGCGGGTTCTATTTGGGCCATCTTCCACATTCTGATCGTCGCTTTGCAGGCCTTTATTTTCATGATGTTGACCTTGGTCTACATCGGCCAAGCACACGACGCACACTGATTTCTTTTTTCTCAACCTTCCATCATCTTGCTTAGGAGCTTCTCATGGAACACGTACTTGGTTTAGTTGCACTCGCCTCAGGTCTGATCATTGGCTTGGGCGCCATTGGTGCTTGTATTGGTATCGGCATCATGGGCAGCAAATACCTGGAAGCTGCTGCCCGTCAACCCGAATTGATGAACGAATTGCAAACCAAAATGTTTTTGTTGGCTGGTTTGATTGACGCGGCTTTCTTGATTGGCGTGGGTATCGCCATGATGTTCGCGTTCGCCAATCCCTTCATCCTGAAGTAATTCTTGCCACAACCCTTAGAGAGGTGTTGACGTGAGTATCAACGCAACCCTGTTCGTTCAAGCCATTGTTTTTGCAATTTTGGTGTTGTTCACGATGAAATTCGTGTGGCCACCCATTGCTGCTGCTTTGGACGAACGTGCTGAAAAAATCGCCCATGGCTTGAAGGCCGCTGAACACGCCCACATCGAACTCACCAATGCCCACAAGCATGTTGAGGTTGAGTTGGCGAAGAACCGCAATGATGCGGCGGCTCGCATTGCCGACGCCGAGCACCGTGCGCTGGCCATCATCGACGAAGCCAAGATCAAGGCGACTGAAGAGGCCAACAAAATCATCGCTGCAGCCAACATCGAGGCCGAGCAGGCCATCTTGAAGGCGCGTGAAGGTTTGCGCGACCATGTGGCCACTTTGGCCGTCAAGGGTGCCGAACAAATTTTGCGCAAAGAGGTCAATGCCAGCGTGCATGCCGATTTGCTCAACCGTTTGAAGTCGGAACTTTGAGGACGCGTCGCCATGGCTGAACTCGCTACCATTGCCCGCCCTTACGCTGAAGCTTTGTTTCAGGTGGTCAAGGCCGATGCAGCCCAGGCTGTTGAATGGCTGGACGGCTTGGCCGTGGTTGCAGCAGACCCTGGTTTGCTGCAATTCGCCCACGACCCCAAAGTCACACAGGCCCAGGTGCTGGACTTGATTGCCCAAGTGGGTCCCAAAAACCTGCCACCAGCTGCTGTCAACTTCCTCCACACCTTGGTGGACAACGGTCGTTTGGCGGTCCTGCCAGAAATTGCCCGGCACTTCCATGATTTGGTGGACACCCTCACCGGTGTGCGCAAAGCGGTGGTGCACAGTGCATTCCCCATCGAGGGCGCAGCCCTTGAAGAACTGACCAAAGTGATTGAAAAACGCTTTGGCTACAAACTCAATGTGCATGTGGACTTGGAGCCCGAGCTCATTGGAGGCGTACGTGTCGTGGTCGGCGACGAGGTGCTTGACACTTCGGTCAAAGCCCGTTTGGAACAAATGAAAGTCGCGCTGACAGCCTGAGCATCCCGCTCGCGCCAAGTCGGCCTCACAAAGGAAGAAGGAAAGAGTCATGCAACTCAATCCCGCAGAAATCTCTGAATTGATCAAAACCCGCATCGAGGGTTCACAGGGCAACACCAATGTGCGCAACCAAGGCACAGTGATCTCCGTGACCGACGGTATTTGCCGCATCCATGGCTTGTCCGATGTGATGCAAGGCGAGATGCTGGAATTTCCCAACAACACCTTTGGCCTGGCGCTGAACCTGGAGCGCGACTCCGTGGGCGCGGTGATTTTGGGTGAATACGAGCACATCTCTGAAGGCGACACGGTCAAGTGCACCGGCCGCATTCTGGAAGTGCCTGTGGGTCCTGAGCTGATTGGCCGTGTGGTCAATGCCTTGGGTCACCCCATCGACGGCAAAGGCCCAATCAACGCCAAGATGACCGACGTGATCGAAAAAGTCGCCCCTGGTGTGATCGCCCGTCAGTCAGTTGATCAGCCCATGCAAACCGGCTTGAAGTCCATCGACTCCATGGTGCCTGTGGGCCGTGGCCAGCGCGAATTGATCATTGGTGACCGCCAGACTGGTAAGACAGCTGTCGCGATCGACGCCATCATCAACCAAAAAGGTCAGAACATGACCTGTATCTACGTGGCCATCGGTCAGAAGGCCTCGTCGATCAAGAACGTCGTGCGCTCCTTGGAGCAAGCCGGCGCCATGGACTACACCATCGTGGTCGCGGCTTCTGCTTCTGAATCCGCCGCCATGCAGTACGTGTCGGCCTACTCTGGCTGCACCATGGGCGAGTATTTCCGCGACCGCGGTCAAGACGCCCTGATCGTGTATGACGATTTGTCCAAGCAAGCCGTGGCTTACCGCCAAGTGTCTTTGCTGTTGCGCCGCCCACCAGGCCGTGAAGCCTACCCTGGCGACGTGTTCTATTTGCACAGCCGTTTGCTCGAGCGTGCCGCTCGCGTCAATGCCGACTATGTTGAAGCCTTCACCAAGGGCGAAGTCAAAGGCAAAACCGGTTCACTCACCGCACTGCCCATCATCGAAACCCAAGCGGGTGACGTGTCGGCTTTCGTGCCCACCAACGTGATTTCCATCACCGACGGCCAGATCTTCTTGGAAACCAGCTTGTTCAACGCCGGTATCCGTCCTGCGATCAACGCCGGTATTTCCGTGTCACGTGTGGGTGGTGCTGCACAAACCAAACTGGTGAAAAGCCTGTCGGGTGGTATCCGTACCGACTTGGCGCAGTACCGTGAACTGGCCGCGTTTGCGCAGTTCGCTTCCGACTTGGACGAAGCCACCCGCAAGCAGCTCGACCGCGGTGCCCGCGTGACCGAATTGTTGAAGCAAGCACAGTACAGCCCCCAGTCCATCAGCTTGATGGCCGCAACCCTGTATTCCGTGAACAAAGGCTATTTGGACGACATCGAAGTCAACCAAGTGCTGCACTTTGAAGCGGGTTTGCACCACCACTTGAAAGACAAATGCGCTGCATTGTTGGCCAAGATGGAAAAAGACAAAGCCATGGACAAAGACGCTGAAGCCGAGTTGGTCAAGGCCATCGAAGCGTTCAAAAAGTCCTTCGTCTAAACGCCATCAAGCAGCAAGGAGCACTTCATGGCAGTAGGCAAGGAAATACGCGGCAAGATCAAATCGGTGGAAAACACCAAGAAGATCACCAAGGCCATGGAAATGGTGGCGGCGTCCAAAATGCGCAAGGC
>JACCDL010028770.1_pt1 | contig 23880 bp, 19 predicted proteins | sample 7441931 | NCBI WGS metagenome assembly JACCDL01 (sample SAMN15323437, study PRJNA562643) | freshwater metagenome | isolation source: river surface water | place: USA:Blue River Watershed | collected 2017-08-16 | reverse complement strand
GTTTCCAGCAGAGGTTGGAGTCAAGAACACCGTTCCACCTCCTGGGCCAATATCACCGACCACACATGAGGATCCCTCACTACAGGATGCCTTCAAGCTCTCAACAGTGAGTCGGTACACCAATTTTGAATCTGATGCAGGAGTGCCAAATTCCACCCTGAAAGATGAGGAAGAAAGTGTTGACACTGTAATTCCGGAGGCTCCTATGGGAGACACAAATGTGTTATCACTTCGCATAATGACTACTACAGATGTTCGGGATGTGTCATACACGGATAGCGGTGCAGTTGAAGTTTCGTTATAGGCAGTGAAGACAAACTTTGATCCTTGGCAAGATGTTGGAATATTTGAAACTTCAATTGCGGAGAATTTCATAGCCCCTGCACCAGATGCATTTGCAAAAGAAGTTGCTGGCTTCATAGAGATAGGGTTAGAGCCAGAGCATGCAGTTGTCGCTTGAATGCCTTGGCCGAACTCAACTGCGCCGCCGGTGCCGATGCTTATATTTGCCGCGAATGTCTGGCCAAGCATGACCATGACTCCGAAGAGAGCGACGCCAAGAATGCTTCGGCTACGAGTCTTTGTGGCGCCAACTTCATTAGAGTCTTCAAAGTCGAGAATCATGCGGCACATAATAAAGGGATATCCCCGTCTAGCGCACCCGACCTAGGGTCTAAGGACGATTTTTCCCGTTGTCGAGCGCCCCAACATGGCTAAATGGGCTTCACTGGCCTGCTCCAACGGATAGGTCCCGCCAATGACTGGCGTGAGTTTGCCATTCGACACAAGCGTAAAGAGTTGATCGATGACATCGTTCATCAACTCTTTCTTGCCAAAGCAATTAGCTAGCCAAAAGCCAGAGATGGTCTTTGAGCCATGCATGAGAGATCCTGGGTGGACGGGGGTTGGGGCAGTACGTGATGCCATTCCAAATGTAAGAAGTCGACCGAAGTCTCCGAGAGCGAGCAGGCTTTGATCAAAGGTTGTGCCACCAACCATCTCGAGAACGATGTCAACGCCCTTGCCGCCGTTTGCTTTTCGAAGTACCTTTCCAAGATCTTCGCTATTTGCATCAACAACAACGTCGGCTCCCAATGATGAGGCAAGTGCTGATTTCTCCTCTGATGAGGTAACGGCGATTACCTTTGCGCCCCAGAGCTTTGCTAGTTGAATGGCAATTGTTCCCACGCCGCCAGCTGCTGCGTGAATTACAACTGATTCACCAACTTGGAGATGGCCCATGGTCTTGAGGAGGTGCCAGGCTGTTGTCCCTTGAATTAACATGCAAAGAGCTTGTTCATCCGTCACCGAATCAGGAATAGGAAAAAGAACCGCCTTATGTGCAATCGCCTTGTCGGCATAACCACCGGATGAGACCGACGCAAGATAGCGATCGCCGTTATATGTACCGACTACTTCAATGCCAGGCACAAGCGGGAGTTTCTGCGGAGAGAGATAACTGTTTTCGGTCTGATGGGTATCGGCATAGTTGATGCCAACGGCCGTCACATCAAGGAGAACTTCATCCGCACCTGGAACTGGATCGGAAAGCTCTACCAACTTCATTACATCAGGACCGCCGAACTCAGATATCTGGATTGCTCTCATGCTCACACCCTATTGGAGTTTAAGGAAAAGAACTATGCGAGCTTGCGGCAGACAAGTGCCATTCGATCAATGCCGCTTCCAAATGAACCCGAGAATCCAACCCCCCACGTGTCTTTTGGACATGTAGAGCTGCCATTAGTTGCCTGGCCATACATGTTTCCTGTGACTTGGTTCAATCGAGTTGGGAAATCAGCACAAACTGGTGCCATATCTGCGATGTATTGACCACTGGCAACCACGGTTCCAATCATGACCTTTCCTGTAGGGCATGCCTTGCTAATTTCTGGAGCATTATTTACAACTGAAATTGTTCGCGTGGTACTGCCGAGAGTTGGACCTGCGAGAACATTTGTGCAGATTAGTGAGAAACCACTAGAGATAACGGTTGACGTCTCAATCGTAAAGCCCGTTGATACTTCGTTGGAGTTACAGAGGACATCACTGGCGCCTCCACCTACTCCGCCAAACATAGCCAGGCGCACAGTATCGATCGGCTTATTTGTGCTCTCCATCGTAATTCGATATACATTTGATGATGAGGTGGCCGCCTCGATAGGAGTGCCAGTTGAATTAAAGAGATTTACGATAAATTCATTTGTTGTATAAGAAATATCGTTTGCATCAATTGCGGTATCAAGACCAGTAACTAGAGAATAAACTCCACCTGATGCCAGAACATCCACTGAGTAGTATTTCTCACTGGTGCTGTTGGTTTTTTGATAAAGCGGAAGTTCCCCTCCGGTCTGATTCCATGCTTTCAAAGTAAATACATTCCCATTACAACGCGTTGGAACATCACTCACTTTTATTTGCGAAACTTCATAATTTCCCGCTCCGCTTGAATTTTTAAAAGAGACCAAAGGGGTTACGCGCACGGTGATTGGATCTCCGCCACAGACAACCGTACTCAGGACACCCTGACCAAATTCTGTTGCAGTGCCCGAGTTGATATTGATATTCGCGGCATAAGTACCGCCGAAGAAGAGCGCCGTGGCAATAGCGGAGACAAAAACCACAAATTTCATGGAAGAGCGTTGAGGCTCGACTGACTCCTCGATCGGGTCGTCGCAGTAGGAGACGCGCCTCAGCGCCGAGCTAGGTTTAGCCTTATTGCGCACCTCAGAAAAATACAGTCTTTATGCTGGCCTCACAAGAGCCTGAGATAGGCTCCATTCATGGAACTTACGACCTGCCTTTGGTTCAATGGACAAGCCCGCGAAGCTGCCACTTTTTACGCCAGCATCTTTCCCAACAGTTCGGTTGAAGGTAATTGGATCGCTCCGACAGAGACTCCAGGCAACGAACAGGGCAGTGAGGTCCTCGTTAATTTCACCATCTTTGGCCGTCCATTTATCGGTCTCAATGGAGGCCCGCAATTCACACATAGCGAGGCCGTTTCTTTCCAGATTCCGTGCGCAGATCAAAACGAAATAGATAAGTATTGGGAGCTTCTCACTAAAGATGGGGGAGAAGAGAGCCAATGTGGTTGGCTGAAGGATAAATTTGGAATCTCTTGGCAGGTAGTCTCATCCGAGATGAGCAACTACCTTGGCGGAGAAGATGCTGCCGGTGCTCAACGAGCCACCCAAGCCATGCTGGAGATGAAGAAGATAGATTTGGCGGCGATGAAAAAAGCCTATTTGGGGAGCTAGTTTCAATAAATCGAACTCTGGATGGTCATATTGGTAGGTATATCCCTATTCACAATAAACTAAGGTGTGATTAAAGCCAGCCCACTTTCAGAATCTATCGCATCTCGGTTGGCAAGAATTAAGAATTCTCGGGCGCGGATTATCTCGCTTGTTGTACTGACTCTTTTCATGAGCGGTTTCCAGGGCAATCAAGTAATGGCAGCAGGTGAGGTCGACATTGCAAGCGTCAGTGCATGCCCAGTTTCTTTGCAGAATGTCTGGGAGCCATACGGACTTCCTCATCCATGCTTTACCGATGGAACTGATTTAAAGATAACTGCTCCAGCATTTAAAGACACAAGTTATTCGCTTCGTGCCGTGCTCAATGGGGAAACTTATACAGCAAATGCAGGAACATTCTTTTCTATTCCACAGTATTCAGTCGGACTGAATGATTTGAGTTTTCAAGCATTTAATTCGAATTCCTCTGAGTCTATTGAAATTTCAACTACAAAATTCATCATTTACCGCCCTGTTACAAATCTTCGGTTAAGAACTTTGGCCGTAAGTAAGACTGCATACTCAATCACTCCAGCGAATGGAGTGACGATTGCACAAGTCGTTTCCGATCTAGGAATCAGTGGTCAGGAATTCATGGAGAAGAACCTAAAAGGGCTTTTCGGAGAAACTCTGATTACAACCCTCGTGGCGGACCTATCAGACGAACAGTACGCGCTAGCAGCAGGCAGCACTTTAATTTCGAGAATTCAAAAAGAGGGAATCACGAAAGTCTCAGCTACTCAAACAGGTGCAACTTGGGGTTTAGACCGAATTGATCAGGCAGCAAAACAGTTAGATGGAAATTATCGCTACGACTATACGGGCGCTGGTGTAGATGTATACATCATTGATACAGGTATTAGATTAGACCACAGTGAGTTTACTGACAGAATTACCGCAGGCGCTTATGCAGAGACCTTTACTTCGGTCTCGGATTGCGATGGACATGGAACACATGTTGCCGGCTCAGCCGCGGGTACTAATTATGGCGTTGCAAAGGCAGCCAACATTATTCCAATCAAAGTACTTGGCTGTGATGGAACCGGCACCAACTCTGACGTACTAGCAGCGATAGCTTGGATTATTAATCGTCATACATCCAATACGCCTGCAGTAGTCAACTTAAGCCTCGGGGGAGGACCAAGCTCCACCGTTGATAGCGCTATTCAGTCACTCATAGATGATGGCGTGGTGACTGTAGTCGCCGCTGGGAATGACGGATTAAACGCTTGTAATTACTCGCCCGCGAGAGCGCCAAATGCAATCACGGTTGGAAACACAACGACAGATGATGAAGATGCCCTTTCTTCAAATATTGGCCCGTGTGTAGATATTTTTGCTCCCGGAACCAATATTGTTTCAGCAAGTTATGTTGGATCTACAACGGCCGTATCCACAAAAACAGGAACTTCGATGGCAGCGCCGCATGTTGCTGGAGCTGCAGCGCTTTTACTCCAAGAAAAGTTCAGATCCATTACGAACAAGCTTAATGCAAATGCAGTTATACGTGACCTGCTCGTGCAGAACGCGACTGCCGATGCATTACGAGCTTATGGAAACAATGCCTGGTATGGAACAACACCGAATAAACTCCTTAACGTAAAATACCGTGCACTCCAGGCTCAGTCTCCGGTATCTATCTCTTCAGGGTCCCTCTCCGGAACCGTCGGAACGCCACTTCTACCAAATATTTCAGGTGGCTCAGGCACCGGTGCCATTTCATTTGATGTTACGAGTGGAAGTTGCAAAGTTTTCGGATCAAGCATTCTTGCGTTCGAATCAGGTCAATGTCTGGTTAGTACAGTAAAAGAAGGTGATGATAGTTATACCCGTGCCACATCAAGTACTACTTCCACATTAGTTTTCAGTGATTTGCAAACACATGGCCCATGGAAGTCTGTATCAGTAGGTTGGGGCACTACCTGCGCCATCAAGAAGAGTGATGAGGCTCTTTATTGTTGGGGTCAAAATGACTACGGGCAAATTGCTAAGCCGATCGTGGCTGAAACCACTGTGAATGCAACTCCCCAAAAGGTGGTGGGCTTGCCTGGGCGAGTTCTGCAAGTGTCAGTAGGCGCAAAATTCACCTGTGCTGTTAACTCGCTTGCGAATTTATATTGTTGGGGTAAGAACGCAACAGGACAATTAGGAAATAACTCCACGATTTCATCGACGACGCCAGAAACTGTCACCACTCTTAGCGGGAACGTTAAAAGCGTAAGTGCAGGAAATAACTCAACCTGTGCGCTTACTTTAGACGGAAAAGTTTATTGTTGGGGAGATGGACTCAATGGCAAGCTGGGCAACGGCTCAACCAATAGTTCACTAGTACCAATTCAAGTTACAGGGATGAGTTCTGGTGTGACTCAAATCAGTTCTAGCGACGATCACGTATGCGCAATTCAAACTAGCGGCGTTAAGTGCTGGGGAAATGGTTTAAGCGGTGCGCTTGGCAATGGTCTTACCAATGAATCCTATGTTCCGGTTGCCGTCACAGGTCTAACCTCTGGTGTCACAAAGATTACCTCCGGTTATCAGCAGTCTTGTGCAATTAAAGGTTCTACAACTTATTGTTGGGGTTATAACCAATTCGGAACTATTGGCGATGGAACGACGACCCAGAGAAATTCCCCAGTAGCGCTTTCAGGTTTGGCAACAAATTTAAAGGACATCAATTTAGGACATGGCACGGCCTGTGGAATTAATTCCGTGGGCGGATTAATCTGTTGGGGTCGAAATACCGAATGGCAGGTTGGCAACAATTCTGCGACAAACGACATTCAAGTAACACCATCTGCAGTTAAAGGTCTTACAAAATCGATATCAACAGTCTCTTCAACAACAGGACATTCTTGTGCGATTGCTCAGTACGGTCGACTTTTCTGCTGGGGAGATAATGCTTACGGCCAGTTAGGAAACGGCGACACAACGCTTTCTCCAACTGCGTTTCAGGCTACACAATTGGATTACAACCTCAATGCTCCTCTTACTCCCGTACTTGCGGAAACTCTCACCGCTAGATCACTTAGCGACCTGCAGTTACAGATTACCAATTTTGATGCCTCGTTCACTTGGAGCGCCAGGAGTTCAATAGAGAGCGCAACAGCACTGATCAGTCCTTCTGGCTTAATTACAATTTCTGGTCTCGCACCTGGGGAATCTTCAACCGTAACCACCTTTACGAGTAAGGCGAATTTCGATACGGGCACAGCCGTCTCTACGGCCATTGCAACATTGGCTCTTGGACGCACTCCTACCTTTGATACGAATACGGCGACATCAATTTCGGATGGATTCCGGATTAATCTCTCCAATTATGATTCAAATTATCAATGGACTGGAACGAGCTCACGCGAGAGTGCAACAGTCACAATTTCTGATACTGGAACCGTAACGGTTTCAGGAATCACTCCGGGAACATCAAGCACTGTCACGATTGCAAGTTCAAGATCCGGATACTCGAGTGAAAGTGCAACCTCACTCTCATACTATTCTCTTACAGGCTTTGGACTCGTACCGATTATCGATTCAACTACGGCCGTTGCGACCGGAGATGGTTTCACTGTAAATATTGCAAATTATGATCCAGCTTATTCATGGAGTGGCACATCTACTGTAAATGGTGGATCCGTGAGCATCTCGAATGCAGGTCAAATCATCATGACTGGAATCGCACCAGCAACAGCTTCGCAAGCCGTTATAACCACCTCCCGTGCCGGCTACTTCTCGAGAAGTGAAACCACCACAGCAATAACCTCACTACTTGCTGGCTTGTTAACAACATTTGATACTAGAACGCCGACAGCGGATGGCTTTAGAATTTCAATTTCTAATCTAAACAATCTCTACTCATATTCAGCCGTAAGCAATTTCAATGGCGGACTAGCTTCAATTGATACAGCAACAGGTATTGTGACTGTCTCAAATATAACAACGGGCACTCCTTCTCGCGTCACTGTCACCACAAGTCGAAGTGGTTATGCACCCGTCTCTGCGCTCTCTGAGACTGTTACCTCGATACCTTCTGGGGTAGCCACACTTTCGGCTCTGACAATTAATGGCACAAATGTGTTGCCTCGAAACTCCTCCGTGACGGTCGGAAATGGAGTTACATCTGTTGCTCCCGTGGTCACACGAACTAATGCATTTGCTACGTGGGTAATCGAAAGTGCGACCGGACTAGTCACTGGATCTAACATGATTCTGATTACTGTTACTTCCCAGAATGGTCTCAATATTGAAACCTATACAGTCACGGTAGTTGTATCCAACCCACCTGCGCCAGCACCAGCACCAGCTCCTGCACCAGTAGGCGGAGGTGGCGGCGGAGGAGTAGGAACAACATGGTTCAACCTCTTCATCTCCAACCCAGATGATCCGACCCTTGCTTATTCTGGAGAAGCTTGCGCAATCTTCATTCTTAAGGCCGAAGACGGAGATAAAACTTCACCGACCATCTGTGCTTCTAAGGCTGGTGCATTGGATTATGAAGCAAATGATGGTAACTACCTCGTGCGAACCTTTGATAAAACCTCTCCTAAGAACTTTAAAGAGTACAAAGCTAAGGTCACTTTTGGAACCTTTGAAGTAACTGGCGCCGGATATCGTGGCGGCTCAGTTCCTCGCCGTGTCATCACAGTATTGAAGCCTTCTGAGTACGCGGCCGAACCGGTTGTGGCTCCTGCTCCAACAGCTTCTCCATCGCCTTCACCTTCACCTACGGCATCTCCAACACCCACTCCCACCGTTGCTGCCGAACCATCACCGACTTTCACGGCGCTTCCTGCAGTCACAATGGCAAATAATGGGATTGTTAGGACTGTTGCCAAGAGCAGCTCGACAAAGAAAGTGACTCTCACCTCATCCAATACAAACCTCACGATGAAGAAGAGTGGCTCGCTTGCTTTAACAGTTGGCAAGATCCCAGCAAAGAGTTCACTGACTGTCACCGTCACGCTGCCTAGTGGTGAAAAAATTACCGCTACTTCGATTAACTCATATACAAAGAGCTCTTACACAATGCCTGCCTTGGCATTTAACAAGAGCGGGAATTATGTAGTTACATTTAAAGTAGGAAAGAGTTCTAAGTCAGTAAAGATCAAAGTAAGTTAATCGTTAACGCAAGGTGGTTCTGCGTGCCGGGATCACCGTGATTGAAGTCGTTGTCGAAGCTGTAAATGAGGAACTCGTTGGGCGCACTCTTGCATAGATTGTGGTTGGCGCCATCGTTGTTGGTTTCCATGAGCATTGTGCCGAAATATTGGGTGACGTTCCAGTAGTGGAGACATTGATGCAACCACCGATTCGTTTCCCATTTGCATAGAACTCAGCTCTGCCTGCTACATCGGAAGTTACCGTGATTGTTACCGGCACACCCTTGGCCGCTGCTGCAGATAGCGATGGCGCACCGACCCGTACGGATTCCGCTACATCGGTAATTGTGAAGTTAAAGTTAAATGAACCGGGTGAATTGCCTGCCAAGTCGGTCATCGTGATTCCGATGTAGTAACCATTATTGGCCCCGGTATCCAGTTTGTTCTCAAAGTCGCGAGGCGTCAACGTCAAGGTTGCTCCAGGTGAATTGAGAATAAAGTAGGCAGAGTCTTCGGGTGCTGCAATTGTGAATACAACCGGTTCAGTAGTGGTGAGCATGACAGTGCGAGTCTCATTTTCAGGGACGCTCTGGCTCTGAGTGACTCCTACAAATGCGGGCATAATTCCATCCACTTGATGGCTCAGAGATTGAGCAATAGCGTTGTGGGAGAGCGGTAGATCGATACCTGCGCCATCAGCTAGCGCTCCACCATTGAGGGCTAGCGAGTTAGCTGTTACACCAATCCCAGCAGAGGCAGAATCGCTAGTGACTACAACGTAAGTGAAAACGAGTGAACTTGTCCCCGAACCTGATGCATAGGTGAAGAATTTAGAAGAAAGTCCCAGCACTGGAATTCGTGGAGATCCAGTCACATAAATCGCTTCACTTGCTACAACCGTGACGGATATTCCGTTGCCAATTTTGTAGGCATTGTCTGGTCCCGCATTAGAGGTAATCGAAATTGAATTTAAAGTTGGAGCCGCCTTTGTAAAAGTAAAAATCACTCTGCCGGCGGCTCCAGCAGCACCAGCTCGATTGGTATTGTCAGAAGTTGATCGCCAACCACCACCGCCACCACCTGAGCCGGTATTGGCCGCACCTGCAGTAGGTAGAACGCCGGCACCACCGCCACCTGAACCGCCTACTGAACTTCCTCCAGCACCACCTGTGCCATCTGTTTCATTTGAATTAGTGCTCGGAGTTCCACCACCGCCACCACCACCGCCGTAATATTGGTTAGAACCTAAGATCGCATTGAGTGTTCCGGCGCCACCAGCACCACCCCAGCCGCCTTGTCCGCCGATATCAGAACCAGCACCACCAGCTGCAGCAGAACCTGCACCGCCACCGCCACCATCCCAAACATTGTCACCACCTATAAAAGAGGTGTTACTTCCACCATCTCCAGAGAGATTATTCTGATCGTTTGTTCCATTAGAACCAGCACCGCCATTTCCACCATTGGCTGTCAATGTCGTTGATGAGTAATTGATTGTTGTAGCACCGCCATTGCCACCGGCTGTACCGGCAGCTCCGCCGCTGCCACCAGTTCCAATCGTTAAAGTGATTGTGGTTCCGGCAGAGATTGAAAATGATGAAGCGAGAACAAGTCCTCCTGCACCACCACCACCTGCTCCTAGGTTTGGATTGGAACCAGTAGGACGTGCACCACCGCCACCGCCACCGCCACCGACTGCGAGGTAAGAAATATTCGTCACTCCTGCGGGAACTGTCCATGTACAGGCGGTGCCACTATTAAAGATCGCATAACGCGTAGTTCCAGAAATCGTGCCGTAGACCGGCGCGCAGGCAGCAGCACTAGCGGTAGGTGCTAATCCCGGAAAGAGAATCAGCGAAGAAAGGCAGAGTGAAACGCCGATTAGCGCCCGCAGTGCCTTCTTCATGAGGTGGATTCTATCGAAATCCTAATCGCGCACCGATTCGTAGGCAGTCAGCCAAACCAGCACATTACGCGCAAAATCTAGATCGAGGACAGGGGAGTGCTTCCCTTGAGGCATACGCCAGAGTTCTATCGCTCCGGCCTCGCAGCGGTAGCTGACTTTGACGGTATCAATACCTTCAATTGAATCGAGGAGGTCTAAATCAGACTCTTTTCCGACACGGCATTCATTAATTGCGCTCCATCGGTCGATTGTCTGAGATACCGAGGTAAATCTATTTCCGAAGAGTGCACCGCCTTGATATTGAATGGTTTCATCCATTTCACCATGAATCAGCAGAATGTGATTAGGTGTCGCACCACAACTTGTATCTTCAAGATCCATCGCACCTGCCAAACCTGCAATACCCGCAATCTTCTTACTGCCACTACACAGATAGGCGTAAGACATAAATGCTCCGTTTGAATGCCCAAAGAGGTAAACCTTCTTTGCATTAATACTTGCAGCAGCGAGAGCTTTATCGATCAAGGAATCAAGGTAAGCAACATCATCAACATCTTTTTGGTTGAAGTTGCAACAAGATTTGCCTGAGTTCCAGAAATTATTCTCTAAATTATCTTTGGTTCCATTTGGAGCGATATAGGCAACTCCCGCCTTATTTGCGGCATCCTGCATGTATGTGTAAAGGCTCTGTGATGCACCTGTTCCGGTATAGCCATGAAGGTTGATGAGAAGCGGAACCGAGTCATCTTTCTTATAGCCCGAAGGCAAGAATAATTGTGTATCACGTTCATCTTTGAGGTCGATCACGGGACCTGGATTGTCTCGAGCCGCACTCAGGCCTGGTTCGAAGGTATAGTCGCCTGAACCTGAGTTAGTTTGAGCAATGATGAGCGTGAGCGACCCAATCAGTAACCCGATTACAGCAATTTTATGACGACGTAGATAGCGCGAAAAAGATGTGCGGTTAGCCATTAGGTGAATCTACTGCCCGGAAGCGAACGTGACGCCATTGTTGGTCACGGTCTGATTGCCTGAGCTATCTACGGTGATAGAGCTGGAACTATTGAAATTCAGCAACAACTTTGTATTCGCTACATTTGCAAGTGGCATAGTTGGTACTGTAATTGAAGAAGAATTCGGATCGTACAGAGCTGTTCCAACTACCACTCTCAAATTACTCATTCGTTCACCGTTGAAAGTCGAGCTATTCTGAACACACCAAGTGCAATGTGCCCAGTTAATTCCCGTTGCAGTTCCTGAGTAATTAATTGTGTCAGTCTGCGTGCCCGTCGTAGAACGAGTGCCGTAGATCCAGAGAGTTTCAAGTCCGGAGCCATTGCGTGCAATAGCAATGTGATACCAAGTGTTTGGTTGTAAAGTCACAGGCAAGGTGTAGTGGTAGGCGGCAATTCCATAACCATCGATATGAGCGTTCGTCGTGCTATCTAGGATAAAACTGAGTCCGCCTGTGGTGTTGGAATTTCCGAGAATGTCACCACCCTTTACTGTCGATCCCGTCTTGAGCCATGTTTCTATTGTGAAGGCCTGTGTGCCTGGAGATATTCCTGGCGATAAAGTCATATAAGTATTTGATGCGAATTGAATTGAATTGTAGTTATATGGCGAGGCCCCAACTGAACTTTGCAATGTGATTCGAGCGACTTGTGCACTAGGAGCTGCCGGCGAAGTGAATGTTGCAGTAAAGGATGAATTTGAGTTGGTTGCAACTGTTACTGATGAACCTGAGGCGCTCAGATAACTCCCATTATCATTGAAAATCACAACATCTTTATTTGTGTTGTCATACAGAGCTAATGTTGCGGCGGTAGAAGAATCGTAGGCATTGAGAGTAAATGACTTGCCATAACATCCGACAGGAATGTTAGAGACGGTAAAGGATTTGAAAAAGAAAGATCCCGATCCACTTTGATTGGCAAACGAAGCCACTGGTGTCACGGTGAGAGGAGTCGACCCCGAGCATGCGGTGGTTACTTGGACGCCCTGACCAAATTCAACAATCCCGCCACCTAAAGTGATATTTGTTGCAAGTGTGCCTTTGAAAAAGAAGGAAGTGCCAATAAAGAGAAGAACAAAAATTGCGAGCGAGTGAGGCTTTCTCTCACTCCTCTTTAAGGACGTTGGCCTCGAATCCTGCAGGTAGACCTCATCCCAGGCGACATCGCGCTCCTCGGATTGGCTCATGGCCGATTCTCTCATGGCCACTTTCGCGCCGTCACTATCTCTTTTGGCGAAGTTGCAAGCGGAGTGGCAGAGACTCAGAAGGCGAGAAAAAGGCGATAGATATAGCCTTTAACTCATTAAAGTATTGAAATTTCTTAGTCATAGTCTCCAACATAAGTCAGGGCGGCACCGATGAATCTACGTGAGATTGATATTCATCGGGAGGTGCTTGCGCTGATTGAGGATGATTTTGGAGGGCTCTTTTCGGGAGACCTTAGGCTTAGCTCGATTCGAGGAGGTCAGAGTGCGGCCAACGAGGCTCTCGCTAGGCTCGATATCACTCGATACGCCGAAAATCGCTCAGAGGTCTTACCTCGTGAAAAACGGGGAGCAACTGTTCTAAGTCCCTATATTCGCCACAATCTATTAACGTTGAGCCAGGCCTATTCGGCCGTCAAAGATGCCCCGTTTAAAGATCGTGAAAAATTTCGCGACGAGCTTTTTTGGCAAGAGTACGCACGTCATATCTATGCTCGTATCGGAACTCGACTCTTTGAAAATCTTCGCTTCGAAGCCAATTGGCAAAGTAAAGGCGATGGTTGGAACCGCGAGATGCTCTGTATTGATCAAGTTGTTGGCGAATTAGAAAGTGATGGCTGGCTAGTTAATCAAACCCGCATGTGGTTGGCATCGCATTGGACCGTCCGCAATGATTTCGGCTGGCTACATGGTCAAGAGCGGATGTATCAAAATTTGATTGATGGTTCACGTGCGGCAAATCTCTTAGGGTGGCAATGGACTGTGGGAGCAGGTACCGGAAAACCATACGGATTTGCACGTTGGCAGGTAGAAAAGCGCGCGCCAGGACTTTGCTATAAATGCCCGTTGAAGAAGTCCTGCCCAATTCAGGAATTTCCAGAAGAGATTTCGCCGCATAAGTTAGAGAATGAACCACTTCTTGACCACGATCCTGATGTATCAGCAACTAGCGGACCGCTTACTCCAGTGCTCAATAGAAAACCAGAGTATGTCTTACTCACAATCGATTCACTCGGCGATGCTGACCCAGCTCTCTCCGCACATCCAGAGCTACCAGCCGTCTTTATCTTCAATGAATCCGCGTTGAGAAAGTTACAGTTGAGCACGCGCCGAATCGGGTTCTATTTAGAAACTCTGCAAGACCTCAGTCAACGCAGATCAGTAGAAGTATTTCTAGGCGACCCATATCTCTTTGCTGCCGAGAATCCTGTGGCAGTGACTTATGCGCCCGTGCCTTCTTTTAAGAAATTTACCAATTTGGCGGAAGTCCATCCATATCCATGGCTGAGAAAACCTCACTCGGGATCGGTTCGGAGCTTCTCTTCCTGGCGAAAGAAGTGATTATCTATCTCGATACAAGATTACCCATCACGAGTTGGGTTCAGGGCAGGTGGGCCTTAAAGAATGAGCCTTAGATACTTGGGCAGCCAACACGCGATGCAATTACAATCTGTCTGTGCGCCTTCGTCATTTCTTTCGACCTAGTGCCTCCTTGCCTGCTGCGATACTTCTTCTCGCATTATTAGTCCCGACTGGTGCAGTCGCGGTTACTCCGTGCCCTGACACAAATGTTTTCTCTGGAATATCAGGGCTATCTCTCTGGTTGCGCGCAGACTGTGTTAGTGGGGTAGCCGACATCCCAGCGGATAATTCGACTATTTCGACTTGGTCGGATCTCTCAGGAAATAGCAACAATGCAACTTCATCCGGGACACCTACCTTTCAAAGTGATTCAGGAAATTTAATAAATTCTCAACCAGTAATAAATTTCAATGGCTCGTCTTCCTTTAGCAGTATTGATATTCGTCCCACTACGAGACCGAATCTGACAATTTTTGCCGTCTATAAAGAGCGTGGCAGTGGAAATAGAGAGGGAGTCTGGGGAATTGATGACGGCGGCTGGGACCGTTTCTTTATTGCTAAATGGAGCGGCAACAACGGTTTAATCTCAGTTGGAAATCAAGCGAATGTGGCAAACACTGGAGTCATAGGCTCTGCAACTTTGGTCACAACTGTCATGAAACACAATGTGAGTAGCGGTACGACAGTTTACGTGAATGGAGTTTTGGCAGCGACCCTGACAGACGGATCGAATCCAACTGCCGCATATACCAACTTGCTAATTGGTTCAGGCGGAAGTGGGTTAAATTTCAATGGGGATATTGCAGAGATAATTATTTTTTCTCAGGCGTTGACGAATTCTGATGTATTTACCGTAAATGGTTATCTAAATACAAAATATGGCCTCAACATTTCTTCGACGTATCTGCCAGTTATCGCCACTGCTCCAATAATTAACTCATTTGCTCTGGCAAATTCAGCGACTACCGCAACTTATAGAACTGCAGTAGATGTGACAGCAAATGTCAATCAAAGTGCAAAAGTGACTTTCACTGCAAATGGCAAAACTATCGCTGGGTGCAAAAACAAATTAGCGACAGGATCGAGCTCTAGTTTTTCAGTGACATGCAACTGGCGCCCTTCGAACCGAGGCGTTGTTCTGATCGGCGCACAAGCCGTTGGGACCTATGGTGGGCTTATTAGTAGCCCCGGCACAATTAGCGTCAAAGTCGGCACCAGGACAAACGTTCGCTAGCTCTTTAACTAATTATTTACCTTTAAGCAGCGTAATCACACTTTCCATAATCTGAACTTCGTAGTTTACAAACAATCCAATATGGCTCTCATCGTTGTCCGCCACCAGATAAACCAAAGTGAGGGACTCGAACCCCCGACCCAAGAACACAAATCAAGCCTTTTCTCCAGTGTCGATTCTTTGTCGCTTCCGTTCAACGCTCAAATCGTGGCTTGAGGCTAATATTTGAATATGAAGAGATCGCTTATAACGATTATTTTGGCGCTTACTTTTAGTCTAGGTACACCCCATCTGGCAACTGCGCTTCAAGGTGGAAATGACGCATCAAATAGCCCTTACGTAGTTGGAATTTACGGTTGGAGCGACAACTCAAATCCGTCGCTCTTTTCAGGATGTTCTGGAGCAGCAATATCTCCACGAATTGTTTTTACTGCCTCGCATTGCCTTCTACGGTTAGATCCAAACAACAAGTTGAGTGCAGATCTCAAGGGGAACCCTTTCGTGGGCATTTTGCCCGAATCGGCGGGAATGTATGTCTCACTACCTGGAGACCCCGGAATAGATGGCTGGAAACGTGGGTCTCGCGTTCTAGCACAGTTTGCCTTGAAAGAGTCGAACAACCTTCGCGAACCATATAGGGATTTTGGGATTTTAGTGTTAGAAAAGGCCATTACTAATCAATCACATAAAATTGCAACAAGAGCTCAAATACAGAGCGCAATAGATAATCAGAGCACCTTGTACTCGCTTGGTTACGGATTTAAAAATCATCAAGACTTCCTAAACAACATGGCAGGGGCGGGCAAAGACCCCAAGCCTTCGATTCTAGAAGTTAAGGCAAGAGAAACTTACTGGGGATTAAATAATAACCAACGGAATTTTTCCGATGGATTCACATTAACAACTCTTATGCCGATCGGAAGTGCACTCGGTGGCGGGGATTCCGGTGGACCTCTGTGGTTGATAGAGAACAATGAGTGGTTTTTTGTAGGGACTGCTTGCTGTAGCCAAGGGCCAAATGCTCAATTTCCACAAGATCATCCAAGTTGGACCGAACAGTACTCAAAGAGTAATCCAGGCGGAAAATATGAGACGGCTCAGGCATATTTCACATTAATTGAAGAAGCTGAAATGTACTTAAAACAAATAGTGGATGAAGAGAAAGCCGCAGCAGAGAAAGCCGCAGCAGAGAAAGCCGCAGCAGAGCAAGCCGCAGCAGCTCAGAGAAAGTCAACAATTAAGTGCGTGAAGGGGAAAATCGCCAAGAAAGTTACAGCGTTGAACCCTAAATGCCCGAAAGGTTACAAAATTAAGTGATTGCTTTTCAGCGAGCCTTGATTTTGAATCTTGGTTGAAAATTAACCAAGAACCGTTAGAAGTGGGTTGTGAGGGACTCGAACCCCCGACCCGGTGATTAAGAGTCACCTGCTCTACCAACTGAGCTAACAACCCATTTAAGCGCGGGAACGCTTAAATGCAGAGCAGACCTTACCAGTTCCGTAAGCCAACTTTGACCACCCAAAAACGGGAAATATAGAGGGCTTAACTTGAACTTGAGGGTTGATATACGGATAGGGCCCGCCCCATTTACTATTGGGGTGTCAAACCAAGTGCATATTAAGGGACATCGCCATGGATTCAGTCTTTTCAACCCGCGAGAGTGGTCGGTCCTTTTCAAAGTGGCTGGTGGGCTTTTCAAGTCTCGCAGCCATTGCAGTTATCTCTTACACCTTGGCAGCGAATATCTCCATCAATGGGAACTCATCAACAGAATTTGGTCAAGGCATTCTCGTAACAAGCACTTGCGATTCGTATCTGATCATCAAACCAAAGGCAGTGTTGGTTGGAAACACCTTCGTACTAGATTCAATTGAGCTCGGCGACATCTCTACCCGCACGCACGATAATTCATTTACTTTGCAAGTCTACGGTGAGACTTCATCCGTAGGATTGTTAGCGCAACCAGCAATTATTGCTGTCGGTGCAAACGGAAAAACTTTTACAAAAACTTCAATCGGAGATAACACAACCCTTGAGACGGTGACTATTGATTCATCGTCACCAGGCGGTGGTGCTAATGCCGAAATTGGCGCCTCGGTAATCAAGTTAACCTCAATCACCTCAGATGGATCGAATAAAATTCCTGCATCGCAAGCAGTGAAGTACACATTGCAAAGTTCAGGAAACGGTAATTGTTCAATGGTGTATTCAGTCGGTGATGTCGGCCCTGCCGGGGGAACAATTGGAATCACGCCATCAACGCCAGGAAATTCAACTGGAAAGTATTTTGAAATTGGTACACCTTCATCAGGAACAATGGTGTGGTGCGGTTCTTCTGATCCAGGATATTCAACTGCGCTTGGAACTGGCACAGCTATTGGCACCGGCGCTTCCAATACAGCATTGATTGCAGCAAACTGCACAACCGGAAGCGGTGTCTATGCAGATCAGTACACGCAAGGCGGATATTCAGATTGGTTCTTGCCTTCTGCATATGAACTTGATGCCGTGAAAGACGTTGCTCCTTCAGGTGGATACGCGACTTCTTCTGAGCGCAATGCCACAACAGGGTGGTACCAGAACATACCTAACGGTCAGCCAGTTCTTCAGGATCACGCTGGTAAATGGTTCTCCCTTCGAAGCCTTCCTATGCGTTCATTCAATTAGCCATGTCCATCTGGGAGAAACGAATATCGCTAGTTCTAGTTGCATTGGTATTTGCAGCGCCGTCGGAGCCAGCGATGGCGGCAGATCAGAAAGCTTCAGTGGTGCTTGAGTCTTTGACAGTGAAGGGCCGAGCACCAAAAACCGGCTACGAGAGAGATGCACTTTTTGGAAAGTGGGCCGACCCAGATAGAAATGGATGCGATGCTCGCAATGAAGTTCTAGCGCGGGATCTAAAGAACGAACTCCTCGATTCTGATCGCTGCACTGTGCTCACTGGTGAATTTACAGACCCTTACTCGGGCACAACGCTGACATTTGTGAGAGGACAGGGGACGAGCAATCTCGTTCCGATAGATCACGTCGTTGCAGTCTCTGATGCATGGCAAAAGGGTGCATTTAAGTGGGACGCGACAAAGCGTGTGAAGTTCTACAACGACCCACTCAATCTACAGGCAACTCTGATGAAGCTGAATTCGCAGAAAGGCGATGGCGATGCAGCGACATGGTTGCCGCCGCTAAAGAGTTATCGTTGCACATATGTTGCACGGCAAATCGCGGTAAAGGCGAAGTACTCGATTTGGGTTACGAAAGCTGAAAAAGCGGCGATGAAATCAATCCTTGCCAAATGCCCAGAACAGATATTGCCAGTTCGTTAAAACTGAAAATTAATTAACGTTTATTGCTACGCGATTGCACTCCAAAAGCCGGAGCACTAAAGGTTGCGGGATTAAATGAAGCACTGTTTGCCGGTGTAAACACCCCAGTAATCGAAATTGCCCCATGTATTGAAGGCTTGAATGTACATGTTGCGGTCGTAGTGATGGCAACTTGGCGGCAGCCAGGAATCCACTTTCCATTGGCCCTTAATCCTATTTTCCCGGCAGCGTTTGAATTCACGGTCACGGTTACAGGGGTTCGATAGGTCGCGGGGGATGCCATTGAGAATGATGCGCTTGCGGTGATCACTGGATTTTGGGCGATATATCGAACTGAATACTGATTGAAGTCATCTGCAACATCTGAAGCAGATAGCGCAGAGTTAAACACCTTGAAGACACCAATGCTGCCATTGAGCGAGAAGGCTCCATCAGTAAATGCACCGATAAACCAAGCTTGGTTAGTGGCAAAGTCATTTCGGAGTGAGTTTGTGCCCATGCTCTGCGAAATACCATTGAGATACATGGTCGTGGTCATAGACGTCCGACTTACAACATAAGTGAGATGTTGCCAGCCGCTTGCGGCGACAGTAGCAGAACCTGTGTTACTAAAACCGTTTGCGGATCCATTTCCTGATTCGAGCACCATCTTACGGTTGTTGGTGTTGTACTCATTCCAAAAGGCTTTGAAGCCATTTGAATTTCCACCACCAGCGGTATTCGCCATTAACGCTTGAATTTGAGAAGGAGTTCCTGATTGCTTCACCCATGCTGTGATTGTGAAGTTATCACCGAATTGGTATGCGTTTGAAAAATTTATATAGGATGAGGAACCCGTGAAGATAAAAGTGCCTCCGTTTGTTGCGCTATAAGTAACATTGTTCATTGTTCCTGTCGCGGATGCGCTACCGATGCTATTGACCGTAGTTCCCGAACCTGAATAAGTCGATACATTTCCGGGATCAATGAGGATATTTGCAGTCGGAAGTGCCGCAAAAGTTGGCACCGGCGCGACGAAGGTGAAGGAAAGTGCGCTCAGTACTAAGGCGGAAATTACTTTTACTTTAGCATGCATAAGCGCGTCCTAGAGAGCGTGCAGTGTCTCCGGTATTTACTAGGTCCATTTGGCTCACCGTACCTTTACTGAGTGTGTTCCTCGGTAGATGTTTTACTTATCTAGTTGCTTTATAACGATCGTAGGAAGCTTGGATTTCAGCCTCAGCCTCATCGTGGCCTACCCAATCGCCACCAATAACTTCCTTGCCTGGCTCAAGCGTCTTGTAGACCTCAAAGAAGTGTTTGATTTCATCGAGTTCATATACCGGCAGGTCGCCAATATCTTTAATTCCCGATTTACGAATATCGCCCGCAGCAACACAGAGAAGCTTGTCATCGCCACCCTTCTCATCAGTCATACGCAACATCGCTACCGCGCGAGCAGAGACCACGCAGCCAGGAAAAGTTGGCTCATCGAGCATTACGAGCGCATCCAATGGATCGCCATCGTTAGAGAGAGTGTTCTTTACAAAACCATAGTCATGAGGAAAGCGTGTTGCGGTGAAGAGCATGCGGTCGAGGCGGACCTCGTGGGTCTCATGGTTGATCTCATATTTATTGCGTGAGCCTGCTGGGATTTCAACTACAACGTCGAAGATCATGGGCGACTACTTTCTCTTAAAGCTATTCAAATATTTCTAGCCCAAGAGGGCTAGAAAGGGGAAAGTGGGGTGAGCGACGGGGGTCGAACCCGCGCCATCTCGGACCACAACCGAGTGCTCTACCAGCTGAGCTACGCCCACCATGTGCTGTGCAGGGCGCTACTTTACCCGCCAAGGACCGAAATTAAGAAACCGGTTTCGTGCACGCTTGATTTCAACTGATTTTCGCGCAAAAACAGCCTCGCGGTAATACGCTAACTCTGCAATCGAATCTTGAATGTCACCCAGGGCGCGATGATTGCCAGTCTTTGCTGGCGCTGCGAAGTAAGCCTTGGGATACCAGCGTCGTGACAACTCTTTAATAGTGGAGACATCGATGGTGCGATAGTGCAGGAACTCTGCCAATTGCTTCATATCGCGAGCGATAAAGTTGCGATCGACGGAGACAGAATTTCCGGCCAATGGGGACTTTCCTGGTTGAACCCCCGCTGCGGCAAGGTAGGCGAGAATCTGCTGCTCTGCATCGGCCATATCGATGCCCTCGGCGATCTCATGGATCAGCCCTGAAGAGGTATGCATCTGACGAACAAAGTCATTCATCCCAGCAATCTGACCCTCAGTGGCGTGGATGACTAGATCAACGCCTTCACCAATGATGTTGAGCTCGGAATCGGTCACTAGGACTGCAATCTCGATAAGGGCATCACTTTCAAGTGAGAGGCCGGTCATTTCGCAATCAATCCAGACGAGGTGGGGTAGTTCAGCAGGCATGGGGCGAGCCTATCGGTGTGGAGAGAGGTTTCAACTCTCGTTCACCTTCCGTTCACCAAGTATCAGCCTTCTTTTCCGTGGTTGCGGGCAGTATGCGGGCATGACCACAGCTCCTGCGCCGCGTGAAATCACCACGCAGCCTCGCCGCTCTGATCGAGTTTTCCGCCGAGTTGTTACGGCAGGAGGACTCTCATCACTTGCAATCCTAGGTTTGATTACAGCTTTTCTTGGTTTCCGTGGCTTTGAAATTCTTCGAAGTGAAGGACTTTCATTTATCACCGGCGCGGATTGGGTCGTTAGTTACGACGAATCAGCAAATGTTGTCGACAGCGACTTTGGTCTTGGTGCCATGTTGGTCGGAACAATTCTCTGCGCATTTGTCGCGGTTGTTATTGCACTTCCGATCTCAGTAGCAATGTCGCTCTTTTTGAATTTCTACGCACCACAGTGGCTCAAGAAAATTCTTGTCACTGTCATCGACATGATGGCAGCTTTCCCATCAATCCTCTTTGGTATTTGGGGCTTCTTGGTCTTGATGCCAAGTATTGAATACTGGGCGAAGTTAATTAATAAATATCTTGGTTGGATTCCGATCTTTGAAATCAAGCCATACGTTGTAACGCGCTCGCCCTTTGTAGCAGGCGTTGTGCTTGCAATCATGATTATTCCAATCATTACTTCGGTCTCTCGAGAAGTCTTTTCACAAGCTCCACTTGATCGAATTCAAGCTGCTTATGCGCTCGGTGCAACACGTTGGGCGATGATTAAAGCTGTAGTTATTCCGCATGGCCGCTCAGGTGTGATTGGCGGAGCAATGCTTGGTCTCGGTCGCGCTATGGGTGAAACAGTTGCGGTCTATACCGTTCTCAACATTGTTTTCCAGATTAACTGGCATGTTCTCCTTGGCGCCGGTGGCAACGTTGCTTCACTCATTGTGCTTCGTTTTGGCGAGGCAACGCCCTATGAGATTAAGGCTTTGATGGCTGCTGGTCTTGTGCTCTTCATCCTCACATTGCTCGTCAACGCATTGGCTGATGTCATCATCAAGCGAACAGGGAAGTCAGGGCGATGATTGAGGTAAAGCCAACAGCTCCTTGGAAAGCAACAAAGCAAGATCGCGTGCGCGATGCTGTCATCTTCCTCGCAACGGCGCTCTTCACATATATTTTTATTGAGATAACTCCGATGAAGGGCAAGCTCGCCTACTTCTTCCTCTTCTTCTTCTCTTACGCAATCGCGACCGGTGCCCTGAGCTTCCTCAAGTATGGATACATGTCTGCAAAAGATTCTGCAGTGAAAGTCGTCATTGCAGCTGGCGGAATCATCACCTTGATTCCGATTGTCAGTATCTTGGCCACCATCATTCAAAAGGGCTACAAGGGCATCAAGCTCACTATCTTTACTCAAGATATGTCTCTTGCAACACCTACTGATCCACTCAATAACGGTGGATTGCTTCATGCGATTGTCGGAACTCTTGTCATGGTTCTCTTCGCACTTATTCTGAGCGTACCTATCGGAATCCTTACCGCGCTCTACCTGACAGAGATAAAAGGACGTTTCACAAAACCAATTAAGTTCTTGGTTCAAGCAATGTCTGGCGTTCCATCAATTGTTGCTGGCCTCTTTATTCTCTCTGCGGTTCTTTACCCAATCACCAAAGCGAACTCTGGATTTATGGGTTCTCTCGCACTAACAATCTTGATGATTCCTACCGTTGCTCGTACCTCTGAAGAAGTTCTCAACCTCATCCCACAAGATCTTCGTGAGGCGGGAACCGCGCTCGGCGGAACTCAATGGCGCACAGTTGCAATGATTGTTCTTCCAGCAGCTAAGAGCGGTCTCATCACAGCGATGATTTTGGGCGTTGCAAGAGTTGCGGGCGAGACAGCACCACTTCTCCTTGTCACTGGCGGCGGGGATCGCGTTAATGCAAACCCCTTCCAGGATCCAATGGGCTCATTGCCGTTCTATATCTGGAAGTCCTTCAATGCAGGCTCGGAAGAGGCTATTACACGCGCCTGGGCCGGCCTCTTAGTTCTCGTAGTTTTGGTCCTCATTCTCTTTACGACAGCACGTTACTTAAGCACTAGAAAGGTCACCCGATGACATCTCCACTCTCTGATGTTGCAAATGCAGCAACCCCGCGAGTAGCAGGTACTAGAGCCTTCGGTACTGGCCTAGAAGCGCGTGGCATTCATGCATGGTTTGGCAAGCATCACGCACTTGCTGATGTTTCATTGGACTTTGCACCAGGATCTGTGACAGCCCTCATTGGTCCATCTGGCTGTGGCAAGTCAACATTCATTCGCACACTCAACCGCATGCATGAATTTATTCCTTCAGCAGCAATGGCTGGCGAAGTTCTACTCGACGGAAAAGATGTGTATGCACCTGGTGTGGATGTAACAAAGATTCGTTTGCAGATTGGCATGGTTTTCCAGAAACCAAACCCATTCCCATCGATGACAATCGGTGAGAACGTTCTATCGGGCCTTAAGCTCGCACAGCTCAAAGTCGAAAATAAGGATGATCTCCTTGAAGAATGCCTCGAACGCGCAGGTCTCTGGAAAGAGGTCAAGGATCGCCTCGATGCACATGGCGGCTCACTCTCTGGCGGCCAGCAGCAACGTCTTTGTATTGCTCGCGCACTTGCAGTGAAGCCTCAGGTTCTCTTAATGGACGAACCATGTTCTGCACTCGACCCAGGATCAACCCTTCGCATTGAAGAGACTATCCGCCACCTCTCAGAGACAATGACGATTGTGATTGTTACTCACAATATGCAACAGGCGGCTCGCGTCTCTGATTATACCGCATTCTTCCTCTCTGATGGTGGCCCAGGACAGATGATTGAAGTTGCACCTACAACAGAGATCTTTTCTCGTCCAAAAGATAAGCGCACCGAGGATTACGTCACTGGCCGATTCGGCTAAATTCACCACCAAATGTTCACCTAACTGTTAGGTGTGGTTTCCTCAAATAGTGACCTCGGTTAACGGGGGAGACGTAAG
>JACCDL010060069.1_pt1 | contig 23889 bp, 25 predicted proteins | sample 7441931 | NCBI WGS metagenome assembly JACCDL01 (sample SAMN15323437, study PRJNA562643) | freshwater metagenome | isolation source: river surface water | place: USA:Blue River Watershed | collected 2017-08-16 | reverse complement strand
GATGATGAGCCCGCGGATCCTGCTCGCATCGATGCAGCCTTGAGCGCAGACCCTGCCATCACGCATGTGGCCCAAGTGCATTGCGAGACCGGTACCGGCATCTTGAACCCCTTGCATGACATTGCCAGCGTGGTACACCGCCATCGCCGTCGGCTCATTGTGGATGCCATGAGTTCATTGGGTGCGGTTCCCATTGATGTGGCCACCACGCCCATTGATGCGGTCATTGCGGCGTCAGGCAAGTGTCTCGAAGGTGTGCCTGGCATGGGATTTGTCGTGGTCCGGCAAGACCTTATCGAATCGTCGCCAGGCCACAGCCATTCCCTGGCGCTGGACCTGCATGACCAGTGGACTTACTTGCAGAAAACAGGGCAGTGGCGCTTCACACCGCCGACCCACGTGGTGGCTGCCTTGCGCGCAGCCCTGGATCAATTTCTGGACGAGGGGGGCACAGTCGCGCGCGGGGCACGTTATCGCGCCAATTGCCATGCCCTCACCCAAGGGATGCGTGCCTTGGGGTTTCAGCCCCTGCTGCCTGAGGCTCATCAATCTCCCATCATCGTGACCTTTCACGCGCCCAAAACTCCAGCTTATCGCTTTGATGCCCTCTATCGGGGGGTACGGGAGAAGGGCTTTATCCTCTATCCAGGCAAACTGACCCAGGTTGAAACTTTCCGAGTTGGGTGTATTGGTGCCATCGGGTCTGACGTGATCCTGCAGGCCGTGGATGCCATTGCGCAGACCTTACAAGAACTGGGTATCACCCCCTGAATGCCGCTCATTTCCTCCTGCTTGACGAGAAGCCCATCAGCATGAATCAACCGCATACCTCAGCCATACACCTGTGGGCGCAATTGCTGGATATCTATGATTCACGTGCATTGAATCCTTATGGACTGAGCCTGATCAATCAGCGGGCACACGCGGTTCAGTCCGCCCAGCATGCGCGACAGCAAGGCTTGTCCGATGCACTGGTCACAGCGGCTTTGCTGCATGACATCGGTCATATGGTCCATCAATTGGGGGAGCACCCTGCCGCGCAAGGTGTCGATGACCAGCATGAGGTTCTCGGCGCCCAATGGCTGTCTCAATATTTTGCGGCGCCAGTATGCGATCCTGTTCGATTGCATGTTGCCGCGAAACGCTATTTATGCACAGTGGAACCTGCCTACCGTGGACGCTTGTCAAGGGACTCGATTGAAAGTCTGGCTTTGCAGGGCGGGCTCATGAACACGGAAGAAGTTCTCGCCTTTGAGGACGAACCTTTCGGAGAAGACGCGGTGAGCCTGCGTCGTATTGACGAGGTAGCCAAAGATCCGAATGCACCCGCCGTTGCATTTTCAGAATTTCGGGACACCGTGATGCGCGCCCTCGCTGGGTGATGCCGCGCGTGGATTGTTCCGTCACCGTCTAGAGTCGCGGTGCGCACCAAGCCAGTGCCATGGCGCAAGACGCATCAACGGTCCACACCTTTTGCCGTAGGGATTCCATCACCTCATCAGGCGTGAGGCAGATAAAGGACTGAACTTCGCCGTCTTGATTGACGGGTTGCGTTCCTGGCATCAGCACTGCATTGAAGACTTGCAAGGGCTCGCTGTGCCATCCCTCGGGCTCCAACTGCTCCGTCACAATGGAGCCGACATACGTCAAGGACGCCACATCGCTCGGGGTCAAGCCAGCTTCCTCCTGCAATTCACGCCAGGCGCATGACATAACGGTTTCGCCGGCAGATAGCCCACCAGCTGCGAGATTGTCTCCCATGCCTGGGTCGGTGGCCTTTGTCCACGCCCGTTTCGCCCGCCATACGCGACCATCCTGAGTAAATCCGTTGACGTGGACAGCGTGACTGCGAAATCCAAAGTAGCCAAAGGCGGCTCTTTCCAGCCTGAACAATTCTTGTGTATTCACATCGCCGGGCACGCCGACAGGGCCCCAACTCGCATAGGCCTCGTTGCGCCATCCAGAAATCATCCCGGCATCACGTAGCGCACACGCAGCCCAACGCAATTGCTCACTGCGGGCCCTGGCAGTGAGGTGGTCGGCCTGCCATTCCCAGCCCCAACGATATTTGACAAGAGGCAACCAAGAACTCAATACCATCGCCCGTTCACTGGAGATCAGCCTCAAGGGTCTGGAACCCAAGTGCACTGGCAACCAGCCATCCGGAGCAGGTCGCCGCGCCTGTGCCAGCAACTCATACAGGTGGTATTGGTCGCTTGGATTGAAAGAGGGAGTGGTCCAAACCATGGGAAGCGTCTCGCTCTGTCGCTGAGATCTAAATACGACTGTACAGAAGATCGTCCCTGGCTGCGTCCCTGCCTTTACAGCTGAGAAATCGAATTGTCACATCGATTTCATCATGTCTGGGTAACGTATTTGGTTCGATACATCTGCGTCCATGACACATTCCGTTCAAATACTCCGTCTCCAGAAATCGTTCGGCAACACGCCTGTGTTGCAGGATATATCGCTCACGGTCCAGCCCGGTGAATTTGTGTCTTTGCTGGGCCCCTCGGGTTGTGGCAAATCGACGCTGTTGCGCATCATCGCAGGGCTGGAGCAACAAGACCAGGGCGACATTCACATCGGAGAACGGCGGGTCAACAATGTCCCTGCACGTGATCGCAATGTTGCCATGGTCTTTCAAAACTACGCGCTCTATCCACACATGACGGTGCGCGACAACATCGCCACGCCCTTGATGATGGATCGTTTGGGCTTGTGGGCACGTCAACCCATGGTGGTGGGGTGGTGGCCAGCCAACCGTGCCACGTTGCGAGATATTGACCAAGAGGTTCGCGTCGTGGCCGAGAGTCTGCAGTTGAGCACGCTACTGGACCGAAAGCCTGGGCAATTGTCCGGCGGTCAGCGGCAGCGTGTTGCGTTGGCGCGCGCCATGGTGAGAAATCCATCCATTTTTTTGATGGATGAACCTCTGTCGAACCTGGACGCCAAGCTGCGCGTTGAAGTCCGGGACGAATTGGCTGACTTGCATCAGCGCTTGGGCGCCTCTTTCCTGTACGTCACGCACGATCAGAACGAAGCCCTGACCCTCTCTAACCGGGTGGCAGTAATGGACAAGGGGTGCATATTGCAAATGGATACGCCCCAGCGGCTCTACGAATCGCCCGCCAATCTCGCCGTTGCTCGTTTCATCGGCTCTCCCATGATCAACACCTGGGAGGTATCGCTTGATTCAGTTGGTGAGTTTCAGGATTTTTCCGGGATTCACGCGTGTGACGCGGGTGGAGCGAGCCAACTCACCTTGGGTCTGCGGCCGGAGCATGTGTTGGTGGCTCAAGGAAACACGTTTGAGCGTCCTGTGGACATTCAAACCCAGGTAGTGGTGCGTCGTTGTGAGAACCAGGGTCCGGAGTGGATATTGCAGCTGCAAAGCGATTTTTCGCCCTCCGTGGCATTGCAAGCCCGCGTTCATCACCGAAGACTTGGCTGCATACCCGTCAACGGCGACCGCATCATCCTGGGATGGAGCTTGTCGGATGTGATGGCATTTGATAGGCAAGGTCATCGTGCAGAGCTGTCATGGCGTCGCGTTCCCCAGGCGGTTGTATGAATTCATCGGGCATCACAACATCATGGTGGAACCAGCGCACCCGGAACAGTTGGGCTGGCATGTGCTTGGCCACACCTGCAGCTGTACTGCTGATTCTGCTGTATGCGATGCCGATCATCTGCCTCGTGTTGCTGAGTTTGACCAACTATGAATTGGGTGCGCTGGAGGCACGTTGGGTTGGCTGGGATAACTTCACCCGGATCACGCAGGATGCCGTTTTTCTGCGCTCCATTCGCAACACCTTGTTGTATGTGGCGTTGGTGATTCCCACCAGCGTGTTACTGGGTTTGGTCTTTGCTTTGCTCATTCATGACCGACGGGCCACTCGGTCTTTTTATGAGGTGGTGTATTTTTTGCCGGTGACTTCAACCCTGATTGCCATGGCAACTGTTTGGCAATTTCTGCTGCATCCCAAGCTTGGGCCTGTCAACCAACTGCTTCAACAACTGGGGTTCTCGTCTCAAGCATTCATCTCCGATCCAGTCTGGATCATTCCCACCCTGTCCATGATTGGTGCTTGGCAGATGGTGGGTTTCAACATGATTCTCTTTCTGGCCGGGCTGTCCAATATACCGCGAGAGTTGTATGACGCTGCCGCTGTTGACGGTGCCAATGGCTGGCTAGATCGATTCACCCGCATCACGTGGCCGCAACTGGGCCCGACCACACTTTTTGTCGTTATCACCACATGCATCAGTGCTTTCAAAGTGTTTGACACGGTGGCCACGCTGACCCAAGGCAGAGGTGAATCCGAAGTGTTGCTCTATGCCATCTATCTTGAGGGGTTTCAATATTTCAAGATGGGTTATGCCAGTGCACTGACCTTAGTGTTCCTCGCTTTTATCCTTGTGTGCGCTGTGTGGCAGCTTCGACATTGGGATCGCAAGGTGCATTACGCATGATGGCCATCCTTCGTCGCGCGCTGCCCCACACCCTGCTCATGTTGGGCGCAGTATGGATGCTCATGCCTTTTGTGTGGATGCTTTGCACCGCGTTCAAGGCTCCCAGCGAAATATTTGAAGCGTCGCTGTGGCCTTGGCCACGCACTTGGTTCGGGGTCGCCCATTTCCTCGAGGTGTTGAAAACAGCACCAATTGCCCGTTTCATGCTCAATGGTGTCATTGTGTGCGCGGGCATTCTGGTGGTGCAGTTGCTGGTGGCAATTCCAGCGGCCTACGCATTGGCCAAGCATAAGTTCTGGGGGCGTGATGTGCTCTTTTTGGGTATTTTGGGGGCTTTGACCATTCCCATCCAGGTCACGGCCTTGCCGCTGTATCTGGGGCTGTCCGCGCTGGGTTGGCTCAACACCTATCTGGCCCAGATGCTGCCTTTCTTTTTGTCGATGTTTGCCATTTTTCTACTGCGGCAGCATTTCAAAACATTTCCGGACGAAGTCATTCAGGCAGCACGCCTGGACGGCATGACCGAATGGGAAATAGTCTGGCGCGTGGTCACGCCAGCGGCAAAGCCAGCAATTGCCGCTTTCTCGATCTTTTCGTTGGTGGCGCACTGGAATGATTTGTATTGGCCCATGATCGTCATCTCCAGCACGGAGCTGGCGCCACCACCGCTTGGCATGTTGTTGTTTGCGACGGCGGAGTCGGGAGCCAATTACGGCGCCTTGATGGCAGGTGCCACCTTGATCACTGCGCCCATGGTGCTAGCTTTTTTGCTGGCGCGTCGTCGTTTCATTCAGGGGATCACGATGACCGGATTCCGCTAAGCCCTGCTGATTTTTCACGTTCCACTTCGTTCAACCACATAGGAAAAACCATGAAGTTCCTCAAGAAAACACTGGCCACACTCGGCCTGGTCGCGAGTATCGTGACACCGGCCATGGCGCAAAGCAGCGTCACGCTCGATGTGCTGTACTGCTACCCCAGTTTTGCGCGCTTTCATGAACCCCTGGCTGCCGAGTTCATGAAATCGAATCCCAACATCAAAATTCAGTTCCGTGCTCCATCGGCCAGTTACGATGATGGACATCAAGTGATTCTGCGCAGCGCTGTGACCAACCAGTTGCCTGATGTTTACTACTCGGGCTTTCACCTGCTGGGTGAAATGGCCCGCACGCTGGAGAAGCGCGGCCAGATCGTCGATCTTGCGCCCTGGCTCAAGGGAGAACAGGCCAACTTTGCCACCACACAGTTCGCGCCGCGCATGATGTCGCTGTCCCAAGTTGATGGCAAGCAATATGGCCTGGCCTTCAACGCATCCTCTCCCATCATGTACTACAACGCTGAGTTGGTGCGCCGTGCAGGGGGTGATCCGAAAAACATGCCCAATACCTGGGACGGTCTGATCCAGCTGGCGGGCAAGATCAAGGCGCTGGGGGGAGATGTCAACGGCATGTCCTACGATGTCAACGCCTGGCCCGATGACTGGCTATTTCAGGGCATGATTTACCAACTGGGCGGCAAACTGGTCGAGCCCGGCACCAAAAAAGTGGGCTTCAACAATGCGGTGGGCTTGCAAGCCCTGAAAACCATGCGCCGTTTTGTGACCGATGGCGGTATGCAACTGGTGGACTGGGATCAGTCCCGCCAGCAGTTTGGCGCGGGCAAGACCGGTATTTTGTTTTCCACCCCGGCGCATCTGAAAATTGTGACCGATATGGTGGGCTCAAAGTTCGAATGGTCCACGGCCCGCTTCCCCCTAGACAACAAGACCACCGGCGGTGTGCCAACGGGTGGCAACGCAGTGGTGATGATGGCCAAGGACCCGGCCAAACAGAAGGCTGCGTGGGAGTTCATCAAATTCGTCACCAGCCCACAGGCACAAAAGGTGGTGGTGGAAATGACCGGTTATCTGCCCACGAACCAGTTGGCCCTGGGCGCCGACTACCTGGGACCTTTCTATGACAAGAACCCCAACTTCCGCACCGCGACCACGCAGATTGACAAGTCACTGCCCTGGGGTGGCTACCCCGGCGGGCAATCTGTGCGCATCTGGCGCGCCCAGCGTGATGTCGTTGCCAGCGTGATGCGGGGTGAGAAGACTCCCGAGGCTGCGTTGCCCGAACTGGTGAAGGCCACAGAAGCCCTCATGGAGTAACTGCCGTTAAACTGCAACCAGGAACCTCGTCATGTTGATTGCCCAACTCAGCGATACCCACATCAAGCCCGAGGGCCATCTGGCCTATTCGGTGGTCGACACGCATCTGATGCTCACGCAAGCGATCGATCACCTGTTGCAATTGCCGCAGCAACCGGATGTGGTGGTGATCAGCGGCGATCTCGTTGACGCAGGTTCCGTGGTCGAGTACGAGCGACTGGCCCTCCTGCTGGCCCGTTTGCCCATGCCAGTGCTCATGGTGCCAGGTAACCATGATGATCGCGAGAACATGCGTCAGGTTTTTCGCGACCATCCGGGCGTTTCAAGCACTGGTTTTTGGCAATTTGCTCTGCAGTTCGACACTTGGCCGGTTCGTATCATCGGGCTGGATACCGTGATGCCCGGAGACAGTGCGGGCACCTTGTGCGCGGAGCGACTGTCCTGGCTGGATACCGTGCTGGCACAAGCGCCTGATACGCCTACCCTGGTGGTGATGCACCATCCCCCTTTCATCACCGGCATTGGCCACATGGATGACATCGGGCTGGCGCAACGGCAGGCCTTTGCAAGGGTGATCGCTCAACACCCTCAGATCGAGCGCATTGTCTGCGGTCATTTGCACCGTCATATCCATGCGCTGGTCTCAGGTCGGTCTGCCCTCACATGCCCTAGCACCGCCCACACTGTTCAACTCGATTTGGCGCGCGATGCCGCAGCTGAATTCAGGCTGGAACCGTCGGGCTATCTGCTCCACTGGTGGAACGGCGAACAGCTGGTGACGCACCAGGCCCATGCGGTGGACAGCGCAGGGCCTTATCCTTTTTTTGATGAGTCAGGACAACTCATTCTGTGACCTTATGAAGCGCTTCTGGATCTTGGTGTTGCTGCTGAGTGGACATCAAGCCGCGATGGCGGCACGACCCTTCGTCACCGATGACGCACGCCTAACCAATGAGGGGCAGTGTCAGTTGGAGAGCTGGACCCGTCGTTACAACAACAGCACCGAGAACTGGGCACTGCCGGCGTGCAATCCCTATGGCAATTTCGAGGTCAGCCTGGGAACTGGCGTGGCCCGTGACGCACAAGGCATTCGAACCCAGGATTACATTCTGCAGGGCAAAACCCTGTTTCGAAAACTCTCCACGGACGACTGGGGGTGGGGCATTGCGGTGGGACAAGTCAGGCACCCGGCGGTCAACCCGGGCCCCAATCTGCTTGGCAATACCTATGCCTATATTCCCGTCTCGCGCTCGTTCAAGCAAGACGACATCATCCTGCACCTCAATGTGGGTTGGCTCAAGGACAAGGCCACAGGCGACCACAAATCGACCTGGGGGCTGGGCAGCGAGTTGAAGCTGAGTTCTCGTCTACTTGGGATTGTCGAAGCCTTTGGCGACAACGCCGCCTCACCCTATGTCCAGACCGGCTTTCGGTATGCCATTCGTCCCGATCTGTTTCAGGTCGACATGACAGTGGGCAAGCAACAACACGGCAACAGCGACAGCCGCTGGGTGTCGTTTGGTATTCGCTACACCCCCTGAACCAAGATCCGGGCGGGGCGGGCCGTCGATGCCCAACCCGCTGTTCGCGTATCCTCAGGCACCCTTCAGGAAATGGCGTCGATAACGTGTCGGCAAATCCTGTAGACGCATCATCATGGGCAAATCTGCTGTGTTGAAGTCGGGATCCCACGCGGGGGCTCCCAGCACCTTGGCGCCTAGGCGCAAATAGCCTTTGATCAGGGCAGGGGGCTCTGCCACCACGTCATCGAGGGGAATGTCCACGGGCAAGGGCAGGCGGGCACGCACTTGCCACTCAATACCCGCCAGGTGCGTTTGACGCAGCTGGTGCCAGATGCTGGCAGCCGTTTGCGGGCTGGCCACGCCATGCACCATCATGGGAATGCTGGCACAACCAATCATGACGTCCAATGAATTTTGGTGCATGAACTCGGCCAAGGCGCTCCACAAAGCCAAAATCACGCTGCCCTGGCGATGGTCGGGGTGCACGCAGCTGCGCCCCAACTCCACCATGCGTTCGCGGATGCTGCGCAGACGGGTGAGGTCGAACTCGGTATCCGTGTAGGTGGAGCCCAGGCGGCGCGCCTGGGTGGGGGTCAGCAGACGATAGGTGCCAATTACCGCGCCAGTGGACTCGTCCTTGACCAGCAGATGCTCACAGTAATCGTCGAAGAGGTCAATGTCATGGCCTTCAACGATCACGGGCAGCTTGGCGCCCATCTCGTGCACAAAAACGTCGTGTCTCAGTTTCTGGGCTGCGCGGACTTCGTCGAGATGGCGCGCCCACTGGACCATGATGCCCCCGCGGGGAGCAGCGCCTGGATTCGACGGCTCAGCAGAAGGGCCTGGTTGATGAAGTGACCCCCGAGGCAACGAAATCAGGGAGAGATCCAGGGTGGGGGTCGGAATGTCTTTCATCAGAGCTCCAGAGTTGTAATACCCCTGCAGTCTGAGAAATTTGCATGAAATCGTGATGACGTTTTTGCGTCAAAACGGTGACGGTGATCGTGTCCGCGATAGGCCATACCTGCGTGTTGCAGGCTGACTTGGAATTATTTGCTGGCGCTGGCCTTGGCTGCGTCAGCCACCAGTTGATGGTAATAAACGGAGAGATCAAACAGCTTGGCTTTGCCTTCGTAGTAGCGATCCAGACGCCACTCTTCAAGCAAACTGATCGCCATCTCGAACTCTTTGAGGTCAAGGCGGTATAGATCGGAGATGGAGAACTCCGTCTCGTTTTCCAGGGACAGGATTAATTTGGACAGCGTTTGGGCGGCCAGGCTTTGGGGCTGGTTGAGGATGAGTCGACGAGCTTTTTTGATCACGCGCATGGCTATAGTCCAATTACATAATTACAGGTAAACCCCGGGTGGGTTGGTGATTATGATGGAAAAAAATCCGTCAATCGTGACATTTTTATTTCAAAAGGGCGCCTTCAGTATTTCTCGGGGATGATCATGTCCGCCGGCACCGGGTTGCGGATGTACTCAGGGTTGCGCACCCGAGCGGGTAGCAGGACGTCCGGATGCTCGATTTCGTGATAGGGCACCAGTGAGAGCAGGTGATCAATGCAATTCAGTCGGGCGCGCTTCTTGTCGACGGCTTGCACAATCCACCAGGGTGCTTCAGGAATATGCGTTCGCTCGATCATCGACTCCTTGGCACGCGTGTAGTCCTCCCAACGACGACGGCTCTCCAGGTCCATAGGGCTGAGTTTCCACTGCTTGAGGGGGTCGTGAATGCGTGCCAGAAACCGGGCGTGCTGCTCATCATCGGTGATGGAAAACCAGTACTTCACCAATTGGATGCCGCTGCGCACCAACATTTTTTCAAACTCGGGCACCGAGCGGAAGAACTCCTCATACTCGTCATCCGAACAAAATCCCATGACCCGTTCTACACCGGCCCGGTTGTACCAACTGCGATCAAACAGCACGATTTCACCGGCGGCGGGCAGGTGGGCCACATAGCGCTGGAAATACCACTGCGTCTTTTCGCGATCGTTGGGGGCCGGTAAGGCAGCGACGCGGCAGATACGGGGATTCAGACGCTGGGTGATTCGCTTGATAACCCCGCCCTTGCCGGCGGCGTCCCGACCCTCAAACAGCACCACCACCCGGTGCTTGTGGGCCACCACCCAGTCCTGCAGCTTCACCAATTCACTTTGCAGGCGCAGCAGTTCACGGAAATAAGTGAGCCGCTCAGAGCGGTGCGCCTGACGCATCAGCAAGGCCGCCACGTCATCGCGGTCCTCGAGTTCAGTTTCGATTTCCTCGTCGAGGCTGTCGAGCAAGTCCATGCGCAGTTTTTCCATCTGCACAGCATCGATTTCAACTTTGGCGGTCATGGTGGTTTGTTTCGCTCGGTTGAGAGGCTCAAAGCATGTCGGGATTTTGGACAGACATCAGAACCGTTCGAGGTTCACTCTCCCGCACACGGGTACGAAACCACCAGACGGCACCCTTTCGGATCGCTACCTCGTCTTCAGCCACATTGAGCAGCTTGGCGGCAGTTCGTCCCAAATAGGGTTGATGACCCACCACCAGCACGGCGTGCTTGCTCAGTGGCCACTGGACCAATTCCAGCAAATGATCGTGGTCGCACTGAGGCGAGAGTTCGTCGCGCAATTTGTATTTGCGGCCCAGGGGTGAGAGGGTTTGTTGCGCTCGGACCGCCGGACTGCACACGATGCGAGTGCCTTCGGGCAATTGTTTGTCCAGCCATCGCGCCATGCGATGCGCCTGTCGCTCGCCTCGCGACGTCAGGGGACGCTCCATGTCGGCTTCATCTTCATGCGGTTCGTTGGCTTCCGCATGCCGCCAAAGAATCAAATCCATGACCGCGACTCTCTGATTCAAAAATGAATCATTGTGGCGAGCCAATATGACAATACCGTGTAAGAGCCCATGAAGCGATGTCTCTGCGACGTATGGGGGTGGCGTTGTTCGTCATCATTCCGTCATATATTTCGACAATAATGGAATCATGGAAGATAAAGACGTTGTCAAAGCACTCGCTGCCTTGGCTCAGCCCAGCCGCCTTCAACTGTTTCGTGCATTGGTGGTTGCGGGTACGCAAGGCGCAACGCCTGGGCAACTCGGCGAGCACCTGGCCGTGCCCAACGCCACACTGTCGTTTCATCTCAAAGAGTTGATGGGCGCAGGCCTGATCAACCAGGAACGCAGCGGGCGCCACCTGATTTACCGCGTCGAGTTCGGCCAGATCCACAGTGTCCTCGCCTATCTCACCGAAAACTGCTGCCAAGGCGCCGAGACCTGTCTTGACGCCTCGGCCAACCCTTGTTCCTACTGAAGTTCACCCATGACGACCACCGCATCACCCCTGAATGTTCTCTTCCTCTGCACGCACAACTCTGCGCGCAGCATCCTGGCTGAAGCCCTTCTGAACCACCTGGGCCAGGGCCGCTTCAAGGCTTTTTCGGCCGGTAGTAGCCCCCGCGACAACCAGCAACCCAATCCGCTGGCCCTTGAGACGCTTGAAAAAGCCGGTATCTCCACGCAAGGGCTGTACAGCAAAAGCTGGGACGAGTTTGGCCGGCCAGACGCCCCCCGCATGCACCTGGTGATCACGGTGTGCGACAACGCAGCAGGCGAGGTGTGCCCCTTCTGGCCTGGGCAACCCGCCACGGCCCATTGGGGGTATGCCGATCCGTCCGCAGGCGATGGCGACGAGGAACACAAGCGCAAAGCGTTTGTGCAGACCCTGCACCTGATTCGCAAGCGCTTGGAAATCTTTGTGAACTTGCCTGCTGACAGCCTGAGTAAGCTCCAGATTGAGCGCACGGCCCGCGATTTAGCCCAGAGCTGACCATGACTGATTCCAATGACATGACGACTCAGGTTGCGACCCCAGCCCCCATGACCGTGTTTGAGCGGTATCTGACCCTGTGGGTGTTCTTGTGCATTGTGTTGGGCATTGCACTTGGGCAATTCTTTCCGGGCGTGTTCCAGACCATCGGTGCCCTGGAGGTAGCGCAGGTCAACCTGCCTGTGGGCCTGCTGATTTGGGTGATGGTCATCCCCATGCTGGTCAAGGTGGATTTCGGGGCTTTGCACGAAGTGCGTCAGCATGTGCGAGGCATTGGCGTCACCTTGTTCGTGAATTGGCTGGTCAAGCCGTTCTCGATGGCCTTCCTGGGCTGGCTGTTTATCCGGCACTGGTTCGCCCCCTACTTACCCGCCGATCAACTGGACAGCTACATCGCGGGCTTGATTCTGCTGGCCGCTGCGCCGTGCACGGCCATGGTGTTTGTCTGGAGTCGTCTCACCCACGGCGATCCGCTGTTCACCTTGTCGCAGGTGGCCCTGAATGACACCATCATGGTGTTTGCGTTTGCGCCCCTGGTGGGATTCCTGTTGGGCATTTCGGCCATCACCGTGCCGTGGGACACCTTGGTCACCTCCGTGGTGCTCTACATTGTCATCCCGGTGGTGTTGGCACAGTGGTGGCGCAAGTCGCTCATGGCCCAAGGTCAGTCAACGTTTGACGCTGTCATGGCCAAGATAGGCCCCTGGTCCATCACCGCGCTGCTGGCCACGCTCGTGTTGCTGTTTGCCTTCCAAGGTGAGGCCATTCTCAAGCAACCGCTGGTCATCGCGCTCCTGGCCGTGCCCATTCTCATTCAGGTGTTCTTCAACTCGGCCTTGGCTTATTGGCTCAACCGTCGGTTGGGCGAAAAGCACTCGGTGGCCTGTCCCTCCGCTTTGATTGGCGCCTCCAATTTTTTCGAGCTGGCGGTGGCGGCGGCGATCAGTCTCTTTGGCTTTCAGTCAGGGGCTGCGCTGGCCACGGTGGTGGGCGTGCTGATTGAAGTCCCGGTGATGCTGCTGGTGGTGCATGTGGTCAACAGCACGAAGGGTTGGTATTCGAGAGACGCGCGTTGAGTCACGCCTCATGAGTTCCATGCTGGTTGGATGATCATGCAACTCAGTCTTGACGACCGTCGGTATTTGCAAAGCCTGCTGCAAGAGGCGCGTGCACCGCTGCCAGCCGGATGGCACTCCTGGTGGATCCAGGGGCACTCACAACCTGTGGGGGTTCTGTCGCCGGATCATGTTCAGTTGTTCAGACAGGCCTTGCCGGGGGATGCGCCGTTGATGCACGACGGCAACCGGTGGGTCTGGAAGGCCGAGCACCTGAGTCCTGTTCAGCGAGGGGACGTGTTGCAGGAGGTCGCCCGTCAGTTGCATCGTCGGGGCGCTGTGGTGGGCTGGCGCAATGAAGCCTACTCCTGCTGGAGCTCACCCGATACCGCCTGGCCCTACGCAGAGCCGGAATTGTTTCGTCTGGAGCGTGCCGCATTTCGATTTTTTGGCTTGCGCAGTCATGCATCGCATGTACATGGACTGACCCCTGACGGACGCATGTGGTGTGGTCGTCGGGCGCTGAGTAAAGCCACGGATCCTGGACTGCTCGATAACTTGGCAGCGGGAGGCCTGCCTGCTGATGAACACCCCCATGGGTGTGCAGTTCGAGAAATTCTGGAGGAGGCGGGGTTGTCCCGCACGTTGTCGCAGGTGGTCGCTTGCGCGGAGGTCGTCACCACCGAACGTGCGGAGCCCGAGGGTTGGCACAGTGAAACGCTGTTTGTTTACACCACGGCTGTATCAGACACAGAAACTCCGGTGAACCGGGATGGCGAAGTGAGTGAGTTTCTCTGCCTGGAGATGTCCGAGGTGTTGTCTCGCCTGCGCGCCGGTGAGTTCACCCGCGATGCGGCCTGTGCCATTGCGTTGTATGCGCTCAGCCAGGTGCACCAGTCTTGATGCCCATCTGCTGCATGACAGTTTCCACGGCGTGAACGGCCTGCTCCATGTCGACGCTCCCAATCGCACCGATGCAACCCACCCGAAAGGTGTCGATTTGGGTGAGTTTTCCAGGGTAGAGAATGAATCCTCGTTCCTTGGTCAGGTTGTAGAACGTCTTGAAGTCATAGCGCTGATCACCTGGCGCATGAAACGTCACAATGATCGGTGCCTGGATGGCGGGATCCAGAAACGGCTTGAATCCTAGGCGTGTCATGCCGTCTACCAATGTCCGGTAGTTGTTCTGGTAGCGTGCCAATCGAGCGGGCTGACCACCTTCTTCTATAAATTGCTGGATCGCTGCATCCAGCGCCACTAACACATGAGTCGGGGGGGTGAATCGCCATTGCCCCGTTTTTTCCATGTACACCTGCTGATCGTATAAATCCATTGCCAAGGATGTACTGTTGCCCTCGCAAGCAGGCAGTATGTCGCGGCGGATGAAGACAAAGCCCATGCCTGGAACGCCTTCCAGGCATTTCCCGCTGGCTGCAATGAGTGCGTCAAACTGCACCTGCCGAGCGTCGATCTCCAGGGCGGCAAATGAACTCATGGCGTCCACGATCAGTCCTTTGCCATGACGTTTGCAGGTATCGGCAATCGCTGTCAGGGGGTTCAATACCCCTGCGCCCGTCTCGCAATGGATCATCACCACGTGGGAGATGCTCGGGTCTTGCTGCAATTGCTGATCCAGTGCGGCAGCTGATACCGCGCTGGCTTCATCAAAGGGCGCGAGTGTGGTGCGTCGACCCATGAGCGTGGAAAGTTTGGCGGCCCGTTTGCAGTAGGCCCCGTTGTCCAGCACCAGGATGTGGCCATCCCGTGGGACAACCGTGGTGACGGCGGCTTCGACGCTGAAAGTGCCACTGCCTTGCAATGGAACCACCACATGGCTGTCATGTCCATGAATGATGTCAAGCAAATGGCGGCGCACCCGGGATGTCACCTCGATGAAGTCGCTGTCCCACGACCCCCAGTCTCGAAGCATGGCCAGTTTGGTGCGCAAGGACGTGGTGAGTGGACCGGGGGTCAGTAAAACGGCTTCGCGGTGGGATTTCATAGGCTGAAGTGGACCGATGTGTCGTGGGGTGTGCGAAGGAGCAGGGGGCAGATCCGGACATTGGACTAGAAGCCACCTTCTCTGTCAATTTTGTAGATTGTTGACAATTTCTTGGATTGTGCTTCAATGGCCCTCATGATCAATGCCGCACACGCTGTTCTTGAGCCAGGTCAACCCACCATTGACATGCTGCAAAAAAGCTCACTGACGGGCGCGGTCCAGCAGGAAATCAGGCGGCTGATTCAATCGGGTGAGCTTGGCCCGGGTGACAAGCTGTCAGAGGCCGTGCTGGCTGAGCGTCTGGGCGTATCGCGTGGCCCAGTTCGGGAGGCCTTCCGAGTGCTGGAGGAAGCCGGCTTGGTGCAGCTGGAAAAAAACAGAGGCGTGTTTGTCCGACAAGTGCCGCTGGATGAAGCTCTGGAGATATTCGAGCTTCGCGCCATGATGGAGGCCCACGTGGGCGCCACGCTGGCAGCCAACGCCAGCGACGAGCAACTCGCTGTCTTGCAAGCCATGATTGACCGCATGGAGGAGGCCGTTCTCCAGCAGGATCAGGCCCGGTACTACACCCTGAATGTGGGATTCCACGAAACCATGGTGTCCTTCGCGGGCAATAAAAAACTGTTGTCCCTGTACCGCCGACTGACTCGGGAGTTGGAGCTGTTTCGCCGACGCAACCTGACCGAGCCCGCCTTGTTGCTGTCTTCCATCAACGAACACCGATCCATGCTCACGACGATCAAAAGTCGCCAGGGTCCCCAGGCCGCCGAGGCCCTGCGTCAACACGTGTTGATGAGTCGGGAGCGAACCATTCGCAATTATTTGAAGCATGAACAGACCCCTTTGCCTGAAAGCAGCAAGACATGAGCATTGAAGTCAATCAACGTCAGTATCCTCTTCCCCGTCAACCGGTGGTGGTGGTTTGTGTGGATGGTTGTGAGCCCGATTACCTCGGACAAGCGGTGGCTACTGGCTACATGCCCTGGATGAAACAGGTGCTGACCCAGGGCACAGGCCTGATTGCCGATTGTGTGGTGCCCACATTCACCAACCCCAACAATTTGTCGATCGTGACCGGGGCTCCGCCCAGCGTGCATGGCATTTGTGGCAATTACCTGTATGACAGCGCCAACGATGTCGAGGTCATGATGAATGACCCCAAATGGTTGCGTGCACCGTCGATCCTGGCCGCCTTGTCCAACGCCGGCAAGCAGGTCGCTGTGGTCACTGCCAAGGACAAGTTGCGGCAGTTGTTGGGACACCAGATGACAGGCATTTGCTTTTCAGCTGAAAAAGCCGATAAAACCACGCTTGCCGAGCACGGCATCGAGGGGGTGCTGAGCAAGGTGGGCAAGCCCTTGCCCAGTGTGTATAGCGCGGACCTGTCTGAATTTGTGTTTGCCGCCGGTGTCTGGCTCATGCGACACCAGCAGCCCGATGTGATGTATCTCTCCACCACGGACTACATCCAGCACAAATATGCACCTGGGACGGAGGGCGCTAACAGCTTTTACGCCATGATGGACGGCTACATGCAGCAACTGCACGACATGGGCTGTGTGATTGCCCTGACAGCCGACCATGGCATGAATGCCAAGGTTGGCATGGATGGCCAGCCGCAGGTCATCTACTTGCAAGACTGGTTTGATACCTGGTTGGGCGTTGGGCAATCGCGCGTGATCTTGCCCATCACGGACCCCTATGTCGTTCACCATGGCGCGTTGGGCTCTTTTGCCACGGTTTATTTGCCCCACGAGACTCAGGCATCACAGGCGCAGCAGCGCTTGCAACAAGAGCCGGGTATCGAGGCCGTCTACACCCGCGAGGAGGCGGCTCGGCATTTTGAGTTGCCACCCGATCGAATTGGTGACTTGGTGGTGGTGTCAGAGCGGTCCACCGTCATGGGAACCTCACAAGCTAAACATGACCTCTCAGGTTTGGACGCTCCATTGCGATCGCATGGCGGGGTCAGCGAGCAACGCGTTCCTCTGATTGTCAATCGGCCGATTGCTGGCCTGGACAGGAAGCGACGCTGGCGAAATTTCGATGCATTCGAACTCGCCTTGCAGTCTGCGCAATAGGCCCAGATCACCTTGCATTCATTCATAGGTTAAGACGCATGAGCGATATTGCAGCTTTTATTCGTGATCATCAGCTTGACGCCATGCGTCTGGCAGGGCGAAAAGTCGGGGCGGGCCGTGATCGGTGCATTGAGGTCTTCAACCCGTATTCTGAAGAACTCTTGGGCACTATCCCCAAAGCCACGCTTGAGGAAGTTCGCAGGGCCTATGAGCAGGCGCATGCCTATCACCCGACACTGACCCGATTTGAGCGGGCTGCCATTCTGAACAGAACAGCGGCATTGGCCCGTGATCGACTCCAGGACATTGCCCATTTGATCAGCGCCGAGTCCGGGTTGTGTATGAAGGATGCCGTCTACGAGGCGGGTCGAGTGAGCGACGTGCTGTTGTTTGGCGCACAGGAAGTGCTCAAGGACGATGGACAAATTTTCAGTTGCGACCTGACCCACCATGGCAAGCAACGCAGGGTCTATACGCAGCGTTCGCCGCTCTTGGGCGTTATCACGGCCATCACCCCTTTCAATCACCCGATGAACCAGGTGGCCCACAAAGTGATTCCGAGTGTGGCCACCAACAACCGGATGGTATTGAAGCCGTCAGAAAAGGTGCCTTTTTCGGCGATTTACTTTGCTGATTTGCTCTATGAGGCCGGACTGCCGCCCGAGATGTTGCAAGTGATCACCGGTGATCCCCGCGAGATAGCGGATGAAATGCTCACCCATCCCGCTGTCGATTTGATCACCTTCACAGGCGGCGTGCCGATTGGCAAATACATCGCCAGCAAAGCAGGGTACCGACGCGTGGTGCTGGAGCTCGGAGGAAACGACCCGCTGATCGTGATGGACGATGCTGATCTGGAAGAGGCCTCCAATCTGGCCGTACAGGGTTCCTACAAAAATTCTGGGCAACGGTGTACAGCCGTCAAACGCATGCTGGTTCATGAGAAGGTGGCGGAAGAATTCACCGACAGGGTGGTCGCCAAAACACGAGCATGGAGTTATGGCGACCCCAGCGATGAAAACAATCTCATGGGGACGGTCATTGACGAGGCGGCGGCTCAATTGTTTGAGTCGCGTGTCAACGAGGCAGTGGCCCAAGGCGCTCGGTTGTTGGTGGGCAATCAACGGCGGGGTGCTTTGTATTCGCCCACGGTCATCGATCAGGTCCGCCCCGAGATGACGGTAGTACGAGAGGAAACGTTTGGGCCTGTTTCGCCCATCATCCGTTTTTCGTCGATGGATGAGGCCATCCAGATTGCCAACGGGACTGCTTATGGCTTGTCCAGTGGCGTGTGCACCAATCGGATGGATGACATCGTTCGGTTTGTGAACGAATTGCAGATGGGGACGGTCAACGTTCGTGAGGTACCGGGCTACCGTCTTGAACTCACGCCCTTTGGAGGCATCAAGGATTCGGGGCTTGGTTACAAGGAAGGGGTTCAAGAAGCCATGAAGAGCTTTACCAATATCAAGACCTATTCCATCCCCTGGCTTTGACACATGAACCTGCACCCACTATGCAACATGTGCTGAACCTCCTTGCCGCGATTGCCTTGCTGGTGTGGGGAACCCACACGGTACGAACCGGCATTTTGCGGGTCATGGGAGGAAATCTTCGGCAGGTGCTGGCCAGCAGTGTTCGCAATCCCTTGCTGGGGCTGTTGGCGGGCCTGGGGGTCAGCAGTTTGTTGCAGTCGAGCACGGCCACCTGCATGATCATCAGCAATTTCGTCGGGCAAGGTATTTTTGTCACATCGACGGCCCTGGTCATGATGCTGGGTGCTGATGTCGGTACCAGTTTGATGGCCTTGTGTTTTTCCCTGGATTTGAGCTGGCTGTCACCGCTGCTGATCGTGACTGGGGTGGTTGTCTTTGTGGCCAATCAGAACAACACCTGGGGACGATGGGGAAGGGTGTTGATTGGCCTGGGCCTGATGACCCTGGCGCTGCATCTGATTGTCGAGGCCACGCGCCCGATGACGCAATCAGCTGGAGTCAAGGCGTTGTTGATGGTGCTGCCCAACGATTTGTTCCTGTTGGTGCTGATGGGCGCCGTCTTGACCGTGTTGTCCTATTCCAGCCTGGCCATCGTGCTGTTAGTGGCGGTGCTGTGCAAATCGGCGGTGTTGACCTTGCCGCTGGCCCTGGGCTTGGTGCTGGGGGCTAATTTGGGGAGTGGTCTGCTGGCCTATATCACCTTGATGAAAGCGCCTGCAGAGGTGCGCCGTGTGCCTTTGGGCCATCTGAGTTTCAAGGCGGTGGGGTGCATTTTGGCCATTCCTTTTGTGTCCGAAGTACCTGCGTATGTGCCACTGGTTGAGTCATGGGGACTCGACCCGGTGGTGAGCTTTCACCTGTTTTTCAATCTGCTGCTCACCGTGACACTCATCGGTGTCACCCAGTGGTTTGGACAGCGACTCGATTGCTGGCTGCCTCAAGAAGTGAAAAGCCCCGAGGTCGATCAACCCAAATATCTCGACCCCACTGCTTTAGCAACCCCTTCCCTGGCCATCGCCTGCGCGGCCCGAGAGGCCTTGCATCAGGCGGATCTGGTCGAGACCATGCTGCAAGGTGTCATGCCCGTCATTCAGAACAATGATGTGGCGCTGTCTGACAAATTGCGAAAGATGGATGATGCGGTGGACCGGCTGTACTCAGCTATCAAGTTTTATCTGACACAGATATCCCGTGAAGCCCTGTCTGAGCGAGAAAGTCAGCGCTGGGCTGACATCATGTCATTTGCCATCAATATGGAGCAGGTGGGTGACATCATCGAACGGGTTTTGCTGGACATTGAGGACAAGAAAATTTCCAAGGGCCGCGTGTTTTCCCAAGCGGGATTCCAGGAAATCCACGATTTGCATCAACGCCTGGTCAACAACCTGCGCCTGGGTATGAGTATTTTTCTGGATGGCGGACTTCGCAACGCACACATGCTGCTGGAAGAAAAAGTCAAATTCCGCGATCTTGAGCGTGAGTACGCCAACCGGCACTTGGCACGGTTGCAAGACAACACGCCTCAAAGCATTGGCACCAGTTCGCTGCACATCGATCTGCTGAGTGAGTTGAAGCGGATCAATTCCCACATTTGTTCCATCGCATATCCCATCCTCGAGCAAGCCGGCGTATTGGCGGACAGTCGGTTGAAGCAACCCGGGCTTCATCTCGACGACAGTCGGGGACCCGCATGACGATCTCGTGGCCGGTCTTGTCGCTCGTGTTGTTGGGAGCCTTGTTGCATGCGGGCTGGAATGCCTTGGTCAAGTCCAGTGCCGACAAAACTCTCGACACCGCCCTCATCCATGTGCTGTGCTCATTGATCGCCATCCCCGTGTGTCTGTCTGTGGGCTTTCCGGCCGCTGAGGCTTGGCCGTATATCGTTGCCTCGTTGGTGATACACGTGGGTTATTACTTTGCCTTGTCCCGTGCCTACCAACATGGTGACTTAGGACTGACCTACCCCTTGATGCGAGGGACCGCTCCGATGCTGGTAGCACTGACATCGCTCACCTTGCTCGGCGAAGAACTCACTGGGCTAGGGACGCTGGGTGTTGTGTTGATTTCGGGTGGTGTACTGCTGCTCGGGGCCAGTGCTGGGTTGATGCGGCATCGCAAGGCGGTGCTGTTTGCGCTCAGCAATGCGGTGTTGATCGCGATCTACACCGTCGTGGATGCCAAGGGTGCTCGTATCTCAGGCAATGTGGCTCAGTATGTGGCGATGCTCTTTGTGCTGGATGGATGGCCTTTTGCGGTGTTGGTCTTCCTGCATCGCAAGGGACAGGTTTGGTCGTATGTGCGCGTACGCTGGCGATTGGCGTTGGGCGGGGCATTGGCCTCTGTGGGGTCGTATGCCATTGCCTTGTGGGCCATGACAGTGGCGCCGGTGGCCATGGTGGCAGCTTTGCGGGAAACCTCGGTGTTGTTTGCGGCCATCTTGGGCGCCTGGTTTCTGAAAGAGCACTGGACGACCCACCGGGTGCTGGGAACGGTCTCGGTGGTGGGAGGCGTGGTGGCGTTACGCCTGAGTTGAAGCAGGACGATCTGTTTTGTTCAAGCCAGGGTTATCGATAGTCGTTCAACACTGTTAATCGTCAACAATTTTCAATGGTGTCATGAGTTTGTCAAATCGATCGATCATGATACGTTTTCACCAAGGTGAATTTCGATGGATGCGATGAGTCAATTTCGTCAGACGGGTGTGGTGATCCAGAACATCACCAAAACGTTCGGACGTGGATCGGTGGCGTTAAAGCAGGCTGATTTTTCGGTTGCACCAGGGGAAATGGTGGCCTTGATCGGCGCGTCTGGTTCTGGCAAATCAACGCTGCTTCGGCACATTTCCGGATTTGTCGAGGCTGATGCTGGCAGTGGGGCCATTCAAGTGGGCCCCCATGTGGTTCAGCGCAATGGCCAGATAGATCGCAACATCCGTCAGATGCGATCGGATATCGGTTTCATTTTTCAGCAGTTCAATTTGGTGGGACGCATAAATGTGCTCACCAATGTGATGACTGGCATGTTGCCGCGTGTCCCCTTGTGGCGAAGCCTGCTGGGTTTGTTCACCCAGGCTGAAAAAAACGAAGCTTATGCCGCCCTTCGAACCATTGGCATTGAGCATCTGGCTTACCAGCGAGCCAGCACCTTATCCGGAGGACAACAACAACGCGTGGCCATTGCCAGGTGCCTGGTGCAAAAGGCCAAGATTATTTTGGCTGATGAGCCCATTGCGTCCTTGGACCCAGAAAGCGCCAGAACCGTGATGGACATCCTGGCCAAGATCAACCAGGACCACGGTATCACGGTACTGGTGTCTTTGCACCAGGTTCAGTTTGCTCGCCGCTACTGCCCCCGCACGGTCGCACTCAGATTGGGCGAGGTGGTGTATGACGGCCCCTCCGATGCCTTGACGCCGCAACACCTTCGCAGCCTCTACGGCGCGAGTGTCGAGGAGTTGCTCGATGGCACCGAAACGCTCGAATTTGTATCTGGCTGATGACTTCTTTCTTTTTTTAACTATCAACCCCAAGGAGACCTGCATCGTGAAAATTTTACGCAAGATGTTTTTGGCAACTGTCGCATCGGTTTGCTTGACGGCGACAGTCCAAGCCCAAAGCCTCAGAGAAATCAACTTCGGCATCATTTCGACCGACTCTTCTTCGGCCTTGAAGTCACTGTGGCAACCATTTCTGGACGACATGAGCAAAGCAACGGGTCTGAAGATCAATAGTTTTTTTGCTACCGACTACACCGGCATCATCGAGGGGATGCGATTTGGCAAGGTTCAGGTGGCTTGGCACGGCAATAAATCCGCGATTGAAGCGGTGGACCGTGCGGGCGGCGAGGTGTTTGCCCAGTTTATCGATTTGGAAGGTCGCCCGGGCTATTACTCGTATGTCATCACACACCGGGACAGTCCCTTGAAATCCATCGATGAGATGATTGCCAATGGCAAGAGTTTGTCGTTTGGGCTGGGTGATCCGCAGTCCACTTCGGGAACTCTGGTGCCGGTCTACTATGTGTTCAGCCAGCGTAAGCTCGATCCCAAAACCGTCTTTCGTGTGACGAGAAGTTCCAACCACGGCGGCAACCTGTTGGCGGTGCTCAACAAGCAAATTGATGTGGCCACCAACAACAGTGAAGAATTGGACAAACTCAAATTGCGCGACCCAGCCAAGCACGCTGAAGTCAAGATTCTGTGGACTTCGCCATTGATTCCGCGCGATCCCTTGGTCTGGAGAAAGGATCTCCCGGCTGAGACCAAGGACGCCATCAAGAAATTCGTTCTGGGCTACGGCAAAGATGCACGAGAGAAGGAAATCCTCAAGGGCATGCAGCAGATCGCTGGATTTCGTGAGTCGACAGATCAGCAGTTGGTCCCCATCCGTCAACTTGAGTTGTACAAAGACAGGATCAAGATCGAGTCCGATGAAAAAATGAATGCATCGGACAAGACGGCCAAATTGGCAGAGATTGATAAAAAATTGAATGATCTTGGCGCTGCTGCCAAGTGAACCCGATGACCCCCCTGACAGCGACACAACTCCCACCGAATCCAGACGGTGGGCGCACTTTGCCCCAATTGTTTGCCTGGGCGGCGTTCATTATTTTTCTGGGATGGGCATGGCAGGGGGCCGAAATAAGACCCCTGGACTTTTTCCGAGATTCGGAAAATATGATCAAGTATGCCAGGGAGTTTTTCCCGCCCGATTTTCGGGATTGGGAAATCTACCTGAAGGAAATGATCACCACGCTGCACATTGCAGTGTGGGGCACGGTGATGGCCATCATCTGTGCTGTCCCGTGCGGCCTGCTGAGTTCTTCCAACATCGTGCCGCCCTGGGTGTATCAACCCGTTCGACGCTTGATGGACGCTTGTCGCGCCATCAATGAAATGGTGTTTGCGATGTTGTTTATTGTGGCGGTGGGCCTCGGACCGTTCGCAGGCGTGCTGGCTTTATGGGTTCACACCACGGGCACCCTGGCCAAGTTGTTTTCCGAAGCGGTAGAAGCCATCGATCCGCGACCGGTTGAGGGCGTGCGAGCCACGGGTGCCTTGGCCATCGAAGAAATTATTTATGGTGTGTTACCGCAAGTGATGCCGCTGTGGATTTCATACTCCCTCTACCGCTTTGAGTCGAATGTTCGATCGGCATCGGTGGTGGGCATGGTGGGCGCGGGAGGCATTGGCGTTGTGCTGTATGAAGTGATCAGAGGATTTCAATACGCGCAAACCTGTGCCGTGCTGTTGATCATCATTTTGTTTGTGACCTGCATTG
>JACCDL010030868.1_pt1 | contig 23899 bp, 28 predicted proteins | sample 7441931 | NCBI WGS metagenome assembly JACCDL01 (sample SAMN15323437, study PRJNA562643) | freshwater metagenome | isolation source: river surface water | place: USA:Blue River Watershed | collected 2017-08-16 | reverse complement strand
TTGCGGCAGTTGTTCTTGCACTCATCATGGGTATTCCAACTCTGCGCTTGCGTGGCGACTACCTAGCGATTGTGACAATCGCGGTAGCTGAAATTCTGCGCTTGCTGTTCCTAACCACCGCGTTCGAGGAATACACCGGTAGTGCCGACGGTCTCAGTGGTTACAACAATGGTTTCCGTGATGCCAACCCATTCCCTCCAGGGGATTATGGCTTTGGTCCATTCACCTACTCGGCCCAAGCACTGTGGGTAGTTCTGTTTGGAACCATCCTGTTGGTTGTTGTCGTGCTGTTCTTGTGGGCATTGATGCGCTCCCCTTGGGGTCGCGTCATCAAGGGAATTCGCGAGGATGAAGATGCCATCAGAGCTCTTGGTAAGAATGTCTTCTCTTACAAGATGCAATCACTAGTGATCGGTGGTGTTTTCGGAGCACTGGGTGGAATCGTTTATGCACTGAGTGCAAACGTGAACTCCGGTGTCTACGTGACCTCGCTGACATTCTTTGTTTGGACAGCACTTCTTCTCGGTGGCGCTGCAACAATTTTTGGACCGGTACTTGGTTCGGTGATCTTCTGGGTGCTCCAGGCGTTCCTCACGAACTTCTTGCCTGCCCTAACAGAAGTAGGAGTCTTGCCTGGAATTAGCTCTCAGCAAGCCGCTACCCTCCGATACATCTTGGTGGGTATTGGTTTGATGCTGATTGTTATTTACCGCCCGCAAGGAATCCTCGGAGACAAGAGGGAGCTGACCTTTGTCAAGTAACGAAATCCCAACCCCGAAAAAGACCACCGGCCTGCACGTCGGTGAACCAAAGCCTGGGGTTAAGAAAAAAGATCCGATTCTGGTAGCAGACGGGGTCAAGCGAACCTTCGGTGGTCTAACCGCCGTTGACGTTGATCACCTCGAAATCCCTCGCGGAGCAATTACCGCCCTGATTGGACCAAACGGCGCTGGCAAGACCACGCTGTTTAACCTCCTCACCGGATTCGACAAGCCTGACCAGGGAACCTGGTCTTTCGATGGCAACTCGCTCTCCGGTGTTCCCTCCTTCAAGGTTGCGCAGCAGGGACAGGTCCGCACCTTCCAGCTGACCAAGGCCTTGAGCCTGCTTACGGTTTTGGAGAACATGAAGCTTGGTGCCAAAAACCAAGCGGGTGAGTCAATCTTCAAGGCCCTGATTCCTTCTATCTGGCGTAAGCAAGATCAGGAAATAGAAACCAAGGCTCTGGAGCTTCTAAAGCGCTTCAAGCTCGACAGCAAGAAGGACGACTTCGCCGCATCTCTCTCGGGTGGACAGCGAAAGCTTCTGGAAATGGCGAGGGCACTAATGACTGACCCCGTGCTAGTGATGCTCGATGAGCCAATGGCGGGTGTGAATCCGGCTCTGACTCAGTCGCTTTTGGAACACGTTCTTGACTTGAAGAAGCAGGGCATGACAGTGCTGTTCGTTGAGCACGACATGCACATGGTTCGACACATCGCCGACTGGGTTGTCGTGATGGCCGAGGGCAAGGTTGTTGCCGAAGGTCCAGCAGACACCGTTATGAAGGAACAAGCGGTAATAGATGCCTACCTTGGCTCACACCAGGACACCGACTTGGGTGTGGTCACCGGACGAATCGACGTAATTGACGGGAAGAAGAAGAAATGACACCAGTAGTTGAAGTCAAGGATCTAATTGCCGGCTACCTTCCCGGAGTAAACATTCTCAATGGGGCAAACCTCTATGCAAACCAGGGTGAGCTAATTGGAATCATCGGACCTAACGGTGCCGGAAAATCAACTCTGCTAAAGGCAATCTTTGGACTGGTAAAAATTCGTGGTGGTGGCATCCTGCTTAACGGCGAAGAAATCACCGGACTGAAGGCGAACAAGTTGGTTTCAAAGGGTGTTGGTTTCATTCCACAGAACAACAATGTGTTCCCGTCGCTAACCATCGAAGAGAATCTTCAGATGGGTATCTTCCAGAACCCAGGCAATTACAACCAGCGTCTGGAGTTTGTAACCTCAATTTTCTCTGAGTTGGGTAAGCGCCTAAAGCAGCGTGCTGGATCGCTATCCGGTGGTGAGCGACAGATGGTTGCCATGGGAAGAGCTTTGATGATGGAACCAAAGGTTCTGCTTTTGGATGAGCCGTCAGCGGGTCTTTCACCGGTTCGTCAAGACGAGGCATTCCTCAGAGTCTCGGAGATCAACAAGGCAGGTGTCACCTGCATCATGGTTGAGCAGAACGCTCGCCGCTGCCTACAGATCTCAGACCGCGGTTACGTTCTTGATCAGGGCAAGGATGCAATCACCGGCAGTGGCCGAGAGCTACTGAATGACCCACAGGTCATCGGCCTCTACCTAGGAACACTCGGCGCATAGCTTAGAAAAAGTAGAAAGGACCAGGGAATCCCTGGTCCTTTTCTTTTGCATCTCTATCGAGCCTTGCCTACTTTTGTTGCCTCTGGAATCTCAATCAGCGAACCAGTCTTCACGTCATAGATATAACCGTAAATGGCAATATTCCCTGGAACTAATGGGTGATTACGAATTCGAGATACGTCTTCCGTAATACTTTGTGCCTGGTTTGAAATTGTTAGCCAGTCGATGTACTTGGCCTCGGCCGAACCCGGTCCGCTACCCACATCGTAGAAACCGTTTTCCCCAAGGGCTGCGGTTTCCAAACTGTTTGCGAGCAATCCACGAATCACCTCGTCGGTGAAGAATTCCATTCCGCAGTCAGTGTGGTGTATCACGAACCACTCTTTAGTTCCAAGCAACTTGTATGAAATTACGAGTGAGCGAATCGCATCGTCAGATGCGCGACCTCCGGCATTGCGGATTACGTGTGCATCTCCCTCCGAAAGGCCTGCATACTTTGCTGGATCGAGTCGAGCGTCCATGCAGGTGAGAATTGCAAACTGCCGAGCAGGTGGCAGTGCCAGTGAGCCACGTTCTCCGAATTCACTCACATACTTGGCATTTGCTGCGAGTACTTCACTTAGTACAGACATGTTCATCTCCTAATAGTTGGGGGTGCGACAAGGGTAAGTTGCGGAATCAAATCAGAAGAAAATGTGAAGATAAGTTACGCAAAAGAAAACCCCCGAGGAAATCCTCGGGGGTTTTGCTTTGTAGCTAATTAGCCACGGATAGTGCTTGGAACGTTGTTGTCGTCGAACTGCTGGATCAAAATGTTTCCATCAGTTGGGTCTCCAACGTCGTTCAAGGTGATTGGACCTGAAGGACCGTCGTAGTCCGCAGTTCCACCGCCGTTGATGATGTCAGCACACTCTGCGAAGGAAGAACACTTGGTTCCGCCACCAGTGCCACCTGATACCTCAGATAGCTTCACAGACATGTTGGCACCCTCGGTTGAGCGAGCCTCTAGCGCAGCAAGAGCTAGAAGAACAACGGCGTCGTATGACTCAGGACCGTAAGCAGCTAGCTTTAGCTCTTCGTTTCCACGAGCAACCCAGTTGTCGTTCATCTTCTTTAGGAAGTCACCAATCTTGCTCTCGTTAACGCCTGGGTAGGTACCCTTTGCGCCCTTTAGAGTGCCAGCTGGGAAGTCCGCGCTGTAGTCAGTTAGGTTACCGTCAACGAAGTAGAGCTTGTCCGCTGGGAACTGGGAAACCAGCTCAGGGATGATGGTCTTTACTTCATCGAAGGTGATTAGAACGATTGCGTCTGGGTCTCCAGCTAGCGCCTCAGAAATCTGAGATGAGAAGTTGGTGTCACCAGTGTTGTAGGTAGGTGCAGCTAGAACCTCGCCACCAGCAGCAGTGAATGCTGTGGTTACGTATTCTGCTAGACCAGTTCCGTAGGAGTCGTTCAGAACGATCATCGAGATCTTCTGGTGTCCGTCCTCAGCAATGAGGTTTCCTAGAACTTCACCCTGTAGTACGTCCGAAGGAGCGGTACGGAAGTACAGACCCTTGTCTTCGTAGGTGGTGAATGCAGCTGAAGTGTTAGCTGGTGAGAACTGAATCACACACTGGTCGATAACACGGTCAATGAACTGCAGTGAAGTACCGGAGGATGCGGCACCAAGAATCGCCTCAACACCTTCGTTTAGAAGACGTGGGATTTCAGTGTCGTATGCCTTGTTGTCGGTGTCACCTGAGTCTCCCCATACAACATCGATGTTGATTCCCTTGCCAGCTGCGTTGATCTCGTCGATCGCTAGAGCAGCACCTGCTTCTTCAGGTGGGCCGAGGAACGCTAGGTTACCGGTCTGTGGTAGTGCGGTTCCGAGCTTTAGAACGAGGTCACCGTCGACGGTTGGACCTAGTTCACAGCCTCCCGCTGTGGTCGAGCTGCAACCAGTCAGAACAGCAGCACCCAGTGCGAACACTGCGGTTGCTGAAACTGCCTTGGTGAAGCGTGACCTGGAGATTTTGTTGGTCATATTTATTGCTCCTTGCAATTGCAATTGTGATGTGGGCCAAAGGCCTACAAGACCCAAGTTTATTCAGGCAAAGGGCATTTATGGGACTACTGGGAGGCCCCTTTGTAACAATTAGATTTCGGCGGGAACTTCCCTCTGGGGCCTATTTTTCAAGGCATCAAAGGTCAAAATGGCCAATCCGGTCCAAACCAGAACGAATCCAAGGAGCCGAACAGGCGGCATTTCCTCCCCAAAAACCGTGATTCCCAGGATAAATACGGCCGTTGGGGTCAAATACTGGATAAACCCGATCATGGCTAACGGAATCCTGGATGCGGCCGCCCCGAACAGAATCAGAGGGATAGCGGTCATGATGCCAAAGCCCACCAGCACCATGCTGGGCCAAAATCCTGCGGTTCCAAATTGGATTGGGGTATAGGACGCGACAATCAAGAACTGAACTAGGGCGACCGGAAGAAGAAGCCCGGATTCAATTGTGAAGCTGTGCAGGGCATTTACTCTGCCCCCGATTTTGTTTTTGGCCAGGCTGTAGGTGGCAAAGCTAAATGCCAGGAAAAATGCAATCCAGGGTGGACGGCCATAATCAACCGTCAGGACAATTACCGCCAGAAGCGCCACGGCGAGCGCCGCCCACTGCAACTTGCGAAGTTTTTCCTTCAGGAAAATCACTGCGACCAAAATGGTGAGCAGCGGATTTATGAAGTACCCCAGAGAGCTCTCAATCACGTGACCGGTTGCAATCGCAACGACATAAACGGTCCAGTTAGTGAAGATAAACACCGAAGCAATCCCCAGCCAACCTAGCTTCTTCGGGTTTCTGACAATCTCCCAAAGTTGCCTAAAACTTCTGGTGAAGGCAATCAAAACTATGGCAAACAGAAAACCGAAAACTAACCGCCAGACCACAACCTCAAACGGATCGGCAAACGAAGCTGCCGCAACAATCAGCGGGAAAGTTCCCCAGAGTAAATATGCGCTCACCGCATACAGATAGCCAATACCTTGGCGACTCAGTTTGGCCACAGACAAAGCCTAGACCTAGGAAATGCAAAAGCCCCTGGGGCAACCAGGGGCTTTTGATTGGAACCTGTTTAGCGCTCGATGATAGCGAGCACGTCGCGAGCGGAGAGAACTAGGTACTCCTTGCCGTCGTACTTAAGCTCAGTGCCGCCGTACTTCGAAAAGATGACTCGATCGCCGACCTTCACGTCTAGTGGAACTCGAGCGTCTCCGTCTTCGTTGAAGCGACCTGGGCCAACGGCAATAACCTCAGCCTCCTGTGGCTTCTCTGTTGCTGTGTCTGGAATAACCAGACCAGATGCGGTTACCTGCTCGGCATCAACCGGGCGAACAACAATGCGATCTTCAAGTGGCTTGATAGAAACCGACACTTTGACCTCTTCTTATCTCTAAAGATTTATTTAGCAGACCCACTTTGTGAGTGCTAAGAAAACTTTAGAGGCTAGTTAGCACTCAGTCAAGGCGAGTGCTAGGGATTTCGCCAGTAGCGTTAGAGGGTGGAACGCGCAGAACTTGAGCTCCTTCTCCAGCCTGGAACGCTGGCCCTGATTGACCGGGCCATGGCTATGGACTCGGCGCAGGACGCAATGGCCCAGGTAGTAAAGCTCCGTGCCGAGGGACACTCCCCCGACCTGGTGGCCACAGTGCTGAACCAGGTGAAACTCAGACGCAGGGCCAGCCAGAAGTTCTCCGAATTCGCCGACCGCATGCTATTCAGCGAAGAAGGCCTAGAACAAGCAACCAGGCTCCAAATTTCCGCGCTGCACGCCCATCGATTCAGGGCCGCAGGGATAAAGGCTGTCGCAGATCTGGGTTGCGGCATTGGAAGCGATTCGATGGCATTCGCATCGCTGGGTCTTCAAGTTTCAGCTTTCGATGTCTCTGAGGTATCCGCCGCATTGGCGAGCTACAACCTTGCCGTCTTTCCAGAGGCGAAGGTTTCGGTGGCGGACATCACCAAACTAGATCTAGAAACTTTCGATGCACTCTGGTTTGACCCAGCCAGAAGGGACTTGCAGGGTCCGAAGAAACTAAGTCACAAGCGAGTGGAGCCCAAGGACTTTAGCCCGGCTCTAGATTTTGTCTTTGAGTGGGCTGCGAAGAAACCCACAGGAGTGAAACTGGGCCCGGGTGTGGATCACGAGTTGATTCCCGAAGGCGCCGAAGCGCAGTGGGTGTCGCACAACGGAGACCTGGTGGAGCTTACTCTCTGGTTTGGTTCGCTTCGACGAACCGCATCTCGATCTGCGCTCATGGTCGCTTCTGGCAAGCAGCACGTCTTCGATGGTGAAGTTGTTCAGGCGCAAGTTTCAGAACTAAAGAGATACGTCTACGAACCCGACTCTTCCTTGATTCGGTCTCACCTGCTAGGTGACTTCGCAAATCAACATGGCCTCACTTTGGTATCGAAGGACATTGCGTATCTCACTTCAGATGAGCTAATCGATAGTCCATGGCTCAAGGCATTTGAAGTTATTGACGTTTTGTCGCTGGATGAAAAACAGATCCGCAAATACCTTGCGGAAAAACAAATCGGAATTGTTGAAATAAAAAAACGCGGAGTTGATGTGACTCCAGAAGAGCTTCGCAAAAAACTGCGCTTAAAGGGGACGGGCGCCGCCACCTTGATTCTCACCAAGCTGGGCGACGCCCGCAAAACACTTGTAGTCAAGCCAATCCGCTAGATGGCTCTCCTATCGGAGTGGCTAGTGATCTCCACGGGGTCCGTCGAAATCCATATACCCTGGGCCCATTGGCTGGAGTCCGTCGAGCTCAGGGAATACAAGTGCCTTTATGACAACTCCGAGTAGCCCCAAAATAATCCAGCCGAATAGATAGAAATATCCAAGTCCAAGACCCACCTGAGCCAGGCGCTTGCCGTTCTCGCCCGAGGTCTTCAGTTGGGCTAGTGCGATGTGGCCGGTGATTACACCAACCAGGGCGCCCACCCATGAAATTGAGGCGGCCAGTGACACCACTGCGAGGGTGTTCAGACTGGTCCAGTCAAATTTTTGTTTCTGCTCTTTCTCAGTCACTGGCTGAGCCATGTCGGACTTTTTGTCCTTTTCTGCCATCTTTTCCTCCTTAGGAACCTGCTCAGTCTTGTCCCTTGGGCTGGGAGTATTTTGGGATAAGTCTGGGAGTCAGGTGGGAATTAGAAACTTTGAACTTGAGTGACTTCCAAGGTGGAGTCAGCTCCAAAGCTCATTCCGGATGGTTCTCTCCCAGCCATGATCAATTGAGCGCCAAGCGCTGCAATCATGGCGCCGTTGTCGGTGCAAAGCGCGAACCTCGGAATTCGAAGTTCCACACCAGCCTTGTCACAGCGTCTCTTTGCTTCCTCGCGAAGCCTGGCATTTGCGACCACGCCACCACCCAGAACCAGTCTCGGCACCTGGAATTCTTCCGCTGCGGCTAAAGCCTTAGTCAGTAGCACGTCAACCACCGCTTCTCTAAAACTTGCAGCGACATCGGCGATAGAGAATTCCTCATTCGCATCTTGATGTTTTTCTACGTGACGAGCCACCGCAGTTTTCAGTCCAGAGAAAGAGAAATCGTAACGATGCTTTTCCATATCTTTTGGAAGCGTAAGGCCGCGCGGAAAACGAATCGCGTTTGGGTTTCCGTTTATCGCAGCTTTATCAATCTGAGGACCACCCGGATACGGCAGTCCCAAGACGCGAGCGACTTTGTCGAATGCTTCGCCTGCGGCATCATCGATTGTCTCACCTAACAACACAACATCGTTTAGCAGATCTCTGACTAGCAGCAAGGATGTGTGGCCACCGGAAACCAAAAGCGCAATGGTTGGTAGCTGCACAGCACCGCGCTCCAAAACATCTGCTCCGACATGCGCGACTAAGTGGTTCACCGCGTAAATTGGCTTGTCATTAGCGATTGCTATTCCCTTGGCAGCTCCAATTCCAACCATAACCGCGCCTGCTAGACCAGGGCCATTTGCAACCGCAATCGCATCTACCTGATCTATGGTGAGGTTTGCCTCGGCTAGTGCCTTACGAAGAGTCGGCTGAATTGCTTCCAGGTGTGCTCTCGCAGCGACTTCTGGAACCACTCCGCCGTACTTGGCATGCTCGTCCATAGAAGAATGAAGAGCATTTGCCAAGAGCCGATTTCCCTTTACTATTCCAACTCCAGTTTCATCGCACGTGCTCTCGATTCCTAACACCACGGGCTGCTGAATTTCGAGACGCATGACCAGTGCGTCAATATCTCCCGGTTGGTAGTAGCGCTTGCGCAAATCAATCTGTTCAAAACCAAGACTTCTATACAGCTTGATTGCGGCCGGGTTGTCTGCCCGCACCTCCAGCATTACCTGCTCGGCACCGACACTTTTGCTCCAGATAAGAAGCTCCTGCATAAGTCTTCGCCCGTAGCCATGACCTCTCTCATCGCTGGCGATAGCGATGGTCTGGATATCCGCCGAGAAAGATCCGGGTGCGCTTGCCGCGCCCGCATAGCCAATAAGTCGCTGGGATTTCCAAAGTCCTAAGTAATGGGTGTTTGGGGAATCCAATTCCGCTGCCATAGAGTCTTCCGACCAGGCATGTTCTGAGAAAGTTTGATTCTCTAAAACCATCACCTGGGCCAGGTCAGTCGCACTAAGTCTGGAAGTTGAGATCATCCCGTCACCCGCTTACCAGCAGATGGTGAGACGTCTGGGCTTCGAAGATAGAGCGCACCGGTGTCAGAAAGATCTATTCCCTCTCGCATTGCGGCAAATGCGTAGTGGCCGACCTCCTTTGCGCTACAGGGAGTCTGAAAAACTTCAAGGCCTGGAAATCTCTCTGAAATTTCGGCTGGTTCAAAAACTTCGGGGGCACTAGTTGGGGTGGGGATGACTTCTGGACCTACAGAGCGATAAGACCTAGCAAATAGCTGTCTTCGCTTCGCATCCGAAACAACTACAAACTCTTTTTGGTTGGCATAAACCATTGAAACGGCGTCGAGCGCCACCACACCAAAGGTTGGAACCTTTAGTGTCTCTGCCATAGCAAGACCCGTTGCCATGCCAACCCGAAGTCCGGTGTAAGGCGCGGGTCCTCTTCCGATAGCGATTGCCGAAATTTTCGAATGAGAAACTTTCGCTTCACCTAGAGCCTGAGCAATCACATTGCCAATGTTCTCTGCATGTCCAAATGGGTCTTCGATCGAGACAAAGCTCAGTAGCTCATCATCAACAAAAACGGCCGCCGAGGAGCCAGCGGAAGTATCAATTGCCAGCAGCAATCTTCACCCCTTGCCATCTCTCGCCGTGACCCACAATCACCACTGATCTAGTTTCGGATTCCGCTTCTCTAGAAATCTCGACGCTGAGCCAATTTTCGCTGAGCCCTGATACATAGTCTCTAGCCCACTCGACCACGACAATTGAATTTTCAAAATCTATGTCAAGATCATCTAGTTCAATTGCAGAACCCAAACGGTAGGCATCGACATGAACAAGCTTTGGTCCCAATTTGGTTTTGTGTGTTCTAGCCAAAACAAATGTTGGAGACTGCACCGTTCCACTGGCTCCCAGGCCCTCACCGATACCTCTGGTTAGCGTTGTCTTTCCAGCGCCCAATGGTCCATTGAGTAGCACTAGGTCACCAGCTCGCAGGTGTCTTGAAATTTCTAATCCGAGCTGGTGCATTGCTTCCGCATCGGAAATCAAAATCAAAGATTTCCTCCGGTCCACTTGCGATTTGCTCGGCCGCCAATACGTGTTACCACTTCGTAGTTAATCGTCTGCGCGCTAGCACCTAGGTCTTCTGCGGAAGGCTCGCCAAGTTTTGGATCTCCAAAAATCACGACCTCGGTTCCAGCATTGAAAGCTTGGTCTTTGGTGTCCACAACGAATTGATCCATGGCAATCTGGCCCGCAATCGGATACAGCTGACCGTCTATGAGAACCTTGTGGCCCATTGAGATTCTTGGCATTCCCTCCGCGTAACCAAATGGCACAAGCGCTAGGTTGGTTTCCGCCGCGGTTCGGTATCGATAGTTGTAGCTCACGCCCTGTCCGGCGGGAACTTGCTTAGTGTTAACAATCTGGGCACTAACCCGCATAGCCGGCCTGAGGCCATACTCGGCCATGTCTCGATCATCAGGGTTTAGTCCGTAGACGGCAATGCCACACCTGACCATGTCGTAGCGCATGCTTGGGTAGCTCAAGGTGCCGGCGGAAGCCGCTAGATGTCGCAAGCCAATTTCTAAATCAAAATCCTTGGAAAGCTCTAGGGCCTCCTCGAACAACGCCTGCTGCTTTAGGTCCTCTTCCTTTGATGTATTTGCGAGGTGGCTAAACAGCCCAGCTATTTTTTGCCCTCGCAATGCTTCAAAGAGAGTCGGCCACTGAGATCTAGGGAAGCCTCCACGGCCAAGGCCAGTGTCCACTTTGACATGGATCTGGGCACCGTGTTTCAGGGCTAATTCCAGGACTTCGAAATTTGAAACTCCGAGCTGGACTTGTTTTTGCACAGCAGTTGCGATTTTTTCGTCGGCTTGCATGATCCAAGCCAAAACCGGAACCGTGATGCCCTGCTCACGAAGCGCGAGCGCTTCGTCTAGATCTGCGACTCCTAGTGCGTCGACCCCGGCACTCTGCAGTGCCTTAGCGACCTGCTTGGAACCGTGGCCATAGGCATCGGCCTTAACTATTGCCATAACCTGACTGGGAGCGGCGAGCGCCTTTAGCTTGCGATAGTTGGCAACTATCGCGTCGAGGTCCACTCTTATCTCGCGCATCCTCTAAGACTCCAACACAATCATTGCGATTGCAAGCCCAGCGTCGTGACTAATGCTCAGATGAGTTGCAGTCAGTCCCAGTTTTTCAAAATTTGCTTTCGTGGCTCCATGCAGCTCAAGTGATGGTTTGCCATGAGCATCCTTGGTGAGAGAGATTTCATTCCAAGTTAGGACCTTTGGGTTTCCAACCGCTTTCGCAAGTGCTTCTTTAACCGCAAATCTGGCCGCGAGAGATTCTGGCTTTAGGTCTTGCTCGGTTGGGTGAAAAAGTCGCTCTAGTAATTGCGGTGTTCGCGCAATGGATTCCTGCAAGCGTTCGATTGAGCAAAGATCAACACCGATACCGGCAATCATCTCTACTCGACCGTCACGCTCTTAGCGAGGTTCCTAGGTTGATCAACATCCAATCCCTTTGCCTGCGCTAGCTCCATTGCAAACACCTGCAGTGGAATAACGGCGAGAGCTGCAGATAGCAATGGGTTGGTGGCAGGAATCTCAAACACCTCATCGGCAAATTCCTTAGCCGCGGCATCTCCCGCTTCCGCTATCGCGATGACCCTTGCGCCACGCGCTTTAACTTCTTGAATGTTCGAAATGACTTTGGCGTTCAGCGAATCCTCTGAGTTCGGGGATGGAACCACAACAATCACCGGCTGCCCGGGCTCAATCAAAGCGATTGGGCCATGCTTGAGCTCACCCGCGGAAAAGCCCTCGGCGTGAATATACGCCAGTTCTTTAAGCTTCAAGGCTCCCTCCATTGCAACCGGGAAGCCAACGTTTCTTCCGAGGAAAAGCACGCTCTTTGCGTTTGCCAGCTCCTTGGCAAGTTCGCGCATGTGCGCTACGGAATCCAGTACCTTCTTTACCTGTCTTGGCATCTTGAGTAGGTCTGCGCCAATTTTCCTGAGGGCTTTTTCGTCCAAAGTTTTTCTGGCTGCAGCCAAGAACAGTGCCACGAGTTGGCCAGCTGTGATCTGAGCGGTCAGCGCTTTGGTGGAAGCAACCGCAACCTCCGGACCAGCATGGGTATAGATGGTTGCATCTGACTCGCGAGCCAGGGTGGCTCCCTGAGTGTTGCAAATGCTTAGGACTTTTGCGCCCTTTTCTTTTGCATAGCGAACCGCCATGAGGGTGTCCATGGTTTCACCAGACTGTGAAATTGCAATCGCCAAAGTCTTTGAGTCCACGATTGGGTCGCGGTATCTGAACTCGTGAGCAAGCTCGACAATAACTGGAATTCTGGCCCACTTTTCAATTGCATACCTAGTGACTTCGGCAGCATAAGCTGCCGTTCCGCAAGCGAGCATCACAATTCGATCGACACTTGCAAGTTCCGTTAGCTTCTCAAATTCGCTGAGCTTAACGGACCCATCAGATTCCAGTCGTCCCATGAGGGTGTCGCCGACTGCCTGAGGTTGGTCCGCAATTTCCTTTGCCATGAACGACGGCCAACCACCCTTGGAGGCAGCCGAAGCGTCCCAGTCAACTTTGAATTCTTTGAGCTCTACTGGCTTTCCATCAAATGTTGTTACCAGAACTTTGTCTGCGTAGAGTTCAACAATTTGGTCTTGCCCTACCGAAACCGCACGTTTGGTGTGTTCAACAAATGCGGCAACGTCTGAACCTAAGAAGTTTTCGTTTTCTCCAAGACCTATAACTAGTGGCGAGTTGCGTCTAGCTGCGAGCACAAGGTTCTTGTGATCTTCGTGAATAGCGAGCAGCGTAAATGCTCCGTGAAGACGATTGACAACTTTGCGGAAAGCGTCTACCAGGTCCTTGGAGTTTTCGTACTCGCGAGCAATCAGATGCGCTGCAACCTCGGTGTCAGTTTCAGAGGAAAACTTGACCCCTTGTGCCAACAACTCGGACTTTAGCTCCGAGAAGTTCTCGATGATTCCGTTGTGGATGAGGGAGAGTTTTTGGTGAGCGCCGCCGAGGTGGGGGTGCGCGTTTTGGTCATTCGGGGCACCATGGGTCGCCCAGCGGGTGTGGCCAATTCCGATGTGGGCATCCTTGATTGGATGGGCTTCGATCTCGGCTACCAGGGCGTCAAGCTTTCCAGCCTTTTTTCGAGTTTGCAGGCCAAGGCCTGCGTCAATTACCGATACGCCAGCAGAGTCATAGCCGCGATATTCCAGACGACGCAAACCGCCGAGCAAAACATCAAGGGTTGACCCTGGGCCTACGTAGCCCACGATTCCACACATGCCCTCTAATCTAAGGCAGAATGGCCTCTTGTGAGCGCAGCCGGGACCCCAAACCCAATCTCTCCCTACGTAGCAATTGAGCGCGATGACTGGGCAGAACTGGGTAAGTCAACAACGCTCCCGCTGACCGAAACAGAACTGGAATCAATTCGAGGTCTCGGGGATGTCCTGGATATGCGCGAGGTCGAAGAGGTCTACCTCCCGGTAAGCCAGCTGCTGAACCTGTACGCAACCAGCGCTCAGAAACTCCACCGGACCTCTTCAGAATTTTTTGGCGAGCGAGCAGCTCGGACCCCCTTCATTATCGGAATCGCGGGGTCTGTGGCTGTTGGTAAATCCACCGTTGCAAGACTCCTCAGAGAACTGATGAAGCGCTGGGAGGGAACCCCACGCGTGGAACTAATAACCACCGATGGTTTTCTCTATCCCAACGCGGAACTTGAAAAGCGAAACCTTATGCATCGCAAGGGTTTTCCGGAGTCCTACGACCGCAAAAAGCTTCTGCAGTTCGTGAGCGACATTAAGTCAGGCGTTGAGAGCGTCTCTGCACCGGTTTACTCCCACCTAAGTTATGACATCGTCGAAGGTCAAACCGCAACGGTGAGCACTCCAGACGTGCTAATTCTGGAGGGTCTGAATGTTTTACAACCACCAGCTTTCGGTCAGGAAGTTGCGCTGAGTGATTACTTTGACTTCACGATTTATATAGACGCGGATGCGATGAATATCGAGAAGTGGTATCTCTCGAGATTTACCGAACTGTGGAACTCAGCCTTTACAAATCCAAAGTCCTACTTCCATGCCCTCACTACTGAACTGACCGAACAGCAGGCCATGGACCGCGCCAAGTCATTCTGGAACGAAATAAATCTCCCTAACCTCCGAGAGAACATTGAACCCACCAGATCTAGGGCGACTCTAGTTATGCAAAAGGGAGATCAGCACCGCGTGGAGAAGGTGCTACTGAGAAAGGTTTAGAGACACTTTCAGTTCAGCTTCCTCGATTAATCTCACTGAGAGACTTGACAAGATCGCGAATGGTTCGACCTTTACTTGACCCATGTCTCAGCGGAGCTTGAGAGGCAATCTCGTAGTGATTTCGCCGCCCTAGTCTAGTTTTTGCCAAATATCCAGCTTCCTCTAAGTCGTTGAGAACACGAATCGTTGCTCTTTCCGAAATACCTAGATTGCTGGCAATCTCCTGCAATTTTGCGTCTTTGTTCTTAGATATGACAAGCAACGCGTGCGCATGGTGGGTAAGGAAGGTCCACATTGGAGTTACTTTATCTTCTTCGTCATGGCTATCTCTTCTTCGCTCGCCTCCGCAAATTCAAATCTTGGTGCAACTTCCGGGGCGTGCGCAGGTTGCCCCTTCGTTACCCGCAGGCTAGCCACAATTGAAACGGTGATGATTAGCAGAATTACACCGAGCGAAACAGTGGTGGGAACTTTGAAGAAGTCATGCAATGCCATCTTGATGCCGACCCATACCAAGACAAGAGCAAGTCCAGCCTTGAGGTAGACAAATCGGTGAATCAAGTCGGACAGCAAGAAGTACATAGCGCGCAATCCCAGAATCGCGAAAGCGTTCGCGGTGAATACCAAGAAAGGCTCTGAGGTCACTGCGAAAATTGCAGGGATAGAGTCGACTGCGAAAATGATGTCAGTGAATTCAATCAGGGCCAGAACGATAAGCAACGGAGTTGCCAATCGTTTTCCGTTGATCTTCACAAACAGCTTTTGGCCGTAGAACTTGTCGGTGCTAGGGACCCTGGTTCGAAACCACTTCAGGAACTTGGAATTCGCCACATCAAAGTGTGCGTTCCGGTGTTGGTACATCTTGATACCGGTATAGATCAAGAACGCCGCAAACAGGTATAACACCCAAGCGAAGCTCTCAATAATCACTGCACCAAGTGCGATGAATATTCCACGGAAGATTAGCGCTCCAAGCACACCCAGGAATAGGACTCGGTGCTGATACTTTCTTGGCACAGAGAAAGCGGCGAAGATGATGGCCCAGACAAAGACGTTATCTACCGCCAAAGATTTCTCAATCACGAAACCGGAGAAGTACTGCTGGCCATACTCACTGCCGAATTGCCACCAGACGTAACCACCGAAAGCTATGCCCAGGGTCACCCAGATTGCTGACCAAAAAGCCGCTTCCTTGAAGCTGATTTCACCGGCCTCCCTGTGGGCAAACAAGTCCACAGCAAGCATCACCAGAATTACTCCGAGTACCGCAAACCAAAGCCAGATTGGAACGTCCAATTTCTTCTCCCATTCAATTGGTGACAGATTTGTCACCTATTGAGAAAGAGTGAACACCATGAAGCTGGGAAATTTCTGTGATTAGAGGCTGAGTCGCTGCTCGACCACGCGAGCAATGCGATCTGCCCAGCTCTGAGCTGTGCCTGCCTCGGAGGCCTCAACCATGACGCGAACAAGACTCTCAGTTCCCGAGGCTCTTAGTAAAACTCGGCCATTTCCAGCCAGCTCTGTTTCGGCTTCTACGACGAGTGCTGTCAGCACTTCATCGTGATGAACTCTCGTCTTATCAACGCCCGAGACGTTTACCAGAACTTGCGGGTAGTTGGGCATCACAGCGACGAGGTCTTGCAGTGACTTTCCACTCGCAACTATCTGCGCTGCGATTTGCATCCCGGTGAGAATTCCGTCACCGGTGGTTGCGAATTGGGAAAAGATAATGTGCCCGGACTGCTCGCCACCAAGGGTGTAGCCGCCATCCCGCATTGCCTCCAAAACGTAGCGGTCGCCAACTTTCGTCTCAACCATTTCGATGCCAGCCTCGCGCATCGCAACTTTCAAGCCCAGGTTAGACATCACTGTAGTCACCAAGGTGTTGCGAGCTAATTCGCCGCGAGATTTCATCGCTAGGGCTAGGACAGTCATGATGTGATCGCCATCCACGATGGCACCGGTGTGATCGACAGCGAGGCAGCGATCTGCGTCACCATCGTGCGCAATTCCCAGATCAGCTTTATGTTCGACCACTGCGGCTTGCAATGCAGAAAGGTGAGTCGAGCCGTAGCCCTGGTTAATGTTGTTTCCGTTTGGATCTGCGCCAATGACAATGACCTTTGCCCCGGCATCCGCAAAGGCCTGCGGTGACACCGCAGATGCTGCGCCGTGTGCACAATCAATTACAACTTTTAGTCCATCAAGCTTATTTGGCAATGTCGTTAGCAAGTGAACGATGTAGCGGTCTTCGGCATCGGCAAATCTTGTTATGCGACCAATCTCCGATCCAATCGGAGTTAGTGCATCACCCATTGCCTCTTCGATTGCATCCTCGGTTGCGTCAGGAAGTTTGTGACCACCGCGTGAGAAAAACTTGATGCCGTTGTCGGGCGCCGAATTGTGACTGGCCGAAATCATGACACCAAAATCTGCGTCTAGATCTGCTGTCAAAAAGGCGGTTGCTGGTGTTGGTAAAACACCGGCGTCAAAAACGTCTACGCCTGAAGAAGCTAGCCCTGCGCTCACAGCAGCGGATATGAAATCACTCGACAGACGCGGATCGTGCGCGATTACTGCTCTTGGTCTGTCCCCGCGCTTGCGAGCCTCTGCGCCCAATACCTTTGCGGCAGCTTGAGCTAGCGAGAGTGAAAGTTCAGCAGTGATTTCTCGGTTCGCAGTTCCGCGAACACCATCAGTTCCAAAAAGCCTGCCCATGGCAGAAAGCGTATTGCTTTAGCGCTTGGAGAACTGAGAGGCCTTGCGAGCCTTCTTCAAACCGGCCTTCTTGCGCTCGATGACGCGTGCGTCACGGCTCAGGAATCCAGCCTTCTTCAAAGCTGGGCGGTTGTTCTCAGCGTCGATCTCGTTTAGTGCACGAGAAATTCCAAGACGTAGCGCACCAGCCTGACCTGCAATGCCACCTCCGTCAATACGAGCGATTACGTCGTACGCACCTTGAAGTTCTAGAACCTTGAATGGGTCAGTGATTAGTTGCTGGTGCAACTTGTTTGGGAAGTAGTCGGCAAGTTCGCGACCGTTAACAGTGATCTTGCCCTTGCCACCAGGAATCAGTCGAACACGTGCGACGGCTTCCTTACGACGTCCAAGACCTGCGCCTGGGCTGGTTAGGTTGCCGCGAGTGCGAACCTTCGCTGCTGGTGCGCTCTCGGTTGTGTAAGAGGTCTCTGCTGCCTCTAGTACTTCTTTCTTAGCCAAGGTCTATTTCCTTACTGGGCGATCTGGTCGATTACGAAAGTCTTAGGCTGTTGTGCCTGGTGTGGGTGAGCTGCACCGCGGTAAACCTTTAGCTTGCCTAGCTGCTGTTCTCCAAGAGAATTCTTTGGAAGCATTCCGCGAATTGCCTTCTCTACCGCGCGCTCTGGGTTCTTCTCCAATAGCTCTGCGTAGGTTGTCGCAGTTAGACCACCTGGGTAACCAGAGTGACGATAAGCCTTCTTGTTTGCAAGCTTTGATCCGGTCAGTGCAACCTTGTCTGCGTTGATGATTACAACGAAGTCTCCGTTGTCCATGTGAGCCGCGAAGGTTGGCTTGTGCTTGCCACGAAGCAGAGCTGCTGCATGAGCTGCAAGACGACCAAGCACAACGTCGGTTGCGTCAATGACGAACCACTCGTGGCGCAGGTCACTGGCCTTTGGCGAATAAGTACGCACGCTAAATTACCTCTTAGTTTCTGATGTGTGATTCCGCAGTATTGAAGCGGTTTCAAACTTTTCGGCAATGCCGAATCCAAACCGCAATTCTAGAGGGATTCCACCCCCGCGGTCAAACAGAAATTTCCCCTGAATCGCGCATATTTTTGGCCTTCTCGGCCTGGGCAGCCAACTGAGATTTTGGCGGGTAATTCACCCCGGTCAGGGCGAGGCCATGTGGCGCAACTACCTTGAATTTGCTAACCCGCTGGGCCGCTTTTTGAATCTCCCAGAGTTCGGCCGGATCAAGCTTTGCCTCCCCGACCGCAATTAGGGCACCCACGAGCGAGCGGACCATGTTGTGGCAAAAGGCATCGGCTTCTAGGTAGATCTCGATATTGTCGTCGGTTCTGGTCACCTGAACCTTGCGAAGCTCCCGAATGGTAGTGGCCCCCTCGCGCGGCTTACAGAACGCTCCGAAGTCCCTGAGGCCCAGTAGCCCCTTGGCGGCCTTTTGCATGAGTTTCACGTCAAGTGCCTTTGGGTGCCAGAGCTCATATCTGGAGGTCAGCGGACTCTTGGGTGACTCGGAATCTGCGATCAGGTACCGATAGCTTCTACCGATTGCCGAGAATCTGGCATCGAATCCCTCAGGGGCCAAAGTTACGTCGTAGACCACCAGGTCTGGGGTTAGAAGGCCATTCAGTTTCTGAGCCGAGAAATTGGAACATCCCAGCCTTTCAAGCTGCTCCTGGTTTAGATCGATATGACAAACCTGGCTAAGGGCGTGCACTCCGGCATCTGTTCGACCGGCAACCCGCATACCGAAATCGTCTTCAGACTTGCCAAAGATTTGCTCAAGGGCAGCCAATAGCTCAGATTGAACGGTGCGAAGGTTTGGCTGTTTCGCAAAGCCTTGAAAGTCAGTTCCGTCGTAACCAAAATCAATCCGGAAACGAGAAAGCCCGCCGGAAATACCAGCGGGCTTTTTCATGGAAGTATTACTCAGCCTTTTCGCCCTCGGCCTCTTCGGCAGGGGCTTCGGCTGCTGACTCTTCGGTAACTTCTGCTGCAGGCTCTGCAACGACCTCTGCCTCAGCAACAACTTCGACGGTCTCTGCCTCGGCTGCTGCCTCTGCGACGGTCTCTGCTACTGCTTCTTCAACAACCTCAGCAGCTACTGCAGCACCGGCCACAGCCTTCACTGGGTTAGTCAACTTTGGCTTGTTGGACTTTGGCTTTGCGTTTACAGCCTCGAGCACTAGCTCGATTACCGCCATCGGGGCGTTGTCACCCTTGCGGTAGCCAAGCTTTGTGATTCTGGTGTAACCACCCTGACGCTCGGCAACAAGCGGAGCAATCTCGGTGAACAACTCGTGCACTACACCCTTGTCCAAGATCTGAGTCATTACGCGACGACGTGCGTGAAGGTCTCCACGCTTTGCGAAGGTAACCAGACGCTCGGCTACTGGGCGTAGTCGCTTTGCCTTGGTCTCGGTGGTGACGATTCTCTTGTGCTTGAACAGCGATGTCGCCATGTTGTTCAGCATCAATCTTTCGTGGGCTGGTCCGCCTCCGAGGCGAGGGCCTTTAGTTGGGGTTGGCATGATCTTCTCCTTGAGTATCTAAAGGCTTATGCCTGGTCGTCGAAGGCACTGAAGTAGGCGCCGTCGAATCCAGGAACTGCGTCCTTGAAACGTAGGCCGAGGCTTGCGAGCTTGTCGCGAACCTCATCTACCGACTTCGAACCGAAGTTGCGGATGTTCATCAGCTGGTCCTCGCTCAAAGCGATTAGCTCAGCAACGGTGTTGATGCCCTCACGCTTTAGGCAGTTGTAAGAGCGAACAGTTAGGTCTAGTTCCTCAATTGGAGTTGACAACTCGTTCGAAGATGCGAGCTCAACTGGAGCTGGACCGATCTCAATACCCTCAGCCTCTGCGTTCAATTCTTTGGCAAGACCAAAGAGCTCAACCAAAGTGGAACCTGCAGATGCAACCGCATCGCGAGGAGCCACCGAAGGCTTGGTCTCGACATCAACAATTAGCTTGTCGAAGTTAGTGAACTCACCTGCACGAGTTGCCTCAACGCGGTATGAAACCTTTAGAACTGGTGAGTAAATGGAATCAACTGGAATGACACCAGCTTCGGCATCTGGGTTGCGGTTCTGAGATGCCTGAACGTAACCACGACCGCGCTCAATGATGAACTCGATCTCAAGCTTTGCGTTTGAGTTGAGCGTTGCGATTACTAGCTCTGGGTTGTGAATCTCAACACCGGCAGGAGCCTGGATGTCAGCAGCGGTAACTGCTCCAGCACCGCTCTTTGAAAGGTGCGCAACAACAGGTGCGTCGTGCTCAGATGAAACAACAAGGTTCTTGATGTTCAGGATGATTTCAACAACATCTTCCTTAACACCGGCAACAGTTGAGAACTCGTGGCTAACACCCTGAATGCGAATGTTAGTAACCGCTGCACCTGGAATCGAAGAAAGCAGAGTGCGACGCAGTGAGTTTCCGAGGGTGTATCCAAAGCCTGGCTCAAGTGGATCAAGAATGAAACGTGAGCGGTTTGGACCTAGAACTTCTTCGTGCAGTGTGGGGCGCTGTGCAATTAGCACTGTTTGGTTCCTTTCATCTGAGTACCCGCTATTTGATACTCGTTTTGAATCACTCAGGCGGCCACCTGAGTGGGTGAAGCTATGAAGTTTTTGCTAGTTAGACACGACGGCGCTTTGGAGGGCGGCAACCGTTGTGAGCCTGTGGGGTCACATCGGAAATTGAACCAACCTCCAGGCCAGCTGCCTGTAGTGAGCGGATTGCGGTTTCGCGACCAGAGCCTGGGCCCTTTACGAAAACATCAACCTTGCGAAGACCGTGCTCCTGAGCCTTGCGTGCTGCAGACTCTGCTGCCATCTGAGCGGCAAACGGAGTGGACTTACGTGAACCCTTGAATCCAACGTCACCGGATGACGACCAAGAGATAACAGCTCCGGTTGGGTCAGTGATGGTGATGATGGTGTTGTTAAAGGTTGAACGGATGTGCGCCTGACCGGTTGGCACATTCTTCTTTTCTTTTCTTCTTGGCTTACGAGCTCCAGCGCTAGCTTTGGTCGCAGTTGCCTTAGGTGCTGCCATTTACTTTCTCCTAATTCTCTCTGCGCCTTACTTGGCGGCCTTCTTCTTGCCGGCGACGGTGCGCTTTGGACCCTTGCGAGTGCGAGCGTTTGTCTTGGTGCGTTGACCGTGAACGGGAAGACCCTTACGGTGACGAATACCTTGGTATGAACCAATCTCTACTTTGCGGCGAATATCCGCTGCAACTTCACGACGAAGATCACCTTCGACCTTGAAGTTCTTTTCGATCTCGTCGCGAAGCGCAACCAACTGGTCGTCAGTTAGATCCTTCACGCGAGTGTCTTTGTTGATTTTGGTCGAAGTTAGAACCTCGATTGAACGAGTGCGACCGATTCCGTAGATGTATGTAAGTGCGATTTCAACTCGCTTGTCGCGAGGAATATCGACTCCGGCAATACGTGCCATTTGGATTTCTCCTATTTTTTAGAAGGTCTTCAGCAACACCATCCCGCTTGGGGCTCCGGCCTTCTCCGGAGGTGCCAGACAAATTGTCTTGGGTGATGCTTTGGATATTTAGTTATAAAGAAGTTGTGACTAACCCTGGCGCTGCTTGTGGCGAGGGTTCTCGCAAATCACCATTACGTTTCCGTGACGGCGAATTACTTTGCACTTGTCGCAAATCTTCTTGACGCTTGGGTTAACCTTCATGATCTTCTCTTTGTCTTGTTGCCTACTTGTAGCGGTAAATGATGCGGCCACGAGTCAGGTCGTAGGTGCTCAGTTCTACAATCACGCGGTCCTCAGGGAGGATACGGATGTAGTGCTGACGCATTTTGCCCGAGATGTGTGCGAGGACAATGTGTCCGTTGGTTAGCTCTACACGAAACATTGCGTTCGGTAGCGCCTCAACGACCGATCCCTCGATCTCGATTACGCCGTCTTTGTTGGCCATGCACTCACTTATTCACTACTTTTCGACGTCACGAACGCACAAAAACCAAGCCCAAAAAGTTTTCGGATTTTGCGCAGAAACGCCAAGGGATAATCCTAGAGACTTTTTGGCTAGTGCGCCAGTGCCAGTTTTTGGGAAATCTCGACCCCGAAGCCAGCCAGGCGGGCCTTTCCGCCATCCGGCTCGGTGAGCACGAAAACCCCGTCCTCGAGGACCGCTACCGAGTGCTCCCAGTGGGCGCCATCCCCGCCATCCTTGGTCAAAACCGTCCAGTCATCCTGGTGGATGTAGGTCGCCTGCTTACCCGAGGTAATCATTGGTTCGATTGCCACGCACAGACCTGGTTCCACCTTGGCCCCTTTGTCCCTGGTCGCATAGTTGAAAACCGGTGGGTCCTCATGCATCGAGCGGCCTATTCCGTGGCCCACATACTGCTGCAGAATCCCGTATTTGCCTTGAGCCACAATGTGTCGCTCGATAGCGGCCCCCACATCTCCCAGGTGAGAGGCCGAGGCTAGCGCGGCAATCCCCGCCCAAAGTGATCCCTCACAAACCTCAGATTGCTTCTGCCTTCTGGCTGAAACTGCCTGTTCTCCCCCGGGGACGACCATGCTAAAAGCGCTGTCTCCGTTCCAGCCTTCAACCACAGCGCCGCAGTCGATAGAGATTAGGTCTCCGGGGTGCAGCTCACGGGTGCTGGGGATGCCGTGCACGACTTCGGAATTTACGGATGCGCAAATGGTGTGAAAGTAGCCGGGGACCAATTGAAAGTTTGGCCTGCCGCCCATCGATCGAATGGTGGACTCCGCGATTTGATCCAGTTCCAAAGTGGTGATACCCGGTTTGATTGCGTCTCGAACCGCGTCAAGCGCAGCGCGAGTTACAAGGCCCGCCTTGCGCATCAAAAGAATTTGGTCGAGGGTTTTCAGTTCAAACTTGGTTCGCATGATTACTGGCTAATTAGCCCGCGAGCATCCAGTGCCTCGATAATGCGATCGGTGACCTCTTGAATTTCACCGAGGCCATTGATCATGACAACTAAACCGCGGGCAGCATAGATGTCAATCAGTGGAGCAGTCTGCTCATCGTAAACATCTAATCTTCTACGAATCACATCAGGAGTATCGTCACTGCGACCTTGCTCCTGCGCGCGACCAGAAAGTCTGCGCACCAATTCCTCGTTGTCCGCGGTCAACTGAACCACAACGTCCAACTTGTTTTCTTGATCGTGAAGAATTGAATCCAACTCGGCAACCTGGTCAGCAGTTCTTGGGTAACCATCTAATAGGAAGCCCTTCAAGGCATCTGCCTGACCGAGTCGATCGCGAACCAAATCATTTGTCAGTGAGTCCGGAACGTATTCGCCGCGGTCCATGAATGCTTTTGCTTTCAGGCCAAGTTCGGTTTCTTCACGAACATTGTGACGAAAGATATCGCCGGTTGAGATTGCAGGGATATCCAGATGGCGGGCCAACAGAGCTGCTTGTGTGCCCTTGCCGGCCCCGGGGGGACCGATAAGGAGTAGCCGGATCACTTCAGTAGACCCTCGTAGTTACGCTGCTGCATCTGAGCGTTAATCTGCTTCACGGTTTCCAAACCAACACCAACGATGATCAGGATTGAAGTACCACCGAATGGGAAGTTCTGGTTGGTTCCGATTGCGCTAAATGCGACCAGCGGAATCAATGCAATGAGACCTAGATAAATTGCACCAGGGAAGGTAATTCTAGAAATTACGTACTCGAGGTACTCGGTGGTCGGCTTACCGGCACGAATACCAGGGATAAAGCCGCCGTACTTCTTCATGTTGTCGCTGATCTCCTCAGGGTTGAGGGTGATCGCAACGTAGAAGTAGGTGAAGCCAACAAT
>JACCDL010185061.1_pt1 | contig 23901 bp, 21 predicted proteins | sample 7441931 | NCBI WGS metagenome assembly JACCDL01 (sample SAMN15323437, study PRJNA562643) | freshwater metagenome | isolation source: river surface water | place: USA:Blue River Watershed | collected 2017-08-16 | reverse complement strand
TATTCGCGCTCGCCGCGTCGAAAGGTCTTGAGTTCCTTTTTGGCAGCTTGCGCCTCGAGAGTGACTTTGCCGCGCATGAACTCGACGGTTTTTTCCGGTGAGCCCGGTGCGGCGCCAGCCGGCAAAATCTGCAATCGCACGGGCGTGCCACCCTTGCCGCGGATCAATTGCACGACATCGTCGATGCGCCAGCCGACGACGTCGGTCATCGGGCCGTTGCTACCTTGGCCCACGGCGGTGATACGGTCGTTGATCTTGAGTGTGCCAGCGGCAGCCGCCGGGCCCCCTTCGATCAGATTCATGATGGTGACGTACTCGTCGACCAATTGCAGTGAAGCACCGATGCCCTCGTAGTTGAGGCTCATCTGGATTTTGTATTCCTCGGAATTGCGCGGCGAGAAGTAACTCGAGTGAGGATCGAAAGTGCGCGCGTAAGCATTCAAGAAGAGCTCGAACACTTCCTCAGGCTTGACCTGATCAGCGCGCTTCAAGACGCGTTCATAGCGGGTGCGAAGTACGTCGCGCGCTTCGGCCCAGGTCTTGTTGGTGAGTAGCAGCGAGATGGCATCGTTCTTCACTCGCTTGCGCCAAAGTTCGTCGAGTTCGGCCGAGTCTTTGGCCCAAGGCGCCGATTCACGATCAAACTCGAAGCTCTCGCTCAGCGAGAAATCCGGTTCGCGATCAAGCAGAGTCAGCGCATGTTGTACGCGTTCGCGATTGCGCTGCTGGTAGCGCGCGAAGATCAGATACGCAGGTTCGATGTCGCCGGTGCGAATCATGTCGTCGAAGCGCAGGCGGTGCGCTTCGAACTCGGCGATATCGCTGGCGAGGAAGTAGCTGCGCTGACCGTCGAGCCCATCGATGAATTTGTCCATCACCCGCGGTGAGAGACTGTCGTCGATCTTCAGCTTGCTGTAGTGCGCTTCCTCGAGCAGGGAGCCCACCTGACGCGCGATCATGCGTTCTCGGGCGGTTGGGGCGAGGGCGCCAGGCGGTAGCAGCGAGGTGTTGGCTGTCAGCCGCGAGGAACTGCCGACCGTCAGCAGTGCGGTGAGCACCACGGTAAAGGCGAGCAGGGCGGTCGGGCGGCGACTGGAGGGGGTCATGTACGGCCTTGGCATCAGTTAGACTCGCTTTGCAGACTAGAGTGCCTGCGCCGCACCTTCAAGTGCATAGACCCCGTCAAGGAAGAAAATCGATGCAACCGCTCGCCATGCTGCTCGGGATCGTCCTCGGATCGGCCGTTTCCATCACGCTTGCACTGGTTTTGACGCTGATCGTCTTTCTGTTCCTGCCCGAGTTCGCCGAGCGCATCGGGGAGGAGTTTCCGCCGTTGATCCAGACTCTGGTGGTCACTGCCGTCTTGGCGGTGGTCGCGGCGGCGGCCTTCGTTGGTGAGTTGCAAGCCCGCCGTTGGCGGCGTCTGGCGCAAGGGATTCTCGCATTGATGTTGTTGCTCATCGGCTGGTGGGTTTGGCCGGAGCCAAAGGCCTAAACCAAAAGCCTGAACCCAACGCCCAATCTCGCTGGGCTTATGGAGTGAACAGTATGTTGTCGATCAAGTCGTTTGCTTTCCCAGTTGCTGCAGCGCTATCCGTCGTGCTCGCAGGCTGTACGACGCCAGCCCAGGCGCCGACGGCGACTGTCGCACCGATTTCGGCAGCCGAGTACGAACGCCATATCGCAACGCTCGCGAGTGACGAGTTCGAGGGGCGCAAACCGGGCACGGCGGGTGAACGCAAGACCGTTGAATACTTGACCAACGAGTTCAAGAAGCTCGGTTTGAAGCCCGGTAACGGTTCTTCGTGGGTGCAAGAGGTGCCCATCGTCGAAATCACGGCTGGAACCGATGCGAGTTTGCGATTGGGCTCACGTGAGCTCACGTATTCACGCGATATGGTGATTTGGACCAAGCGCCTCGTTCCTGAGGCCAGTCTCGCTGACAGTCCGCTCGTTTTCGTCGGGCATGGCGTCGTCGCGCCCGAGTTCGGCTGGAACGATTACGCCGGTGTCGACATGAAGGGCAAGACTGCGGTGATCCTCATCAACGATCCGGGTTTTGCGACCAACGATGCGAGTTTGTTCCGCGGTCGAGCGATGACCTACTACGGTCGCTGGACCTACAAGTTCGAAGAAGCCGCGCGACAGGGTGCGGCGGCCGCCATCATCATTCATGACGATAAACCGGCCGCCTATCCATGGGACACGGTGCAAAACAGCTGGACCGGTCCGCAGCTCGACATGGTTGCCAAAGACGGCAACGCAGGTCGCCCTGCCATCGAAGGCTGGATCACCAAAGCCGAGGGCGACGCTTTGTTGCGGGCGAGTGGCCACAGTTACGACTCGCTGTTGCTCGCCGCGAGTCAGCGCGGCTTCAAACCCATCGAGCTTGGGCAGAGGGCGAGCGGCTCTGTGCGAAATCTCATCCGCCGTGCCTCGTCGTCGAACGTGGTCGCGATGTTGCCTGGCCGTAAGCATCCGGATGAGGTGATCGTCTACATGGCGCATTGGGATCATCTCGGCAAAACGCTGGCACGTTCGGGCGACAACATCTTCAACGGCGCGCTCGATAACGCGACCGGAACGGCGGGTTTGTTGACCATCGCTAAGGCCTACGCAGAATCGACGCCGCGTCCTGAGCGATCGGTGGTCTTTCTAGCCGTCACGTTGGAGGAGAGTGGTCTGCTGGGCTCGGCGTACTACGTTGCTAATCCGATCTTCCCGCTGGCGAAGACCGTGGCCGCGCTCAACATGGATGCCATCGGCTGGGGTGGACCGACCAAGGATGTCACCGTCGTCGGTCACGGCGCCTCGGAGCTCGAGGAGTACCTTGCGAGCGAAGCTCAGCGTCAGGATCGCATCGTCAAGCCGGAGCCGACTCCGGAGAACGGTTTTTTCTTCCGCTCGGATCATTTCAACTTCGCCAAGGGTGGCGTCCCCGCGCTGTACATCAAACTGGGGGTCGACGATCGAGAGAAGGGCGAAGAGTGGGGGCGTGCGCAGCTCGCCGAGTTCACCAAGAACGACTACCACAAGCCTTCTGACGAGTTTCGAGCTGGAATCGACTTGCGCGGCGGACTGCAGGACATCGAGTTGATGCAGCGCATCGGCTGGCGTCTCGCTAACGAGCGGCGCTTCCCCAACTGGTATCCGGACAGCGAGTTTCGCGCGGCGCGGGATCGCAGCTTGGCGAATGGAATGTCGTCAGCGCATTCGCTGGTGCAGTGACCAGACGAGGCGCCCGACCTGCAAGAAGGCGTAGGGCGCGACGAGCAGGATCCAAGCGGCTGTGCCGCCTTGGCCGAGCTCGCGAACGAAATCGAGCCACAAGTCGATGAGACCGCCGTTCTCGTATCGACCGAGCAGGATGCGGCCGCTGATCCAGAGCAGCATCGGCAGCAGGATCGCGCCTGAAGCGGCCGCCAGCACGAGCCAGCGCAGCTCGCGCAGTGCGATCGTTGCTGCTTGGGGCTTTTTTCGTTTCGACATCGGCACATAATAAGCGATGAACAACATACGGGCAGCGGTGATCGGTACGGGCTATCTCGGCCGGTTTCACGCACAGAAGTACGCGGCAGCTCCAGGTTGCACCCTGGTGGGCGTGGTGGATCCGCGTCTCGAGGTGCGTGAGGCGGTCGCCGCCGAGATGGGCACGCGCGGTTTTGCCGATCATCGGGAGTTGCTCGGCCAGGTTGACGCCGTCAGTGTGGTCACGACCACCCCAGCGCATTACGCGATCGCCCGTGATTTTCTCGAGGCGGGCGCACACGTGCTCGTGGAAAAGCCGATCACCGAAACCGTGGAGCAGGCGCAGTCGCTGATCAAGATCGCAGCCGCAGCGGGTCGCATCCTGCAGGTGGGGCATCTTGAGCGTTTCAATCCGGCCATCGTCGCTGCCGAGTCGCGATTGCGCGGTGCCCGTTTCATCGAGTGCCAGCGCCTTGCTCCGTTCAAGGAGCGCGGCACCGACGTGAACGTCGTACTCGATTTGATGATCCACGACATCGACATCGTCCAGAGCATCGTCGCTCGCCCGGTCGAGTCGATCGAGGCAGTCGGCACTCCCGTGTTCTCGGGTGCAGTCGATATCGCCAATGCGCGGCTGCGTTTCGAAGGCGGTTGTGTCGCCAATGTCACGGCGAGTCGGGTGAGCCTCAAGACCGAGCGCAAGATGCGCGTGTTTCGCGACGACGCCTATCTCTCGATCGATTTGCAGCAACGTATCTTGACCGTCATCGGCAAGCGCTCCGGAGTGCCGGCGCCCGGTGAGTTGCCGGTTACGATCGAGGAGAGCAGTTACGATCAAGGTGACGCCTTGCGCGCCGAAATTCATTCCTTCCTCGATTGCATCCGTGAGGGCAAACCTCCTCTGGTCTCCGGCGAAGATGGTCTGCGGGCGCTCGATATCGCCATCCGCATCACGAGCATGCTGACCCCGGAGTCGCTGCGATGAGTGAGTCGCGCCGCGTGACAGTGGCGACCACGCAGTTTGCGTGTTCAACCGACAGGGCGACCAATATCGAGCGGGCCGAGGCCATGGTGCGTCGCGCCGCTGCAGCGGGCGCCAATGTCATCCTGCTGCAGGAATTGTTCGAGACACCGTACTTCTGCATCGATCAGGATGTCCGTCACTTCGCGTTGGCAACGACGATCGATGAGAATCCCGCGTTGCGGCATTTTGCGCCCATCGCTCGGGAGCTCGGTGTGGTGTTGCCCATCAGTTTTTTTGAGCGAGCAGGGCAGGCGTTCTTCAATACCGTGGCAATGCTCGATGCCGATGGTCGTGTGCTCGGCACCTACCGAAAGTCGCATATTCCGAATGGGCCGGGTTATCAGGAAAAGCAGTATTTCAGCCCAGGGGATACAGGTTTTCGAGTTTGGTCGACACGATTTGGTCGCATCGGGGTCGGTATCTGTTGGGATCAGTGGTTTCCCGAGTGCGCGCGCGCCATGGCGCTTCAGGGCGCGGAATTGCTGCTCTATCCCACCGCCATCGGTAGTGAGCCGCCACCGGCGCCGCCGCTCGATTCGCGTCGACACTGGCAGCGGACTCAACAAGGTCACGCCGCAGCTAACGTCATGCCGTTGCTAGCGGCCAATCGTTGGGGTGTTGAGCGGTCGATTCAGCGACCCGATGAGGTGTTCATTCGCTTCTACGGCTCATCGTTCATCGCCGATGCGAGCGGGGCACTGGTAGCCGAGGCCGGTGATGAGGATGACGCCGTGTTGACGGCCAGTTTCGATTTGACTGAGCTTGCCGTTCAGCGCGCGAGTTGGGGTGTCTTTCGCGATCGACGACCTGATCTATACGGCTCGCTCACGAGCTTCGATGGCGTGTGAGCGACGCTCCGATTCCGGTCTGGGTCGTCGCCGGCCCGTTGGGCTCTGGCAAGACGACCGCTCTGTCGCAACTCGTTGCTGACAAGCCGAGCGCTGAGAACTGGGTCGTTCTGCTCAATGAATTCACCGACGCGGGTATCGATGCGCTGACGGTGGCGTCGGCTGCGACGGGGCCCTTCGATGTGCGGCTGGTTCCCGGTGGTTGTCTTTGTTGTGCAGGTGAAGCGGATTTTCGCCGCAATCTCAATGAGCTCGTCACCACCACACGACCGGATCGAATTCTGGTCGAGCCCTCGGGTCTTGGCCATCCGGCTGGAATCATCGATGAGTTGTTGGCTCATCAAGCCGCCGGGCGTATTTCGCTCGATTTGATTATCGGTCTGATGACGGCCGAGGATCTGGCCAAAGTTGATAGCGATGAGATCACGCGGGCGGTCGCTGAGATTGCCGATGTACTTTTGCTTAGCAAGAGTGATTTAGCTTCGTCTGAGGATCGCGTCGGTTTCGATTCGTTCGTCGCCACGCTCTTCCCCCTTAAGCGCGCGAGCGGTGCTTGGCATCGCAGCGATTCGTTGCGACCTTGGTTGGCCTACGAGGGTTCATCTGATACGACGCGCTCGATCGTGCCTCGATCGGCTTTGCATGAGCACGAGCGCCAGCATCACGAACATCGACATCTGGGTGACATCGTCTCGATCGGTCCGGGTGTCGAGCGGCGTGTGATCGAGGTCTTGCAGCGTCAGGGTGCACGCTGGGTGTTTGATCGTTCCTACGAGTTCTCCGAAGCGCGATTGATGGCCGCGCTGATGGCGGATACCGAACTCAACCAGGCGGTCGAGCGATTCAAGGCCGTTGTCAGAGTGGGCGAGGATGAGTGGGTGTTGCTGCAACGCGCGGGGGCGCGTCTGCAAGCCTCACCGACTTCCTGGCGACGTGATCATCGCCTTGAGGTGCAAAATCTGCCGGGAGTGCCGCTCGATCTATCGCAATGGGATGCGCTGTGGGAACGCTGCCGATCGACTCGGTGACGGATGATCGCGCCTGGCTTGCCAGTGCTTTCTCAGCGGCCGTCGAGTCCGTGCATCCGCGCGTGGCGCTGTCACGCGCCGCGAGGTCGATGCCCGAGCCGCAGGGTCTTGGACGCCGTCGACTGATTGCGATCGGAAAAGCGGCAGGCGCTTTCGCCAGAGCGTTCGTCGAGCGATTCCCCGTCGATGATGGCATCGTGATCGCACCACCTGATGCGCCGGCATCGGTTGTCGGATTGATCGATGCGCCGGGGGATCACCCCGTGCCGAGCGAGGCGAGTTTGGCGGCAGGCGTTCGCCTGTGGAACTTCATCGGGGAAGTGGACGCCGATGACGTCTACGTCGTTTTGTTGACAGGCGGTGCCTCGGCGTTGTGTGTCGTTCCGATCGAGGGCGTCTCACTCGAGCAGAAGCGTCAGGCGACGATGCAGCTGATGCGCGCGGGCGCCTCGATCGCAGAGTTGAATCAGCTGCGGCGTCGACTCTCGCGAATCAAAGGTGGCGGGCTGGAGCGACGTTTGTCGCCGGCGCGATGCATCACGCTGGCAATTTCGGATGTGCAGGGCGATGACCCGGAGGTCATCGGCTCGGGTCCGACGATCTCGTCGGCTGCATCGCTCGCTCATTATGTCGTCGTCGCGACCTTGGACGATGCACTGCGAGCGGTGAGGGCTTATGCGAGCACCGCCGGTGTCGATATCGTAGATCTCGGTCGTACGCTCTACGGCACCGTTGAAACCGAGGCGACACGCATCGTGGCTGAGATTCACCGTCGCCGTGCAGCCATGCAATTCGGTGCGCGACCGACCTTGCTGCTAGCCGGTGGTGAGCCCGTGATTGCCGTGCAAGCCAACGGTATGGGCGGGCGAGCGCAACATCTGGCATTGGCGATCGGCGCCCAACTCGATGGGTTGGAGGGTGTGACGGTGCTCGTGGCTGGCACCGACGGGATCGACGGGCCGACGCCCGCTGCCGGTGCGTTTGCCGATGGAGCAACTGCCGGTCGTTTAAGGGCGAAGGGCTTGAATGCGGCGGATGTGTTGGCACGCTGTGACACGTATCCGGCGCTGGCTGCCGTCGGCGATCTCTTCGTCACGGGCAGAACGGACACTAATGTCGCGGATCTGCTCTTGGTGCTGATCCATCCGGCTAGAATCTCCCCATGACGCACATTGTTCAAAGCATCGCCGTGATCGGCGGTACGGGTCAGCTCGGCGCTGCGATCGCGCGTCGGCTCGCGAAGGCAGGCAAATCCATCATCATTGGTTCGCGTGATCCGGTGAAGGCAGAGGCTGCGGCTCGCCAGCTTGGCGCAGAGTTGGGTTGCGAGGTGGCCTTCGGCGGTAATGTTGCGGCAGCTGGTGCAGCCGACGTCGTTATTTTGACGGTACCGTTCGCATCGCAGCGTACGACGCTCGAGGATATTCGCAGCAGTGTCGTCGGCAAGATCGTCATCGATACGACCGTGCCGTTGATGCCACCGAAAGTCATGCGCGTGCAATTGCCCCCTGAGGGTAGTGCGGCGCAGCGCGCGCAGGATATCTTGGGTGAATCCGTGCGGGTCGTTTCGGCATTCCACAACGTGGCAGCGCACAAGCTCATCACCGATGCGCTCGTCGAGTGCGACGTCTTGGTTTTTGGTGACGACAAGGCCGCGCGCGAAGTCGCAGTGGCGCTCGTCGATGCTTGTGGTTTGCGCGGCTTGCATGGTGGGGTACTCGCCAATTCGGCTGCGGCCGAGGCGATGACCTCTGTGCTGATTTTCCTTAACAAGACTTATTCGGTCGATGGAGCGGGCGTGCGTATCACGGGACAACTGACGGCCCCCGTCGCGCGTTAACGACATGGCGGCATTGGAGCTGCGGGCTCTGGCTGGCATACCGGAGATACGCCCCGGTGATGATCTGGCGTCGATCCTGCAAGCGGCGCTGCGTCACAACGAAATCGAGCTGCAGGCGGGTGATGTGCTCGTCGTCGCGCAGAAGATCGTCTCGAAAGCCGAAAATCGCTTTCTCGATTTGCGTACTCTGAATCCCTCCGTGCGTGCGACGGAGCTCGCAAACGCCATCGGCAAAGAGGCATCGTTTGTCGAGGCCGTGCTACGCGAGTCGAGCGAAGTCGTGCGCACCGCTCCCAATACGTTGATCACGCGACATCGGGCGGGCTATGTCATGGCCAACGCCGGCATTGATCGATCCAATGTGCCGGGCGATGAACATATCGTTTTGCTCTTGCCCGAGGACTGCGATGCCTCCGCCGCTCGCTTGCGCGCCGAGTTTCCGACGCCTGCACCCGGTATCGTCATCAGCGACAGCTTCGGTCGTCCGTGGCGCGAGGGTGTGGTCAACGTGGCGCTCGGTGTGGCCGGTGTCGTGGCGTTGATCGATCGACGCGGGGGTGTCGATCGGCACGGTAGAACCTTACAGGTGACCCAGATCGCACTGGCCGACGCCATCGCGGCGGCGGCGGGTATCGTGATGGGCGAGACGACCGAGGGCACGCCAGTCGTCTGGATACGTGGTCTTGCAGAGTACGCCACCGAGAGCGACTCCGGATCGACCTCTTTGCTACGGCCCAGAGAGCACGATCTGTTCAAATGAGTACGCCACGCGTCATCCTGCTCTGCGGCGGCGTCGGTGGCGCAAAATTGGCGTTGGGTCTCGACCGATCATTGCCGTCGGGCGACCTCGCGATCGTCGTCAACACGGGCGATGATTTTGATCACCTGGGACTGCGGATTTGTCCTGATCTCGACACGGTGCTCTACACGCTTGCCGGTGTCGTGCATCCGGAGCAGGGCTGGGGGCGCGCCGATGAGACCTTTGCGATGCTCGATGAGCTCGCTCGGCGCGGTGGTCCCGATTGGTTCCGGTTGGGCGATCGAGATTTAGCGTTGCACTTGCAGCGCAGCCTGCGTTGGCGTCGCGGTGATCGGCTGACGGAGATCACGGCGGATCTCGTGTCGCAGTTTGGCGTTCATTCGGCGATCCTGCCGATGACCGACGACATCGTCGCGACACGGCTGGATACTGCCGAGGGAACACTCGACTTTCAGGACTATTTCGTGCGGCGTCGCTGTGCACCTGTGGTACGCGAGATCCACTACGACGGTGCGACGGCAGCGTCGATGTCGCCGGCGTTTTTGCGAGCACTCTCGAGTCCGCGACTTGAGCGCATCGTCATCGCGCCATCCAATCCGTTGCTGAGTATCGCCCCGATCTTGTCGATTCCCGGTGTCAGCGATCAGCTACGCCAGACCGGCGTGCCGATCGTCGCAGTTGCACCGTTGATCGGAGGTCGCGCCGTCAAGGGTCCCACCGCCAAGCTGATGCAAGAGCTGGGGATGCGAGCGGGAGTGGTCGGCGTATACGATTTTTACGCCGAGCGGTATCCCGCGTTGATCGATGCCATGCTGATCGATCGCTCGGATGGCCACGAAGCGACCGCGATCGGGTGTGTCGTGGCATCCACCGACACCTTGATGCAGACTATGGATGATCGCCTGCGCGTCGCGCAGAGCGTGCTCGAGTTATCGGTCAAAGGGGGTCGACCGTGACGCGAATCGTGGCCGTCGTGCCGGTCCGTTCCTTGTCGGAAGGTAAATCGCGCCTTGCCGATGTTCTCTCGCCGCGTCGGCGCGCGGCGTTGATTGAGTCCATGCTCTCGCGCGTGCTCTCGTCCCTGCGCGCCTCGAAAACCATTGACCAAATCGTTGTTGTCAGTCCAGACGAGACTCTGTCGCTTCCCGTAGGGGTCGAGCGATTACGCGATCGTGGCTTGGGTCTCAACGAGGCAATCCAGTTTGCCCGTCAACGCGTCGAGGCTTCGGCCGGAGCCATGCTCGTCGTCGCAGCGGATGCACCGCAAGTCACGACTGCCGAGATCGATCGACTGGTCGAGCGGGCGCGTGACGTCGAGGTTGCGATCGTCCCTGACCGACACGGGCTAGGTACCAATGCCCTGTGGATGCGATTGCCGACACGCTTCGAGCCGCAGTTTGGCGCCCACAGTGCGCAGGCTCACGTCGCCGAGGCGAAACGGCGCGGTCTCAGTCATCTCGTGCTGCCAGTGCCGGGTCTATCGCACGATGTCGATGTCGAGAGTGATCTCGATGGTGAACCGATGCCCGATGAAGTGGCGCGTCTGCTCGCTGACGAGAGTGACATGCCCGCCTTGTTGCGTCGTGCCGAGAAACTCACCACCGCAGGGTTCGGTAGTCGTGTCGGCTACTCACGAAAAGTTTTCATTCCGCTGACGCATTGGTGTCGTGACGTTTGTCACTACTGCACTTTTGCCGCTCCACCACGTAAGGGGTCGCGCGCATTCCTGACGATCGACGAAGTTCTCGAGATTGCCCGCGCGGGTGTGGCGGCGGGCTGTGACGAGGCGTTGTTTACGCTCGGCGATAAGCCGGAGTTGCGCTATCCCGCAGCCCGAGCGGAATTGGATGCCCTCGGATTCGCCAGTACGCTCGACTATCTCGCGCACTGTGCGGCTCGTGTCTTCGAAGAGACGGGTTTGCTGCCGCATCTGAACCCGGGCTTGATGAGCGCAGATGAACTCAAGAGGCTTCGGCCCACGTCGGTGTCGATGGGCATCATGCTCGAGAGCGCGGCGAGCCGCCTTTGCGAGAAAGGTGGGCCACATCATCGCTCGCCCGACAAAGACCCGCTGCGTCGACTCGCCACCATCGAGGCGGCCGGAGCGTTGTCGATTCCGTTCACCTCGGGGCTATTGATCGGGATCGGCGAGACTCGCGCAGAGCGCATCGAGACCTTGCTCGCGTTGCGAGCGAGTCACGAGCGACACGGGCACCTACAGGAAATCATCATCCAGAATTTTCGCGCGAAGCCCGGCACGCGCATGGCCGATGCACCGGAACCTTCGCTGGAGGATCTGCAGTGGACTATCGCCGTGGCCAGGTTGATCTTTGGCAAGACGATGTCCATTCAGGCGCCGCCTAATTTATCGCCCGGTGGCTTGCGCGCCTTGGTGGCCGCTGGCGTCAACGATTGGGGTGGTGTGTCACCGGTCACCCCCGATCATGTGAATCCCGAAGCGCCATGGCCGACGTTGCCCGCGCTGGAGCTGCAAACGGCCGAAGCAGGGCGGTGGTTGGTGCAGCGCTTACCGATCATTCCGTCATATGCGATCGAGCCTGTGCGTTGGCTCGATCCTGCTTTGCGCACAGCCGTGTTGCGGCGCATCGATGCGACGGGCTATGCGCTCGAGCGCGAATGGCACGCGGGCGCGGGTAACCTCCCGCCGCGACGTTATCGCGCGCGGCATCGTCGGTGGTTTGCGCCGAGCGTGAGACAGCGTGTGCTGCAGCAGTCTGTGCAACGTTGCCTCGAGGGTGAGGCGCCAAGCGAAGCCGAGCTTGCCCGCTGGTTCGAGGCGGATGGTGACGACTTTGGACTGTTGGTTCGCGCGGCCGATGAATTTCGGCAGCGAGTCAACGGCGATCAGGTCACCTACGTCGTCAATCGCAACATCAACTACACGAACATCTGCACTCACTCGTGCGGATTCTGTGCCTTTGCCAAGGGGCGTAGCGCTCGCTCGCTGCGCGGCCCAGGGTATTTACTCGATCTCGATGAGATTGCGCGGCGGGTGGCTGAAGCGAGTGATCGCGGAGCCACCGAAGTGTGTCTGCAGGGCGGCATCCATCCGTCATTCGATGGTCGGACGTATCTTGATATCGTGCGTGCCGTGAAGGCAGCGGCTCCGTCGATTCACGTGCACGCGTTCTCGCCGCTCGAAGTCACGCACGGTGCGCGGACCTTGGGATTGAGCATCGGCACCTTCCTCGAGCGTTTGATGGCAGAAGGTCTGCGCAGTTTGCCCGGTACGGCAGCGGAGATTCTGAGTGACGATGTCCGCGGCATCATCTGTGCGGACAAGGTGTCGACGGAAGAGTGGCTCGAGGTCATGCGAACGGCGCATGAGATAGGCCTGCGCAGTACGGCGACGATCATGTTCGGCCACGTGGAGCGGCCGGTTCATTGGGCGCGTCACCTGCTGGCATTACGAGCGCTGCAGGAACGTACCGGCGGCTTCACCGAATTTGTGCCGCTGCCGTTCGTTCACATGGAGGCTCCGTTGTGGCGCAAGGGGCTTGCGCGCAGTGGTCCGAGTTGGCGCGAGTCGATGTTGATGCATGCCGTCGCACGGCTCGTGCTCTATCCCTCGTTTCGAAACATCCAGTGTTCTTGGGTAAAACTCGGCCGTGAGGGTGCGTTCGAGGCTTTGCGGGCCGGTGCCAACGATATCGGCGGCGTACTCATGAACGAGTCGATTACGCGCGCCGCCGGTGGCGTCAACGGTCAGGAAATGAGCGAGAGTGAATTGGTCGGCATCATTCGCGCTGCAGGACGGGTGCCCCGAGAACGAACGACGCTGTACGGCACACCGCAGCACTCCGAGTGGCAGGAGCCATGGCTGCGGGCAGGCTGTCTCGGCGAGACGGCCCTTGGAGTCAGCGCAACCGAGGGATGACGTGCTGACCGATGATGTCGAGCGCTTCCATCGGATCGTCGTGCAGTCGTAGTGCACATTCGGTGAGACCCGCTGCTGCAAACATCTGAAAGCGTTCGATCTCCCGATCGAGATCTTCGAGACCGCCGGTCGAGGTGAAGTATTCACACATGCGGTTCGAGATCGATTCCGGCACTTCTTTGACGTGACCTGAGCGGTCGAACCAGGAAGCGACATACTTGTCGTAGTTGTCGCGAACCATCTGTGCCTCGTCCTCGCTCAAGCACTGTTGGATCAATTCCTTCTGCAGCTTGATGGCGCGCCACGGCAACTCGCGACGTGATTCTCGATAACCTGCTGCACGTTCGCGTTTCAAGTGCCAAGCCCAGAAGGTATTGGTTCGCAGCGGTGCCATGCCCGCTTCGCGCTTGGCGGCACCTTCGTTGACCTCTCGCATGGCATTCGCCATGACTTCGGGTGGCGTACAGCCGATGAAGACACCGTCGGCGACACGAGCCTCCATCCGCATCATCTGACCGCGATAAGCCGTGCCGTAGACGAGCGGTGGATTCGGTGCCTTAACCCAGTCGTAGGTGCAGGGCAGGTTGACGACGAAGTCCTCGCCTTTGTATCCCTGCTTGAGTTTTCCGTAGCCCGCACCACGTACGATCTCGATACCTTCGCGCGTCGCCCGGACGATTTTTTCGGGGCGCTGTATCCCCATCGCGTCGATGTTGCCTTCGCCTGCGCCCATGGCGATGACAGCGCGACCACCGGTGATCTCGTTGAGCGAGAGCAGGCTGTTAGCAATTTTGAGCGGGTGCATCTCGAACGGACTCACGGCGAGTGGGCCGATCAGCATGCGTTTGGTTTGCTGCGCCAGCGGCACCAACGAAAGGAAGCAGTCCCAGTGTGCGAAGAAGTTGGAACTCCACAGCGCACGCACTCCGTAGCTCTCGGCTTTGACGCCGATTTCGGCTACTTGGGAGGGGGTGAGATCCGGCTCGAGGATGATGTCGATTTGCATGCGCCGGAGGTTATCAGGCGCAGTAGATCCGATGCAGCGTTTCGACCACGTGAGCTGCTGGTCCGTCCGCCAGGGAGTAATGGACGGTTTGGCCGTCGCGTCGGGTTTGCACGATGCCGGCCTCGCGCAAGACGGCCAAGTGCTGTGACAGCGCCGATTGGCTCAATGGCAGCCGTTCGTTCAGTTCGCCAACCGACATTTCGACACCCGAGAGATTGCAAAGGATCATCAACCTTTGCTCGTTGGCCAAAGCCTTCAGCAGATTAGATGCGGCTACGGCGTGCGGTTGCATCGCCTCGGGCATGACGGTGTGAGCTTTGATTTTTCGAGCGCGACCGGTAACGGATTGCATGGTCGGAATATTACATCAGGGGTTGCTAAATAAGCAACTGCTAATATAATGCCAGTCATGAACGCAGCAAATCCGACGGTTACCCCTTTCTACGACCCCGCGACTGCGACCTTCAGTTACATCGTCGCCGATTTGGTGACCTCCACTGCCGCGATCATCGATCCCGTACTCGATTACAACCCGATCACGCGCGAGCCGAGCACGCACTCGGCGCGACAGCTGCTCGATTTCGTCGTACTTCACGGGCTGAAGGTGCAATGGATTCTCGAGACCCACGCACACGCTGACCATCTAAGTTCAGCTCAATGGTTGAAAGAGCGGCTGGACGGGCAGCCGCGCGTCGGTATCGGTGCGGGCATCCGACAAGTCCAAACGACTTTCAAGGGCCGCTTGTCTTTGGATGACGAGTTCCCGACCGATGGCAGTCAGTTCGATGTGTTGTTTGACGATGGTGATCGGTTCGCGCTTGGGTCGATTCCGATCGAGGTTGTCGCGACTCCGGGTCACACCCCAGACAGCGTGACCTATTTGATCGGCGATGCCGCTTTCGTCGGAGACACTCTGTTTGCACCGAGGTACGGTACGGCGCGTTGTGATTTTCCGGGCGGCGATGCGCGGATGCTTTATGCCTCCATGCAGCGTCTGTTGTCTCTGCCCGCACAGACGCGCATCTATCTTTGCCATGACTATCCCGCCAAAGGAGTGGATCCGCAGTTTGTGACGGATCCGGTTGCTCAACGGCAGAACGTTCATCTCAAAGACGCGGTGACTCTGGAAGAGTTTGTGGCGATGCGCGAAGCGCGTGATGCCACGCTATCGCCGCCGAAGTTGCTGGAGCCGTCGCTGCGGGCCAATGTGCGCGCGGGTCATCTGTCTGATCCTTTTTTTGATACCAAGGGAGTTAACCCATGAATATTGATCGCTTCGTGCTCGCTTTTGCAGGCACCGTCGTACTTGTCAGTTTATCGCTCGGTATCTGGGTGCATGCGAACTGGTTTTTCCTCACAGCTTTCGTCGGCTTGAATCTATTGCAGTCGTCCTTCACGGGCTTTTGTCCGCTAGCCATCATCCTGCGCAAAGTGGGACTGCAACCGGGTGTGGCTTTCAAATGACGATTCGTCCCTCTCTGCTTGGCGCAGGGGTGTTACTCAGTCTCGTCGGAGGGTGTGGCTCATCGGCGCCACCGGCTCCCGTGGCAAAGCAAAGCGCGCCGTTCGAGCTCTTGACCATCATGGCTACTCCGAGTGGCGATGAGCGTTGGTTGGACGGCCGTGTTGAGGGTGTCGATCAGGCGACGATTGCCGCTCAGACGAGCGGTGAGGTGGCGGCTGTTTCGAAGGAAATAGGGGATCGAGTCTCTGCGGGTGACATCGTATTGCGTTTGCGTGGCACTCAGCAGCGCAGCGGTCTACAGCAAGCGGAGGCAGCGCTGCGAGCGGCCGAAGCACGTGAGGTGGAAGTGCAGGCGCGATTCGCACGGATGTCGAATTTGTTCGAGCGAAAAGCGATCGCCAAGGCGACTTTCGATGACGCACTCGCACAGCGCGAAGCGGCGCTCGCGCAAACCCTTGCCGCTCGCGCCGCAGTGACCGCGGCGCGTGAGACGGTGTCATACACAACGGCGGCGGCTCCTTTTGCGGGCGTAGTGACCGATCGGTACGTTCGAGTCGGTAGTGTCGTTACGCCCGGGATGCCACTCTTCGCCGTATCGGCGACAGATCGGTTACGAGTCGTGACGGATGTCCCGGAGCAGTTTGCCGCTGCGGTGCGCGCACGTGGCGAGGTGTTGATACAGCACGGCACCGAGCGTCTGGCGGGTCGTAACGTGCTCGTGCAGCCGCGCACGGGAGAGGGTACCGGTGCAGTCGGTTTACGAGTCGATCTACCTGCGAATGTCAAAGATTTACAACCAGGGATGATCGTCAAGTTGGCTGTCGTAACGGGCGTAGCGGAGCGCCTCACCGTGCCCTTATCGAGCGTGGCCACCCGGGGCGAGGTCACAGGCGTCTATGTCTTCAATCCAGCGAACGGGCGGGTCTCATTTCGTCAATTGCGCCTTGGGAGAGTGATTGCCTCCAATACCGAGGTGCTAGCCGGTTTGTCGCGCGGTGAGCAGATCGCCGCTGACCCTGTTGTCGCAATGCGGTATCTCGCGAAGGTTCGGAGCGCGCAATGAGTCGCATGAGCGAGCAGCGGCCTATCGGTATCTCGGGTCGACTGGCAGCGTACTTTCTCCACAATCAACTCACGCCATTGCTGGCGTTGGCCGCCATGCTGCTTGGCGCGTTCGCCGTTTGGGTCACCCCGCGGGAGGAAGAGCCGCAGATCGACGTGACCTTCGCGAATGTTTTCATTCCGTTCCCAGGCGCGAATTCCTCGGAAGTGGAGTCGCTGGTTGTCGGTCCGATGGAACGAGTGCTGGGCGAAATCGCCGGCGTGAAGCACATTTATTCGGTGTCGCGTCCGGGGATGGGGGTCATTACGGTTCAGTTCGAGGTCGGCGAGGCGCGTACAGAAGCAGTCGTCCGCCTCTACAACGCGATCTACTCGAATCAGGATTGGCGACCGCCAGGCTTGGGTGTGCTTCAGCCACTGGTGAAACCGGGTGGTATCGAAGACGTTCCGATCCTGACGCTGACGCTGTGGAGTCGCGATGCTTCCCGCAGTCCCGATGCACTCGCACAAGTCGCGCGTTCGTTACAGACAGAGATCAAGCGTGTACCCGGTACGCGTGATGTTGATACCGTCGGGGCACCTGATCATCTCGTTAAGGTCGAGCTCGATCCACGACGTGTCGCAGGTCGTGGGCTTACCTATGGTGAGATCGTCCAATCCCTGCAAGCCACCAATCGTGCGCTGCACGCTGGTGCCGTGGTGGGTGATGGCGCGTCCGCCCCGATTCAGGTGGGTCGCTTTCTGGCAGATCGCGACGAGGTGGCTGCGCTCGTGGTGGGCGTCGCCAATGGGCGACCGGTGTACCTCGAGGATGTCGCGGATGTGCGCATGGGCGCAGCGCAGTCTGAACAATACGTTAGTTTCAGCACCGGTCCTGCCTGGCTGGACGGCGAGGGCGCCAGCGCCGTTCGCGGTCACAGCGCGGTGACCATCGCGATCGCCAAGAAGCCCGGTGAGAACGCTATCGATGTGGCGAGCAAGGTGCTCGACCGGGTTGATGTGTTGCGTAGTGTCTATATCCCGGATGACGTCGAGGTCACGGTCACTCGCAACTACGGCGAAACGGCGAACGAAAAAGCGACCCAGCTGATGCAAAAGCTGCTTTTTGCAACGATCTCGGTCGTGTTGCTCGTGATGCTCGCCATGGGTCGTCGTGAGGCGCTCGTGGTCGGGGTGGCGGTCGTCGTGACGCTGGCAGCGACTCTTTTCGCTTCCTGGGCTTGGGGATTCACGCTCAATCGCGTGTCTTTGTTCGCTTTGATTTTCTCGATCGGCATTCTGGTCGATGATGCCATCGTAGTTGTCGAGAACATTCATCGGCACCGTCTACTGTATTCAGGACCGCTCGAATCCTTGATTCCGCGCGCGGTCGACGAGGTGGGCGGGCCCACGATTCTCGCCACCTTCACGGTCATTGCGGCTTTGCTGCCCATGGCTTTCGTGAGCGGCTTGATGGGGCCTTACATGAGCCCGATCCCGATCAACTCCAGTATGGGCATGCTGCTCTCATTGCTGATCGCCCTGATCTTCACCCCGTGGCTCAGTCGAAAGTTGCTCAGCGGCCGTCACGAGTCCGACGGAGTGACTGACGGATCCAGTGAATTCGATCAGCGAGTTGCGCGGTTCTTCGAGCGATCGCTGCGGCCTTTTTTGTCGGGTGACGATTCGCGCTCGCGTCGGCACAAGCTGTATGCCGGCATCGGGATTACGATCGTGGCGGCCATTGCGCTTGCCGTGGTGCAACTCGTCGTGTTGAAGATGCTGCCCTTCGACAACAAGTCGGAGTTTCAGGTGATCCTCAACATGCCCGAGGGTGCTCCGGTCGAAACGACGGCCAAGGTGTTGGATGAATTGGCCAGCGTCATCGAGACTGTGCCTGAGGTCACCGACTATCAGGTGTACGCAGGTACAGCGGCGCCCATCAATTTCAACGGTCTCGTCAGGCAGTACGGCCTTCGGCGTAGTGCTGAGTTGGGTGACATCCAAGTCAATCTATTGCCGAAGTCTGAGCGAGATCGTTCGAGTCACGAAATCGCCGCTTCCGTTCGGGCGTCCTTAGCGACGATCGGGCGGTCGTATGGCGCCTCGGTGCAAGTGGTCGAGGTGCCGCCGGGACCGCCGGTGCAAGCACCGATCGTTGCGGAGATCTACGGCGCCAGTGCCGAGGAGCGGGCCGCACTCGCTCGAGAAGTGCGATCCGTCTTCGACGCCACAGACGATATCGTTGATATCGACGACACCATGCCTTCTTCGGCGCGACGCTGGGTGCTCGAGGTCGATCGCAACAAAGCTGCGTTGCTCGGTGTGAGCCAACAGCAAATCGCCGAGATTATCTCTGCGGCGGTAGTTGGTTTTGATGCCACCTATCTTCGAGTCGGTGGCGGACAGGAACCAGTGCCAGTACGGCTCGAATTGCCGTTCGGCGACAAGGCTCAAGTTCAAGACCTGCTAGCTCTGGAGCTGCGATCGCAATCCGGTGCGCGAGTTCGACTCGGTGCTGTGGCGACGGCGCGCGAGCTTCCTTGGGATGGTGAAATCCACCACAAGAATTTGCTGCCGGTCACCTACGTGATGGGTGATATGGCGGGCAAACTGGATAGCCCACTTTACGGCATGTTCAGCATCATCGGCGCGCTCGACGGGCGCAAGATCAGTGGTGTCGAACCCGTGCAGCATTTCGTCGCATCGCCCGATGATCCTGCGGAGCTCGCGATCAAGTGGGACGGTGAGTGGCAGATCACGTATGAGACCTTCCGCGACATGGGTGCGGCCTATGCGGTAGGTCTGGTGCTGATTTATTTGCTCGTCGTCGCGCAGTTCGGTTCCTACTTCGTGCCACTTATCATCATGGCTCCCATTCCGCTCACGATCATCGGAGTGATGCCCGGTCATGCACTGCTCGGTGCTCAGTTCACGGCTACCTCGATGATTGGCATGATCGCGCTGGCGGGCATCATCGTGCGCAATTCGATCTTGCTCGTAGACTTCATCAATGCCGAGCGCGCCGGCGGTAGAGACCTGGCCGATGCGGTCGTGGCCGCAGCGACGGTGCGCGCAAAGCCAATCGCGTTGACGGCGCTCGCGGCGATGATCGGCGCCTTTTTCATTCTCGATGACCCGATCTTCAATGGCCTGGCGATTTCGTTGATTTTCGGAATTTTTGTCTCCACCGTCTTGACGCTCGTCGTCATCCCAGTGGGTTACTTCGCCTACCTCTCGAGGAGGAACTGACATGGCTCACATCGTCATTGTGGGTGCCGGGATTGGGGGCGTTCCGGCCGCATTCGAACTACGTAAGAAATTAGGCAAGGAGCACCGGGTGACCTTGCTCGGCTCGTCGCCCTATTTCGAGTTCACTCCTTCGAACCCGTGGGTCGCAGTGGGCTGGCGAAAGACCGAACAAACCCGTGTCGCGATGCGCGAGCCGCTCGAGTCGAAAGGTATTCAGTGGATTTCGGAGAAAGTCGTCACGGTCGATGCGCCGGGCAACAACGTGACGACAGCGGCAGGTCATCGACTCGACTATGACTATCTCGTCATCGCGACAGGCCCCAAGCTCTCTTTCGAGGAGGTGCCGGGCCTTGGTCCCCACGGTGGTCACACGCATTCGATTTGCACGCACGAGCACTCGGAAATCGCCTGGGCGGCATATCAAGAGTTTTTGAAGAACCCGGGTCCGATCGTGATCGGCGCCGCACCGGGAGCGAGTTGCTTCGGTCCAGCCTACGAATTCGCCATGATTCTCGATGCAGATCTGCGCAAGCGAAAAATACGCGATCGCGTGCCGATGACTTATGTCACGAGCGAACCCTATATCGGCCACATGGGTTTGGGTGGCGTGGGTGACAGCAAGGGGCTCATGGAGTCTGAATTGCGTCAGCGTCACATCAAGTGGGTGACGAACGCCAAGATCACGGAAGTGAGACCCGGCGAGGTTCTGCTCACGGAGATGGACGAGGAGGGCAAGCCCAAGAAGGAACACGTCTTGCCGTTCAAGTTTTCGATGATCTTGCCGGCGTTCAAGGGTGTCGACCCGGTGGCAGCCGTGCCGAACTTATGTAACCCACGCGGATTTGTGTTGATCGATGAGCATCAACGGTCGAAGGCTTACCGAAACATTTTCTCGGCCGGAGTCTGTGTGGCTATCCCACCCGTTGAGGTAACACCGGTCGGCACCGGCGCACCGAAGACCGGCTATATGATCGAATCGATGGTCAGTGCGATTTGCGAAAACATCGTCGCCGATATCAAAGGCAAGCCGGCGGACGCCCGTGCGACCTGGAATGCGATCTGTCTCGCGGACTTTGGTGATACCGGTGCGGCATTCGTTGCTCTCCCGCAGATCCCGCCACGTAACGTGACGTGGGCCAAGGCAGGCAAGTGGGTTCATTTGGCGAAGATCGCTTTCGAAAAGTATTTCCTGCGTAAAGTGAGGACAGGCTCGTTAACGCCCGTCTACGAAACGTACGTGCTGAAAGCGCTTGGCATCGTTTCCTTGCGAGAGAAAAAATCCTGATGCATCACTCATCATCCCGAGTCTGGCTATGGCTGGCGGTGGCGGGCTTTTTTCCCGTTGGTCTCAATGCGGCAGAGTCGTTGTCGCAGGCGTGGAGCAAGGCGCTCGCAACGGATGCTGGGTTGGCGGCGGTGAGTCTGGATACCGAAGCCGCACGTGCCGGTGAACGGGTGGCGAGAGCAGCCCGTTTGCCGCAGATCGAGGTTGGTGCTTCTTATACGAAGATGGCAGATGCCCCCGCGTTGTCGATCGTCACTCCCGAGTTTGCATTCGTCTCGCCGCGTATCTTCGATGGCGATGATTTCGTCATGCGCAATGCACAACTGAGTTTGCCGATTTTCGCCGGCGGTAGCTTGTCCTCCGGTGTGAAGGCCGCAGGCGCAGCTCGTGAGGCCGCCGAAGCCGATGAGCGTCGCGCTCGTGCCGATCTCAAGCTGGCCGTCGCAGAGAGTTACCTTGGGGTTTTGCGCAGCCAGCGTGCCTTACGCGCCGCGGAAGCGAGTGTGGTCGCGCTTGAGGCCCATCTGCGAGATGTGACGGCCATGGTTGAGGTTCAGGCGCGAGCAAACACCGATTTGTTGGCCTCGCGTGTGGCCGCCTCCGGCGCCAAACAGCAACTTGCGCGTGCCCGGCTTGGCTTTGCCACGGCACTCGGTCACTACAACCGACACCTGGGCGAGCCGCTCGACCGTGTCGTCGAACTCGAGGCGGTACCTCCCGCTATCTTGGAGGCGACGGATACAACGTTGGCGACTTTACAGGAGCGCGCCGTAAGGCAACGCGGTGAGCTTGGCGGGCTGAGTGCGCGAGCCGACTCCTTGCAGGCTGCGTCGCGTGCGGAGTTCGGAAAGATGCTGCCAACCATCGCCTTGACGGCGAGTTATCAGCAACTCGAAAACACAGTGCTCGATCGCGAAGAATTCACGATGGTGGGTGTTGGCCTTCGATGGGCCTTATTCGATGGCGGACAGGCGCGACATCGAGCTGCGGCCTTGCGACGTTCGAGCGAATCGATACGACAGCGGCGCAATGAGTTGGAGTCGATCGTTCGCCTCGAAGTCCAGCAAGCTCAACTCGGTATCGAGGCGGCCGATGCGCGTGTGGCGCTGACTCGTGATGCTATCGCCGAGGCTAATGAAAACCTTCGGATAACTCGTGAGCTGTACACGGAGAGTCTTGTCACCAACACTCAAGTGTTGGAGGCGATCGCCTTGCAGACGGCCGCAGAGGGGCATGCGGCAGATGCCGTATTCGATGCGTCGATCGCACGCTTGCGTTTGCTCAAGGCCATCGGAGAGCTGTGACGAATCTGACGTCGCCGTTACAGGAAAACGTCACCACCGTTGGGGCTGATGCATTGACCCTGGTAATGCCGTCCGGCATCGCTAGCGAGAAACACGAAGCTCGGCGCGATGTCATCGACCTCGGCAATACGACCGAGCGGAATCGCCTTGCGAATTTCTTCAAGTACGTCGGCGGGTACGTCATCGAGAATCGGCGTGCGCGTAGCGCCTGGCGCCACGCAGTTGATGGTGATATCGCGCGCGCCAATCTCCAGCGCCACGCTACGCGTGAACGAGAGAATCGCGCCTTTGGCTGCGGTGTAGGCGGTGAATCCGGGTGCGCCCTTATAGGCCAGTTGCGAGGCGGTGTTGATGATGCGTCCGTAACCACGGGCATACATCTGCGGTAGTACGGCGCGCGTCATCAAAAAGGTCCCGCGCAGGTGCACGGCGAGCACGCGATCCCATACGGCAACCTCGAGTTCATGCACCCGCGCGGCGGCGGCGATACCGGCGTTATTGACCAAGATGTCGATACGGCCGAACTCGCGAGTCGCTCGTTCGACCATAGAGCTCACAGCTTGTTCGTCGGCGACATCCGCTTCGATGATCACGGCGCGACGACCGAGAGCGCGGACCTGTTCGGCGACCTCCGAAGCTGCTGCTACCTCAAGCGGCGACGGGTGGTTGATGACGATGTCGGCGCCGGATGTGGCCATTGCTAGGGCGACGGCACGGCCGATACCGGAGCTGCTGCCGGTGATGAGAGCGGTACGATTCTGCAGTGTCATGTGTCAAAACCCACGAAAGTCGACGAGCTCATCGAGAGTGATACGCGAGCGTTCAAATTGATTGACCGGATTCTCCAACTTGGGAAAGCCCACAGCCATTCCGCAATAAATCATCTCGGTGGGCGCCAAGCCGAATCGCTCGGCTAGCTGGGGTCTGAAAGACGCCCATGCCTCCTGCATACAGCTGCCGAGACCACGCTCTTCGAGTAGCAGCGCGACGGTCTGGATCAACATACCGAGATGCGCCCACTGCCCATGCGCGACCCGTTGATCGATCACGAAGAAGAGGCCTACGGGCGCGCCAAAGAATTCGAAGTTACGCGCGACATGGCGTAGTCGGGCGGGTTTGTCTTCCCGCGGGATGCCAAGCGCGCGATACATATCCTCGGCGAGCGTGTAGCGACGAGTGCGCAGCGGCTCCCAGAGTTCAGGCGGATAGATGGGGAAGGGGTCGGCTGTCTTGCCGAATCCGGGCGCGGAGGCGGCGCTGCGGGTCATTTCCACGATGGCATCGCGTTCGGGACCGGCGACGGCGATGATGCGCCATGCCTGGATGTTGCTGCCCGAGGGTGCCCAGCGCGCGGCATCGAGGATTTCGGCGAGCAGCGATTTCGGCACCGGGTCGGCGAGGAAGTCACGAATGGAGCGCCGCTGACGCACGGCATCGGAGACGTTCATCGGAGAGACTCCGGAAAAAATGGTGGAGGCGGCGGGAATCGAACCCGCGTCCGCAAGCCCTAGACTTCAGGATCTACGCGCGTAGCTCTCTCATTGGATCTCGCCTTGCGCTACCCGAGGAGCAGGGAAGACGCTCAGCCAGCACACGGTGACTCTTAGCGGGACTGCCCCGTCGCACGGCAGCCCGCGATCCTATAAGCGCGTCCCCTGATTCGGTGTTATAGGCACCAGCCG
>JACCDL011176125.1_pt1 | contig 23964 bp, 19 predicted proteins | sample 7441931 | NCBI WGS metagenome assembly JACCDL01 (sample SAMN15323437, study PRJNA562643) | freshwater metagenome | isolation source: river surface water | place: USA:Blue River Watershed | collected 2017-08-16 | reverse complement strand
TGCGCTTCTTTTTCATCAATGCTAGCCAACTGAATCGTCAATGATGTAGGCAATGGTTTGCGCTTAGCTTGAGCGCTTGCGCTATCAGCATGTGCATCATCCATTAAAAAGTCTTCTTGACCTCTGGTCATCGCCAAATAAACTTCTGCCAATAACTCAGAGTCTAATAAGGCGCCGTGCAATGTGCGGTGATCGTTACTAATGCTAAATCTTTCGCAGAGCGCATCTAAAGAATTTCTTCTGCCAGGAAACATCTCACGAGCATTCTTAAGCGTATCAATGACCGATGCAGTGTGATCAGTCATCTTGCCACGCTTAAGAAGACCCAACTCCATATCTAAAAACCCCAAGTCAAAGGGCGCGTTATGAATGATGAGCTCTGCATCTTTTAAAAACGCAATAATTTCATCAGCAACATCTGCAAATACTGGCTTATCTGATAGAAATTCAACAGTAAGACCGTGAACAGCCACAGCACCCGGATCAATATCTCTTTGAGGGTTGATGTAGTGGTGCAGTTTTGCGCCTGTTAAACGACGGTCAATCATTTCTAAACAGCCGATCTCAATGATGCGATCGCCTGTTAAAGGATTTAAACCAGTTGTTTCAGTATCTAGAATAATTTGACGCATGAAGTAATTAAATAACCTTTTAAAAGCTTGTTTGTTTCTTGTTAATCAGTGCTGACCTGTATTTAATCTTCCAACATTTCTGGAGGAATTTGCATAGGACCTGTGCCACTGTATTTATCAAGGTACAGATAAATCACTGGCGTAATTAATAAAGTCACCACTTGAGAGACCAGCAAGCCGCCGACGACTGCAATACCCAAAGGCTGTCTTAACTCTGCACCCGCGCCTAAGCCTAGAGCAATTGGCAAGGCCCCCATCAAAGCCGCAAGGGTTGTCATCATGATTGGTCTAAATCTTAATAAACAAGCCGAGCGTATCGCTTCACGTGGACTCATGTTTTGATTACGTTGCACATCCAAGGCGAAGTCGATCATCAAAATCGCATTTTTCTTCACAATACCAATCAACAGCAAAATACCAATCGTTGCAACAATCGTCAGCTCTAAATTAAATATTCTCAAGAACACCAAAGCACCAATGGCAGCAGAAGGTAAGCCCGCCAAAATGGTGAGTGGATGAATGTAGCTCTCATATAAAACACCTAAGAGAACATAAATAACCAATACAGCAGCTAGCAACAAAATGATTTGGCTAGATTGACCGCTCTTAAATACCGCTGCATCGCCACCGTAGCTGGTAATGATGGATGTTGGCAATTGAAGCTCCTTGACATACTGCTCAAGCTTCTTGGTGGCTTCACCTAAAGCAACATCTGGCGCCAGGTTGAAAGAGATGGTCACCGCTGGCACTTGGCCTTGGTGGTTCACTGCCGTTGGGCCAATAGTTCTTCTAACGCTAGCAATGCTCGATAAAGGTACTAACTTGTCACTGGCTCTACCTCTGACATAGATGCCATTTAAATCAGTTTCATATTGCTTGAATTCATTACCTGCTTGCAAGATCACTTGGTAAGTATTCACGCTGGTATAGATCGTAGATACTTGACGTTCGCCATATGCGGAATAGAGTGCATTACGGATATCCGCAACTGACACACCAGCACTGGCTGCTTTTTCTCGGTCAATATCAATTTGAGCTTGAAGGCCTCTCAGTTGAGAGTCCGTTGTGATGTCTCTGAAGATTTCAGGGTCGGCTCGCATTTTTTCAGTGACTTTGGTAGACCAATCATTAATACCTTCAAAGCCCACACTTTGAAGAATGTATTGATAGCGACTCTTCGTAACCTTGCCGCCTAATTGAAGATTTTGGATCGGCCTTAAATAAATCGCTAATCCTGGAATATTTCTGAGGTCAGCACGCAAGCTTTCTAAAACTTGTTTCATCTTGCTACGTTCGCCACTTGGTTTTAAGTTCACAAACATACGACCTGAGTTGGTGCCTGAGTTCGCGCCACCACCAATAATAGAAACCAAACCTTCAACGTTAGGATTCTTACGCACGATTTCTGCTGCTTGACTTTGTAACTCAACCATTGTGTTGAATGACACATCGTCGGCCGCTTCTGTTGTTACAAATAGCTGACCAATATCTTCTTCTGGGAAGAAACCTTTAGGGCTCCAGATAAACAAAGCAATAGTGATAATGAAAGTGGCAATGGCCCCTTGCAAAACCCTCTTCTGGTTTTCAAGCGCCCAATCTAATGCTGTTTCGTAGGCCTTTAAAACCTTGGCGAAGTAATAATCAAACTTGATGGTGATCGGGTACTCTTTCGGAACAGTGTGTGCTTTTGGTAAGAAGCGGCTGCAAAGCATAGGTACCAATGTGAGTGACATCACCGCAGAAACTAAAATTGATAAAGACACCACAACAGCGAACTCTCTAAATAGCAAACCGATGGGGCCTGGCATAAAGAAAATCGGAATAAATACGGCTACTAAAGAAATCGAGATGGAGATAATTGTGAAGCTCACTTCTCGGCTACCCTTTAAAGCAGCTTTTAAAGGATCCATGCCATCTTCAATATGACGCATGATGTTTTCTAGAACCACAATCGCATCATCAACCACCAGACCCACAGCAATAGTGATGCCCAGTAAAGAAATATTGTCTAAGCTGTAGCCTAGCCAGTACATCAATGAGAAAGCGCCAATCAAAGAGATCGGTAAACTCAAAGTTGGAATGATCGTGGCAGAAAGATGTTTTAAGAACAAGAAAATCACCATAACCACCAAAGCAATGGTGAGTAATAAAGTGAAATTCACATCGTGTATTGATTCACGAATTGATTTAGAGCGATCGATCAATAAATTTAACTTGATGGATGCAGGCATTTGTTTTTCAAATTGCGGCACCATCGCTCTGACAGAATCAACCACCTGCACAGAGTTAGCTGTAGGTTGTCTCAAAATAGCCAAAGCAATAGATCTTTCACCGTTGAAGGCGGCTAATGTCTTAACAGACTCATAGCTCTCTTGAACATCGGCGACATCTTTTAAGCGGATCGGCAAACCATTACGCTGCGCAACAATTAGATTGGCGTATTCGCTGGCTTTCACCATCTGCGGGTTAGCGTAGATCGTTAACTGTTGGCGCGGGCCATCAAGTACGCCAACAGGTGTATTTGAGTTGGCGCTATTAATGGCTTTTGCCAAATCATCAATCGTTAAATTTTTGGCACCTAAGAGTGAGGGATTTACCTGTACACGAACAGCGTAGCGTTTCTGACCGTAAACCAAAACTTGAGCAACGCCGTCAATGGTTGAAAGCGTTGGAGAAATTAAGTTCTCTGCGTAATCACTAATCTGTGACAAATCCATCGAAGGTGACGTCATTGTCATAATCAACACCGGCGCATCCGCTGGATTCACTTTGCGATATGACGGAGGATTGGTCATCTCGATTGGTAAACGTCTTTGCGCGCGCAAAAGAGCAGCTTGCACATCAACAGCCGCCTTATCAATATCACGGTTGTTGTTAAATTCAAGCGTGATATTGGAGCTGCCAAGTGTATTGGTTGAGCTGATGACGGTAATACCGTCAATCGTTGAGAATTCTTTTTCTAAGGGTAGGGCAACTGACGATGCCATGTTCTCAGGACTGGCTCCCGGTAAATTGGCGCTCACCTGAATAACGGGTGTATTAAAACTAGGTAAAGCTGCTACCGGAATCTTGAGGTAAGCCATCGTACCAGCGGCAACGGTTGCTAACGAAAGCAAAACCGTCATCACTGGACGGCGTATACATAACTCAGAGATATTCATTATTTCTTGGCTTTCTCAGCGCTTTTGGTTTCTCTAATGACGCCGTTAGGACGCAAGTTCTGTTTACCTTCCACGACAATCTTATCTTCTGCGTTCACACCTGTCACAGCACTTTGACCTTGGTATTGATAAACAACCTTGATAGGTTTCAGTGCCACCTTGTTGTCTTTATCAACAACATAGAGGAAGTCGCCTTTTGGATTTGTCACAACAGCATGTGTTGGGATGATCAAAGCATCCTTCATCATTTTGGCTTTTAATTTAATTCTGACAAATTGACCTGGGATCATCAAACCATCTTTATTGCTCAGTTCTGCTTTAACGCGAACTGCACCAATGGCTGGGTCAACTTGGTTATCAACAACATACACCTTACCTTCAACCGGTTTATCGGTGCCGTTGACTTCAACACTCACAGTTAAATCATCACCTTCTTCTCGTTTGCCGAGGATCAGTGGAATTTCTTTTTCGCTGATGGTGAATTGCACATTGATAGGGTCTAGTTGGGTGATGGTGACCATCGCACCTGTTGTGGTGGTTGATGTGGCACTGCTAGTGGTGGCGACGTTCGTACCAGCTTGAACCAAGCTACCTACAAAAACGTTAATCACACCAGCGCGACCATTGATCGGTGAGCGGATATGGTCAAAGCTCAAAGCCACTTCAGCAGCTCTAGCGTTTGCTTTCGCTGATTCCATATTGGCTTTGGATGTATCAGCAGCAGCTTGTGAAATGAATTTTCTTTCAATCAATTCTAAAGAACGTTTGTATTGGCGAGCGGCATCGTCGGCCAAAGCTTTGGCTTTGTCATAGTTCGCTTTGCTAGCTCTGTCATCTAATGTGAAGAGTAGGTCGCCTGCTTTAACAGCTTGACCTTCTTTGATGTGGATCTTGCTAACAACGTTCGTTGTTTGAGGACGAATATCAACAATATTTTTAGCGATGATATTGCCAGTTGCTTCTAAGATCACTGGGATATCTTTTTTCTCAACCAGAGTTGTTGTGACTAATTGCGGCGGAGATTTTTTGCCGGTATCAGGAAAGAAATAGTTGTAGGCGTAATTTAAGCCGTAAAGCACCACAAGACCAGCGATGATTTTCTTCTTATGAAGCATGCAGTATTGGTAGGTTTTGATGAGGTCAACTTTTTTAAGTAAAGCAATTCCACGTTTGACTCCAGCACAACCCCAAGCCAATAACTTGGTTTTCATTTTTTCAATCAATTTCATAGCTGATGGGGGTAAAAGGCTACCCCACTATCTCCTTGTGTTTTATGGGAATATTCTCGCACATTTGTGCCGCTGGGGCAGATATCCCGGGCTCAAGAAAAAAACCACCTAAAAGGTGGTTTTAATGTCATTTTTGCTTCAATTTTTATCTAAATTATTCAGATATTTTCTTTAAGTGCTCTTCAACACCCTTATTAGCAAGAGCATCAGCTAATTCATTGCCAGGATGTCCGGCATGACCTTTGACCCAGTGCCAGTTGATATCGTGTTTACCGAGGAGGCTATCGATTTCTTGCCATAAATCGACATTTTTAACAGGATCTTTATTGGCTGTTTTCCAGCCGCGAGCTTTCCATCCGCCCATCCACTCCGTGACACCTTGCATCACGTATTTGGAGTCAGTGTAAAGCGTGACATGACAAGCCATTTTGAGAGCTTTAAGAGCCTCAATCACTGCAGTCATTTCCATGCGGTTATTCGTGGTGAGAGTCTCACCACCATGCAGGTGTTTTTCCTTGTCGCCCGATCTTAAGACAACCCCCCAGCCACCTGGACCTGGATTACCTTTGCAAGCACCATCTGTATAGATAATCACTCTTCCTTGGCTTGAGTTAGCTGCTTCGCTCATTCAGTTTTTTCCAGTTGGGTATTAGTGGGATGGCTACTTAAATTGGTAGCTGTGCTCAGTTGAGGTGCCTTCTTAGGGGTGCTTACTTCCACACGGCCAACCAGTGTCAGAGTTGAAACGCGCTTAATCGCAGAAACCATAAATACAGAACCTAAAACGGGCCACCAACGATCACCTGCTTTTTCTAAAAATCCCATTTTTGTCATGCCTGAGGCGCTTCGAAGCGGTAGACGATAGCAGCCAAAACGACCGCGATCGACTGAAAAATCTAATAGTTTCAGCCAATCTTTGATACGCAATAAATCAATGAATTTTCCTTCGCGAGGCAGGTAAGGTTGACCAATTAAATGGCTGCAATACTGTCTCAAGCCCCATAAGCTAGCTGGATTAAACCCTGAGATGACCACTCGACCTTCGGGCATCAAAATTCTGTTGACCTCTCTGAGAACTGCATGGGGATCTTCTGCAAATTCAAGGACATGGGGAAGTAAAACCAAATCCACACTTTGACTGGCAAATGGTAATTCTTCAGGAATGCCACTGATGGTGTGCCAAGTTTCTGGTTGATGATCGATGGGCCTGTCGTGCGGGGCTCTTAAGATCATTTGCAAAGGCATCCGGTTTTCTTTGAGGCCCTGCAATTGAGGTAAACCTATCTGAAGAGCATGGTAGCCAAAAATATCACTAACAATGTGGTCAAATTGAGCCTGTTCCCAATTCAGGACATATTGTCCTGGAGCTGAGCTAAGCCAATCATCCCAGGAAGTCCAGGGCGTTTGCTTAGTTTGTTTGGGCTTTGCTTGAATCATGCTTTGTGTTTGAGATGCCAGATAAAAATTCATTACAAGTGCGACCCATTGCCGCGTATGACGATAACTATATTTGGTTATTGTCAGATAGTCATTGTGCCGTAGTTGTAGATCCAGGTGATGCCCAGCCAGTGATTGCTTATTTAAAAGAGCATCAACTGTCTTTGGAGGCTATTTTAATCACCCATCACCATGCTGACCACATGGGCGGTATAGCCGACTTAATAGCATGGGCAAAAGCATCTGGGCAGACTTTGCCAACAGTCTATGGTCCTGCGGGTGAAGACATCCCCGGCGTAACCGATGCCTTGATGCAGGGTGACAGCTTGCATCTACAAAAACCGGCTTGCCTGCTATGGGTCTTGGATGTGCCTGGACATACGGCGGGACATATTGCTTACTTCATGGACGCAGGCGATGACAAACACCTATTTTGTGGTGACACACTCTTTGCTTCTGGTTGTGGCCGTTTATTTGAGGGCACTGCAGCGCAAATGGTGGCTTCACTGGAAAAACTCAAAAAACTGCCAGAAGAAACATTAGTACATTGTGCGCATGAGTACACCTTATCTAATATAAAATTCGCCTTGGCTGTTGAGCCTAACAATCAAGATCTATTAGATTGGAAGTCAAGAGCAGAAGCATTGCGACAAGTTGGAAAACCAACCATTCCTACAACCATTGCACATGAGAAATTGGTTAACCCATTTCTAAGGTGTGATTATTTACCAGTGATTAATGCCATTCACCGTCATACGCCTCTAAAGCGAAAAGACCCTGTTGATGTATTTGCAGCTATGCGTGCATGGAAAGATATTTTTAAGTAATGCCAGAACCTTTCAACCAATTGCCTTATGTGAGACGCTTACTTCGCACAGTTGCCATCCTTGCGATGGCTCTGATTGTGACTGCCTGCGCCACAACAAATGGCGATTGGACCAATGAGCCTAGTAAGGTTTCTAAATCAGGTAAAGCAAGTAGGGCGCCACGCGTCAATATTGATAAAGACTCTGTGGGTTCGCTCAACGCCCCATACAACGACCTATGGGATCGTATTCGTGATGGTCTTGAGATGGAAGAGCTAGATAGCCCCTTGGTAATCAAGCATGTTCGTTGGTATTCAGATCGCCCAGACTATGTTGATCGCATGATGTCTCGTTCTTCTCGTTATCTTTTTTACATCGTTGAAGAAGTTGAGCGCCGCAAAATGCCCATGGAGTTAGCACTTTTACCATTCATTGAAAGTGCCTTTAATCCAGAAGCATTTTCAAGGGCCAAAGCTTCTGGAATGTGGCAATTCATGCCTGCAACTGGTAAAGATTACAAGTTAACGCAAAACGTTTTTAGAGATGAGCGTCGTGATGTGATTCAGTCCACTGATGCAGCGCTCGATTATTTACAACGCTTGTACAAGATGTTTGGGGACTGGCAATTGGTCTTGGCCGCTTATAACTGGGGCGAAGGCAATGTCTCAAAAGCGATCAAGCGTAATAAGGCTAAAGGTTTACCAACCGACTACATGAGTCTCACGATGCCTGATGAGACTCGCAACTACGTACCCAAATTATTGGCAGTTAAGAAAATTGTTTTAGACCCTAAAGCTTATGGTCTTAAGTTACCAACTTTGGAAAACCACCCATACTTTGTGATTGTTACGACTTCTAAAGATATTGACGTTGATTTGGCAGCAGAGTTTGCTCGAATGACATTGCCAGAATTCAAGGCGATGAATCCTTCATTTAATAAGCCTGTTATTTTGGGTGCCAGTGAACCTCAAATTCTTTTACCTTTCGGACGCGCAGAATCCTTCCAAGAAAATATCAACGCCCATAAAGGGAGATTGTCTTCTTGGACTGCTGTGCAATTGGGTTCTAGAGAGACAGTTGATAAATTGGCGACAAGGCTCAATGTGGATGCTGCTCAGATAAGAGAAATCAATGGCATCCCAAGGGGTATGAGGATCAAGCCAGGTTCAACAGTGATCATTCCTAAAACTGCAAAAAATACTGATGTGCCGATGCACTTGGCTAATAATGCTGCCTTGATGTTGGAAAAAGAAGTGGCGCAAAAGAAAGCTCAAGCTAAGAAAAATTCAGGTGCCAATAAAAAAACAGCATCTAATAAAAAATCAGCATCTAATAAAACAAACAAAAAGACCAAGACTGACAACAAGTCAGATACCAAGTTGGCCCAAAATCAAAAAAAATCGAATTAAAACAAGCTAATTCTAGTTTTAAGCCCTCGATTTATAGGGTAAATCCCTAAGTGTCAGAGCCAAGTCAGCCTAGGATTTGATCCTATCGGGATTCTTAAAACTATTTCATGTTTATTCGGGGGAAATGTATGTCCGCTTACAAAGCTTTCCATGAGCGTTCTGTAAAAGATCCACAAGGTTTTTGGGCAGAGCAAGCACAATTAATTGAATGGCAAAAGCCTTTTGATCAGGTGTTGGACTATAGCAATCCTCCATTTGCTAAGTGGTTCGTTGGTGGCAAAACAAATCTTTGTCATAACGCTGTTGATCGTCATTTAAAAGACCGTCCAGACCAACAAGCTTTGGTCGCTGTTTCAACAGAAACAGATCAAGAGAAGTCATACACATTTAAAGAGCTTCACACTGAAGTGAACAGAATGGCTGCCATTTTGAAGGCTCATGGTGTGGTCAAGGGCGACCGTGTCTTGATTTATATGCCGATGATTGCTGAGGCAGCTTTTGCTATGTTGGCTTGTACTCGTTTAGGTGCAATTCACTCAGTGGTATTCGGTGGTTTTGCTTCACACAGCTTAGCTTCACGTATTGATGATGCGAAGCCTAAGATGGTGATCTTGGCTGATGCAGGTGCGCGTGGTGGTAAGCCGGTGCCTTACAAGCCATTGCTAGATGAAGCGATTACTTTGTCTGAGCACAAGCCAGCTAAAGTTTTATTGATTGACCGTAAGTTGGTGGAGTACACCAAAGTAGAAGGTCGTGATTTGGATTACGCTACTGAGCGTGCCAAGGTGATGGATGCGCAAGTGCCATGCGAATGGTTAGATGCAACAGACCCTTCATACATTCTTTACACATCAGGAACAACTGGCAAACCTAAAGGTGTTCAACGTGACACAGGTGGCTATGCAGTTGCTCTAGCTTCTTCAATGCGCCACATTTATGGCGGCAAGCCTGGTGAGGCTATGTTCACTACTTCTGACATCGGTTGGGTTGTTGGCCATAGCTACATTATTTATGGACCATTGATCAATGGTATGGCCACCATCATGTACGAAGGCACACCATTGCGTCCTGACGCAGGCATCTGGTGGAAGTTAGTTGAGAAATACAAAGTATCCGTGATGTTCTCAGCTCCAACAGCAGCACGTGTGTTGAAAAAACAAGATCCAGCATTCCTAACGAAATATGACTTATCTAGTCTGCGCGCTGTTTTCTTGGCGGGTGAGCCATTAGATGAGCCAACAGCAACTTGGTTACATGGCGCGATCAATAAACCGATCGTTGATATCTACTGGCAAACAGAAACTGGTTGGCCAATGCTTGCATTACAACGTGGCATTGAAGTTATGCCGCATAAGTTTGGTTCACCAGGTGTGCCTGTTTACGGTTACAACATGAAGTTGTTAGATGACTCAACAGGTGCTGAGTTGGGCCCTGATCAAAAAGGTGTTGTTGCGATTGAAGGCCCATTGCCTCCAGGTTGCATGCAAACAGTTTGGGGTGATGATGAGCGTTTCGTTAAAACCTATTGGAATACAGTTCCTGGCAAATTGGTGTACTCAACATTTGACTGGGGTATTAAAGATAAAGATGGTTACTACTTCATCTTGGGTCGTACCGATGACGTGATCAACGTTGCGGGCCACCGTCTTGGTACTCGCGAGATTGAAGAGAGTATTTCAAGCCATCCAAACGTTTCTGAAGTGGCAGTGGTTGGTATCGAAGATAAATTGAAAGGCCAAGTAGCTATCGGCTTTGCAATTGCTAAAGATGCTAATAACGTAGCAACTCTAGAAGCTGAGATCTTAAAAACAGTGGATTCACAATTGGGCGCCGTTGCAAGACCTGCGCGTGTTTACATCGTGAACGCTTTGCCTAAGACTCGTTCAGGCAAGATTGTTCGCCGTTCACTGCAAGCGGTTGCTGAGGGTCGTGATCCTGGTGACCTCAGCACTTTGGATGATCAAAGTGTATTGACAGCTATTAAGGCTTTGTTCACAGCTTAATAACCCCTTGCTTTGCCAGAATTAGGGCTCTTCGGAGCCCTAATTTGTTTTTAAGCCCATGATTAATATGGTTTTTATTTGCAAGCAATGAGGACCCCACTAGGGTATTTCCGGATCAAGAGGGGGCGGTGAGGTATAATTTCGTAGTTAAATTATTAGATACTTGCCCTAGCGCTTAAAGACACATATACCTCCCGAAAATACTCAGACCGGAGGTGTCTTTTCCGGATCAGGGATGTGTCGGATGGCAGTAGGGCTTTGGAGAATACCTTTGCTGCCACAGTTAATTCCTTCTTTATCCCCAGCAGTTTTGGCACTTGCCGATGGAACTATTTTTCCGGGTTATAGCATTGGTGCCGTTGGCCAATCAGCCGGCGAAGTTGTTTTCAATACAGCTCTGACTGGTTACCAAGAAATCCTCACAGACCCAAGCTACACCAATCAATTGGTGACATTGACTTACCCACATATTGGTAACGTTGGTGTGAATGATCAAGACCGAGAGTCTGGAAAAATTTACGCTGCTGGTCTCATCATTAAAGATTTATCGCTTATCGCTTCGAATTTCCGCTCTGAAAAAACTCTAAGCGATTATTTAGTTGGTGAAGGCGTTGTGGGTATCGCAGGTATTGATACTCGCAAATTAACCCGCATCTTGCGCGACAAGGGCGCACAACCTGGCGCGATTGTCGCTGGCAAGTTAGGTGACTCTTTACAGTCTGTGACTGAAAAAGCCTTGGCTGCTGCTAAAGGTTTCCCTGGCATGGCTGGTTTAGATTTAGCGCAAGTGGTGACTACAAAGACTGCTTACGAGTGGACTGAAGGCGAGTGGGGTTTAAATGCTGATAACGGCAAACCAGGCTTTAAGCAATTAGAAAAACCATTGAAGCATGTGGTGGCTTATGACTTTGGTGTGAAGCGCAATATTCTTCGCATGTTGTCTGAGCGTGGTTGCAGAATCACAGTGGTTCCTGCCAAGACACCTGCAGCAGATGTGCTTGCGATGAAACCAGATGGTGTGTTTTTATCGAATGGCCCTGGAGATCCTGAGCCATGCGATTACGCTATTGCTGCAGCTAAAACATTTATTGAGCAAAGCATTCCTACTTTTGGTATTTGCTTGGGTCATCAAATTATGGGTTTAGCAGCTGGCGCAAAAACTCTCAAAATGAAATTCGGTCACCACGGCGCCAACCATCCAGTGAAAGATTTGGATAATGGTCGTGTAGTGATTACTTCACAAAACCACGGATTTGCTGTTGATGCAGCAACTCTTCCAGCAAACGTAAGACCAACGCATGTGTCTTTGTTTGATGGTTCATTGCAAGGTTTGGCTTGGACTGATAAGCCAGCTTTTTGTTTCCAAGGTCACCCAGAGGCATCACCAGGACCGCATGACATTGCGTACTTGTTTGATCGCTTTATTAAATTGATGTGAGATTGACGAATGCCTAAGCGTACCGACATAAAAAGTATCCTCATTATTGGCGCAGGTCCAATCGTCATTGGACAGGCCTGTGAGTTCGACTATTCAGGTGCTCAAGCTTGTAAAGCTTTGAGATCAGAAGGTTACCGCGTTATTTTGGTGAACAGTAATCCTGCGACCATCATGACAGACCCTGAGATGGCTGATGTGACTTACATCGAGCCCATCACATGGGAAGTGGTAGAGCGCATTATTGCCAAAGAAAAACCAGATGCCATCTTGCCAACCATGGGCGGACAAACTGCCTTGAACTGTGCACTTGATTTGCATCGCCATGGTGTTCTCGATAAATACAAGTGCGAATTGATTGGCGCATCTCCAGAAGCGATTGATAAAGCTGAAGACCGTCAAAAGTTCAAAGAAGCCATGACCAAAATCGGTTTGGGTTCTGCCAAGTCTGGCATTGCTCACTCATTAGAAGAAGCGCACACAGTTCAACAGCAAATTGCTGTTGAAACGGGTGGTGCTGGTTACCCTGTGATCATTCGTCCATCATTCACGATGGGTGGTTCAGGTGGTGGTATTGCATATAACCGTGAAGAATTTGAAGAAATTTGTAAACGTGGTCTCGATCTATCTCCAACACGTGAGCTCTTAATTGAAGAGTCATTATTGGGTTGGAAAGAATACGAGATGGAAGTAGTGCGTGACCGTAAGGACAACTGCATCATCGTTTGTTCTATTGAAAACTTAGATCCAATGGGTGTGCATACCGGTGACTCGATCACTGTAGCGCCTGCACAAACACTAACGGACCGTGAGTATCAGATTTTGCGTAACGCCTCATTGGCTGTTTTACGTGAGATTGGTGTTGATACAGGCGGCTCTAACGTTCAGTTCTCTATCAACCCAGTTGATGGTCGCATGATCGTGATTGAAATGAATCCTCGTGTGTCACGTTCATCTGCCTTGGCATCAAAAGCAACTGGTTTCCCAATTGCGAAGATTGCTGCCAAGTTGGCGGTTGGTTTTACATTAGACGAATTGCAAAACGATATTACTGGTGGCAAAACGCCGGCATCGTTTGAGCCATCCATTGACTATGTTGTAACCAAGATTCCTCGTTTTGCATTCGAAAAATTCCCGGCCGCTGATAAGCGCTTAACGACACAGATGAAGTCTGTGGGTGAGGTGATGGCGATTGGTCGCACATTCCAAGAGTCTTTCCAAAAGGCTTTGCGTGGATTAGAGGTAGGCGTTGATGGCTTGGATGAAGTATCAACAGATCTTGATGAGATCACTCAAGAGATCCGTGAGCCAGGCCCAGATCGTATTTGGTATTTAGGTGATGCATTCAGAATGGGTATGACTCAGGAAGAAGCATTCACCAATACAGCAATTGATCCATGGTTCTTGGCGCAAATTTCAGAAATCATTGAAATTGAAAAGAAACTACAAGCTCGTCAATTAAAAGATTTAACAGCTCAAGAGTTGCGCTTTGTAAAACAAAAAGGTTTCTCAGATCGTCGTTTAGCTAAATTGTTAAAGACGGATGCAAAAGCTGTGCGTGAAGCACGCCATGCATTAAAAGTAAGACCTGTATACAAACGTGTAGATACTTGTGCAGCTGAGTTCTCAACAAACACAGCCTATATGTACTCTTGCTACGAAGCTGAGCATGGTGAGTGCGAATCACAGCCAACAACCAAAGAAAAGATCATGGTTTTAGGTGGTGGTCCTAACCGTATTGGTCAAGGTATTGAGTTTGACTACTGCTGCGTACATGCGGCTTTAGCTATGCGTGATGATGGTTATGAAACCATCATGGTGAACTGCAACCCAGAAACTGTTTCTACTGACTATGACACTTCTGATCGTTTGTACTTTGAGCCATTAACACTTGAAGATGTTTTAGAGATCGTTGCGATTGAAAAACCAAAGGGTGTGATTGTTCAGTACGGTGGTCAAACGCCATTGAAACTAGCGCTTGATTTGGAAGCCAACGGCGTACCTATTATTGGTACTAGCCCAGACATGATCGATGCTGCTGAGGACCGTGAGCGTTTCCAAAAGCTATTACAAGATTTAGGTTTGCGTCAGCCACCTAACAGAACTGCTCGTACAGAGCCTGAAGCTCTGAAGTTGGCGGATGAGATTGGTTATCCATTGGTTGTTCGTCCATCTTATGTGTTGGGTGGTCGTGCAATGGAAATCGTCCATGATGGCCGTGACCTCGAGCGTTATATGCGTGAGGCTGTGAAGGTTTCTCATGATTCACCAGTTCTATTGGATCGTTTCTTGAACGATGCGATTGAGTGCGATGTGGACTGTATCTCTGACGGTAAGAGAGTGTTCATTGGCGGCGTGATGGAGCATATCGAGCAGGCGGGTGTTCACTCAGGTGACTCAGCATGTTCATTGCCTCCATATTCATTATCGAAAGAAACTGTTGATGAAATGCGTCGTCAAACTGCAGCGATGGCCAAAGGCCTCAATGTGATTGGTTTGATGAACGTTCAGTTTGCGATTCAGCAAGTCGATGGTAAAGACATCGTTTACGTCTTGGAAGTAAATCCACGTGCATCAAGAACTGTTCCATATGTATCAAAAGCAACAGGTTTACAGTTAGCTAAGATTGCTGCCCGTTGTATGGCAGGACAAAGCTTGGATCAGCAAGGTATTGGTGAGGAAGTGATTCCTCCATACTTCTCTGTTAAAGAAGCTGTGTTCCCATTCAATAAATTCCCAGGCGTTGACCCGATTCTTGGACCAGAAATGCGTTCAACAGGTGAGGTCATGGGCGTTGGCAAAACTTTCGGTGAAGCTTTATTTAAATCACAGTTAGCGGCTAGTACAACGTTGCCAAAATCAGGAACTGTTCTATTAACAGTTAAAGATAGCGACAAAGCAAAGGCTGTTGAAGTGGCTCAAATGCTCAATGGTATGGGTTACTCCATTGTGGCTACACAAGGCACTGCTGCGGCGATTGAAGCTGCGGGAGTTCCGGTTAAGCGTGTGAATAAGGTAAAAGATGGCCGTCCACATATTGTGGATATGATCAAAAACGGTGAGATTGCTTTGGTATTTACAACTGTTGATGAGACAAGAACAGCGATTGCTGATTCAAGATCGATTCGTACAACAGCGCAAGCTAATCGTGTTACTTATTACACAACGATTAGTGGTGCTAAAGCAGCTGTGGCTGGTATCAAGGCTATTGACCAATTGGAGGTTTATGACTTGCAAGGTCTGCACGCTTCTTTATAAGATGGCAACCTAAATATCAACATAGATATAAAATTAAGCTGTAAAAAACAAAAATGACTGGTAGTTCGCTACCGGTCATTTCTTCTTCAATTAATTAGAGTTTGGATGTAGATTCATGAGTACGATTCCTATTACAAGACATGGCGCGGAGCTTCTAAAGCAAGAGCTACATAATTTGAAACACGTTGAGCGCCCAGCGGTGATCAATTCTATTTCTGAGGCTCGTGCTCAGGGTGACTTGTCTGAAAATGCTGAATACGATGCTGCTAAAGAAAAGCAGGCGTTTATCGAAGGCCGTATTCAAGAGCTAGAAGGTAAGTTGGCAGCTGCTCAAATTATTGATCCAAGCACACTGGATGTAGAAGGCCGTATTGTTTTTGGTGCAACTGTTGAATTAGAAGATTTGGAAGATGGCAAAAAAGCCAAATACCAAATCGTTGGTGATGATGAGGCCGATTTAGATGCTGGCAAGATCTCTATTAGCTCACCAATCGCTCGTGCATTGATTGGCAAAGAAGAGGGTGATGTGGCTACATTCTCATCCCCAGGCGGCAATCGTGAAGTTGAAATCCTAAGCGTTAATTACATCTAAGCTATTCATTCATGCATATCACTGCTCAAAGATTGTTTGTATTTATCCTAACTCTTTGGGTGGGTACGCTTGTGACGATTGGTTATGTTGTTGCGCCCACTTTGTTTGCAACGCTGACTGATCGCCAAGTAGCGGGCATGGTGGCTGGTGCTTTATTTAGGATTGAAGGCACCATCAGCATGGTGCTAGGTGTTGCATTAATTGTATTTGCCAACTTATTAGTCAAGCGTGGTTTACAGCGTTATAAAAATATTCGTTGGTATTTATTGGCAATGGTGGTGTGTGCTGCTACAACAGCCTTTGTCTTGCAGCCGATGATGAATGCCTTAAGAGTGGAAGCTTTGAGTCAGGGTTTTCCGGTGATGTTGTCACCTTTGGCAGCATCATTTGGCCGCTTACATGGATTATCAAGCGCTTTGTATCTCGTTCAATCTTTGATTGGCCTGATATTGATGTGGCGCTTAACCAAACCTGTTAGTGAAGGTCTGAAATAACAAAAAATCAACAAAGAAAAAAATAAGCCACCGAAAGGTGGCTTATTCATTAGAAGTAATAAAAAACTATTAACCTAGTTGGCGTTTCTTAACGCTGGTTTGGCGAGGTTTAGCTCTTTTAACTTGACCGCCTGCAGCTACGCGCTCATTACCGAGAACTGTGGTTGCAACTGGTTTAGGACGACGCTGTGGATTGCGAGTGAATTTTTTCACCATCACCACTTTAGGGCCGCTCTTTTTGCCGCGACGCTTCTCTTCAACTTCTCTTTCAACTTTAGGTCTGTAAAGAACTAAGAGCTTGCCGATGTGTTGAATAGGCGCTGCATTGAGTTCGTCGCAGAGTTGTTCGTAGATGGCAACGCGCGCTTCGCGGTCGTCACCAAATACACGGACTTTAATCAAGCCGTGGAAATTGAGGCCATTGTTCACTTCTTTGACTACTGCAGGCGTTAAGCCATCAGCACCAATAAGAACAATAGGTTTTAACGCATGAGCGTCTGAGCGGTGTGCCGAACGTTCGGCAGAGGATAATTCTAGTTTTGGCATAGGTATTTCTTTGGAAGTCCCATATGATAAGCCATTAAATTGCAGGTAAATGTGGAACTGAGTCAAAAACAGCGGAAAATAGGGTATTAAGTGCTGAATTAATTCGCATAATGACTAAAAATTAACAAAATAAGCTGTTTGTAGCAATCAATCAGTAGGAAGCAGGTAAGTGTGGCAAAGAACAAATTTAATAAAGATTGGCTAAATGACCATCTCAATGATCCCTACGTCAAAATGGCGCAGAGAGAAGGTTATCGCGCACGCGCTGCTTATAAGCTCAAAGAGATTGATGAGCAGGATCGTTTGATTGGTCCTGGTATGGTTGTCGTGGACTTAGGCAGTACGCCTGGAAGTTGGTCCCAGTATGCTCGTAACCGCTTGGTAGAGTTTGGTAAAAAGAACCCCAATGTGCCTGATGGCAAGCCTCATGGCACGATTGTGGCGATTGATATATTGCCCATGGAAGAAATCGCAGACGTGACCTATCTTCAGGGAGACTTCCGTGAAGACGAGGTATTAAAACAGTTTGAAGCCCTATTGCCAGGTAACCCTGCAGATGGCCCTCAAGTAGATTTGGTGCTGTCTGATATGGCGCCTAATCTCTCTGGTGTATCAACTGCGGATGCGGCACGTATGGGGCATTTGGCAGATTTAGCATTAGAGTTTGCTCAGGCGCACTTAAAGCCTAATGGCGCTCTTTTGATCAAATGCTTCCATGGCAGTGGTTACAGCCAAATCGTGGAATCATTTAAAAAGGTCTTTAAGGTCGTTTCTCCTAGAAAACCTAAGGCTTCTCGAGATAAATCTGCAGAGACTTTCCTTTTAGGTAAACATCTCAAGTAAGTTGCTCATTTTGAGAGCTGTTTAAAACTTCAAAAACGCTTAAAACCACAATAAATATATGGGAATTCCCCATTTTTTTAGTCAAGCACTTGAAAAGTGGAGAGAGTAGAATCATATGTGTATAGATATATCTGCCTTAAGGAGGCTTTGTGAATAATAATTTGATACAGAAGGTTGGTGTGTGGCTGATCGTAGGCCTCGTGCTATTCACTGTTTTCAAACAATTTGATAAGCCTCGCGCTGCTGAAAACGTTACATATACTCAATTTATGGATGATGCCAAAAATGGCAAAGTTAAAAGAGTTGACGTTCAGGGTCGCAATATCCAAGTAACTCCAGTTGATGGTCAAAAATATTCTGTGATCAGCCCAGGGGACATCTGGATGGTGGGTGACCTCATGAAGTTTGGCGTACAAGTAACAGGTAAAGCCGAAGAAGAGCAAAGCTTGTTAGTGTCTGCCCTTTACTATCTTGGCCCAACACTATTGATCATTGGTTTCTGGTTCTTGATGATGCGTCAGATGCAAGGTGGCGGCAAAGGCGGCGCCTTCTCTTTTGGTAAATCAAAAGCTCGTTTAATTGATGAGAACACCAATGCCATCACATTTGCTGATGTTGCTGGATGTGATGAAGCTAAAGAAGAAGTATTCGAATTAGTAGATTTCTTAAAAGACCCGACTAAGTTCCAAAAATTAGGTGGTCATATTCCAAGAGGCGTTCTTTTAGTTGGTCCTCCAGGAACAGGTAAAACCTTATTAGCTAAAGCCATTGCCGGTGAAGCTAAGGTACCGTTTTTTGCGATCTCTGGTTCAGACTTCGTTGAGATGTTTGTGGGTGTGGGTGCTGCACGTGTTCGCGATATGTTCGAGAACGCTAAGAAGCAAGCGCCATGCATCATCTTTATCGACGAGATCGATGCGGTGGGTCGTCATCGTGGATCAGGTACTGGTGGCGGTAACGATGAGCGCGAACAAACATTGAACCAAATGTTGGTCGAGATGGATGGCTTTGAGCCTAATAGTGGTGTGATTGTGATTGCCGCTACTAACCGTTCTGATGTTCTAGATAAAGCTTTGTTACGTCCAGGTCGTTTTGACCGTCAAGTACACGTTGGTTTACCTGACATTCGTGGCCGTGAACAGATTCTTAAGGTACATATGCGCAAAGTGCCTATCAACAGCGACGTTGATGCAGCAGTATTAGCGCGTGGTACTCCAGGTTTCTCAGGTGCGGATTTAGCCAACTTGGTGAATGAATCAGCGTTGTTTGCAGCGCGTCGTAATAAGCGCACTGTTGATATGCAAGACTTCGAAGATGCTAAAGACAAAATTTTCATGGGTCCTGAGCGTAAGTCAGCAGTGATGCGTGAAGAAGAGCGTCGTAATACGGCTTATCACGAGTCAGGTCATGCGGTGGTCGCTAAGATCTTGCCGAAGGCTGATCCGGTTCATAAGGTCAGCATCATGCCTCGCGGTTGGGCTTTGGGTGTGACATGGCAGTTGCCTGAGCATGACAGAGTCAATATGTACAAAGACAAAATGCTTGAAGAGATTTCTATCTTGTTTGGCGGCCGTTTAGCCGAAGAGATTTTCTTGAACTCTAGTAGTACTGGTGCATCGAATGACTTTGAACGTGCTACAAAAATGGCTCGTGACATGGTGACTCGCTACGGTATGAGTGAAGTGCTTGGCACAATGGTTTATGTTGATGCCGATCAACCTGGCATTTTTGGACCTATGAGTTCTAAATCAGTTTCTGAAGCTACTCAGCAAAAAGTGGATGTTGAGATCCGTGCGATCTTGGATAGGCAGTATGCGGTAGCTAAAAAGATTCTTGAAGAGAATAAAGACAAAGTCGAAGTGATGGTGAAGGCATTGCTTGAATGGGAAACCATTGATGCTGATCAGGTGAGTGACATCATGGCTGGTAAAGAGCCACGTCCACCTAAATATCCACCAACGACACCTAGCGGTGGTCCATCAGGTGGCACACCTGTTGTCGCTGAAGGCGGCGCTCCAGCGGCGGCCTAATGGTAAAGCAACATATAACGCCCGTGGCATGGCGCTGCGGGCGTTTTCTTTTTGATTGGACGCAAAGAACATCACCAGTGGTGATGGGTATTTTGAACGTCACACCGGATTCATTTTCTGATGGTGGTCAGTATGCCAGCCGAGATGCAGCCTTGCGTCATGCTGAGCAGTTGATCGCTGAAGGTGCGGAAATGATTGACGTGGGTGGTGAGTCCAGTCGTCCTGGATCAGAACCACTTTCTTTGCAAGAAGAGTTAGATCGTGTGATGCCAGTATTAGAGGGGCTCAAGGGGGCGCCTGTGGCCATCTCGGTAGACACTTATAAAGCTAAAGTAATGTCGGCGGCTGTTAACTTAGGCGTTGATTGTATTAATGACATTTGGGCTTTTAGACAGCCTCATGCGATTGAAGCTATCTCAAATAGTCAGTGTGGTTTGATCTTGATGCATATGCAAAAAGATCCGACAACGATGCAGTTCGATCCGCATTACGACAATATCATTTCAGAGGTGAATGGTTTCTTAATGGAGCGCTGTGTTGCTCTAGAGGATGAAAACATTGATCGACAACGCATCGCGATTGACCCAGGTTTTGGTTTTGGCAAAACGCTTGAACACAATATGACCATGTTGGCTCACTTCCATCAATTCTGCCAACATGACTTTGCAGTAGTCGCTGGCATCTCTAGAAAAAATAGTTTGGGTCAGATTACCGGTAGAGATATCGGACATCGAGTGACTGCTAGCGTCAGTGCTGCTCTGATGGCGGTTGAGCGTGGCGCCAAGATCGTTCGTGTGCATGATGTGGCTGAAACTGTTGATGCAGTCAAAATTTGGTCAGCCGCTCAAGAATACTTATAAAATACATATATGACACGTCAATATTTCGGTACAGATGGAATTCGTGGGGAAGTCGGTCAATTTCCGATTGTTCCTGACTTTGTGATGCGCTTAGGATATGCCGCTGGCCAAGTGCTAGCCAAGCATTCCGAAACTCATGCTCACGGCAAGCCAGTTGTATTGATTGGTAAAGATACGCGTGTATCGGGTTACTTACTTGAAGCTGCTTTAGAGGCTGGTTTCTCAGCAGCTGGTGTTGATGTGATGTTGTGTGGCCCAATGCCTACACCGGCAATTGCCTACCTTACCAGAGCGTTAAGACTATCCGCTGGTGTGGTGATCTCTGCCTCGCATAATCCGTATCACGATAACGGCATTAAATTCTTTTCTGCCAACGGTGACAAATTAGATGATGCTGTTGAATTAGAAATTGAAGCTGCTCTTAATGAGCCCATGAATTGCGTGGACTCTGCCCACTTGGGTAAAGCAAAACGTTTAGATGATGCAACTGGCAGATACATTGAGTTTTGTAAAAGTACTTTCCCTAACCATTTGAGTTTGCATGGTTTGAAGGTGGTAGTAGATTGCGCTCATGGTGCGGCTTATCACATCGCTCCGCATGTCTTTCATGAGTTGGGCGCTGAGGTAGTATCGATTGGTATCCATCCAAACGGTAAAAATATTAATGATGGTGTGGGTGCAACAGCACCTCAAGCATTGATTGAAAAAGTTAAAGAAGAAAAAGCACATTTAGGTATTGCATTAGATGGTGATGCTGATCGTCTGCAACTAGTCGACCATACTGGCAGACTATTTAACGGTGATGAGTTACTTTACTTAATTGCTAAAGCTAGAAAAGATGCCGGCGAAAAAGTGGAAGGTGTTGTGGGCACACTCATGACTAATTTAGCTATTGAGCAAGCCATTCAAGCAGAGGGCATTGGCTTTTTACGCGCCAAGGTGGGTGATAGGTACGTGCTTGAGCAATTAAAAGAAAAATCTTGGTTGTTAGGTGGTGAAGGTTCAGGTCATCTCATTTGTTTAGATAAACACACCACGGGTGATGGCATCGTTGCGGCACTTCAAGTGTTGTCTGCTATGAAGCAAAGCCATCAAAGTTTGGCTGAGCTTTTACAGAAGGTCACTTTGTTCCCTCAAACATTAACTAATGTTCGTTACAAGCAAGGTTATGACTGGCAATCAGATGCCAAGCTCAAAGAGGCGGTTGCCCATGCTGAAAAAGAACTCAATGGCACTGGCCGTGTACTAATCAGAGCCTCTGGTACTGAGCCTTTATTACGTGTCATGGTTGAGGCTCAAAACGCTCAGCAATCGAAAGATTTGGCTCAAAAAATAGCAGCAGTTGTGCCGGTTTAATCCACTCTAGTAGCCCTTAAAAACCCAACAATTACAGTCGTTTAGAGCTTCTTTTAGCTTTGTGGCAGATCAATATATTTGCCAACAAAGCACCCATAGGTTACAATGTTGGTCTTAGTCGGAGTGTGGCGCAGTCTGGTAGCGCACCTGGTTTGGGACCAGGGGGTCCAAGGTTCGAATCCTTGTACTCCGACCACTTAGCTTTCTACTCAAGTGATACATCCTCAAAAGCAATTAAAAACGTAACAGAGTCAATAACACTCTTCTGAGATCATTTGATCTTTCTCAAAAATTGTCCAATAAATGCATTAGACATAGGGCTAATCCTGATGCTTTTGTCTAATTAAATAATTAAAATAAAAATAATATTTATACGTTTAATTAGTAAGTACCAGATGGCATTTTTAGAAGATTCACAAATCGATTTTTCAAGCTTCAACCCAGAGCAGCTCATTGAATTAAGTTACGTTAGTAAAGCCAGCCAAGATGTTGGCATCCTAGGCTTAATGAACTTATTAGAAGGTGCAGTCCACCGCAATAAAAGCGCTGTAGTAACCGGCGTCCTCTTTTATGACAATGGTGTTTATGGACAAATCCTTGAAGGTTATCCTAAGGCTATTGCTCCTATTTGGGCCTCTATTTGTGCAGATCCACGGCACAAAGATATTGAGATTCTAGATATCGACAAGCTCCCTAAAAGACGCTTTACGAATTGGTCTATGAAGTTTTATGGATCTGAAGAAATTAGTAAATACGTGCCTGAGTTAAGAATGGGGCTCAGAGATGGGGCTGCCGCATTACCCAGAGAAATTTTGACTTTAATGAGATCTGTAGCTGATCAGCCGGGTGGCAACCCACTTCCACAAGGTGGACAAGCCAGCATTTAAGGCTGGTTTTCTTGTCCAAGACGCACTCATTAGTTGAGTGAACTAGTCATGTATTGCTCAATCGCTTCGCCAACAAATTCACGGTTTGCCACAAACAACTTCCATTGAAGTAGTTGATTACAAAGAACTTCTAAATCATCGTAGCTCATTTCGCCCAGGCTATCGAGCTTGATATTGCCGGCTTCCGCAAACGATAATAGTTTTTCGTAACCATCTTTTTCTAGTTCACCCATTTTTCTCTCCCTTGAGAAATCTGTATTTGATACTCAAGCCTATCCGGCTATCTCAAATCGGGCAATAAGAAAAAACGCCTTAAATTGGTGCTAAAAATGTCTAGAACACCTCCGGCAAAGCCGACGCCAAACTTACGGTAAAAGTTCTAAAACTGTCTCAATAGGTCTGCAAAGGCGAGCATCAGTCTCATTAGTCACAATAGGGCGGTTCATTAGGATGGGGTGCTGAAGAATAAATTGAATGAGTTCCTCATCGGTCCACTTTGAATTACCTAAATCCAACTCATCATAGGGTGTCCCTTTTTGGCGAAGAATGTCTCGCACTGAGCCGCCTGTTTTTTTGATCAAAGAACGTAATTCAGTTTCGGTAGGTGGTGTCTCTAAATACATAATGACTTCAGGTTCAATACCCTTATTGCGAATCATTTCTAAAACATCGCGTGATGTCTTGCATTTGGTGTTGTGATAAATCTTGATGGACATAATGGCGATCAATTAAAGGACTAAAGACACATTTTAGTTGTAGACCGCAAATCAAGCGATAAACCAGAATACTGTCGAATTCCAGACCTCCGCTATAATCTCATTTCAAATCAAAGACTGCCCATAGCTCAGCTGGATAGAGCACCGCCCTTCTAAGGCGTAGGTCGCACGTTCGAATCGTGCTGGGCAGGCCACTTCGTCCATGCGACAATTTTCAAGTTTTCACTGTTACTGATTGTGCTGATGATGTTCGGCTACGCATTGTCTTTT
>JACCDL010848221.1_pt1 | contig 24005 bp, 24 predicted proteins | sample 7441931 | NCBI WGS metagenome assembly JACCDL01 (sample SAMN15323437, study PRJNA562643) | freshwater metagenome | isolation source: river surface water | place: USA:Blue River Watershed | collected 2017-08-16 | reverse complement strand
CCTCGACCTGGTGGTACTACCGCACGTACTGGAATTCGCCGCTGAACCGCACCAGGTATTGCGCGAAGTCGAGCGTGTGCTGATTCCCGAGGGGCAGGTGATTATTTGTGGATTCAATCCTCACAGTACGTGGGGTGTACGACAATTCTTTGGTCGTGTGACAGGCAAGCATTTTCTGCCCTTGCATGGTGAATTTATTAGCGTGCCGCGACTGAAAGACTGGCTCAAGCTCTTGAACATGGAAATCAATCGCGGACACTTCGGCTGCTATGCGCCACCTTTCGCCAGCACAAAATGGCTTGATCGATTTGGCTTCATTGAAAAAGCCGGTAATCGCTGGTGGCCTTATCTGGGTGCTTTGTATATTGTGCAGGCGATCAAGCGTGTGCAGGGCATGCGTCTGGTAGGACCTGCATTACAAAAGCAAGGTGCGCGCGTGCGTCATGCGGTACCTGTTACGCAACGAATCAAAAATTAATACTGTTTCATACTACGCATGGAAAAAATTGAGATTTATACCGACGGCGCCTGCAAGGGTAATCCTGGTCCCGGCGGATGGGGCGCGTGGTTGGTTGCCGGCGACCGTGAAAAAGAAATCTGCGGCGGCGAACTCAACACCACGAACAATCGTATGGAATTGATGGCGGTGATTGAGGCATTGAATGCACTCAAGCGGCCCAGTGAAGTGGTCGTGCATACCGACAGCCAATATGTCCAAAAGGGTATCAGCGAATGGCTGTCAGGCTGGAAAGCCCGCGGCTGGAAGACGGCCAGCAAAGCACCGGTAAAAAACGTTGACCTGTGGCAGGCGCTCGATGAAGCCCAGGCACGACACAACATTGACTGGCGTTGGATCAAGGGCCATGCAGGACATGAAGGTAATGAGCGCGCTGATATGCTGGCCAATCGCGGCGTTGAGTTGGTGCTTTCTGGTAAAGTGCCGCAGGAAATTTGAGATCACCAGCTAACACCCAATGCGACAAATTATTCTCGATACAGAAACTACCGGGCTCAATCCGAAAAGCGGTGATCGCATCATCGAAATTGGTTGTGTCGAAATGCTCAATCGTCGGCTGACACGTAATAATTTTCACTATTACATCAATCCCGAGCGAGACTCCGACCCTGGCGCACTGGCGGTGCATGGTCTGAGCACTGACTTCCTCAGCGATAAACCGAAATTTGCTGAAATCGTCGAACAATTTTGTCGTTTTGTACAAGACGCGGAAATCATCATCCACAACGCCTCATTTGATGTGAGCTTTATTGATGCCGAATTTGAGCGATTGGGACTGCCGGCGTTTCATACCTACGTGGTCAAAATTACCGACACGCTCGCGCAGGCAAAAGAGCTGCATCCGGGCAAACGTAATTCGCTGGACGCACTGTGTGAACGTTATGGCATCTCCAATGCGCATCGCACGCTGCATGGTGCGCTGCTGGATTCGGAACTGCTGGCTGAGGTGTATCTCGCGATGACGCGCGGGCAGGATAGTCTGAGCATGGATCTGTACGGTACTGGATCGGGCGTAGACGGGGGTGGCGATGCCATTGCGTTGGCCGAAATCATCGTGCTGCCCGCCCAGCCTGATGAATTGGCAGCGCATGAAGAACTGCTCAAAGGACTGGACAAGGAAGCCAAAGCGACCTGCATGTGGCGGCAGTTGGCGGAAAATTGATTGCCCTGCGGCGCTTGTGAGATAATGCGCGCCGGTTTGGGAGGTTAGCTCAGGGGTAGAGCGATCGCCTCACACGCGATAGGTCGCTGGTTCGAAACCAGCACTTCCCACCAACTAGTAAAATAAAATCAACCGGCCTTCAGGTCGGTTTTTTTATGTCTGTTGGTTTAGGGCGGTCGCTTTACGGCTGCCGCTTTCGCGCAATGGCCGCACCCGCTCGCGGTTTGTTCTGTCCGAATTTTTTTGCGATCCGGTTCACCGAAGGCGTTTCATTTTTTGTCATGCTGCGAACGCGGCCCGCGCCGGCATCCGATCTCGGCACCAAATGCTGGGGCCCATTCCCGATCAGTTCGCTGCGCCCCATGCGTTTCAAGCCTTCGCGAATGCTCTCCCAGTTTTCTGGATCGTGATAGCGCAGCAGTGCCTTGTGAAATTTTCGAATTTTCCCCACGCGCGGTGTTTCCACTGTTTCCGAATCTTTTGAAATTTTGCGCAAAGGATTTTTTCGCGTGTGATACATGGTGGTTGCCATGGCCATCGGTGTGGGCAGGAAAGTCTGTACCTGATCGAGACGGAAGTCATTTTCCTTTAGCCATACCGCAAGGTTAAGCATATCGTCATCAGTCGTACCCGGATGCGCAGCGATGAAGTAGGGGATCAGGTATTGTTCCTTGCCGGCTTCTTTCGAATACTTGTCGAACAACTCCTTGAAGCGGTAATAAGAGCCCATACCCGGCTTCATCATTTTGGACAAAGGCCCGTCTTCTGAATGCTCAGGTGCGATCTTCAGCAGACCGCCTACGTGATGGGTGGCGAGTTCTTTCACATACTCGGGTGAACGTACTGCGAGATCGTAGCGCAGACCTGAACCAATCAGAATTTTTTTCACGCCGGGTATGTCGCGCGCGCGTCGATACAGCTGAATCAGCTTGCTATGATCGGTATTGAGATTCGAGCAAATGGTTGGATAGACACAGGAAAGTCGCCGACAGGATTCTTCGATGTTTTTTTCCTTGCAGGCCATGCGATACATGTTTGCCGTTGGCCCGCCCAGATCTGAAATGGTACCGGTGAAGCCTTTGGTCTTGTCGCGTATGAGTTCGATCTCGCGCAGAATCGATGGCTCGGAGCGGCTTTGGATGATGCGGCCCTCATGCTCCGTAATCGAGCAGAAGGTGCAACCGCCAAAACAGCCGCGCATGATATTCACCGAGAAACGGATCATGTCCCAGGCGGGTATTTTCGCCTTACCAAAAGCGGGGTGTGGCGCGCGCGCATATGGCAGATCGAAAACATAATCCATTTCATCCATTGCCAGCGGCAAGGGTGGCGCATTCAGCCATACATCGCGGTCTCCATGCGCCTGTACCATTGCACGCGCATTACCCGGGTTAGATTCCAGATGGAAGACGCGCGATGCGTGGGCGTAGCTGATCGGATCTTCTTTCACCACCTCAAATGCAGGCAGGCGTACAACACTTTTTTCGCGTATTTCTTTTTGTTGCGCGAGACGCTCTTCGCGCGACATCAGGCGTATGGGTTTCACAGCAGGTTCGGGGCTGCCATCTTTGGTGCCACAGGCCTCAGGATCTTTTTCCTTCATTTCGTACGGATCCGGATGCGGTTCGACCTTGCCGGGGGTATCTACGCGCGTCGAGTCGACTTCGCGCCAGTCCTCCGCAGGTTTCCAGCCGCGAGACACCATGAAAGCGGTGCCGCGCATGTCGCGAATCGCCTTGACTGATTCTCCCGCTGCGAGGCGGTGTGACAGTTCAAGCAAGGCACGCTCTGCATTGCCAAACAACAGAATGTCCGCTTTCGAATCCGTCAGTACCGAGCGGCGCACGGTATCGGACCAGTAGTCATAGTGCGCAATGCGTCGCAGGCTGGCTTCGATACTGCCAATCACAATGGGTGTGCCCGGATAAGCCTCACGCGCACGCTGTGCATACACGGTGACAGCGCGATCGGGGCGTTTGTTCGGTTCACCGCCGGCGGTGTACGCATCATCAGATCGAATTTTTCGGTCTGCCGTGTAGCGGTTGATCATCGAATCCATATTGCCGGCAGTGACACCGAAATAAAGATTCGGTTTGCCTAGCGCACGGAAAGCGTCTGCGGAATGCCAGTCGGGCTGACTGATGATGCCAACACGGAAGCCCTGCGATTCCAGCACGCGGCCAATCAGCGCCATGCCAAAGCTGGGATGGTCGATGTAAGCATCACCGGTAATGATGATGATGTCGCAGCTGTCCCAGCCGAGTTTGTCCATTTCTGCACGCGACATGGGCAGAAATGGCGCAGGCTTGAGATCAGCGCGATGCAGCGGGTAGGAACGCAAATTGGCAGGCGTGGGTGTCATGCGTTGTGCAGCGTTTTGTTCGGGAGCGACAGTATGACAGTCTTGCGCGACTTGCGTACCGCAGCAGTGTGGCGGGCTGGGGCGAATGCCCCTGCTTACTTGAAGGGATTGTCGACCTGGTCGGTTGGCTTGGTGCTGAGCCGCGCCGGCAAATCCTGCGCCTGCTGAAGATGAGCCACTGTGTCATCCATCAGTTGCTTGAATTGCAGCGCCAGCGCCAGCCCAGCCTGATCGCGGGTAATGCTCAGCGAGCCGTAGATTTCCAGCTGATCCAGACGGTTCTCTATTGTCAGACCGCCCAGGCTGATGGACTGGGTTTCATTGTCAAAAGGCTGAAGCTTCATAAGGCCTCTCAGGGATTGCGTGGGCGATCGCGTATGCGTGGTTCGGGTAGTGACGCAATTTTATCTTTCGCTTCGGCGGGTATGCCGGGAAAAAGATTGATGCGTATACGCTTTTCAAGTTCGGCGATGGAAACGACCTCATAGATATTTTCTGCCGTGTTGGGTGAAATCCAGGCAGCGCCTTCTTTTTTTGACGGATCGTAGACTGCCTTGTAAATGTGGGTAGGGATGAACACGCGGCTATTGATACGCTCGATCTTCTCGCCTTCAAAGATCGGCCCTGTCATCACATACAGCTCACCGCGCAAGTTAGTCATGTGCCGCGTGGCACCTTCAATCGCGGCCCACAGTATCTGATTGTTTTGACGCTGCTGAGGAACGATATTGGCCAGTGAGAAGCTTTCATGCTGCGCAGTCACGGTGGGCATATCTGCTGCGGGCGCCATATGGCCGCGATCAAATCCCGAGCGCGCGTAGTCGTACAGTTCGGCACGGTCTTCGGGCGGGAGCGTTTCTTCCGCGTGAAAGTTATCTTCGCGTTTGACACTTTTTGCGCGGATCAGGCTCTCGCGTGTGAGCTTCTCCGCCACCCATAACGGCGTGCGTGACACGCCCGAGTGCATGAGCGCGAACGCTTCGAAACACAAACCGGTGGTTTTCTTTTGTAGCGCGGGACGCGTGAGCTCGGGCGCCGTCTTGTTTGCAAAATGCTCCAGGCAGGCTGTGGTCTGGGCGGTGGCGACAGCGCTGAGTACCAGCAATACAAAGGTGGTCAGCAGTTTTTTCATGAAAAGTACAAGAAGCCGGTCTTGCTAGTTCGAATGGGGCGATCAAGGGAAGTTCCGATCGATAGCCGAAGATGCTAAATGGAAAGTTTACCCCAATGAAACATTGAGCTTTTTTTGGCCGGCAAGGTCAAAAAGCCTATGGGTCAGAAGAAGACAGAGATTTGCGGCCGATACTGGCGGGCACAGGGCTTGCGCGCTTATCGTGCTGTGATGCAGTGATCCCCTTTGGATGCTTAAGGAGAGCGATGTGGAATATCAGACGCGCAGTAAGGAGATACCCTGGCTAACTTGGATGGGAGGCATCGCGCTTGGCGCACTCGCGATGTACATCGCCGACCCCGTTCAGGGACGACGGCGAAGAGCGCTGTTGCAAGACAAATTGACGCATGTCACGCATTCCACCTCGCGATTGATGGATCAGACACTGCATGATGCGCATAACCGCTGGTCAGGTTTGCAAGCGAGTGCGATGCGAATGCTGTCGCCACGCAAGGCCAAGCCGATTGACGATCATGTGTTGGAAGCTCGTGTGCGTTCTCGTCTGGGCCGGGCCCTGTCGCATATGCACGATGTGGCGGTTCATGCGCATCAGGGTGCGGTAACGCTGTCGGGCAATCTCGACAGCGAGGAGCAGGAAAAGGTACTCAGACTGGTGGCCGCCATTCCCGGCGTGGAGTCCGTGAGCGGCACAATGCAGACCTATACCCAAAAAATGTCCTTATTCAGCGCGGGCAATCCGCTCTGGATCGCAGGTGCGGCAGGCGCAGGTTTCCTGACTTGGTATGCGCTGACACGTCGCCAGCCGCTGGGCCTGCTGGCCGCCGCGACAGGTCTTGGATTGATATCGCGTGGTGATGCAGGTGCGCGTCGCAGTATTGGCAAGCTCAGCGGCCAGGATGTTCTGGCCTGCGAGGCCGAGCGCACGATAGACATTGCCGCATCGCCCGAGGTGGTGTTCGACGTCTGGAGCCGCTATGAAAACCTCCCGCATTTAATGTCGCAGGTCACCGAGGTGCGTGATCTGGGGCAGAACCGTTCCCATTGGATTGTGCAGGGGCCTGAAGGGCAGGATGTCGAATGGAATTCAGTGCTGACGGTATCGGAGCGTCCGCATCGTCTGGCGTGGCGCAGCGAGCCCAACGCTAGTGTCGACCATGAGGGTACCGTTCTGCTGGAGCCGGCAGGCGAGGGCACGCGCGCCACAGTACGATTGATCTGGCGTCCGCCAGCAGGTACATCCGGTAAAGCGTTGGCGGTATTGAGCGCTAGGGATCCGGAGAGCGTGCTGGAGGATGACTTGGATCGCATGAAGGAATTCATCGAGCGTGGTTTGCCGACGCGCGGTGAAGCGGGCGGTATTGGCGGCGGGAATGTTCTGCATTGATACCACCTGCAGGAACTGCGGCTATAGCCCGCTGTTCAAAATGAAGCAGGATTTTCCGGTTAAAGAAAACACAGGAGTGCGATCATGATGCAAGCCAATGAAGTACAGAAGCGTGTCAGTCAGATCAAGCAGACGATTCAGTTAGCGAGTCAGGCCTGCGATAGTGCGGGGGACAGTGTACCCGGCAATATCAAGAGCAGTATTGAGAAATTGGGTCAGCGATCCGATCAGGCCGCTAAAACATTGCAGCAATCTTCGGATGAAGCTTCGATATGTCAATGCGTCGATGAGTTGGAGCAACTGGGCGATCAGGCCAAGACAGCATGCGAGGGTGCAAGCAATGTTGATCAGAAGGTCAAGGATGCCGTCATCAAAGCACATCAGGAGCTCTCCCAGCTCAAACATCAGGTTCACTGACGTTCAGGCCGGCTCGTCGGGACGGTTCGTCCGTCATTCGGTTCTCCCTGTGGTTGGTTTGCATTATCATGCGCAAGCTATTAACAAAAACAACCGGGAGACAGGTATGGCGGATGACCACCCGCTTTTGTGGACACCCAGCGCCGAGCGCGTCGCGAGCAGCCGGCTGACCCACTTCATGCAATGGCTGGGCAGTGAGCAAGGCTTGTATTTTCCCGATTATGAGGCGCTGTGGGCGTGGTCGGTCGATGATCTCGAACGCTTCTGGTCTCTGGTCTGGATCTACTTTGATATCAAGAGCTCGACACGGTATCAGGAGATTTTGTCCACCCATGCGATGCCGGGCGCCGAGTGGTTTACCGGTAGCCGTCTGAATTTCGCCGAGCAGCTGTTCCGCTTCAATACCGAAGGCGCCAGCGCCGATAAAGTCGCGGTGGTGGCTGAATCCGAGGTGCGCGATCGTGTGACGCTGAGCTGGCGTCAGGTGCGCGAGCAGATCACCGCGGTTGCGCAGGCCCTGCGAGGCATGGGTGTGGTACCTGGCGATCGAGTGGTGGCTTATCTGCCCAATACACCCGAAGCGGCGATCGCTTTTTATGCGTGCGCCAGCATTGGTGCGGTCTGGTCTTCATGCTCGCCCGACATGGGCAGCGCCAGCGTGCTGGATCGCTTCCGTCAGATTGATCCCAAGGTTTTGATAGCCGTCGACGGTTATCGCTATGGCGGCAAGGATTTCAATCGCATGGAAGTCGTGGAGACCATGCGTAAAGAGCTCAAGACGCTCGAGCACACCATTCTGTTCCCGTATCTGAATCCGGCATCCACACTGCCCGGTGTGACTACCTGGAATACACTGCTTGCACATCCTACACAAGGCGAGATGCAATTCGAGCAGCTGCCCTTCAATCATCCACTGTGGATTGTGTATTCATCGGGCACCACCGGCATGCCCAAGCCTATCGTGCATGGCCATGGCGGTACGCTGATCGAGACACTGAAAGCGCATGCCTTGCATCTTGATCTGGGTGAGAATGATCGCTTCTTGTGGTTTTCTACGACCGGCTGGATTATGTGGAATTCTCAGGTCACCGGCTGGATGGTCGGGTCGACCATTTGTCTCTATGACGGCAATCCGGGTTATCCCGACATGAGCCGCCTGTGGCGTTTTGCGGAAGAGATGCAGCTGACTTTCTTTGGCATTGGCGCCGCTTATTTTTCCAACTGCATGAAATCCGGTATCGAGCCGGGCAAGCAATTCAATCTTTCCCATTTGAAGACTGTGGGCGCGACGGGCTCGCCGCTGGTTACCGAAGCTTATCAATGGGTTTATCAGCATGTGAAGCAGGACATCATGCTGGCCTCCATTAGTGGCGGCACGGATATCGCTGCTGCCTTTGTGGGTTCTTGTCCGATCTTGCCGCTGTATGCGGGTGAGATGCAATGCCGCACACTGGGCGTGGCCGTTCATGCGTTTGATGATCATGGACAATCCATGACCGATGCTGTTGGCGAACTGGTGGTGACCGAGCCCATGCCATCAATGCCGCTGTATTTCTGGAATGATGCGGGCGACAAGCGCTATCTTGAGAGTTACTTCGAGCATTACCCCGGCCTGTGGCGGCATGGCGATTGGATACGCATTACGCCGCGTGGCGGTGCGGTGATCTATGGGCGTTCTGATGCGACCATTAATCGTCATGGCATTCGCATGGGAACGGCGGAAATTTATCGCGTAGTCGAAGATCTTCCCGAGGTACTCGATAGCATGGTCGTGGATCTGGAATACCTCGGCCGCGAATCCTGGATGCCATTGTTTGTGGTCTTGCGTGAAGGTGTGGTGTTCGATGAGGCGCTGGATCACCGCATACGCGAAAAAATCCGCACCCAACTCTCGGGCCGGCATGTACCTAACGATATCTATGCCGTGGCCGAAATTCCGCGCACGCTGACAGGCAAGAAGATGGAGTTGCCAATCAAGAAACTACTGTTGGGTATGCCACTGGAAAAAGTGGCGAATCCGGATGCGATGAGCAATCCCGGATGCCTGCAGTGGTATTCCGCGTTTGCAGCGGAGCGCAAGGCCGGCTGATCGTTAACCTAAAAAGGCGCTTAGCTAGGCGCCGACGATCCATCCTTCTAGTGCATCATGGGGCGGCAGGCCGTAGCCGGTATCGCGGCGCTGCCATCCCCATGCTGCGAGGAGCACGCACACTACGGCATCCAGTAAATCGCCACTGCCATCATCAAGCAGAGCGCGGCGATGTTTTCCGGCATCCAGCGTGATCCCCTGCGGATAATCACCTTGCTCGAGCGCTTTAATAATCGCCAGACGCGCTGCCCGTCGTTCCGGTGTCTGCATTGCGCGCGCATCGTTTTTGTAGGACGCGCGGGTGATCGCTCGGGCTACCATGCCGGGGTAGGCTTCGAGTGCAATCCGATCCGGATCGGCGTCGTGCATGAAGGGAATCGACAGGCCAGCTTCCAGCAGCATGGGTGCGCCCGCATGCAACATGTAAGCGACGGGTGGATTGACCCATTTCATCGACGACGAAGAGCCTGAGATCAGGTCGGTGGCGCGATGAATGAATTTGCTGCCGACTGGGCGTGCATCGCATACCGCCTTAAAGGTGTCACGTAATTCGCTACGGGTGCATGTAGCGATATGCTTAATAAGCGACGTCCAATCGGTGGGCCAGCCGAGTTGTACGATGAGTTCGCGTGGAAAAGAAAACGGGAAATCAAATCCCGCGAGCCAAGGGCCGGGCTGTTGTAGCCAATCTGAAAAACTATCGAAATCATGCAGCGTCGTCAGGTCGTTCAGCGTAAAGCTGTTACTGACAAGGTGGCCTGAAGCAATCGTGATGCCTTTGTTGCGGCGCGGCGCCGATGTGAAATCGACGCCGTGCAGCAATGGAGAAGTTGACTTAGCGCGCGGGGCGGGCATCCGGCAACACGACGTTCACATCAAGCACCTCAAGGTTACCCTGTCGGTCCAGTGAAATTTTCACGTCTTCCGGATTGATGTTTACGTATTTTGAAATCACACTGATCAGCTCGCGGTGCAGCGCTGGCAAAAACTCGGGGCCGCTATTGAGATTGTGTTCGTGCGCGATGATGATCTGCAGGCGTTCTCTGGCAGAAGTCGCCGAAGATTTTTTTTCGTCTTTGAAAAAGAAGGAGAGTAGCGACATGATCACTTGCCTCCAAAAATACGAGACAAAATCCCTGGCTTTTCATAATCCGCAAACCGCAGTGTTCGCTCTTCACCGAGGAAGCGTGCAACGACATCTTTGTAGGCTTCGGAGACTTCGCTGCCGGCAATATGTATTGCGGGATTGCCCTGATTGGAGGCGTGCAGCACCGACTCGGACTCAGGAATGATGCCCAGCAGCGGTATGCGCAGAATTTCCTGCACATCTTCGTAAGACAGCATTTCGCCGGCCTCGACGCGTTTGGGTACGTAGCGCGTAATTAACAGATGCTCTTTCACTGGTTCATCGCCAGTTTGTGCGCGCCGCGACTTTGCCTGAATAATGCCAAGAATACGATCCGAATCCCGCACCGAAGAGACTTCAGGATTGGTGACGATGATGGCTTCGTCAGCAAATGTCAGCGCCATGACCGCACCGCGTTCGATTCCAGCGGGTGAATCGCAAACGATGTATTCAAAACCGGACGAGCGCAGTTCGTCAAGAATGCGCTCGACGCCGTCTTCGGTAAGCGCATCCTTGTCGCGTGTCTGTGACGCCGGAAGAACGAACAGGTTGTCGCAGTGCTTGTCTTTGATCAGCGCCTGGGTCAGCGTGGCTTCGCGGTTGATGACATTAATCATGTCGTAGACAACACGGCGCTCGCAGCCCATGATCAGGTCAAGATTACGCAAGCCGACATCAAAGTCGATGACGGCAGTCTTGTGTCCGCGTAATGCTAGGCCGGATGCGAAGCTGGCGCTGGAGGTGGTTTTACCTACGCCCCCCTTACCGGAGGTCACAACGATTATTTTTGTCACAAAAAACTCCTTTGCTGAGGAAGCACCATCAGATAAAAAATCATTTCAGTTCAATAGGCGCCATGTCGAGGCGTTCGTCTCGCAGGCGAATCTGTACGGCCTTGCCGGAAAGGTCCTTGGGCCAGCCTTCATCGAAAGTGCGGTACACGCCGGCGATGGAAACCAGCTCTGCTTCCATGGACAACGAAAAAATACGGGCTTGTGCGTTACCGGAAGCGCCAGCCAGCGCGCGGCCGCGAAGCGGTGCATAGACATGAATACTGCCATCGGCGATGACTTCTGCCCCGGCATTGACGGCGGCAGTTAAGACCAGATCGCAGCCGCGCGCATAAATGCGCTGTCCGCCGCGCACGGGTGTGTCCACCACCATTGTGCTGACAGGCTCTGGCGTTGCCGCGGCCGCAGACGCTGCCGGCTTGGCTTGTTCTTGTTCGGCGGGTTCGGGTTTGGGCGGCGAGGGCGGTGGCGTCAGCTCAAATTGTCGTGATGTATCCACATGATCAATGCTCAGGCCATGCGCACGGATTTCATCTTCAAGACTGGCGGGTACATTGCGAACGGCCACCGGGTTCAGGCGATGCGATTTGAACAGCGCAATCAACCGTAGCCAATCGATCTGCCCCGGGTTCGGCATCGGCGACGCAGGCGCAAAGTCAAGCAGGGTGAATTCGTCTTCGAAGTAATCAGGTGTTCCAGCAGTGAGGTGCGCTAACGCTGAAGACAGTTTGTCGTAGTCGGTGTCGCCTATGAGGGCAGCAACAGCGACCACCGTGGATATCTTGATTTCCAGCGGCTTCCTGGCTTGGTTCTTTGACATACAGTCCCGGACTTGTAACGGCCGCTCACCCGGTACCGGACGAGTCGGGGCAAGACCGTGCTTGCCGGCCGTTATTATACCTGCGCTCTCCCTCTTGTTTGAGTCTACGCAAAACTTTCCACTAGACCGCATAACATCGGCATCGGGCAAGCAAGTCGGCTCAGCCACGTCAATTCCATGAGTGTCAGGCTTTTGATGGTGAGTATTTGTGAATTCTCAAAGCTACGCGATCGTCGAATGACAAACTGGATCAAGCGGGTCTCGGCAGCAGTCGGCATTGTAGTCGTGTTTTTTCAAAGGCGCATTTGCGTTTTTCTAGCGCGGGTCAAGTGCTCGCTGGCGTGACCTTGAGCACTGCTTCTACCTGATTTTCCATTGATCTCAAGGAGTCATGATGCATAAAACACAGCAGCACAATCCCGTAGTTGATATGGTTCAGTACCAACTGGATGCGTCGATACAACTGGCTGATGTCGTATTTTCCGGGACTGAGAAAATTGATCGTGCCGTGCTGGATGTTACGCATCAAGCGGTTGATAGTCAGCTTAAGCTGGTGCGTGCAATTGCAAATATGCGTGATCCATCACGGATGGCTGATTTGCAGCAGGCGATCACCCATCGACCAGAAAAAGCCATGCAGTGCCATCAGCAAATTGTGTCAGCACTGGTCGAAATGCAAACAGAGTTCGGCCGGTCTGTTCGTGATTACATCGATCGTGTCAGCCACACGGCGGCTGAGCAGCTCGAATCTGCTCAGCATCAGGTAACATCAGGATCGAATCAGCCTGGCGACGCAATGGTCAATCCGTTTACAGGCATGATGGGTGTATGGGAACAAGTGTTCCGCGAAGCGAGCCGTTTTGCGGCTCAAAACATGACAGTGGCGCGCAGTAATGTGGACACAGCTGCAAATTATGCGCGTGATGCCGTTTCACAAACAGTCGAGCATGTCGGCGAGGAAGTGGAACATCCACATGGCTATAAACGGTCGACTGCAGGCAAGAAAAAATAAAGGTCAGATAAGAAAATCGGATGGGGTCTGTAAGTGAGCCCATCCGCTTTCTACCTAGCGGCCATGCATGTGGCGTACATTCTGGGTGAGCTCTCAGCACGCCGTGCTGAGGATGCACATCGCTACCGAGTCTTATGCGCTGGAACTAGACTGCTGCGATTGGGTTCCATTCTTTGTTGACTTCTGTTGGTGCAGCGCGGGCCGCCGCTTCACGCGCGCGCTTTCCGGCCGCTTTAGAGCGCGAGCTCGACGGAGGCAGACGGCGCAGGGTGCGAAGGGAGTCAATATCTTTGATCCCTATCGATCGTTGATCCACGCTGATCATGCCGATTTCATTAAACGCAGACAGAGTACGACTGACCGTCTCAAGCGTCAGTCCCAGATAGCTGCCGATTTCATGGCGTGTCATCCGCAAGTTGAACAGTTTGCTGGAATAACCCATTTCGGCGAAGCGCTCGGAGAGTGAGACCAGAAAGCGGGCTACTCTCGCTTCGGCGGAAAGTGCGCCGAGCATACTGACCATCGCCTGCTCGCGTACCAATTCACGACTCATGACACTGTACATCGCATGTTCAAGCTCGATGTAAGAACGACCCAGCGCGGTGAATTTCTTGAACGGCAAGAGAATAAGATCGCAGTTTGATAAGGCAACTGCTTCAGAAGAGTAGCGCTTGGTATGTATGCCATCCACACCGAAAAGATCACCTTTCATCGGGAAGCTCAGTACTTGTTCATTGCCGTACTCATCAATCAGCACTGTTTTTAGAAATCCTGAATGTACGATGAACAAGGTATCAAACGGCTGACCGATCGTGTGTATGCGTTGCCCGGTTTTGAATTGAACATGCTGAAAAAGAAATTCTTCATCATTGACGGCTGGTGCTGCAGGGATACGAAGCAGATCACATAATTCTTTGAGGTTCGACCACAATTTTCCTTGCCGCTGCCAGCCAGCATCACCTGATGACGTATGCTGAATCGCATTCGTGTTACCGGGACGTGGCTCGGAAATTTGTATTGATGTCATGGTCATCTCCTGATGTTGAGGGCTGAGTGAATTAGTAGTGGTTCGCTTCATCTCATGCATTGTCGTCGCACGCTCTAGAGCGTCTGGCTGTGGCATGGTTTGTTCGGGAAAAAAATCTGATCGAGTCACGGTAAGAAATCCTTTTCATGTTCGCTATCGCAAGAAATTTTCACATCCCTTTTTCGGTGTCTGTGCATCATGCGCTTTGCGAGTGGGTAGTATCGCTACAGTGTGTTTCGATGGCTATCGGGTTGCTCTGAATACCATTCGAGTCACTACTGAGCTTTGTTAGGGCTATTCCTATCTTCGCAATTTTGTTCGATTGATCTTTGATCCGCATGAAACTCAAGGCTTGAATTTTTCGAGCAATCCCTGCGCCACTGCGTATTGGACTAACTCTGCAAGCGAACTGCTCCCCATTTTTTGCAGGATGCGTGTCTTGTGCGTGCTCACTGTCTTCACTGACAAGTGAAGTATTTCTGCAATCTCTGTCACTGATTTTCCCGAGACGAGAAAGTTGAATACTTCAAACTCTCTGTCCGACAATGATTTGTGAGGCATGTCGACCCGAGTTGGCATTGCATCCATGGCGAGCTGTTCGGCGACATCCATGCTGATGTAGGGACGGCCATTGTGTACTTTGCGAATGGCTTTTACGAGTTCTGTGCCAGCGCTTTCCTTGGTCATGTAACCCAGTGCACCCGCTCGAATTGCACGGGCAGCGTACTGATTCTCGTCGTGCATGGTCAGTACCAGAATGCCCAGCTGCGGAAGTTCATCTTTGATTTGCCTGATCAGGTCCATGCCGCTTCGTCCAGGCATGGACAAATCCATCACCAGAACATCGAAATCACCTTTGCGAACGAGTGCAAGTACTTCAAATCCGTCACTCGCTTCAGCCATTACTTCGATATCGTCTGCCTTGCTTAGTATGTGTTTGAGGCCTTCACGCATGAGCGCGTGATCATCTGCAATTACTGCGCGGATCATGTCCGGCTCATCCTGATGTTCTGGCCGGCCGCCATGTCGTTTTTTGCGCTTTGCATATCAGATGCTCCAGCGTAATTGGAGATGCGTCTTGGGAATTATTTTCATCACGGTTTCCTTTTAGTAACAAAATGACAACACATGCGATAAATGTATCAGCTTTTGACAAAGCTACCTATATGATTTGGATCAAAAATCTGTTCTTGCCGGGAATTTTGTGCTGTTTTTTTTCGGTTTGTTCCCACTGAGAATCGGATATGTTTTTTTGTGGAAATATTTTGTTGTTATGTTCGCTGGCGTGAATAGCGCATGACGCTCACGTGAACGTGGTACGGCTGTTACACTGCGCTCACTATTTTTTTCTGCCCGGTAACTTTGGGCGATTAACAGGACGGATGTGGACCTATGAAAATTGGACCGGATGAAATCGGACACATCATTCAGTTGGCTATCGCCCCCGTGTTTCTGCTGACGGGCGTTGGCACCAATATGCTGGTACTTACCAACCGACTCGCTCGGATCATTGATCGCTACCGGGCATTGGAAGAAAGACTGAATGGATGGGATGGTCAGCCCCCTAAGCAGGCCACGGCTGCGGAGCAGATAGAACTCAATATGTTGTTCAAGCGCGCACAAAAAATTAATCGCGCGATTTTTTTATCGACCAGCTGTGCGCTGCTCATATGCATGGTTGTAGCCACGCTCTTCGTCGCCGATGCGCTAAATCTCAGGCTAAGTTTGGTGATTGCGAGCTTGTTTGTGCTCGCGATGATGGCGCTCACTGCCAGTTTTATCTATTTGCTGCGTGAGGTATTTCTGGCGACAGGTTTTCTGGACGAGCAGCACAAACAATCCGCCAGTCAGCCGAGGAAAGGCTGACTGCCGTTGGTTTACTCAACTGTTTGCAATGAGCTTGCACGACTGTTCGAACAGTGGATGTCCGCGATGCGCGAACATATCGCAGATTGTCAGATGATTGATGCCTTGCAGCGGGATATCGGCTTGGTGTGCTGACTGCCACTGACTGGCGATCAAGCCTGTCTGGCGTTTGAATTCAGCCGATTCAAGATCGCCGACCGAGGTGATGAATGGTATGGAATGTGGTTGCGACATGTAACCCGGCGATAGCTGAAGCGAATTGTCTTCGGTAATTTTCAGATCGACATTCACAAACTCTGCGTAACGAACCGGATCGAGGTCATACAGACCTGACATCAGTATGCCGGCCTTAATCAGATTGGTCGGTAGCTCGCTGTCATATTCGTTCCAGCGCGCTGCCATCATCATCGCCGCCAGATGCGCGCCAGCAGAATGGCCAGCTACCACGATGCGCTCTGGGTCATATTCATATAGTGCTGCATTTTGGTATAGCCAGGAAAACGCGCGTAGCTGCTGTCTCGTGATTTCTTCAATGGACGCTTCGGGTGCAAGCGTGTAATTCGTCAGGGCGACATTGAATCCTGCCTCGTGATAACCCGGCACAATAAAAGTGAAGTCGGATTTGTCGAGTGAACGCCACCAGCCGCCATGTATGAAGACCAGCAGCGGTGCCCCCGGGCGCGGGGCAGGATAGAAATCGAGTCGCTCACCGGGCGCACTGCCAAATGGAATATCCAGTACCCCTGCATGAGTGCGTCTGACCAGCGCCGACTCGTTCTGCCAGCGGGTAAACAGCTGAGGATGATCGGGAATCTCTGCTCTCGCGTTGTATTGGCGGGTGTAATAGTCAACTTTGGATGCCAGGGTTTCGGTAGCAGCCGGATTGTGGTCACGCATAGGGTCTCCTGCCAGTTTGAAATCGTTAATACCGTGTGGGCGTGCAGTGTAGTGCATAACACCCGCTAGTCCAAAAGCGACCGGCCAGACTTCTGATTTACGTTGACGTAAAGGTAAATCATCTTCTACACTTCGACCGTTTTGGTGCTCGCGGGCCGTTCTCGGCTCGCAGTTAAACGGGAAACACGGCGCAAAAGCTTGCCAACGCTGCAAGCCACTGCCAACGTGTGCTGCCCCCGCAACGGTAAGCAAGTGCATGGTTCACCATGCGATCCGCGTACAACGCCACTGTGCTCACTGCATGGGAAGGCTACCCGGAATCACTTGCTAGCCCGGATACCGGCCAGAATAGGTGGGAGTGGCGAAGCGGGGAAACCTTTGCCAGATCATGCTGCACCAAGATTGTTCGGTTCACACTCCTGTTGAGTCTTGCCTGCGGGGAAGCTGGCGAGACGTTCCTGCGTCCGGAAAATCTTCATGTCTCAGTCTATTACCCAGCGCCAGGGTGTCAAGTTTCGCGCCATGGTCGTCGCGTGCCTCACGGTCTCATCCTTGAATGCACTATCTGAAGTTAATCAGGCGTTGCCTCAGGTTGTAGTTACTGCCTCGCGTAATGAGCAAGCACATGAGGATGCCTTGCCTCATACCAGCATCCTTACACGAGACGATATTCGCAACTCGTCATCGATCGATCTTCCTTCATTGCTGCAGCGTGAAGCCGGTATCCAAGTGGTTCAATCTGGGGGGCTAGGTCAGGACACGTCCTTGTTCTTGAGAGGATCCACGGCGAAGCAAGTACTTATTTTGCTCGATGGTGTGCCCTTGAGAAGAGAGGCATGGTCTGCAGCGCCGGCACTTGAGCATATATTGCCCGCACAAATCGAGCGCATTGAAATTATCCGTGGCAATGTGTCAGCAATATATGGCTCTGGCGCTATTGGTGGTGTCATTCAGATTTTTACGCAAAAGCCAGATAGCGGATCAAGGCAATCTTTTTTTGTGGAGACAGGAGCGCAGGGTACAACCACGGTGACGGGCAGTGTTTCAGGTCAGGTCAATACGACGCGCTATTCATTGTCTGCGACGGGTGTTAGATCAGACGGAATCTCTGCGAGGAATACCACGCAGTATCCGACCGAAAATGCCGATCGCGATGGTTACCGTAATAACAGTGTGAGTGGTCTTTTCGCACAGGAGTGGCGTACGGGACAAGAATTTGGATTGCGCTTGTATGCTAATTCAGGGAGTTATGATTTTGATGGGCTGGGTAGCGGGATATCCACCGATATCGGGAAGGGTAAATCAACGCAAGAAACGCTGGCTGTTTTTTCAAAGAACAAAATTTCCTCGAGCTGGGATTCGACATTCACGATTTCTCAAAATCGTACGCGTAACGATAGCAAATATGACAGCACGGACCCCAGTGTTTATGTTTATTACATTCGCGATGCCGGACAAAATCAATTGGCACAGTGGGCGAATCAGATCAGATTGTCGGATACGGCAATCCTGAACGTTGGCGCTGAATCAGGACGAGATGCACTCGATTCGACCGATTTGCTGACCAGTGCTACCGCATCCTATGCGCGCAATCGTTCCAGTGTGTACTCTGGTATCAACTCAACACTGAGCCGGCATCAATTTCAATTCAATCTCCGTCGTGATGCTATTGACCAAGCCGGTAGTGAAGTGACGGACTATGCAGGCTATGCTTACTCTCTGACAGACGGCCTCAAGTTCATCGCTTCGTCTTCAAGCGCTTTTAATGCACCTACGCTGATTCAACAGTTCGATCCCACCTACGGAAATTCATCACTGCGTGCCGAAAGAGCGAGGTCACGGGAATTTGGAGTGCAGCAAAAAATTGGCAACGGCTTAATCAGATTGACGGCCTTTCGAACCAACACACGCGATCAGTTCAGCTACGACCCCACGACCTATGTGACGGTTAATATAGATCGTGCTCGCAATGAAGGCATCGAAATGAGTGGATATGGCGAATGGGCCGGTACGAATTTTCGTGTCAGTCTCACCTTGCAAGACCCCGTCAATCTGAGTACCGGCGAGACCCTGAGCAGAAACGCCAAGACACTGGCCTCTCTTTCTGCTTCCAGAAAATATGGGTTGTGGAATGTCGGTGGCGATGTCAGCTACACCGGCAGTCGTACAGATACTGAATCATCCCAGCAACTATCTCCCTATTGGTTGATCAACATGACCGCGCGTTATGAAGTGACCCGGCAATGGTCTGTTCATGCCCGTTTGATTAACCTGCTCAACGAAAATTACCAGACTGCCTATGGCTATAACCAACTGCCTCGCAGCCTTTTTGTTGGCATGAGTTGGCAGAATTGATCGGGACAGTCATGACCAATCGTGGCAGCCACTTCCGCTTTTCTTACCTGCTGGTGCTGATATCAGTGGGCATGCTGGTGTTATTGCTCAGCTCTTTGTGTGGTGGCGCGGGGTGTTACGTCCCTTCCGAGGATGGCTGGTTCATTTTTCAACTAAGAGTCCCGCGCGTCGCTTCTGCTTTCGCTGTCGGAGGATTGCTCTCGCTTGCCGGCGCGTTGATGCAATTACTGCTACGAAACCCCCTGGCAGATCCCTATGTGCTGGGCGTATCCGGTGGTGCTGCCGCTGGCGCATTGAGTTTCAGTTTGCTATTGCCGGCCTCGGCCGCGGTCTACAGTCTGCAGTCAGGCGCCTTGCTCGGCGCTCTGTTGGCCACGGCACTGCTGCTGGTTCTAGCAAGACGCAGTTTTGCTAATGAGATTGCGTTGGAATCAGGGGCAGGTGGTATTCGTCTAATTCTGACCGGTGTGATGATCTCGGCAGGCTTTGGTGCTTTGATCATCTTGCTGCTGTCGCTTTCGCCAGATGCACAGATGCGCGGTACATTGTTCTGGCTCATGGGCGAGTTGGATTCTCCCGATTTTGTGATTTCGGCATGGCTGGTCTTATTGCTGGCATGCGCGTGGTCATTCACCAAGGCCAGAGAGCTTAATGTGCTCTCACACGGCGAAGTAACGGCGCACTTGCTGGGTTTGAGCGTGCGGCGCCTTCAGATCAGTTTGCTTCTCGTTGCCTCGGTATCCACAGCAGCCGCAGTGGCGGTTGCCGGGACCATAGGTTTCATCGGTTTGGTCGTGCCTCATGCGCTGCGCCTTGTCATTGGTAATGATCAGCGCGTCTTGTTGCCTGCGTCCGTGCTGACCGGCGGTATCGCTCTGACATTGGCTGACCTTCTCGCACGCAGCATTGCCTCGCCTACGCAACTGCCGGTCGGCGTGATTACAGCGCTCATTGGTGTGCCGGTGTTTCTGGTGCTGCTGGCACGGAGTCGTTCATGAGCTTGCTTCAGGTAAGTCATCTCGACATTGCCGTGGGTGATAGGCGATTGATTAGCAAACTCGAGCTGCAAATCGATCGTGGTGAATTCTGGTGCATTCTTGGCAAAAACGGTGCGGGTAAAACAACGCTGCTGCAAGTCATTGCAGGTCTGCGGTCAAACTCAAAAGCGCAGATTCAGTTGTGCGGTGAAGCCTTGCAGAGCACACCATTAGCATTGCTGGCGCGGCGCCGGGGGTTGATGCTGCAGCAACAACTTGACGTCTTCGCACACACCGTGTTTGATGTGGTTGCCATTGGTCAGGTCGTGGGATGGGGTTCGACAAATGACGATTCTATGTCCACGAATTTTTCAGTCAGCGCGGCGCTCGAAAAAGTGGGCATGGCAGGCAGCGAGGGGCGCAATGTATTGACGCTGTCCGGTGGCGAGCGCCAACGCGTGGCACTGGCAGCGCTGCTAGTCCAAGCGCCTGAACTCATGTTGCTTGATGAGCCTGTGTCGCATCAGGATGTAGCGCAGCAATTGCAGGTAATGCAGCTGTTGCGTGAACTCTCAGCCAATCACGCCGTGATTTCCAGTTGCCACGACATCAATCTGGCGAGACGCTTTGCGACTCATGCGCTGGTGCTGGGTGAGGCACAGCATTGGTCGGGATTAGTCGGTGACACATTGGTGCCTGAAATATTGCGTCAGGCATTCGGATGCGAGTTCATGCAGCAGGGCGATTGGCTGGTACCGTTTCAAGCGCACGCCACCAGCGCCGGATGATCGTTTTGTAGGGGTATGACATGCCTGCAATCTGGTCTCAGTTTTTAGGCCAAAGCACCATCTGTGTACACCGAAACAGCGCGATCGTTTTTCCAGCGGCGCTGACGGTCGCGTCCCATACTTGCGTCGTGCGACCCAGATGAATCGGGGTGGCGATGCAATCCACTTTACCTTCGCGTGCGGTACCTAAAAAATTACTCTTCAATTCAATCGTGGTAAAACTGTTAGCGCCTTCGGGCAGAGTAATCATGCATCCGTAACCGCAGGACGTATCTGCCAGCATGATGATTGAGGCTGCGTGCAGATAGCCATTGGGTGCCAGATGATGGGACTTGATATCGAATCCGGCTTTGATTTCCTGAGGGCTTGCGGACACGATGTCGAAGCCGAGTAGTTCCGAAAGCGTCCCTCTCTGGCGTTCATGTAACTTGCTGACGGATATGTTTGTCATTGTTGTCTCCAAAAATGAATTGCTCTATTTATTGATGCTTATGGCGATGTGGATTGTTTGTGTCTGCGAACAGTATCAATCTGTTCGCATAGATCGGACACGGCGGTCAGCATGCGTGGCGTAGGCCGATTGAGCAGTTTGCCATTCACCTTGAAGAGCCGTTGTTGACGCACCGCTTTGAGTGAGGTGAGACTTGTCCAGCGCTCGAATCCACCCGATTCATCACTGATCAGAATCGCATCCGGATTGGCTGAAACGACCGCTTCTCTACTGACCGTGGGCGCAAGCTGGGGCAGGTTGCCGAATACATTTGTGGCGCCGCAAAGACTGAGAGCTTGTGACACGAGATGCTGTCCATTGAGCGTCATCAGTGGCGATGGCCAGATTTGATAGAAAACGGTCACTGGCATACGGCGCTGATATCGATCGCCAATCAAGGCCAGCGAACGTCTGAAATCTGCTGCAGCGTTGCTGCCTTGTGTGCTGCCAGTGAGCGCGGTCAGCCGCTCAAGGGTTGTGGCAATGTCTTCGAATCGCCGCGGTTCACTCTCGAATATGGCATAGCCTTGTTTTCTGAGTTGCGCGATTTGTCTTGGATTGTTCCCGCTGCTCCAGGCAATGATCAGGTCGGGTTTCAGCAGCGTGATGCGCTCGATATCAAGCCTTGAACTATTGCCTGTTGAAGGAAATTGCGATGCCTCGCTAGGATAATCACTGCCTGAGGACACGCCGATGACTTTTTTAGCCGCACCGGCAACGAACAAAAGTTCGGTTGCATGGGGTGCGAGACTCACGATGCGCTTGGCCGGTGCTGGCAGCGTGACGCGTCTGCCGCTGTCATCAATGACGGAAATTTCTGCGTTCGCGATGGCGCAATAAACTACAAACAGCAGGGCTACTGGTTTTGCGACGGACAGCAGGCCAAATGACCTCATATCTCGAGATTATCGATCAGACGTGTCGCACCGAGCTTGGCGGCAGCGAGCGTGACCAAAGGTGCGTTTTGTGCCAGATCACCCGCGGTCGGCGGTTGAAGATCAATGCGCTTGCGTATGGCGACATAATCCGGATGCCAGCCGCGATCTTTCAGGCGTTGCATCGCATTGTTTTGCAGAAGCGAGATGTCGAGATTGCCGCTGCGGATTTCATCTGCAATGGCATTGAGTTCGCGGAAGAGTGCAGGCGCTTCGGCACGCTCTTGCTCTGACAGATAGCCATTCCGAGAGGAGAGCGCCAGACCATCCTTGGCTCGGTAGGTTTCCGCAGCGATGATTTGGGTGGGCAGTGCGAATTGGCGCGCCATGTTCCGGATAATCATAAGCTGCTGGTAATCTTTTTTTCCGAATACAGCAACGCCCGGCTGTACGCAAGAAAAGAGCTTGAGTACGACCGTGGTCACTCCATCGAAAAATCCCGGTCTGAATTCGCCCTCGAGGATATTGCCTAAATCCGATGGCGGCTTTACACGAAATTCTTGCGGCTCCGGGTAAAGATCTTTTTCGGTGGGTGCAAAGAGGACGTAGACACCTTCTTTTTCAAGCTTTTCGATATCTGCTGCAAATGTGCGCGGGTATTTGTCAAAATCTTCGTTCGGACCGAACTGCAATCGGTTAACGAAAATTGAGGCGACCACTGGGTCGCCATGTTTGCGCGCCAGTCTCATCAAACTCAGATGGCCATCGTGCAGATTGCCCATCGTGGGTACGAAAGCTGTTCGTAACTGACCCCGCAACTGGTCGCGCAACTCGTCAATCGAAGAGATGATTTTCATCAGTTCAGGATATGCAGGTGGTACGGGTCTTTGGATTTTTCGGCCAGTGACTCAGTACCGAGGGTTAATTTGGCGAATACGACAGGCGCACATAGATAGGCGCGAATGCTTCGGCCTGGGTGATTTCGATCAGTGTTTCTTTTGCCAGCTCGAGCAAAGCGATGAAATTCACGACAACCACGGGTACACCACGAGAAGGATCGAAGAGCTCATGAAACTCGACAAATTTCGCTGATTGCAAATGACGTAGTATCGAGCTCATATGTTCGCGTACCGACAATTCCTCGCGCGAGATGGTGTGCCTTGCTGTCAGCTTGGCGCGGCGCAGGAGGTCACTCCATGCGGTTTGCAAATCGACGACATTGACATCAGGGAAGCGCGTGACCACGGCTTGATCTACAAAAATCTGCGTGCGTACAAAATCGCGGCCAACTTGTGGCAGCGTGTCCAACTGAAATGCGGCCAGCTTCATTTGCTCATACTCCAGCAGACGGCGCACCAGTTCCGCGCGCGGATCAGCGGGTTCTTCGCCTGAATCCACTTTCTTCGACGGCAGCAGCATGCGCGATTTGATTTCGATCAGCATGGCCGCCATCAGCAGATAATCAGCCGCGAGTTCGAGATTGCGCTTACGTATCTGCTCGATGTAACCCAGATACTGCACAGTGACCTGCGCGAGTGGAATATCGAGAATATTGAAATTTTGCTTTCGGATCAGATAGAGCAGCAGATCAAGTGGGCCCTCGAAGGCCTCGAGGAAAACTTCCAGCGCATCCGGTGGAATATAGAGATCAGTAGGTAACTTGAACAGCGGCTCGCCGTACAGTTTGGCGAAGGCGACGTTGTCAACCACCGTCGGTTCCAAGGCAGCGCCGGCAGCGTTGTCCAAGACGTCGGTGACAGTCTCTGCAGGGACGCTCATCAGTGACCCTGGTACACGTACGCAGACTGCTGAACGCGAGATTCCTGCGCGCGTCGCATATTGTCGAGATCGATCGGTTCCTTATCCCACAGGCGAGCGCGACCAGTGCGCTGCCCTTCTTCCATGGCAGGATTTTTTT
>JACCDL010024817.1_pt1 | contig 24009 bp, 21 predicted proteins | sample 7441931 | NCBI WGS metagenome assembly JACCDL01 (sample SAMN15323437, study PRJNA562643) | freshwater metagenome | isolation source: river surface water | place: USA:Blue River Watershed | collected 2017-08-16 | reverse complement strand
GTAATGTTTGCCGTCGATCTAGTCTCAAACATAATTAAAGCGTCTGGTGGCAACAGAGATAATTTTGCCAAGAGTCGATCACAATCGGATTCTAGAAGGGCATGAATTACAAATCGAAGATAGTAAACATCAAACCCTCTTAATTCGAGATCAAAAACATTTTTTTGTATGAACTGAAATTTATCTGTTTCTATCTGTGAGGCCGGGTCTATACCAGTGACTTTGTAGCCTTTCGACGAGAAAAAATACGCATCTCGTCCGTTTCCGCAGCCTAAATCCAAGATGTGTACTTGCGACTCTTTTGCAGAGTGGCTTTGCAAAAACTGCAAAGCATATGTGGAAAAATTGCTCGGCTCAAATGGCAGCTCTTTGCTATTCGAATAAAAATTACTCCAATAGTTTTCGTTAAATTGACTACTGTCGGTAGAAAATTCTAGTTGATGCTCTATCATTGAATGTACCGACCAATCCTCATATCAATTAATAAAAAATAGCAAGGCAGCGAAATTATTTTGAGCTTAACCGCAAGGATCTTTTAATTTGTCATTTTTTCATTTAATTTTAAAAGATAGTTAGTTTAGTCTAGCAATTAGTAATATCTCTGCCCAAACGCAATTACTATTAATAATGATAAGCGATTTTGAACAAGAAAAAGGGGTTACGTTTGCACGTAACCCCTTTTTCTTACCGCTTGTTTTGGTGGGCCCCCCGTGAGTCGAACACGGCACCAACGGATTATGAGTCCGCTGCTCTAACCAACATGAGCTAGGGGCCCGAGAGAGGATTGCTTCTTCGCCACGACAATTTTAGCGTCGAACAAGCACAAAGACGAGAGTTGCCTCTGCCCTTGTGCTTATCGCTAACCTTAACCGCCTTCGAGGAAGCTCTTGAGCTTGTCGGAACGCGACGGGTGACGCAGCTTACGCAAAGCCTTGGCTTCGATCTGACGAATACGCTCGCGGGTAACGTCAAACTGTTTACCTACCTCTTCCAAGGTATGGTCGGTCGACATTTCGATACCAAATCGCATACGCAAGACTTTAGCTTCACGCGGCGTCAAGGAATCCAATACATCCTTAACGACACCACGCATAGACGCATGCAATGCGGCATCCGCTGGGGCCAGGGTATTGTTGTCTTCGATGAAGTCACCTAAGTGAGAATCATCGTCGTCACCGATCGGCGTTTCCATGGAAATCGGCTCTTTGGCGATCTTCATGATCTTGCGGATTTTATCTTCCGGCATTTCCATTTTGATCGCCAGTGTCGCCGGATCAGGCTCGGCACCTGTCTCTTGCAAAATCTGACGCGAAATACGATTCATCTTATTGATCGTCTCAATCATATGAACCGGAATACGGATGGTACGTGCCTGGTCAGCGATAGAACGTGTAATTGCCTGACGAATCCACCACGTTGCATAGGTAGAAAATTTATAGCCGCGACGATATTCAAACTTATCAACAGCTTTCATCAAACCGATATTGCCTTCTTGAATCAGATCCAAGAATTGCAAACCACGGTTGGTGTATTTCTTGGCGATCGAAATCACGAGACGCAAGTTGGCCTCGGTCATTTCACGCTTGGCTTTACGAGCACGAGTCTCACCAGCGGCCATTTTTTTGTTGATTTCGCGCAGATCTGGCAAAGGCAATACAACGCGTGACTGCAGATCTAACAGCTTTTGCTGCAGCTCTTTAACGGTCGGCACATTACGCGCCAAGATCGTGCTGTACGAGTGATTGCCACTAACTTCGCCATCAACCCATTTCAAATTAGTTTCATTACCTGGGAAACTCTTGATGAAGTGCGGACGTGGCATGCCACATTTGTTGACGGCGACATCCAGAATTTGACGTTCGATTTGACGAACTTCATCAACCTGTCCACGTAAGGTGTCGCACAGCTTCTCAACGACTTTGGCAGTAAAGCGAATTCCCATTAGCTCATTCGAAATCGCTTCTTGCGCTTTCACATAGGGCTTGGAGTTATAGCCATCTTTCTCATACGACTTGCGCATCTTGTCGAAGTTGGTAGAGATAACAGCGAACTTCTCCAGCGAATCGCGTTTGAGTTGCTCTAACTGTTCCGCTGAAAAACCAGCTGCGCCGCCATTAGAGTTATCTTCTTCTTCGCCCTCTTCGCCTTCTTCGTCCTCTTCATCCTCGTCTTCTTCATCGGCCACAGCTGACTTGATGACGGGTGTTGGTATGGGCTCATCAACGGCATTCGGATCCACTAGGCCATCAACTACTTCGTCGATCTTGGCTTCGTCTTTGGAGATGCGATCTGCCATAGCGAGGATTTCAGAAATCGTCATCGGGCATGCTGAGATCGCCTGAATCATATCTTTGAGACCGCCTTCGATACGCTTCGCGATTTCAATCTCGCCTTCGCGCGTTAACAACTCGACGGTGCCCATCTCACGCATATACATACGAACCGGATCGGTCGTACGGCCAAAATCAGAGTCAACCGTTTGCAGGGCAGCTTCTGCAGCGGCATCGGCGTCATCATCGTTGGCAACGGTAGCTACGTTATCTGATAGCAACAGGGCCTCTGCATCCGGCGCCTGCTCGTAGACTGCAATGCCCATGTCATTGAAGGTACCGATAATGCCTTCGATGGCTTCCGGATCAACAATGTTTTCTGGGAGGTGATCGTTAATTTCTGAGTGCGTCAAAAAGCCGCGATCTTTACCCAGCTTGATCAGTGTTTTAAGTTTTTGACGACGGCGCTCAAGCTCTTCTTCAGTGGCCTCGGAATCAGCTGCAAAGGCATCTTTAAGAAATTGTTTTTCTTTAGCCTTGCGATCTTTGGCGCGCGCTTTGTCTGCTGCCTTGAGTTCTGCACGCTCGACGGCGTTGAGTGCTGCGACTTCTTCGTTCTCTGGCTGAAAATCACGCGGCTTACGACCACGACGGCCAGGTACCTTGATGCCAGGCAGGATGTAGCCCGACGTATCTATCTCGGCTAGTGCAGCGGCGTCGGTCGTTTGTTTGACCGACATAATTTTTTGATCGGACGGGGTCGCCGTTTTGGCGGCAGCAGCTGGCTTGACGACTTCTACCGGCTTTTTTGCGACTACTTTTACATCTGGTTTCTTGGATGTCACGGACACTTTCTTAGCTGGTACTTTCGGCGTGACGGCCGGTTTGGCAGTAGCCTTACCAGCTGACTTCACCGCGGTTTTGCTGGCGGCGACAGTGGCCTTCAAAGGCTTCTTTGGCGCCGGCTTGACAATGGACTTGCCGGCTTTTGAGACAACTTTACTGGTCGGTTTGTTCGCTGTTTTTTTAACGACAGCCTGTTTGGATTTGACGGCCGGCTTGGCTGCAGTCTTAGTGACTACTTTTTTTGCCGGGGCCTTAGCTGCTTTTTTCACAGCAGTCTTCGCCGGAGTCTTGGCACTTTTTGCCGAGGCTCGTGACGATGCGGGTTTAGCGGCCTTGGATTTGGTCGCACTAGTTTTAACGGGTTTTTTGTTCGTCGCCATGGGTTCATCCACCAAATGGAATTGCCGATGCTGCAAAAGGAACTGGAGCACGGGCCGAGCTGACTCGTCAGCTTTGCTGCAGGCCGGTCATTTGCCGGGCTAATCTGCGGGGTCGGGGCCGTCTGTCCAGCAGGATCAATAAAACGTTTCGGGCTTCAAGATGCGCCTCAGAAAATGTCGATGGAAATAACCCATACAGCACCAGCGACACTTTCGGAGACGTCCTAAGCCGTCGATTCAAAAGCTTTTAAGTATATCACAAGCAAGCCTATTCTCTTTCTGACAAGACTTGATTCAACCACACGGTTGACCCTGCTGAAAATGTTGAAATGCTAATGTTTATCAATCTATTTCTTTCATGATCACTCGCCACAGGGGAAAGTTTATTCAATCGATCGCATTATCTTTGTCGGCAGCAGCCCTCAATTTCTCAAGCTCTTGAGATATTTCACGATAACGAGCGCGCTGCTCTTCACTCGCCAAACCGCCCGCTGCCAAATGATCTTGCTCAGATTTTAATAATCGAATCGTGGTCTGACGTACCGCCCCAGCAAGTTCACGCTTAGCCAGTTCGGGATCAGAGATAGGCTCAGCAGCAATTTCACCCATCATTCCATCAAGATCTGCACCCTGCTCGCGCAACGCCTCTGACAAGGCTGCAAAATTCGCGTTAGCAGAAATCGATCGCGCCGCCTCCACCACCATTTTCAGCATGGCACCTGAATCTGGCGCTGCATGACTGATCATCTCTAACTCACGATCGCCCAACGTACTTGCCAGCGAAGGATGACTCAGCAGCAACCGCAACACTTGCCGCTCTAATTCAACTGGAGGCTTACGACGAACAGCCGGTGCAGGCGCGCGCTTGGAACTCACACGCGTATCTAACTCAAACAACGATTCAATTTCTTGCACACTACTTTCTGTAATTTGCGCCAGCTGTCGTAGTAATTGCAAACGCAATGCTGAAGCAGGCATCGCTTGCAATAAGGGCTTGGCATCAAACTGCGCGCGCGCGCGACCTTCGGCCGTCGATAAATCTTTACCTTCTATAACTTCGTTAACAAGAAATTGCGACAACGGTACAGACTCTAAAACTAATTTCTCAAATGCCTGATTGCCATGCTCTCGAATGTAGCTATCGGGATCATGTTCTTTGGGTAGGAATAAAAATTTTAATGTGCGGCTATCTGACGCATGCGGAAGACACGCTTCCAATGCGCGACGCGCAGCGCGGCGCCCAGCTGCATCGCCATCAAAACTAAAAATAACCTGATCGGTTTGCCGTAATAATTTCTGCACATGAATCGGTGTGCATGCTGTACCCAAGGTTGCGACCGCTTGCTCAAAACCAAATTGGGCGAGCGCGACCACATCCATATACCCTTCCGTGACGAGTACATAACCCTTGTCACGAATAGCCTGTCGAGCTTCAAACAAACCATACAGCTCGCTACCTTTTTGAAACAGCGGAGTCTCCGGTGAATTCAAATATTTTGGCTCGCCGGCACCCATGACTCGCCCACCAAAACCAATCACCTGGCCTTTGGTATTACGAATTGGGAACATGATTCGATCACGAAAACGATCGTAGCGCTTACGCTGACCACCCTCTTCTTCGCTGCGATCAATCACTAATCCCGATTCAACTAACACCGGGTCGTCGTAATCAGTAAATACCTGACGCAAACTGTCCCAGCCTTCGGGGGAATAGCCTATCCAAAATTTAGCGGCAATCTCGCCACTTAGCCCGCGACCTTTGAGGTAATCAATCGCTTCACGCGCACTCCGTAATTGTTGTCGATAGAAATTACACGACAAGGTCATCGCATCAGAGAGAGCCAGCGTTTTTGCTTGTAGCTGTGCACGCTGCGCTGGAGGCAACTTATCTTCTTGCTCGGGCACCGCCATACCTACACCCTGAGCAAGATCTTTCACAGCTTCGACAAAACCTACGCCTGAATACTCCATCAAAAAACCAATCGCCGTGCCATGCGCACCACAACCAAAGCAGTGATAAAACTGCTTCGTGGGGCTGACAGTAAAGCTAGGTGATTTTTCGTTATGAAAAGGGCAGAGTCCGCCGAAATTGGCGCCGCCTTTTTTTAGCTGCACATAGCGACCGACCACGTCGACGATATCAACGCGATTCAATAGATCCTGAATAAAACTTTGCGGGATCATTGTGCGACCGACGTCGTGGCGCTAGTGCTTGAATGTACGTTAACGATTTACTTGGTCAACGCTGCTTTGACCATAGCAGATACCGCCGTCATGTCAGCGCGACCAGCGAGCTTAGGTTTAAGCACACCCATCACCTTGCCCATGTCTTGTGGGCCAGCGGCACCCACGGCTGCGACTGCGGCACTCACTTCAGCTTGCACTTCAGCATCCGACAAAGCGGCTGGCATATAGGCAGACAAAATCACCAATTCGGATTTTTCTATATCGGCCAAATCTTGACGACCGCCCGCTTCAAACTGGGTGATGGAATCTTTTCGCTGCTTAATCATTTTTTCAATGACCGCCAAAATCTGCTCGTCTGTCAGCTCAATGCGTTCATCGACTTCTTTTTGTTTGATGGCCGACGTCAGCAAGCGAATCGTTCCCAGACGCGCACTTTCTTTGGCGCGCATAGCGGCTTTCATGTCGTCGGTAATCTTTTCTTTCAAGCTCATAGTATCTCCTTGACTGACCACGCAAATACGAGGCCACATAAAAACGCCAAAACCCGCTGCGGGTACTCCGGAGCGGGTTTACGATGTGCTTGCCTCACCCTGGGGCGAGGCACACGATCAGAACAGTTTCTTTGGCAGCTGCTGGCTGCGGATACGCTTGTAATGGCGCTTCACGGCGGCAGCATGCTTGCGTTTGCGCTCAGAAGTAGGCTTTTCGTAGAATTCTCTAGCGCGCAATTCGGTCAAAAGACCGGTTTTTTCAATGCTGCGCTTGAAGCGACGTAAGGCGACTTCAAAGGGCTCGTTTTCTTTTAGGCGAACAGTGGTCATGAATTGATAAAAATACACTGGATTAAGCAGAGCCAGCGATTATAACAGCCGATCTTCCTTAGAGGAAGCCAAACGATGAAATCCTTTTAATTTATCGGATTGCATACTAAAAAGATAATCCCGCCGCAACCCCAGAAGCCCAAGCCCACTGAAAGTTATAGCCGCCCAACCAGCCGGTCACATCGACGGCCTCACCAATGAAATAGAGGCCTGGAACCTGATTAGCCATCATAGATTGCTGCGATAAAGCCCGGGTATCGACCCCTCCTATGGTTACCTCAGCCTTGCGATACCCTTCAGAGCCGTTCGGCACCAAGCTCCAGCGGTTGAGCGATTCCCCCAGTCGACGTAATTTCTTATCCGGCAACTCGGGCAAACGCGCGTCCGTACTAAACCCCTGAGACAACAACCACCCCTCAGCCAAGCGAGTTGGCAGAAACTGGGATAACCAGTTACCTAAATTTTTACGAATGGCCTGCTTTTCGTCGATCAAGGTTTGGACCACATCGAGTGCAGGCAACAGATTCAGGGTTAGGGCTGCTCCATCACGCCAATAGCTGGAAATCTGCAGTACCGCTGGCCCAGACAAACCGCGGTGAGTGAATAACAAATCTTCGCGAAACTGCCCGCGTGATTTTTTCTCGCCACTAGCGATATCCACTTCCAGCGAAATACCCGCCATGGGTACAAACGACTGCCAGCTCGATTCCTCAAACGTCAGCGGTACCAAACCCGGACGGGTCTCAACCACAGGAAGATTAAATTGTTTTGCGATCCGAAAAGCAAAATCAGTGGCACCGATTTTAGGTATGGACAAACCACCAGTAGCAATCACCAATGAAGAAGCAGTAATAAGACCTTCACCGGTTTTGACTGAAAAACCATCCGCTAGTTTTTCTATGCCTTTGACTGAGGCCGGCATGCGCCACTGGACATTACCCGCATCACATTCCGCTTTAAGCATCGCAATAATGTCTTCCGCCGAACGATCGCAAAACAATTGCCCTTTATGCTTTTCATGAAAAGGAATGTTATGGCGCTTGACCAAGGATAGAAAATCGAGCGGCGTATAACGCGACAGCGCACTTTTACAAAAATGCGGATTCTGCGAAAGAAAATTCTGAGGGCTGGTATCGATATTCGTAAAATTACAGCGCCCACCTCCTGAGATACGAATTTTTTCTGCCAATTTTTCTGCGTGATCTATCAGCACAACACGCTTACCACGTTGGCCGGCCACTGAGGCACACATCATGCCCGCCGCACCAGCGCCAATAATGGCGACATCGAAATGATCACTCATGATTGTGCTGCCTTAATTGGCGAGCTACGTTGAGACATTGCCTAACCTGCTCAGCAATCGGCTCGGGCACCGGCTGATGCTGCGCCAATACCTCACCTATCCAATCTGCCGTAGTTTTAGCATCGCTGGCCGCTGGCAATGGTGGCAACTCATCAACCGGCGACTGCTTTTCTACCAGCACTGTCGACTGATTGTTATGAAACCAAGTAACCGATTGTGCGCGTTTTGCATTGGCTACCGTTTCACCTTCAGTGCCACGCATAAGAAATGCGTCACCACGCTGCGCCGGAGCTTGTGTAGAAAAATACTCACTCAGCATCGTCAGATACTCAGGATGGGTATATGAAACTAAACGCAATGCCGGTTGCGTAAACGGCTGCATGATCTTCACTAGCGTATGGGTTGAATTACGCAAGCCCAAAACGCGCCGCACTTCCAATAAACGATGCACGCGAGGAGCAAGCCACTGAATAGGGAAAAAAACCGGCTTACGTTTTTCGAAACTATGCAGCACAAGATCATGTCGATCATCTTGTTGGGTTACGGGTTGTACTCCGAGCAGCTGCAGTATTTCTGCACTAGTGACTCTGCCGGGATCGTTCAACAGACCATGGATTAAAACGGGAACACCCTCACGCGCCAACAACAAAGCTAATAAAGGTGTCAAATTGGGAAATTGTCGCGAACCGTTATAACTTGGAATAACCACGGGTGCGAATTCAGCCTCGGGCATTGGCAAAGCTTCAAATGACGATTCCACGGCGTCTAAAAAACCGGCAATCTCAGCAACTGATTCACCCTTGATGCGCATGCCTATCAAGAAGCCACCCAATTCAAGATCAGAGACTTCGCCATCAAGCATGGCTGCAAACAACATACGCGCGTCTTCACGAGAAAGATCACGCGCACCTTTCTTGCCACGGGCGATTTCACGTATAAAAGGTGCGGCTATAAATGGTGATTGATGACTATCCATAGTGCAGAAGCTTACAACGAATACCGGATGCTGGTCTGAGTGATCGCTTGACCGCCCTGTAGAACGAATCATTAAATCCATGTGTAGTTGAGCTTTCCACTAAAATGCGGCATTCACTGACTGTTTTCACTTTCCTAAATGATTGTTCTTGGCGTTGAATCCTCTTGTGACGAAACGGGTCTGGCGCTGTATGACACTGAGCGCGGCTTACTTGCGCACGCACTTCATTCACAAGTAGCGATGCATGAAGAGTACGGCGGAGTAGTACCAGAACTCGCTTCACGCGATCACGTTAAACGAGCGATTCCTCTACTAGAAAAAATACTTTTAGATAGTGGACTGTCTTTATCTGCTATTGACGCCATCGCTTATACGCAAGGGCCTGGATTAGCTGGAGCTTTGTTAGTCGGCGCCTCTATCGCTAATGGCCTTGCACTAGCGCTCGGCAAATCTGTACTGGGCGTTCATCATCTCGAAGGGCATCTGCTGTCGCCGATGTTGTCGAAGAATGCACCCGAATTTCCATTTGTCGCGCTACTGGTTTCTGGTGGACACACGCAATTAATGCGCGTCGATGGAGTCGGTGAATACACCCTGCTTGGTGAAACACTGGATGATGCCGCCGGCGAAGCGTTTGATAAATCCGCTAAATTACTTGGATTGGGATATCCGGGCGGCCCTGCAATTTCACGCCTGGCAGAGCACGGTGATCCTAGCGTGTATGCATTACCGCGTCCCATGCTGCATTCGAAAAATTGTGATTTTAGTTTTTCAGGATTAAAAACGGCCGTACTTACTCTCGTAAAAAATCATCCCAGTGAATTGAATGAAAACGATAAGGCAAATATCGCTCGATCATTTGTAGATGCGATCGTTGATGTACTTGTGGCTAAATGTCAAACCGCCTTGAAAGAAACAGGATTGAAACGTTTAGTGATTGCAGGGGGTGTTGGAGCTAACTCGCAATTGCGGGAAGGACTAAATGCAGCAGCCCGCAAAAAACATTTTCAAGTGTTTTATCCTGAACTGGAACTCTGCACGGACAATGGCGCGATGATTGCATTTGCTGGCGCACTCAGACTACAACGCAATCCGAATGCAGCTAGCCATGATTATGGATTTACGGTGAAACCGCGCTGGCCCTTACACGAATTGCGCTGAAATTCAAACTCAACTTTCAGCCGCCTTGATTACTGGCCTCATGCTGTTCGCTTGAATCTGCAGGTTGTTCTTTTTTCTGCCCTATGCGGCTTTCTTTGCCACTCAAAAGATTAGCGATGTTAGATCGATGCCTGTATATGAGTAAGATGCTCATAACCGTCACTGCGATCAATTGCGCTCGCACACCAAACAGCAAAGCGTAATAAAACGGCGCAAATATAGCCGCAGCTAATGCGGCTAAAGATGAGTAACGAAATGCGCGTGCAATAATTAGCCACGTCGACAGCGTCGCTAAGCCGAGTATGGGGTTTAATCCTAGAAGTACCCCCAAAGCCGTTGCAACACCTTTGCCGCCTTGAAATCGAAAAAACACTGGCCACAAATGTCCGGCAAAAACTGCAAAAGCAACACCAGCGATCACTTCATCACCCAACTGCAATGGTTGACTTAAATACACAGCCGCCGCAACGGCAACCCAGCCTTTAACGCAATCGCCCAACAAGGTCAGCGCAGCAGCAGCCTTATTGCCCGTTCTTAATACATTAGTGGCCCCGGGATTTTGCGATCCATAGGTGCGCGGATCTTCCAACTTAAACAGTTTACTAACCACGATCGCAAAAGAAACCGAACCCAACAAATAGGCAGCAAGAATAACAATAACGGCAGTCATATCAAAACTTTATTAAAAAAGGAGAGTGACATAGGCAAGCTGCGCATAGTACAGGAGTCGAAAGTCAACACGATGAATTCGACTGCTGCTACACCCACCTTACTAACCTCGCGGATGATGTTGCGAATGAATTTTTTTAAGTCGCTCACGAGCTACGTGAGTGTAAATTTGAGTAGTAGAAATATCTGCATGCCCGAGCAAAAGCTGAACCACACGCAGATCTGCACCATGGTTTAACAAATGGGTAGCAAATGCATGACGCAAGGTATGAGGCGATAAGGGAACATGAACATCGGCCTGCAAAGCATATTTTTTTATCAGCGTCCAAAACATCTGGCGCGTCATGGGCCCACCGAGTGCTGTCACAAACAAAGCGTCGTTCACTTTTCCATTAAGTATAGTCAGGCGCGCTTCTTTCAAATAGCGCTCTATCCACACTCTGGCTTCTTCACCAAACGGCACCAAGCGAGTCTTGTTGCCTTTGCCCGTAATGCGCAAGACGCCTTCATTCATACCAACTTCTATCGTTTTGAGAAGCACCAATTCAGAAACACGCAAACCACTGGCATACATAACTTCCAGCATCGTCCGATCGCGCAGACCGAGTGGCGTTGTCACGTCTGGTGCAGCCAGCAATGATTCCACATGCTGCTCGGAGAGTGTCTTGGGAAAACGCGGCGGTTGCTTTGCAGATTTCAGCTTCAGACAAGGATCAATTTGAATCTGTCCGTTACGCAGAGCGTAATGATAAAACCGCCTTAGGACGGCTAGTCGACGATTCGATGAACTCGCCTTCGTAGTCGTATGCCGAAAAGCGAAATAAGCATTTAAATCACTATCGGTGACTTGGTATAAATTTTTGTTGTGCTCTGAATTAAGCCACGCCGCAAACAAAAGCACGTCACGCTTATAGGCATCAAGTGTATTGCGTGATAAACCATCTTCGAGCCACAAGGCATCACAAAATTCATCGGCGATTTCTTGACCGACTGCTGCGGGCTTGTCTGTCGCCACCGTCATCAAAATCCAGCTACCTGTTCGTGCCGCAACAACCAGCGCTTCACGTTTTGATGAAAACCACCATCATGACGCGCAAATCCGCCAATCCCGCTTGCCGCCGTAACTCGATGGCAGGGAATGATCAGTGGATACCAATTCGAACCACACGCCTGACCCACAGCACGCGGAGCGGAACTAATACGCTTAGCCACTTGACCATAGGTCAATACACTACCTCGGGGGATTGCATTGATGACGTCCCACACTTTGCGCTGATGATCCGATCCAACAACGGGTAATTCGATATCGAATTCAAAGTCTGGATTTTTGAAATATGCCTGAACTTGCTTAGCTACTTTTTTGGAAAGCATGTCTTGCCCGGTTTTAGGTTCGTACTCCGGCGGCAAGTAGGTGAGCTCACGTAATTCTCCGCGTTCTACACGGATACCAATCGCTCCAAAGGGAGCGGCCACGATAGACGAAAATAATTCAGCTACTTGCTTGGGCATAGACACGCCTCCACGATGAACACTGCTTGCTCAGACTGAGATTCATCCACCAAATAATAATCGCGGCAGCCAGAGCGACAACTGCGGCACATAAGTGATTAGTAGCAAAAATCCTAGCATAGTGAACAACCAAGGCAAGACCGCCACGGTCAATTCGGTGATTCCCATCTTAGTTATACCCGACGCCACATACAGATTTAAACCTACGGGTGGATGACACATACCGATTTCCATGTTCACTACCATGATAATTCCAAAGTGCACAGGGTCAACGCCCAATGCCACAGCAACTGGAAAAAGAATCGGTGCCATGATCAATACGATTGATGAAGGCTCCATCACATTGCCTGCCAATAGTAGTAAAAGATTTACCACTAATAGGAAACTGATCTGACCTAAACCTTGATCCATGATCCAGCCCGCCATCGCTTGCGGAATACCTTCGCTGGTCATTAAAAATGAAAACAGCACAGCATTAGTAATGATGTATAGCAGCATGGCCGACATAGCCGCAGAGTCCACCAACACTTTACCAATCTGAACCAAGCGTAAGTCACGGTAAACAAACACGGCGATCACAAAGGTATACACCGCAGACATCGCTGCTGCTTCAGTGGGTGTGAATATGCCCGTGTAGATACCTCCCATGACCACCACAATTAATAACAAACCCCAGACACTTTCTCTGAATGCACGCCAACGTTGCAGCCAGGTTGAGCGCTGCATGCGAGGATAATCTTTACTGCGCGCCAGTATCCAGGTTGTTAAACCCAAAAAAAACGCTAACAAGAAACCCGGCACTACACCTGCCACAAATAATTTACCAACCGAGGTATTCGTAGAAACGGAGTACATCACCATCACTATGGATGGCGGAATCAGTATCCCCAATGCACCTGACGTCGTAATGACTCCAGCACCAAACGATTTTGGGTAACCTTGCTTAATCATTGCAGGTAACAAAATGGATCCAATCGCCACCACTGTCGCTGGCGATGATCCTGACACCGCCGCAAATAGGGCGCATGCCAGCACACCTGACAAGGCTAATCCACCATGCCAATGCCCTACCATAGAGGTGGCAAAGGTAATCATGCGTCGCGCTACGCCTCCATGTGTAAGAAAATTTCCAGCCAAGATAAAAAACGGAATCGCCATGATTTCGAATTTCTCTATGCCCGTAAATAACTTCAGGGCGACTGCCTGCACAGGTACATCGGTCAATGTGAACAAAAAGGTGAGTACAGTCAGACCCAATGCGATCGATATCGGCATGCCGCTCAACATCAACACAATCAGTAACGCAAATATAATGAACGCGTTCATTGCCGACCCTCCGCTGCATCCTCCACTAGCCCTTCGACATGTGCATGATCATGCACTGGCAGCTCACCGCCTCGAGCAAAATTCCAACTCACCTGCAAAAACCGAAAACACATTAACGATGAACCCAAGGGAATAGCGAGATACACAATCCAGATGGGTAGCTCGAGTACCTCAGATGTACTCGACGTACCCGACAGCTCAAACACAAAATCGGCGCCTAGAGCGGCGATGATGCCGGTGAAGCTTGCTCCCGCTAGCAGACCAAACAAAATAAATTTTTTCTTTAGCGGTGTGTTTAAACGATTGATCAACACGTCGACACCCACATGTATGCCAGTACGCACCCCGTAGGCTGCCCCGAATTTAGCCATCCACACAAAGAGATAAATCGTCAACTCCTGAGCCCAGCTAGTATTTATACGCAATAGAAAATCCTGCACGACAGGAATCGGCAGACCTGAGGCATAACGATGTATCACCGCCACAAAAATAATCAGTGTGGCAGCCGCCATCAAAAAGGCAATAAACCATTCTTCTAAATGATCAAGGAATTTCATCGTTAGGCCTATCTGCTCAGGTTACGCATACAATAAAAAACCTACTTGCCTGCCGCAGCTTTACTGGCAGCCGCAATCAAGTCTTTACCAATTCGCTCTTCCATCGTTTTATGTACCGGTAACATCACCTTTCGCCATTCAGCCTTTTCTGCTTCGGTCGGTGCATACACGGTCGTCTTTCCAGATTTACGAATCGCGTCGAGTGCCGCTTCATTTTCTTGCTGCGCGATTTTATTCGCATACTCGGTTGCTTCTTTCATCGCTACGTCGAGCTGATTACGAACATCAGCGGGCAGTTTTTCCCAGAACTTTTTATTTACAACAACGGCATAACCAATGTAACCATGATTAGTAACGGTCATATGCTTTTGTACTTCATGCATTTTTTGGGTATATAAGTTCGACGGTACATTTTCAAGACCATCAACTACCCCCGTTTGCAATGCTTGATACACCTCAGAGAACGCCATCACTTGTGGATTAGCTCCGAGCATACGCATCTGTTCATCTAATACCTTCGATGCCTGAATACGAAGCTTCAAACCTTTGAGATCCGTCGGCGCATGCATAGAACGATTCGACGACATGATCTTGAAACCATTGTCCCAAAATGAGAGCCCCATCAAACCCTTGGTTTCTAACCTCTTAAGCATCTCTCGTCCGACCGGTCCATTGGTAACTCGCTCGAGTGACTGCTGATCAGTAAACAAAAAAGGAAGATCGAACAATTCAAATTCTTTGACGCCAAGCGGACCAAACTTAGCCATCGAAGGTGCCAGCATTTGCACTGCACCTAGCTGCAAGGCCTCGAGTTCTTCTTTGTCTTTGTAGAGCGTACTGTTGGGGTAGACCTCAATTTTGACTCGGCCTTTGGTAGCAGCTTCAGCTAATTCTTTAAATTTCTCAGCGGCTTTACCCTTGGGCGTGTCTTTCGCTACCACGTGGCTGAATTTGATAACGATAGGCGACTGGGCCCCTGCGTTAACAACTACTACACACATCAGGAACAAAGCGAATAAGGAACGTCGAATCATAAAAATCTCCAAAGGGTCGTGGCGCGCTATTTACTATCAGGTCGGCGCGTATTGTGTCTGCTGATGGCGCGTATGACAACCACCCTGTGACTCATCCGAGTCAAAAGTCCCAAATTGGCCCATAGTCAGCAAGTTTTGCCGAATGTCGTACCATCAGGCTCCAACTCTGGCTTCATTTATGAACGTTCTAACTCTTCTTCTTCCCGATTTTCTGCTCATACTCTTAGGTTATGTACTCATCCGTATCACGGACTGGGGCGACAATTTCTGGGCGGGGTTAGAGAAACTCGTCTACTTCGTGCTGTTTCCGGCGCTGCTGTTTGTCTCTACCTCACGCACTCCCCTCGACTTTCACGCCACGGGCAAGCTATTACAAGTTGCGCTCATTTCTATGGTGAGCGGCATCGCCCTGGGTTGGTTGGCCAAACCGCTGTTTAAGCCGGGACCTATGATTTTTGAATCAGGCGTTCAAACGGCATTTCGATTTAATTCCTACATCGGTCTGGCGGTGGCGTTTCGTTTGGGTGGTGAAGCGGGCACGTCGTTGATGGCGCTGATCATCGGCTTTGCTGTTCCTTTAGCGAATATGGCTGCGGTGCATGCACTGGCTCATCGCAATAAAGGAGGGCTACTTAAAGAGATGGCAAAAAATCCCTTATTACTAGCGACAATCAGCGGCACGTTATTTAATCTTTTAGGTGGCTCGCTGCCTGAAGTGATCGTTCATCTGTTAACGCGTATGGGTAGCGCATCGATTGCGCTGGGTTTGTTGATGGTCGGCGCGGGATTAAAATTGAAAGGCCTTTCAGAAGCGCGCGGCATCAGTAGTTATTTCATCACGGTTAAATTGATCGTATTACCCGCCATCGCACTCGGATTAGCCACTTGGTTTGAATTGCCTCCATTGCAAATGCAAATGGCTGTCATGTTTTGCGCACTACCCACAGCTTCCAGTGCTTATGTATTAGCAGCGCGCATGGGTGGTAATGCACCTTTAGTCGCTTTTTTGATTTCTGCCGGAACGTTGCTATCTATCGTGACGTTGCCCGTGTGGTTACTACTGGCTGGTTGAGTCATGCTGCGCTGTGTTGACTCAATGCCCACCTCACATGCTCACGTACCAATTCAGAAGGATGAGTTTGTCGTGACTCCAGTGCACTAATTAGCTTAGGATCATTCGCATACTGCGTAGCGGCGTTACCTAAAGCGACAGCGATATTGCGCAACCATCGCTCATGACCAATACGCCGAATTGCACTTCCTTCCATGTGACGATTAAACTCTTCTTCAGTCCACGCAAACAAATCTACTAGCGTGGCTTTATCTAAGTCATGGCGTACATCAAAATCAGGCAGCTGACTACGCTGAGCAAATTTATTCCAAGGGCAAGCTAACTGGCAATCATCACAGCCCAACACCCGATTACCTATCAAGGGACGTAGCTCCAATGGGATACTACCTTTGAGTTCTATCGTCAAATATGAAATACAACGACGTGCATCTAACTTAAATGGAGCGACAATCGCCTGCGTCGGGCAGATATCGATACACGCAGTACATTCACCACAATGCGACGAAATGGTTTCATCGACAGGCAAAGGTAGGTCGGTATAAATCTCACCTAAAAAAAACATTGATCCCGCTTCGCGATGTAACAGCAAGGTATGCTTGCCACGCCAGCCTAAACCTGCGCCTTGCGCAAGCTCGACTTCCATCACTGGCGCTGAATCAGTAAACACGCGAAAACCGAATGACCCAATTTCTGCCGTTATTTTTTCGGTTAATTTCTGTAAACGTGAACGTAGTATTTTGTGATAATCCCGACCACGCGCATACACTGAAACCACTGCCGCGTGAGCATCCGATTGCCTAGCCTCTTCTCTCTCACGCCAATTATCCGCCGTGTCACGCGGCAAATAATCCATGCGTACGCTAATGACTCTGACCGTACCTGGAATCAGCTCAGCGGGACGAGCGCGCTTCTCGCCATGCGCTGCCATGTACTCCATCTCGCCATGAAAACCAGCCTCTAACCATTGCTGAAGCTTATGTTCAGCATCACCTAAATGGATATCGGCAATTCTGGCTTCAGCAAAACCCAATTCCTTGGCCCAAGAACGAATACGGTCGACCAAGATAGTCGCTTGTTCAGCAGTGACATTCGGTGAAGGCACAGAAAATTCCGTTGTAAGACCAGCGAGAAGCAGAGAAAATGCACGAGTTAACTTCGAACCAACGCCATTGTAAGAGATGACACACTGGACAGCCCATCTGCACGACGAAGAAGCAACCCAAGCGCTAGGGGCGGCGCTGGCTCGCGTGTTGCAACCTGGCTTAACGATCTATTTGCATGGTGAGCTGGGTGCCGGCAAAACCAGTCTGACCCGAGCCTTGCTACATGCCACAGGTTACCAAGGGCGAGTAAAAAGCCCTACCTACACCTTGTTAGAACCGTATGTTATTCAGCTTGAGGGTCGATCGATCGAGCTGATGCATTTTGATCTGTACCGCATGAACCATCCGGATGAATTTACTGAGGCGGGATTTCGTGATTTTTTTAGTGCCGACCGAATCTGCGTCGTTGAATGGCCCGAACGCGCAGAAAATCTCCTACCAAATGCAGATCTTGATATTTTCATCTCTGTTGCAGCGCAAGGTCGTGGGGTAGAATTGCGAGCGAACTCTGTACAGGGCGCTTCATGTCTAGAACAACTTCATTTCAGCCCCAATCTTTGAAACCCATTTCGCGCCGAACTGTCCTAAAGGCAGGCGCTACATTACTTTTGTCATTGCTAGGCCACGGCGTAGCGCGCGCCGCACAAATTGTTGCGGTACGCGTTTGGCCGGCCAAAGATTACACGCGCGTCACCTTAGAAAATGACAGCAAACTCAAAGCAACCCATTTCACGATTAAAGATCCGCATCGCCTTGTGGTCGAAATCGAAGGCGTCGATCTTGATACCAAGCTGAAAAGCCTGGTCGCAAAAGTTCAATCGAATGACCCCTACATAGCGCAAGTACGTGTGGGACAAAATCGTCCCGGAGTCGTACGACTGGTCTTTGACTTAAAAGAAGAAGTACAACCCCAAGTCTTTACCTTAGATCCTGTAGGTGAATACAAACACCGATTAATTTTTGATCTTTATCCACAAACGCCCTCTGATCCGATTGCTGAGCTACTGAAAAAAGGCAGCACACCACCTAGCGTCGTTGAAAAACCGCCTGTTGAACTACCGGATACAGCCAAAGCTGCGGAAGAGGATGATAAAGACGGACAAAAACTCACGCGACTCGTCACGATTGCGCTAGACCCAGGTCACGGAGGAGAAGATCCGGGTGCCGTTGGGCGCGGTGGCAGTTTAGAAAAGAATGTGGTGTTGTCGATCGCGCGTCGATTAAAAACGCGCCTTGAACAACAAGCGAATGTTCGCGTCATGCTGACACGCGATGGTGATTACTTTGTACCGTTAAATGTACGAGTGCAAAAAGCACGTAAAGTACAAGCGGATTTATTTGTATCGATTCATGCCGATGCCTTCGTTGAACCTACGGCGCGCGGCTCATCCGTTTTTGCCTTGTCTGAAAAAGGTGCCAGCTCCACCGCTGCACGCTGGCTGGCGAATAAAGAAAATGCTGCCGATTTGATTGGCGGTATCAATATTCGAAGTAAAAATCAGCATTTGGCGAGCGTACTGCTTGATTTATCCACCACAGCACAGATCAATGACAGTCTGAAGCTGGCTAAATCCGTCCTGGGTGAAATAGGAACCATCAATCGCTTGCACAAAGCACAGGTAGAGCAAGCTGGGTTTGCCGTACTTAAAGCGCCGGATATTCCGAGCATATTGGTGGAAACTGCTTTTATTTCTAATCCAGAAGAGGAAGCGCGGCTAAGCGATGAAAACTACCAAGATCAAATGGCTGATGCGCTAATGCGTGGCATACGCAAATATCTACTCAAGCACCCCAGCTTGACTCGGAATCGCCTAACCTAAAGTTTGACCCGAAGTTTGACCCGAAGTTTGACCCGAAGTTTGATACTAACTTTGACCTAAGTTCGGCTGAGTTTATTAAACCTAGCCGCTGATTCAAGCTTCAAGGATGAGGGTCGGCAGGCTGACGGCCAAACCCTCGAACAAATCGTAGCCCTGCGGCCAGCAGCACCGGAACGACCGCTGCCGCTACGCCTATCAATACTATGGTGTTGAGATGATTTCGTATAACTGGGATATTTCCAAAAAAGTAGCCAGCAGCTACCAAGGTTACCACCCAGAATAAAGCACCACTTACGTTGTAGATCTGAAAGCGAGTCGAGCTCATACCTGAGATACCCGCAACAAATGGCGCAAACGTACGCACCACTGGAAGCCAGCGCGCTAAAACGATCGTTTTACCACCATGTACTTCAAAAAATGTATGCGTTTTTTCGAGCGCACTTCGATCTAGCCATCGATAATTATTCGTATAAGCTTTCTGACCAATAGTACGACCGACGTAATAATTAACCGTATTACCTGTTATTGCAGCAACTACCAATAAGCTAATTAATAAGGCTGCATTCATGGAGCCCGATGCACAAAACGCACCGCCCATAAAGAGCAAGGTATCACCGGGCAGAAAAGGAAAAACAACTAAGCCGGTCTCAGCAAACACAATCGCAAACAAAATTGCATAAACTACGGCGCCATAAGAAGCCAGCATACTGCCTAGCGATTTATCGATATGCAGTATCAGGTCGAGTAATTGAGCAAATTCCATGCGAGCCGTTGCGTGAGATGAAGTGAGCGCAGATGATACACCGCCCTTGCTGATTCAGCGCTAGGCTAACGCCCGAAATCCAAGGCATACCCCACCGGTATAATTCGTTTCATGGCTCTTTCTATGTCTTCAAACACCACTAAACGCGACATTCGTGCGCTACCTGATCACTTGATTTCACAAATCGCCGCCGGCGAGGTGATCGAGCGACCTTCTGCTGTAGTCAAAGAGCTAGTAGAAAATGCATTAGATGCGGGCGCTACCGAGCTGACTATTCGCCTCGAGGCTGGCGGCGTAAAACGAATTTCCATTACCGATAACGGCAGCGGTATACCACCCGATCAATTACCGCTAGCGCTGGCACGGCATGCCACATCCAAAATTGCCAGCTTGTCTGATCTCGAAAATGTGATGACCATGGGTTTTCGGGGCGAGGCGCTCGCATCAATTGCTTCAGTCGCACAACTCACGATGACGTCACGCAGCGCCGATCAAGCGCATGCCTGGCAAGTTGAAGGCCATGCGCCTGACCAAATTGCTCCGGCATCCGGTGCCCAAGGAACCGTCATCGATGTACAAGAGTTGTATTTCAATACACCGGCTCGTCGTAAATTTTTAAAATCCGAGCAAACAGAATTTAGTCATTGCGCTGAAGTTGTGCGTCGAATTGCTTTGTCACGCCCTGATGTCAGATTTACGTTAACGCACAATGGCAAAGCCAGTGATCATTGGAAAGAATCGCCGTTTGAACAACGTTGCGCTCACATACTTGGCGAAGAATTTTCCAATGCCTCGTTATCCGTCAATGAGCAAGCAGGGCCTTTGCAACTGCACGGCTTAGTCGGCTTACCTACAGCGGCTCGTTCACGCGCAGATTCACAATATTTTTATGTCAATGGTCGATTCGTTCGCGACAAGCTACTGACTCATGCTGTGCGTGCGGCTTATCAAGATGTTCTGCATGGTGATCGATATCCATCATATGTCATCAAGCTCGACTTAGATCCATCATTGGTCGATGTGAATGTTCATCCGTCAAAGATTGAAGTACGCTTTCGTGATAGTCGAGCAGTCCATCAATTTGTTTATCATGCAGTCCATCGAGCACTGGCTCATACATCTGCAAGTGCGTCAGCCAGTGCATATAACGATATGCCGCCACCCGTGACGAGTGCCTCGAATAGTCTGCAGTGGATTAACTCGCGACCACGCCAAACGTCACTAGGGATAGCGCAAGAAACGGCTCGGTATGGCAATTTTTTTTCAAATGATTTGCCGCCTGCCACCACAGCAAGTACAGGCTCATGGTCAACACCGGTATCGGCAGACAGCGATCATCCGCTAGGATTTGCGCTCGCGCAGTTGCACGGCATTTACGTACTCGCTCAAAATAATCAAGGGCTGGTTTTAGTCGATATGCATGCTGCCCATGAGCGCATTTTGTATGAGCAATTTAAACAATCGCTAGAATCCGAATCGATACAGCTTCAGCCCTTACTGATTCCTGTCACGTTTATTGCAGACACCATCGATGTAGCCACTGCTGAAGAAAATCAAGAGACACTCGCCACACTGGGTTTTGATATTGCCGCGATGTCGCCCACCACCTTGGCCGTGCGAGCTATCCCCGCTTTGCTTAAAAATAGTGATGCACAATCACTTGCACGAGATGTATTGCGCGACCTCCGCGAATTTGGTGGATCACATGTTTTGGTAGAACGTCGTAATGAATTATTAGGAACGCTTGCGTGTCACACGGCCGTACGCGCTAATCGGCAGCTTACCGTCATAGAAATGAATGCCCTGCTGCGTCAAATGGAAGCAACAGAACGCTCCGACCAATGCAATCATGGACGCCCGACCTGGGTGCAATTAGCCGTCTCTGATCTCGATAAACTGTTTTTACGCGGTCAATAATTCAACACCGTATGAGCCAGCCACCGCTGCCACAGTTCGGCCACGCACCACTGCTGGTGCTAATTACGGCTATGTTAATGATGCAGCCGCTCTCAACGGATTTGTATCTCGCTTCATTACCCAGTCTGGGTAATGAATTCATGGCGCCGGTCGCAACGGTTCAACTAACGCTCTCACTATTTGTGATGGGTTTTGGTAGTGCTCAGTTAATCGTCGGCCCTCTTTCTGACCGCTTCGGTCGCCGCCCAATTTTACTTGCCGGCCTGACGATTTATTTACTAGCCAGTGCCGCCTGTGGCCTAGCTACATCCATACAACTTCTAATCACTGCTCGCTTTGTGCAAGCATTAGGTTGCTGCTCAGCGGTGATGATAGCGCGCGCTATTGTTCGTGATGCCTACGCCCCTGAGCACAGCGCACGCGTCATCGCTCGTGCCAGTACATGGATTTCTGTAGCGCCTATTTTAGGGCCAATACTGGGCTCTTTCATGCAAGTTCACTTTGGTTGGCGCGCTGCGTTTGTGGTGTTGGGATTATTTTCAGCACTCGTTTTAATTGCTTGTATTGTGCGACTACCCGAAACCACTGAACATAAAAATCCGCAAGCCACAAACGTTCACCGATTGATAGAAAATTATCGACTCGTTTTGGGTTCGCGGGAATTTTGGATTCATGTACTGCCAGCCGCTTTATCGTATGGCTCAATTTTTATGTTCATCTCTGGTTCATCGTTCGTATTGATACGGATACTCGGCGTGCCTGTCGCCTGGTTTGGCGTGTGTTTTGGATTAGCCGTCTCAGGCTATATGACGGGTACATTAGTATGTCGCCGTTTATTAATGACGATCAGTGGCAAACAAGCGCTACGCATTGGTACAACGTGCTCACTCGCTGGTGGAATCTATTTTTTACTCGCGACTTTATTAGGCTGGTGGCACTGGAGTATGGTGGTACTTGCCATGTTCATTACCATGGTAGCTCACGGTATTAATTTCCCCGTAACGCAAGCCGGTGCGATTGCACCCTTTCCGAAACAAGCTGGTACTGCCGCCGGCTTGATGGGCGCGATCATGATGGCCTTTGCATTTATGGTGGGTAGCATCGTCGGCGGCACACATAATGGAACGCTGTATCCGATGGCTATACTCTCGTGCGTCATTAGCATTTTAAGTTTTTCGTCCGTGCGACTACTTTCTCCCAAAATCGCCAACCCATGAAATCATCCAAGCCGCTAGTCGTGGCCATCATGGGACCTACTGCCTCGGGTAAAACTGCGGCTGCGCTGGCCATTGCTAAATCTATTCCTTGCGAAATTATCTCTGTTGATTCAGCACTGATTTATCGCGGTATGGATATAGGCACTGCCAAGCCTAGCTATGAAGAGCGTTCGCAAGTACCACATCATCTAATAGACATACTCGATCCTAGTCATTCATACTCAGTTAAACAATTTCGAGATGATGCGTCTGGACTCATTACAGATATTCAAGCGCGATCTAAACTTCCTTTGCTGGTCGGTGGCACCATGCTGTATTTCAAAGCGCTGCGCGATGGACTGGATGATTTACCGTCCGCTGATCTTGCCTTGCGATCACAACTCGATATGGAAATTGCGCGGCATGGCACCGCTGCACTACATGCACGTTTGCGTGAACTCGATCCAATCACTGCAGAACGCCTCAATCCGAATGACACACAGCGCGTACAACGTGCCATGGAAATTATTCTGTTAAGTGGCCAACCGATGTCATCGCAATTGGACAAAGCAGATAAACCTGAACTACCCTTTGAATTGATGTCATTGGCGCTTGAACCTTCTGATCGTAAAGTACTCCACGACCGAATCGCCCAACGTTTCGACGCCATGCTGTCTGCTAAGCCTGGATTAATTGAAGAAACTGCTACGCTCAAGCAGCGTAGCGATCTTCATAGTGGACTCCCTTCCATCCGCTGCGTTGGCTACCGACAAGCGTGGGATTACCTGGATGGGAAAATTAATCGAGACAATCTGCGTGAAATGGGCATTGCCGCCACACGCCAACTCGCAAAGCGGCAGCTGACGTGGTTACGCAGCATGCCTGACCGCCACGTTATCGACTGCCTATCACCCAACCCGACTGAACAGATCCTGAGTCTAGTAACCGCCAAGCTCGGTTGACACGGTGTAGCTCGGAAGCGATAATCGCCGGCTTCGTGGTGATATAGCTCAGTTGGTTAGAGCACAGCACTCATAATGCTGGGGTCGGTGGTTCAAATCCACCTATCACCACCAAAAATATTCAGTTAAATCAAGCG
>JACCDL011384517.1_pt1 | contig 24062 bp, 21 predicted proteins | sample 7441931 | NCBI WGS metagenome assembly JACCDL01 (sample SAMN15323437, study PRJNA562643) | freshwater metagenome | isolation source: river surface water | place: USA:Blue River Watershed | collected 2017-08-16 | reverse complement strand
GCACCTTGTTCTTTGAGCGACTCAATTTCTTGAGCGGTAAAACCAGCTTGCTCTAACACCTCTTGCGTATGCTCACCCAAGAGTGGGGGATGACGCCGAATTTGTTGTGGAGTGCCTTGCATCTTGACCGCAAAGCCAATGTTGGGAACTTTACCTTCAAGCGGATGATCAATCTCAATCTTCATCTGGCGATGCTTACCGTGCTCGCTATCAAACGCTTGGGGGTAATCCAAAATGGGACCGGCTGGGATGCCTTGTTCTAACATTAAATCAATCCACTCATCGGCGTTCTTGTTGGCAAACGATTTCTCAAGCTCACCAATTAGTTGCTCGCGATGACCCAGACGACCTGCAATTGTTTGGTAGTTGGGGTTTTGCATCAGATCAGATCGTTGCAATATCTCGCACAGCTTCTGCCACAACTTATTATTGGTTGCACCCATCACAAAGTAACCGTCTTTGGCTTTCACAGCTTGATAGGGCGCGGTCATCCGATTTGCGGTACCGAGTGCCACCGGTGGATTACCTGTACCCCAGTATTCTGAGGTATCCCAAATGGAGAATGCGAGCGCAGAATCAAATAAGGAGGCATCAATGTATTGACCTTGACCCGTGTTCTTGGCACCAATGTATGCCGATAGTGCAGCATAGACCGCGAATAGCGCACAACCAATATCCGCAACTGGCACACCTGCTTTAACTGGCTTTCCATCACCATGACCAGTAACGGCCATTACTCCCGACATGGCTTGTGCCATTAGGTCAAAACCGGGGCGCTCAGCCCATGGACCACTCTGACCAAAACCAGAGATGCTGACATACACCAAGGCCGGATTAATTTTGCTCATCACCTCATAGCCAACACCTAGTCGTTTCATGACACCGGGGCGATAGTTCTCAACCAAGATATCAGCCTCTTTCGCAAGCTTGAAAAGAATTGCTTTGCCGGCTTCAGACTTAAGATTGATTGCGATGCTGCGTTTATTGCGATTCATATTCAGAAAGCCCATGCTATCGGGGCCTTTCATCTTGAATCCCATCGCACCGCGGGTTTGATCACCCGAGCCTGGGGGCTCTACTTTGATCACGTCTGCTCCCATATCGGCTAACAACATGCAGCAGTAGGGACCAGCCATCACTTGACTGACATCAAGAACCTTTACACCGGCAAGAGGAAGAGGGGAATTAGAGGGTGTTGCAGAAGAATTCATGACAGCATTCTAAACATAAAACCATTTTGGGTTTATGTGCTCGACTCCATTAGAATCAAGGACATGTATATGTATATTCCCTTTGCTGTAGCGCTTCTTGCGGCGCTCATGATTTGGTTCGAAAAACGCGTATTGGGATTACTCTTTGCATTCGCAAGCGCAGTTATTACTCTTGCGTGGTTTTTTCATCATGCAACCGACAAGCTCAACATTAGCTTATGAGTAAATTGGCACTTCCATCGCTTTCAGGTATCGGCAATATCACTTTGCTTCTAGTGATTAATCTTGTTCTGACCCTTGCATTTATGGATCAGTTTTATAACCATGATCTGCCATGCCCACTGTGCATCTTGCAACGTATGGGCTTTACCTTGATTGGTTTGATGTTCTTACTCAATATCCGCTCGGGTGCGCATCCAGCACATTACGGATTTGCCATCTTGTTCTGTGTTCTCGGATTATCGGTATCACTGCGTCAAGTACTCTTGCATGTGGCGCCAGGTGATTTGGGGTATGGTGATACCTTCTTTCGGATTCATTTCTATACCTGGGCCTTTGTTGGATTTATATCGCTTCTGATTAGTATTGCTGTCTTGCTCATCATTCCAGATCAAGGTACTCGCAGCCGCCACTGGTTTGCACAATTTGTTTGTCTTTGGTTCGTTCTTCTTCTGATCGGCAACTTAATTTCTACGCTATCGGTGTGTGGATTGGGAGCGTGCGCTGATAATCCACAGAGTTACCAAGGCATTGATCAGCTACGTCGGTGGCTATTGAAGTAAGCGCAGGAATTTGTACTGCATGAAACTTCTGATTCTGCTTTGCTCATTCGTATTCAGTTTCATTACTCCAGCACAAGCCAATAAAGAATGGCCTCGGGAGACCATTCGGATAGTAGTAAGCTTCCCCCCAGGAGGTGCGCCAGATATCTTGGCGCGCGTACTTGCGGAGGATTGGCAAAAAACACTGGGGGTACCGATTGTGGTGGAGAATCGCCCTGGGCATGGCGGCAATATTGGGGCAGAGCTGGTAGCAAAGAGCCCCTCCGATGGCTACACCTTATTGATTGGTACCGTTGGAATTCATGCGATCAATGGCGCTCTTTATGAAAAACTTTCCTACGATCCGATTGCGGATTTCACACCGATTAGTTTCTTGGCAAGCACCCCAAATGTTTTGATTGTGAGTAAACATTTAGGAGTGAAATCGCTCAAAGAGTTAATTGCCTTGGCAAAAGCAAAGCCCAATGATTTGACCTTTGGTTCATCGGGAACCGGAACATCGATCCATATGTCGGGCGAACTATTTAAAGACCTTGCTGGGGTGCAAATCCGTCATATTCCATACAAGGGTAGAGCACAGTCATTACCTGATCTCGTTAGCGGTCGCATCTCGATGTTGTTTGATAACCTCGCCTCAGCCTTACCCCTGATTAAAAATAATGAAGTGATTGCTCTTGGTGTAACTACCCTCAAGCGTTCGCCATCAGCACCAGAGATCCCAACACTTGCCGAGCAGGGTCTCAAGGGCTTTGAGGCAGTGTCGTGGTTTTCATTGATGGCACCGGCTAAATTACCCAAAGAGATACAACAACGCCTAAATCAACTTACTCAACAAACCCTTTCGAAGCCAGAGATTCGGGCAAAGCTCATGGGCGGTGGTTTAGAACCCAACCCTGGAACCCCAGAGGAACTTGCCCGTTTTATTCAACAAGAATCAAGCAAATGGCGCAAAATTGTGCAGCAATCGGGTGCAAAGGCCGAGTAATGTCAGCCAAAAGGATGGCTCATACGTTATAGGATTATTAGCCTGCTTATTAGAGCGGTTTATAGAGGAGTATTCATGCAAAGCTATTTTTCGAGAGTCCCGCAACATTTTCTAACCCTATTGGCTATAGGCCTCTTAACAGCCTGCGTTTCAGCCCCAACTGGTCCAACCATCACGATCATGCCAAGGGAAGGAAAGTCGTTTGAGGAGTTCAAGAAAGAAGATGAAGAATGCCGCGCTTTTGCAGCAAAGGCGGTGCGCGAAGGAAATACTGCGGCATTGAAAGAGGGTGCAATTAGTACGGCAACTGGCGCAGCGATCGGAGCGGCAGCTGGAGCCCTTTATCAAGGCGGTAGCAGCTCGAATGTTGGCACCGGAGCGGCGATCGGGATGGTCGGTGGCGCAGCCGTTGGTGCAATGGCAGCGTCGAGCAAAGAGACTCAGGCGCAAACCCAATACAACACAGCCTATCAGCAATGCATGTACACCAAAGGCAATCAAGTACCCGGGTTTAAGCCGGTGGGTGAGTTTAAGAAGATTCAGTAAGACACTAATTCAGAATCTTAACCACGCGATTACTGCCGTCTAGGTAATGAAAGCGTAATTCATAGATATCCACAATTTCAGCACTCTTGAGCTCTTTATTGCCCCAAGCCAATTTAACCTCAAGACCTAATTCCTTATCTTCGACGATCACGACCCTATTCACATGATCGATTTCCTTGATCGTGAAATCACTCGATTTCTTAAATAATTTATCAAACATGAAAGCTTATTATTCTTAAATACGTAGATCTGTTTATATAAAAAATAAGTTTATAAAAAATATATGCGTATGGAGGAATAAGTAGTTTTACCTCTTGACATCACGCTTCGGGGGGGGGCGATTAAAAGCGACTTCATTATTCGCCTAAAAGTGATTAAACTCACAAGTTAAATGATTCAGCCGTCAGAAATCAGCGTTGCAAACGCAAACGGAGACACGATTGTGGATGTTCTATCCAATTACTTTGAGTTCGCGAATAATCGCGACAAGATCCACGCCAAATACAAGGTGAATCATCGTGAGTGCATTATTCTTAGAATGATCACCAGTGCATATTACGAGGGTCGTAAGCTGACCGTATCCGATGTGATTCAAATGAAATCAATTGCATCGCCGGCAACTTCTCACGCTGCGATTAAAACTCTGATCGAAAAGAAGCTGCTTGAGAATAAGACTTGCGCCAAGGATGGTCGCGTCCGTAAATTAATCCCCACGGATAAAGCAATGAAGTTGTATAAAGAGCTAGGAATGCTCTTGGTCAAAGCAAAGTAATCTTAGACCGTTACCGGCGGATTAGTCTTCTTGTAATATGCCGCAGTTCTATGAAATATCCAAAGAAGTAAGAGTGCGGCAATGGCCAAACTGATACTGTTAGCAATCCAAAAACCATTCACCCCCTGAAAAACCTCAGGCGCATTACCAAAAACGTTAAAGCCCAAAATGTAACCGCCACCCAAGCCGATACACCAGAGCGATCCTGCATAAACAAGCATGGGTAAAAAGGAGATACGGTAGGCGCGCAGAATGAATGCTGCGACCACTTGAATCGAGTCAACGAGTTGATAGAAACAGATAAAGAGAAATAAGGGCGCTGCTAATAACTTCACATCAGGTGTTGGGTCATACAGATCCAGCAACTCAAATCTAAATACCCAAACAAACAATCCAATCACAATACATAGGCTGCTCGTAAATACCACGGAAGACCAACCAATCTCCTCAGCACGATGTTGCTTACCAGCACCAATCGATTGTGCAACCAAAGTCATGGTTGCAATCGATAAAGATAGCGGTACCATGTAAATCACGGTACCTAAATTAGCAACGATTTGATGACCAGCAAGTGTGGTGGTACCAAAGCGTGCGATGAATAAAGACATAAAGGTAAACGAGGTTACTTCGATGAAGTAGCTCAACCCAATGGGTGCGCCTAGACGTAAGAGCGTCCAGATTCTGGACCAGTTGGGCAAACTAAAGCGAGAGAAGATCTGAAAGGGTGTATAAAAACGGCCAGCTAAGACGATCACCAAGGTAGCAATAAACCAAAGCCAGTTGATGATCACGGTTGCAACTGCGCAGCCCGGTCCGCCCATCGCATCAATACCAAAACCCCCATAGATAAACAAGGCATTGAGCGGAAACTTCAGGGCTAAACCAATTAATTGAACAATGGTGATGATGCCCGGTCGCGACACTGCATTATGAAAGGACATCAACACCCGCATACCCATGCTCGCTGGTAAACCCAGCGCCAGAATTTGTAAATAAAGACGTGCCTTATTTTCTAGATCAGTTTCAACCTGCGAGATGCTCAACAGTAAATCCGCATTGAGAAGAATCAGCGCCCCTACGACCGTCAGACCCACCGCCAACCAACCTGCCTGACGAACCTCCTCACCAATCTCATCATGGCGTTTGGCGCCAAATAACTGACCGGCGATAGGGGTGAGTGCGGCAATTACTCCGGTAAGGCCAACGTAGATACTGATGTAAATTGCAGAGGACATAGCCAGTGCTGCAAGATCCTCTGAGGAATACCGTGCGGTCATCGCTGTATCTAATACGCCAAACGCAATCACCGCGAGTTGACCCACAAGAAGTGGGCCCGCTAATTTGATTAGTTCTGGAACATCTTCTCGCAAGCGCGAGAACCGAAAGAAGCTCATCCGCAGTCTTACTCAGGCATTACTTCATATAAACGCAAACGCTCATCACGGTCAGCGGCGCGGCGGTCTTCCCAAAGAAGCTTTAATTTCTTGTCGTTCAATGCCGAGAATGCACTAGCTGCGCTGGCATTGTGAGTGAGGATGTAAGGACAGCTTGGGTTATCACCTAAAGGTAGTTTCGTGAAGTACGTAAAGGATGCCAACTGTGCCGGACCTAAATTGCTGGTATCAATGCATTTTGCTTGGGGTGGTGCAGCTTGCACCAAGCGCTCTGCAACAAAGCGATAGGTCTTGGCGTAATTGATGGTGGGTAACCATAAGGTCATTAGTAAGACCCACATTAAGGTTGTGCCCGAAGCCGAGATAATCAAACAACGCCAAATTACTTTGGGAGCACGTGAGGTACGCCACTGCACCACCCAAAGCCAGAGTATGGTGATAAAGACAGCAATCAATAAAGTAATCCAACTAAATTGCACCTCAAAACCCGGGATGTAGCGAGCCACATTGTTTGCGGTTGTTGCCGGAAAGCCAGTGGTCTTCGCAAACCAAATTAACCAGATCGCAATCGCAATTAATGTAAAGCTCAGCATGGCAAACCAATCAATGAAGCTAATCACACTGCGACGCAGAATTGGTAAGCTAAAAGCAGCCAAGATCGCCATGGGAGGGATCAAGATAATCAAATCATGCTCGTTCGCATCCACCCGAAACAAGACATACATGAAACCTGCAATCAATAGACCGAGTGGAATACACAAATGAGGAGCGCGCCATGCACCAGCATCTTCGTACCGAACCCAGTGAACTAAGGAAACCAAGGCTAAAGGCCATACCGGCCATGCGTAAGCCCAGAAGTTGACCCCAATAAATTGCAAGGAGTTCCAAGCAACATACCGGTGCATTGCTGGTGTATCTGCCCACGCATGCATTGCAGATTCTTGAAGAGTAGGCGACACCGAAAAGATTTGCCACAGAAGTGGCCAAATACCAATACCAATGATTGCAATTACAAGCGAGGTGATGGTCCAACGAAAGCGCAGACGAACCTGGCCAAACCAAACAGCAAGGGCAGTAGAAATCGCAATCAAAATGGTGAGAGTCCAGTTACTGGATAAGCCTAAAATGATTAGACCTAAACCAGTCCATGCGCCACCTTGCCAAGGCTTATCAAAACCGCGCACGGTTCCATACATCACAATCGATAAACCCATTAGGTGCGCCATCATCGGGGTAGTTTCATGAGTACGTTGCGCAAGACCGACGCAGGCCAGAAATATTAACAATGCACCATCGGCTAAGGTCATGCCGTAATCGCGCGCATTGGGTTGACCACCAAGTGCAAAACTCATCGGTTGTACTTCCTTGCGCCGACCCAATAAATAACAGGTGTACCAAATGGCGGTGGCGGTGACAAAGAAACACAACGCAGAATACAAACGGGCGGCATTGGCATCGCCGATCAAAGACCCGAACAAATCAATAAAACCCCCACCCAACCAATAGGGAAGTGGGGCGCCCATCGCTTGTGTGCGACCTGTTAAGGTCGGAACCAACCAATCTTGCCATGTGCCTTGATGTAAATGCCACATCACACCAAAGCCGATTGAGTCTTCATTCTTCCAAGGATCACGACCGAATAAACCCGCAAGCCCATACACAACCGTAAGGGCAAAGATCACAATGCGAGGGATGGAAGCAGTGGCAGCTGCTGTTAGTTTGACCATACTAGTTCATCATGTTGTTCAATACTACCGCGATCTTCTTCGATAAAAACAACTTGCATAAAACAAAAAAGGCAGCGAATGCTGCCTTCGGTAAAACAGATCATGAATACCTGATGACCCGAATAATCACTTCGCTTTCTTGGCAGCAGGCTTCTTCGCAGCAGGCTTCTCAGTCTTCTTGGCTTCAGCTGCAGCAGCACGCTTCTCAGCGGTCTTAGCTGCACCATCGCCAGATGCCTTAGCAGCAGATTTGCCACCAAATTTCTGACGGAACTTCTCAACACGACCAGCGGTATCCACAATCTTCTGCGTTCCCGTGAAAAATGGGTGCGATTCCGAGGAGGTTTCGATCTTTGCTAATGGATACTCTTTACCGTCTTCCCACTTAATGGTTTCTTTGGTAATGATGGTAGAGCGGGTCTTAAAGCTAAAGTTGTTGGAAACATCCAAAAAAACAACTTCGCGGTAATCAGGGTGAATGCCTTGTTTCATCGTTTTATCCTTTGTACAGGTAGCCGTTGCGGATGATTAATGAGATCCGCAATACTTGCCCAGGGTTTAATACAGCAAAAACGAGATTATGCCACAAAATCAATGCTTAAGCACCTTGGGCTAGCCGCCACGGCGCATTAGCTCAAAGAACTCGGAGTTGTTCTTGGTTGACTTGAGCTTATCCACAATAAAGTTCATGGCCTCGATCTCGTCCATATCGGCCAAAAGCTTACGTAAGACCCAGATCTTCTGGAGGTTCTCAGGCTTGACCAAGAGTTCCTCACGGCGCGTACCAGACTTATTGAGATTAATCGCAGGGTAAACACGACGCTCGGCAAGGCGGCGCTCAAGATGAACCTCCATATTGCCCGTACCCTTGAACTCTTCATAGATTAAGTCATCCATACGGCTGCCGGTCTCAATCAAGGCAGTAGCTAAGATGGTTAATGAGCCACCTTCTTCGATATTACGAGCGGCACCAAAGAAACGCTTAGGACGTTGCAAAGCATTCGCATCAACACCACCAGAAAGAACCTTACCCGAGGAGGGCACTACGGTGTTGTATGCACGGGCAAGACGTGTAATCGAATCCAACAAAATAATGACATCTTTTTTCATTTCGACCAGACGCTTGGCTTTCTCAATCACCATCTCGGCAACTTGTACATGACGCACTGCTGGCTCATCAAAGGTAGAAGCAACCACTTCACCACGAACCGAGCGTTGCATCTCGGTAACTTCCTCGGGGCGCTCATCAACGAGTAAGACGATCAAGATGGCATCGGGATAGTTTTGGGAGATTGCATGAGCAACGTGTTGCATCATCACGGTCTTACCAGATTTGGGTGAGGCAACGATCAAACCACGCTGACCAAAACCAATCGGTGAAATCATGTCAATAATGCGACCAGTGAGATTCTCTTCGGCTTTAATGTCGCGCTCAAGCGCAATATTACGATTAGGATGTAAAGGCGTAAGGTTCTCAAACATGATGCGGTTTTTGAGATCCTCAGGAGCCATGCCATTGATCTTGTCTACCTTCACTAGGGCAAAGTAACGCTCACCTTCTTTGGGGGTGCGAACTTCACCTTCAATGCTGTCACCGGTATGTAAATTAAAACGCCGAATCTGGGCTGGTGAGATGTAAATGTCATCCGGAGATGCCATATACGAAGACTCAGGTGAGCGTAAAAATCCAAATCCATCGGGCAAGACCTCAAGCACTCCATCACCAAATACTTGTTCACCGGCTTTGGCACGCTTTTTGAGGATCGCAAACATCAGCTCTTGCTTGCGCATACGCTGCGTGTTTTCAATCTCTAGGCTGGCTGCCATTTCGAGGAGTTGGGAAACGTGGAGGACTTTGAGTTCAGTTAATTGCATGATGTGTACTTAGGAAAAACAAAAAAGAAACGATAAAAAAAGAAGAAAAGTTGGAAGAGGGTTTTGAAATAACCGACTCAAAAATGATGGGTCGATCAAAAAACAGATTGGGTAATGCGATTAATTAACGATAGCTTCTTAGAGTTATTGGAAAAAGGGTGAAAACGATTAATTGGGGGAAAGTACCAGAAATTTGGGTCAGAGCCTGAATGACTCTCTATTGAGATTGAATATTACACCAAAAAACACTAAATGCCTTGGTTTTGTAGCCGCCTGTTGGATTTAAGCCCCAGTTTAAGGCCAGGCTCGGTATTTGAGCCTGATCCAAGACATACTAAAAGCCTACCAATTAGATATTGCTATCGATAAATGCCGTCAATTGCGATTTGGCGAGAGCGCCTACTTTTTGAGCAGCCACAGTGCCGTTTTTGAACAGAATCAAGGTCGGAATGCCACGAATATTAAATTGGGCGGGGATCCCTTGGTTCTCATCCACATTCATCTTGGCAATCTGGATACGATCACCGTACTCGCCAGCGAGCTCTTCCAAAATTGGCCCGATCATTTTGCAGGGACCACACCACTCAGCCCAAAAGTCGAGCAGAACGGGTTTATCAGACTTGAGAACATCTTGTTCAAAAGATGCATCGCTTACTTGTTTAATGCCGGCACTCATGAAAATTCCTTATGGTTTATATCGGTAGGATGACCCTGCGAAGAGCCACCGAAACCCTATATTATCAATAAGCCGAGATTCATGCCGAAATACCCCCTCAAGCTTTATTGATCGCATCACCAATCCAACAGTATTCATGCATACGCACTCCATCACACCAAACCATGATGCGTTAACGCAAATGGCGCAGTGCATCTGGGAGATTGCATGCACTAGTAATACTCGACCACTCGTGATTTTGCCAACCGCAGGACCAAACTCGAGTCTGCGGTTAGCCCTTGAAAAAAATCGTCCGGATCCTCATCGATTACTGCCAGAAGTTCGGAGCTTGTCAGACTGGTTGGATTTAGCACCAGATATCTTTACCTTGCCGGATGCGCAATCAACTACCGAACGAATCCTACAAACTTACGCTTCAATTGATAGCAATCCGGAGTTGCGCCAATGGTTTGAAGCCGAAGGTGAGGGAGGGGCGTGGAGCTTAGCTAAAGCGATCGTGAGTGCATGCGAGTTACTCTCGCAAAGCATCGTGCCTCAACTCACGTGGGACCCGACAACGATCAACTTAGAAGCTGGTCTTGATCAAGTGCAAGCGCAATTTAATGAAGCAATTCAAGCTGCGTATCCAGCACTGGCGCAAACGCTGGTAAGCAAAGAGGCAGCAGTGTTATTCGCCTTCTGGCGTTATTTGAGCTCAGTGCGAGATCCGGTGGTCCGTCAACATCTTGCATTAGCTTCGTATGCAAAACAATTTGCACAGACGCCAGCAGCGCGACGCCCCTTAATTTGGATCGAGACCGTAACCGAACAAGTTGCTCAGGCACGCACCCATGAACAATTTCTGCAAATCTGCGCAAAACATATTCCGGTTCATCGCATCACCATGGATTGGTCTGAGCTTGGTCTTTGGTCGGAGACCTTGGACGATCAACAGCAAGGCTCACACATAAACACTCAAATTGAACGTAATCAGCAACAGTTAAGCGATAAATCGATTCGCTGCATCAGTGCAAAACGTTTTGAAGATCTGGCTTGGGAAGCAACGCGTTGTATCGAGTCTCATTTGCTTTTGGGTCGTACGCAAATTGCATTGATTGCCCAAGATCGGCTTCTTGCCAGACGAACTCGGGCGCTCTTGGCACGATTGGGAACAGGGCTTGCCATTGAGGACGAGACCGGTTGGAAGATATCCACCACGCGTGCCGCTGCTGCATTGCATGCCTGGTTAGAGTTGATCCGTAGTCCCAAAGCTGGCCCGACCGCAAGCACGCTCTTGGAGTTTCTAAAAAACCCATTCATTGATTTGGCGCATGTCTTGCAAACCACCGAGTCAGCAACACAGTCTTTAGTGGGTGAGCTTGAGAACATTTTGCAACTCAAACAAGCCCGAGCATCATGGGTGAGCTTTTATCTTGCCATTGAAGCAGGAGCAAACCCAGAGTTTGATGCGCGTCTGCCGCTACTGTTACAAAAAGTACGTGAGCAGGTCGAGCGTTGGCAACGAGCAGAGCTACAAAACCCCTTATGTGCCAATGCCCTCACTCAGCTCTTAGACGATCTGCAGTTCTTTGGCATGCAGCAACAATTTGAACAAGACGCAGCCGGAGTGCAGCTCCTTGCGATGCTGCAAAACCTTGGAATGCAACAAAACAAATTAGGCGCACTGCGAATGCCTCTTAATGAGTGGATCATTTTGCTTAAGACCGTGATGGAAGAAGAGGTCTATCGTGAGCGAGGCGGGGAAGCAAAGGCGCGAGTGACCATCATGCCCTTAAGTGCAACGCGCTTACGTCATTTTGATGCCGTTGTGATGGTTGGTTGCGATGAACGTCAACTACCGAGTTATACCGAGCAACCATTATTTTTCTCGGAGACGCTTTGTCAAACACTTGGGGGTACAGACCGCGCTTGGCAGTATCGCCAACAGGCGCGGGATCTCTCCCAGCTACTCGCTTCCTACTCTCATATTGATTTGCTGTGGCAAAGCGAAGGCGCTAGTGGTGAGCCACTTCGAGCCAGTGCCTGGATTCTGCGTTTGCAAAGTGCCTTAACCACCCTTAAAACACGCGAGGCAAGCAATACAGCTCGTTCTGGCCAAACAAAAATCACCACCATGGCGAGCGCCAAACGCTTACCTCAATTACCCATGCCGACTCGGATGAGCCCAAGCGCATACCGTGCCCTGCGCTCATGCCCTTATCAATACTATGTTCGAAGTCTCTTGGGGCTGCGCAAGCGCAAAGGTTTGGATGAAGAACTCGATGCTTCCATTATTGGTCAAACCTTGCACCAGATCTTGCGTAACTTTTTTCAGGAACTCAAAACAACGCAAGCCCGCGATGCAAAACGCATGAGTGAGCCTGAGTATCGCAAGCAGTGGATGATCGATCACCTCAATCAAGCATCAATGCAGGGCTTTGCTAAATTGGTCGAAGGGGATCGACGAGTCTTAGGATCCTTACGCGATTGGCAAAAACAAATTCCGAGTTTTATTGAGTGGCAACTCGAGCGCGAACACAATGCCTGGCAATTCCATGATGCCGAATGCAAGGTTGGCTTTGAGTTCCCATTTACTGACACTCATCAACACGAGCACAGCATTCGGATTGAAGGTTACGCCGACCGGATTGATATCAACCCAAGCAACCAAACTCTGGCGATACTTGATTACAAGCACCAAAGTCGTAAGAGGGTGGAAGAGCGCTCTGAGCAATTGATGGACGACCCACAACTCTTGCTATATGCCAAAGCCATCAGCGAGCAATACTCAAAGCAACAGGGCTCGGTTACAGAACTTGATTGGGTTGCCTTGAAGATCGATCTCAAGAAAAAAGCCTCAACCGATCGCACCATAGCGATTGAGAGCGTGAGCGAGGCAACTAATCAACTCGAACAGCAACTCCAAGAGGATTTGAGTGCAGTTTGGTCAGGCACTCCGATGCGCGCCTTTGCACCGGACAGCACCTGCCGCTATTGCGATGCCCGAGGTATTTGCCGAAAGGGAATGTGGTGAACGCTCAAGCAACACTGAACGTTGAACGCGTTTGCGATCCGCATGCGTCGGTCGTGGTCTCTGCGTGCGCTGGCAGCGGTAAGACCTGGCTCTTGGTTGCTCGCTTGACTCGGATTTTGCTTAACGATGAGTCACCTCGATCAATCTTGGCATTGACCTTTACACGCAAAGCAGCCCAAGAGATGCGCGAGCGCCTTTATCAACTTCTATACGAGTGGACCTTATTAGGGGATGCTGATCTCTTAAATGAGTTACAAGAACGCGGACTTAATGAACAGCAAGCCCGCGCTTTGATGCCAAAAGCGCGCGCTTTGTATGAACGTCTTTTATCGGATCCTTATACGATTGCTATTGATACGTTTCATGGATGGTTTGGTAATCTCTTAGCAGGCTCACCCGTATCGATGGGAGCACAGCAAGGCTTTACATTACGAGAGGATGCCAAACGCTTGCAACAAGAGTGTTTGGAGGATTGGTGGGCAGAGATGCCCGCTGAGATCGAAGCCCACTACGAGTATCTTCTTGATCAACTTGGTGCGCACGAGACCCACCAATTTCTGACGGGATCAAATAGCCTCTTACGCCAAAAGGGGGCTTGGGTATTTTTTGAACAAGCTTGTCAGGCTCAAGGCCAAAACCCGCACGAGGTGTTAAGACAGTCTTTTAATCAATTAGCAATACCAAACCCACTACTCGCTAAGTTGAAAGACAGCAGGGCGCTTGCTGAGTTGCAATTACTCTGTGATGGATTAATGAATGGTGGAACAAATGATCAAAAGTTAGGTTCGGAACTACAAATTGCGATTGAACACCTGAGCCACAAAGATTTGGATGCCACCCTAGTTGCAACCCTGCCTGCATTTATGACCCTAAGTGATAGCCCAAGCTATCGTAAAGATAACGACAAAGTCAGCAAAGAGCTCCAAAAATACCTCACTAAGATCAATCAAGATAGCGAACAATTTATTTCTATTCGCCAAGCTTGGGGTAGAGCGTGCGAACAATATATTGAATGGCAAGCACAACATCAAGCACTCAAACTCAATGAGGCATGGTTCGCTGTGAGTGCAGCGATATTCAAACACACGCAGCGAGCTAAAGAGCGCTTACGCGTTCGGGACTTTGATGACCTTGAACTTGGGGTTGCTCAAATGATTACGGATCCTCGTGTAGCTGCTTATTTGCAAGCTCGTTTGGATGCGCGCTATCAACAAATACTGATTGATGAGTTTCAGGATACCAATCCATTGCAATGGCAAATCCTCAAAGCATGGCTTGCTGCGTATGGCGATGATCTGGCTAAACCCAAAGTATTTATCGTAGGGGACCCCAAGCAATCCATCTATCGCTTTCGACGTGCTGACCCCCGATTATTCATTGCGGCGACACACTTTTTGCAGCAACACTTTGATGCTCACCTAGAGCTACAAAATACAACCCGCCGTAATGCGCCACAGATCGTTAACGCAATCAATCAAATCTTCAGTACAGCAAACCTGCCGAACAGTTATCCGTTTCAGACACACCACACCCTCTGGAGTGCGTCAATCAATGAAGCAATTAAAGACAGTTATAAGGCAGGAGAAGCCTATCGCTTACCAATGGTGCCGTATGTCGAAGAGTTACAAACACAACGAACCGGACATGCGCTAGAAACACCATTCATTGATCCGCGCGAGACGCCAGCAAAACATCAACGCATCATAGAAGGTCAGCGCATTGCTGCTTTGATTCATCATGTGATTGCCACCCGTTTGGTATTAGATGAACAAGTCGATCCCAACAGTACACGACAAAAACGCAAGATCTGGCGACCTGCGCGACCTGGTGACTTCTTGCTCTTGGTCAAACGTCGCCAATATCTCCCGCAATACGAGGAAGCATTGCGACAAGCCAATCTTCTATTTGATAGTCCAAGGCTTGGAGGATTACTTGAGACCCTCGAAGTCGATGATCTGATTGCCTTACTCACGATCCTTGGTAATCCCAGTCATGACCTTGCACTTGCGCAAGTACTGCGTAGCCCTCTATATGGATTGAATGAGGAGCAAATGCAAACGCTTGCCGAGCTAGTGCAGAGTAATCAAGGTTATCGCAATTGGTGGGAAGCACTTTCCGATTCAATCGAAAATCAACAAGGGCATCCCTTCAAAGAACAATTTCAGGACATTGCGAAGCAAATTAGCGAATGGATGGATTTAGCAAAACATCTACCAGTCCATGATTTGTTGGATCACATTTATCACTCAGGAGACCTGCGTTACAAATACGCGAGTGCGTGCCACGAAAGTGATCGCGATCAGGTTCTGGCTAATTTGGATGCCTTTCTAGAGCTTGCCCTTAATTTAGATGGCGGTCGTTACCCCAGTCTTGGGCGTTTTATTGATCAACTTAATCAAATGCGGCGCGGTGATGAGGACGAGACCCCTGATGAGGGAGAGATGAGTGGTGAGAACTATGGGGATGAAGAGTTTGGGGATAATGTTGAAGATGCCGCCACGGATGAAGAATCTGACCCAGAGACAATTGCAAATCGCCAGCAACGTGTGCGCTTGATGACCATACATGGTGCAAAAGGACTGGAGTCTCCTTTTGTTATTGTTCTCGACACCAACAATACTGCCATGCCAAATTTTGGTCGGGGTATTTTGCTCGATTGGGATCCTGATACTAATTCCCCACATCATTTATCGATGTTTACCAAAACAAGCTTGTCACAAGTACGCTCCCATCTGAAAGAGCAAGAGAAGGGCATCGCCTTGCATGAGAACTGGAACCTACTGTATGTCGCACTGAGTCGTGCTAAACAGGGCTTATGGCTAAGTGCTGTTGAGAGCTCTAAAAACCGAAAACAAAATGGTTTGCTAAAAGACAGTTGGTATGACCGCGCGATGCTGGCGTCGATCCCATTGTTTGAAGAGTTGGATCTTGATCAAACCATCGGTTCATTAAAAACACCTCAACGCACAGAGAGCACATCAAGCATTGAGAGTCGGTTTGAGTATCACGATATTGTGCTGAGTTGGCAGGGTGATGCTACACCTATAAAAAATATCGAACCGATTAGTATGGATCAACAACGACGCATGGATGAGGGTGATTGGTTCCATCAAGTAATGCAACGAATCACGCCACAACAGTATCGCCCTGTAGTCAATACATTGCCAAGTACGCACTCAATTTCTCGATTACTGAATATCAGTGAAGCAGATGCGCAAAAGACATTACAACGTTCTCAACAGGTCTGTAAGTGCAAGGATTTGATCCAGTATTTTGATCCATCGCTTTACATCGACGCCTGGAATGAGCTCGATCTCATCAATTACGAAGGCAAGAGCCTTCGAGTCGACCGCTTAGTGGAGTTTGAGAACGAACTTGTGATTTTGGATTACAAACTGAGTATTCCGGATCAAAGCGATCCGCTCTTTGAGCAATATCAAACGCAGTTGAGTAATTACCGTGAAGCTCTCAGACCCCTGTATCCATCGAAATCAATCAAAACTCTTTTAATTGATTCGTATGGACGAAGTCTTCAATTCCATTAAATCTCAACAATCATCTCGATTTCAACGCAGGCTCCTAGCGGGATTTGTGCAACCCCAAAAGCGCTACGCGCATGTTTGCCAGCATCGCCAAACACCTCAGCCAGAAGTTCAGAGCAACCATTGATGACCAAATGTTGTTCAATAAATTCTGGGCTTGAGTTCACCAGTCCCATTACCTTCACAATTCGTTTGACACGATCAAGTGAACCGAGATGAGCTTGTAAGGTCGACATTAAATCGATTGCAATGCTGCGAGCTGCTGCCTTACCAGAGGCGGTGTCCATATCAACACCCAACTTACCAACCCACGGTTTGCCATCCTGTTTGGCGATGTGCCCTGAGACAAAAACCTGATTACCGCTGGTTACAGCCATTACATAGGCGGCGGCAGGTGCTCCCGGAGGAACTAGGGTTATTCCTAGGTTCGATAGTTTTTGTGCAATCAAGCTCATGAATATCTTTCAAATTAAGCAAAATAAAGGGCTAAAAGCAATAAAGTTTCTCAGTATAGGGAATGACAAATTTGCCTGACAGCTTTCGCTGTCCGCTATACTTCAGCCTACAAAATATTAATCATTTTGCAAACCGATTACGCACATGAAGAAAGCCATCGTTACATCATTTGGCACGGCACTGCTGGCAGCTCTTTTCTCCGTCAATGCCAATGCTCAAGATATCAAAGGTTCTGCGAAAGCAGGTGAATCAAAAGTTTGGATTTGTGTTGGATGTCATGCAATTCCTGACTACCGTGCAGATTGGCCTCAGGTGTATCGAGTGCCTAAACTCGGTGGTCAAAGTGCCGAGTACATTGTTGCCTCGCTCAAAGCATATAAATCGGGTGAACGTAAGCACCCCACGATGCGCGGTATTGCTGGCAGCTTAAATGATCAAGATATGGCGGATATCGCTGCGTATTACGCAGCACAAACTTCCTCATCACCCAGTAACCCATTAAAGTAAATTGGAATCGACATCATGATGAAATTTGCTCTAATTCTCTCAATGCTGACTGCTTCCATTGGCATTGCCAACGCAGGCAATGTTGCTAAAGGTAAAGAGTTGGTTGAAAAGAACAACTGCGCCGCATGCCATGGCGCTGGATTGAAAGCCCCAATCTCTCCTGCTTACCCCAAGATTGCTGGTCAATACGCTGACTATTTGTACTATGCGTTGAGTTCCTACAAAGCTGATGGTAACGCTCTTGTTGGCAGAAACAACGCCGTAATGCAATCCCAAGTTAAACAATTTAGTGATAAAGATCTGCGTGATATGGCAGCCTATATCGCCTCTATTCCTGGCGATTTAGTCGTCAAGAAATAATCAGTACTAAATCAATCACCAAGAACCCTATTCGGGCTCTTTGTTTTTCTTCAACCTAGTTATTGATTTGTTGCTTTATTTGACCGCTTCTATTTAGCTGCTTCCAAACCATGCGCAAGGTGAGTGCGCATTGCTTGCTCAGCAGCGATTGGATCGCGCTTGAGTAAGGCTTTCAGAATCTCGCGATGTTCATTAAGAGATTGTTGTAAACGACCGCTGCGTGACAGAGAGTCTTTGCGTTGTAACTTAAGCACCTTACGCAAATCGGCAATTACATTGGTCATCCATGGATTGTTGGCAATCGCGATGATCCGTTCATGAAAACGCACATTGATCTCAAAGAATTGATCGAGATTGCGATCGGCCGCAGCTTTCTCAAGTCGTAGGTGCAAATCATCCAATTCATTGAGGTCTTTCTCTTTGGCTTTACTGGCTGCTTCTCGAGCGGCTTCGCCTTCGAGCAGGGATAAGACGGTGAAGATTTGTTCTAAGTCGCCCCGATTGACTTCGGTGACATAGGCGCCTCGACGCAATTTCATGGTGATGAGGCCCTCAGCCGCCAATACCTTGATTGCCTCACGCATGGGGGTTCGGCTGATACCGAATTCCTTTGCTAGGCTCTGTTCATCAATCCAGGTTCCGGGGGAGAGTTGATGAGCAAAAATACGACTACGTAGCTGGTCAGCTACCTCCTCATAGAGTGGTCGGGTTGCTAGTAATTTACTCATTTTATATGTAAGTTACTGATTTAAATGATTAAATCTAATCAATAATCCAATTCTGAATTCATAATTATGTATGCAATTCTATGGACAAATCCCAAAAAGTCAAGCAGAATGATAAAAATACCGATGTGCTAGAACGTATTCATGGGGAACTAATGACTAAGAATCCTTCTAAACCAGAATCACAGTGGCCAAAGGCTCCTGAGCAAACCGAAGAAAGCTGGAAAAAAGCGGCCTCTAAATCCGCACCGAATGGCAACCCCGACGCCTTGGGATGGGAGACCCCGGACGGTATTCATCTCAAAGCGCTCTATACCCAAGGAGATCTCAACAATCTTCCTTACGTTAACTCTTTACCTGGGTTTGAGCCTTATCTGCGTGGTCCGCAGGCAACGATGTATTCCGTGCGTCCATGGACCATACGTCAATACGCTGGATTCTCAACCGCTGAAGAATCTAATCTTTTCTACCGCAAAGCACTTGAGGGTGGCGGTCAAGGTGTCTCGGTGGCATTTGATCTAGCAACGCATCGTGGTTACGACTCGGATCACCCACGCGTTGTGGGCGATGTGGGTAAAGCGGGTGTTGCGATTGATTCAGTGGAAGACATGAAAATTTTGTTTGATGGCATACCGCTTGATCGCATCTCGGTATCGATGACGATGAACGGTGCAGTCTTACCCGTGCTTGCAGGTTACATCGTTGCTGGTGAAGAGCAGGGTGTCAAACAAGAACAATTGAGTGGCACCATTCAGAACGATATTCTCAAAGAGTTCATGGTGCGTAACACCTATATTTATCCACCCGCACCCTCGATGCGGATTGTAGGAGACATCATTGCCTACACCGCCAAGAACATGCCCAAGTTCAATTCCATTTCGATCTCGGGTTATCACATGCAAGAGGCGGGTGCGAACCAGGCGCTTGAGCTTGCCTTTACTCTGGCAGATGGTAAGGAGTACGTCAAAACTGCTCTGGCAAAGGGATTAGATGTCGACGAGTTTGCGGGTCGCTTGTCGTTCTTCGTTGCAATCGGTATGAACTTCTATCTAGAGGTTGCAAAACTACGCGCTGCTCGTATCTTGTGGTGGCGCATCATGAAAGAGTTCAATCCCAAGAACCCGAAGTCGTCGATGCTCCGAACCCATTGCCAAACCTCGGGTTGGTCGCTGACTGAACAAGATCCTTATAACAATGTGGTGCGTACCACCATTGAAGCGATGGCAGCGGTATTTGGCGGCACACAATCCTTGCACACCAACTCCTTTGATGAGGCAATTGCCTTGCCCTCCGAGATGTCCTCACGGATTGCCCGCAATACCCAATTGATTTTGCAAGAAGAAACGCATATCACCAGCGTGGTTGATCCTTGGGCTGGATCGTTCATGATGGAAAAACTCACACAAGAGATGGCTGATGCAGCGTGGAAGATTATTAAGGAAGTCGATGCCATGGGCGGCATGACCAAAGCGGTTGAAAGTGGTTGGGCCAAATTAAAGATTGAAGCAGCCGCAGCCCAAAAACAAGCCAAGATTGACTCAGGCGCGGATGTGATTGTGGGCGTCAATAAATACAAGCTTCAGGAAGAAAGTTTGGTCGACGTACTAGTGATTGATAACGACAAGGTGCGCAATAACCAAGTCGCGCGTCTGAATGCAATCAAAGCAAAACGCGATAGCAGTGCAGTTGCAAAAGCATTAGCTGCTCTGACTGAGGCAGCTGAGAACAACATAGGTAATTTATTGGATTTAGCGATCAAAGCAATTCGGTTGCGCGCTACGGTGGGCGAGGTGTCGGATGCTTTGGAGAAAGTTTATGGCCGCCACCGAGCCGATACTCAAAAGGTGACCGGAGTGTACGCAGCCGCATACGATTCAGCAGAAGGATGGGACAAACTCAAAGTCGAGATCGCCGAGTTTGCAAAACAACATGGACGCAGACCCCGTGTGATGATCGCTAAATTAGGTCAAGACGGTCATGATCGTGGAGCAAAAGTTGTGGCAACTGCATATGCCGATTTGGGCTTTGATGTAGACATGGGACCTTTGTTTCAAACGCCGGAAGAATGTGCACGACAAGCGATTGAAAACGATGTGCATGCCCTCGGTATCTCAACCCTAGCAGCTGGCCACAAAACTTTAGTTCCCGCAATCATTGCTGAGCTCAAGAAACAAGGTGCCGATGACATCATCGTCTTCGTGGGAGGTGTGATTCCACGACAGGACTATGAGTTTTTGTATGACGCTGGTGTGAAAGGTATTTATGGTCCTGGAACACCGATACCCGCTTCAGCAAAGGATGTGTTGGAGCATATTCGTCAACAGCTGGCTTAATCATTCATGCCACAAACACAAACCGATGAGCAGTTAATTGCCGCATTGCTAGGTAAGCCTTGCCCAGAGCAGCGCCGTGCTTTGGCAAAAGCAATTACCTTGCTCGAGTCAACTCGCCCTGATCATCGCGAGCGTGCCGATCAGCTACTGAATACCATCTTGCCGCATACTGGCAAGTCCTTTCGCCTCGGGATCTCTGGCGTACCGGGTGTTGGCAAGTCAACCCTGATTGAGAACTTAGGGCTTTATTTAATTCAACAAGGCCATCGCGTTGCGGTCTTAGCCATTGATCCATCATCAAGCCTATCGGGCGGATCGATCTTGGGGGATAAGACCCGTATGGAACTGCTCTCCGTCAATGAGAACGCATTTATTAGACCGAGCCCCTCATCAGGAACACTTGGCGGTGTTGCAGAGCGCACCCGAGAAGTGATGTTGCTTGCTGAAGCTGCCGGTCACGATGTAGTGATTGTTGAGACAGTTGGAGTAGGGCAAAGCGAGATTGCGGTTGCTGGCATGACCGACCTATTTATGCTCCTGCAATTACCAAATGCCGGCGATGATCTACAAGCAATCAAACGTGGTGTGATGGAAATTGCAGATTTGATTGTGATCAACAAAGCCGATCTTGACCCAGATGCAGCAACACGCGCCCAAGCCTTTATTACTAGCTCGCTACGCTTGATGGGATTTCAGGGGAATCCTGAACATGCCGCACATATGAAAGAGGAATGGCATCCCATTGTGAAGCAAATGAGCGCACTGCTAGGTCAAGGAATCAGTGAGCTGTGGACTGAAATTAAACGTTTCCAAACATTAGAGACCAATAACGGGCATTTACAAGAGCGTCGTAAGCAACAAGCCAGCAACTGGATGTGGGAGCGCATTGATAGTGCTCTCAAAAGTAACTTCCGGAACAATCCCGCAGTACAAGCATTACTGCCACAAATGAGTAGCGCGGTTAATCAAGGGACGGTCGCCCCGTCGGTGGCTGCGCGACGTCTGTTGGAAGCCATGCGCTCGCACGATATTCAATAGGAGTTGGTATGCAAGACATCATTTCTCAATTGGAAGCAAAGCGTGAGTTAGCTCGCTTAGGCGGTGGTCAAAAACGAATCGCTGCGCAACATTCCAAAGGAAAACTCACCGCCCGTGAGCGTATTGAGCTATTACTCGATGAAGATTCTTTTGAAGAGTGGGACATGTTTGTCGAGCACCGTTGCACGGATTTTGGAATGGCTGATCAAACTGTGCCAAGCGATGGCGTTGTCACCGGTTACGGCATGATTAATGGCCGCTTAGTCTTTGTGTTCTCACAAGACTTCACAGTCTTAGGCGGCTCTCTATCAGAAGCGCACGCCGAGAAGATTTGCAAGATCATGGATCAAGCCATGAAAGTTGGTGCACCCGTGATTGGTTTGAATGATTCTGGTGGCGCCCGAATTCAAGAAGGGGTGGCATCGCTTGGTGGTTATGCAGAGATCTTCCAACGCAATGTGTCTGCATCGGGTGTGATTCCACAAATCTCACTCATCATGGGTCCGTGCGCCGGTGGTGCGGTCTACTCGCCAGCACTGACAGACTTTATCTTTATGGTCAAAGACACCTCGTATATGTTTGTGACCGGACCTGAGGTTGTCAAAACCGTCACCCATGAGGATGTGAGTGCAGAGGATCTTGGTGGTGCAAGCACTCATTCGACTGTATCAGGAGTGTGCGATCTTGCCTTTGATAACGATGTTGAAGCAATCTTGATGCTACGGCGTTTTTATAGTTACTTGCCACTCTCTAATCGCGAGAAAGCTCCATTTTTGGGAGGCTTGGTGTGGTCGGATGAGCCTGATTACTCGTTAGATACGCTTGTACCGCTCAATCCCAATCAACCGTATGACATGAAAGAGTTGATTCATAAGATTGTGGATGATGAGGATTTCTTTGAGTTGCAACCCGATTATGCAAAGAACATCATCATTGGTTTTGCTCGCATCGGTGGTCAAACCGCCGGAATCGTTGCAAACCAACCATTAGTCCTCGCGGGTTGTCTTGATATCAAATCATCGATTAAGGCAGCGCGTTTTGTGCGCTTCTGCGATGCATTTAACATCCCAGTGGTCACACTCGTGGATGTGCCTGGTTTTATGCCTGGGACTGCACAAGAATATGGTGGCATTATCAAACACGGTGCGAAGTTACTCTATGCCTACGCGGATTGCACTGTGCCAAAGGTCACCTTAATTACCCGGAAAGCATACGGCGGTGCATATGACGTGATGGCCTCAAAACACCTGCGTGGCGATGTGAACTTTGCCTGGCCATCTGCTGAGATTGCTGTGATGGGGCCCAAGGGTGCTGTAGAAATCATCTTTCGTGATGAGAAGGGTGACCCCGAGAAGATCTCACAACGCGAGGCTGAGTACAAAGCGAAGTTTGCCAACCCCTTTGTGGCTGGACGACGTGGATATATTGATGATGTGATCATGCCGCATGAGTCTCGTAAACGGATTGCACGCTCACTAGCGATGTTGCAAGACAAGGATTTACAAAACCCAACTCGCAAGCACGGCAACATTCCGCTCTAAACGATATCTTGGTGAGAACACATTATGTTTAAGAAGATCTTGATTGCAAACCGTGGTGAGATTGCTTGCCGTGTCATGCTAACCGCTAAGCGTTTGGGTATTCAAACAGTTGCTGTGTACTCAGAAGCGGATGCTGAGGCGCGTCATGTACGCATGGCTGATGAAGCAGTTTGTATTGGACCTCCACCGTCACGAGAGTCTTACCTACGAATGGATCGAATCATTGCAGCCTGCAAAGAAACAGGTGCACAAGCTGTTCATCCGGGTTATGGATTTCTGTCAGAGAACGAAGAGTTTGCGAAGCGCGTTGAAGAAGAGGGCATTGTTTTCATTGGACCCAAATACCAATCGATTGCCGCCATGGGCGACAAGATCGCCTCTAAGAAACTCGCATTAGAAGCAAAGGTTAATACGATTCCAGGACACAACGCTGCCATTGATGATGCACAAGAAGCGGTGAAGATTGCCAAAGGGATTGGTTACCCAGTGATGATTAAAGCCTCTGCTGGTGGCGGAGGAAAAGGCTTGCGAGTTGCATACAACGATCAAGAGACCGCAGCAGGATTTGTGGCGTGTAAG